>Ga0181527_1002162_pt1 | contig 18963 bp, 20 predicted proteins | sample PEATcosm2014_Bin_30_FD_119762 | JGI IMG/M metagenome (GOLD analysis project Ga0181527, IMG submission 119762) | Peatland microbial communities from MTU Mesocosm Facility, Houghton, MI, USA - PEATcosm2014_Bin06_60_metaG | ecosystem: Environmental > Terrestrial > Soil > Wetlands > Peat | place...
ATTCCATAAAACAACCCCCAGCCGGTCATCCTGAGCGAGTCCTCGCAAGGTGAGGACGAGTCGAAGGACCTGCATTTATTTCTTAGCGCCCACCAGCTCCTCCGGCGTATACCAGGCTTCACTCAAATCGACCAGCGTGGGATTACTTTTCTTAATCAGCGCGATCTTTTTGGCACGCGTCCATCCCTTCAATTGCTTCTCCCGCGCAATTGCACTGCTGGCATGCGCATAACGCTCAAACCACACCAGACGGTTGCAGTTGTATTCCGCCGAAAAACCTTCGAGTACTTTGTTCTTGTGTTCGAATATTCGTTTGTCTAGATCGCCTGTCATCCCAATGTAAAGAGTTAGGCTGCGGCTGGCTACGATGTAGGTGTAATAGTAGCGCTCGTGCATGTTGGTCGTCCTGAAAGGGCAGATTTTCGCGCCGTTATCTCACAAAAGCAAATGCAGGTCCTTCGACTCGGATTGGCGCAAAATACGCGCCATTCCTCGCTCAGGATGACCGTTCCATCGGTGCGCAAGCGGCTGGGTAATCGTCCTACGTAAACTGGCTCCTGAACACCGCCTTGATGTGCGCCAGCCGCTTTTCGAGCGCTTCAGTCTCTTCCACGAGTCCCAACCGCCGGGCCAGCCCGATGGCGTCGTAGTAACACTCCTTGGCATCGCTGTAGCAGGCCGTCGCGCCGCTCGAAGAATGGGCCTCGTACATATCGTCGTAGGCCTTCTCGCCCATCGCCTTCAGATGCTCCAGTTGCGCCAATTGCGCTTCGCGTTCTGTCTCATCCGCCATCTTGCGCCCTCACTTTTGTGAATTCAGAAGCTGTTTCAGGACCAAAGCTTTCCAAAACCGCTCCCTCAGGGGCTAAAGCCCCGGAGTTTTTGCTGGCCCCTTGCGGCACGACTGAAGTCGTGCCCCTTCACGAAACCATTTATGAAACACGATCTATAAATTCGGCCCTGAACCGCCATCGGGCGCTCACTTCGGCGACCCGTGCGTGCCCTTCAGCTTGCCCAATTTGCGGATCTCCTTGTCCTGCTTACGCTCCGTCAATTCGATCCAGCAGTGCAGGCAGATGGGCCGGCCGTCGCGGCGCATGGTGGTGGGCTTCGCGCAGCGCACACACGGCTTTGCGGGCAACCTGCGCTGTGCGGTCCCTCGCGTGCCAAGTCCGCTCACGGGATACTCCCTTATTTTGAAGCCGCCGCATTCTGGCTCACTGGCCGCGGCGACGGGAAGTAACCGGTGCGCGTGCGCACCGTGAGCTTGCCCCCGCCCTTGGAGTCGGCCGTCACGTCCACCTTGCGGAATCCCGGGACCGACGCGGGCTTGGTGGAATGGTAGCCGATGGTGTACTGGCTGCGAACGTCGCGCGCCACCTCGGCGGCAATCTGATCGACCTGGTCAATGGACTTGGGGAAGAACGCCAAGCCTCCGGTTTCCTGGGAGAGCATCTCCAGCGCGCGGCGTGCGTGGCGCACCTCGGCACGGGTCATCTCCGGGCCGAAGAGCAGGCCAATCGAATAGATGACCGGTCCGGAGAGCTGCTGCACGCGGTGAATGGTCTGCTCCAGGTCCAGGCTTGAAGCGTTGTCTTCGCCGTCGGTGATGAGGATGAGCACCTGCTTGGGCCGCTTGGCGTCGGCTGCCAGCTTGTCAGCCGAAGCCGCCACGGCATCGTAGAGCGCCGTGCCGCCGCGGGAATCGATGTGCGAGAGCCCGTCGCGCAGCTTCTTGATGTCGGAGGTCAAATCGCAGTCGATGAAGGCTTCGTCGGAGAAGTTCACCACAAAGGCTTCGTCCTGCGGGTTCGAGGCCTCGATCAGGTCGAGCGCGCTCTTGTTGACCGAGGGCCGCTTGAGGTACATGGACCCGGAATTGTCCACTACCAGTCCCATGGACACGGGCAGATCGGTGTGCTGGAAGCTGATGATGGTCTGCTTGACCCCGTCCTCCATCACCGTGAAATCGTCTTTAGTCAGGTTCTCGACCAGCTGTGTACCGTTGAGCACAGTGGCGTTGAGCACCACTTCTTCGACGTCGGTGTGTAGCAGGTAGCCTTCGCCTTCCTTGCGGAGGGTTCCGGTAGGCGGCACCGGGGGCACGGTGTCGGGCGAGCGTACCGGGTCGGTATCCTGCGTGAGCGCCGGCGACTGCGCGGCCGGGGGCGCGCCCGCCGGGGCATGAGCCTGCTGGGCGAGAAGCACGGGGAGCAGAAGCCCCGATACGATGAGGAGCGCGGCCAAAACCGCCTTATTGCAATGGCGCATAGTACCCGGTACGAGCATAAACGGTGAGCGGAGGCAGTCCTGGTGGAGGATTCACCTTTACCTTCACTTTACGCCATTTGCCGTCACGGGCCAGATCCTTTGGTTTGTAGCCGATCACATACTGGTTGCGCAACTCGGTGGAGATCTTCTCGGCAATGTCGCTCATCTCGTCCACATCGTCGACGCGGAACATGCGTCCGCCGGTTGCGGAGCTGATATCGTCGAGCAACTGCGGACCTGTGCGCTCCTCGGGGGTGGGCGCGTAGGGATCGAAGATGCCGATGGAGTAGATCTCCACATCGGCTTCGCGCACCTCTGCCCGCACCTCGCCTTCGGTGTAGCGCGAGCGGTTGTCGCCGCCGTCGGAGACCACCAGCAGCGCCTTGCGCTCGTGGTGGGCATCCTTCATCTTGGCCAGGCCGTAGTAGATGGCGTCGAGCAGCGCGGTGCGATGGGCGGCGTGCACTGTGGCCAGCCGCGCCTGAATCTCTTCGACGGAGCTGGTGAAGTCCTCAATCAGTTCCGGCCGGTCGTTGAAACCGATGACGAAGAACTCATCCTGCGGGTTGGCGGTCTTGATGAATTGCAGAATGGATTCCCGGGCGCGGGTCAGCTTGGATGTCATGGAACCCGAGAGGTCGAAGATAATGCCGATGGAGACCGGCGCGTCTTCGCAGGCAAAGCTCGCAATGTTCTGCTCGCCGTTGTTCTCGAAGATCTGGAAGTCCTCTTTTTCGAGGCCCGTGACCAGGCGATTCAAGGGGTCGGTGACGGTGATGGGAACCAGCACCAGATCCACGTTCATGCGGATGAACGAGCCGGGATGAACGCGGAGCGCGGCAGGTCCGGATTCAGGGCCTGCTTCAGCGCCTTTGGGCTCGGTGGTGGGCGCGGAGGAGCTGGCTGGCGGCTCGACGTGAACCTTGTTGAGCTGATCTTCCTGGGCGTAGGTCCGGGCCAGACACAAGACCGCGGCCAGCACACAGAAACCCAAGCGGCGGCAAACCAGATGAAGGTTGCCGTCCCCGCTGTGGCTAACGCGCTTTTGGGGAAGCGTCATCATGCGGCACCATGAGTGATTGAAGGCGATATTACCACCATCGGCGCGCCTCTGCTGTCAGCAGATTGTCATTTCGACATCCTGCATTTCTAGATGCGCGAACACCGGCCGCGCGCGTCGCCGCGATACAATCAAGCCTGAACGCCCCGCTCTCCCACTGCCGGAAACGGCTTGGCGGGGCACAAATTCCACCTTTTCAACGGCGGAGCTCGACCTTCCTCATGGCTCGCATCTATCCTTTTCGCGCCTGGCGCTACAATCCCTCCGCGGTCCGTCTAGCCGACGTGGTCACGCAGCCCTACGACAAGATCTCGCCGGCCATGCAACAGGCCTATTACCAGCGCAGTCCCTATAACCTGGTCCGCATCATTCTGGGACTGCCTGAGCTATTTGACGCAGAGAAGGGTGAAAACGTCTATAGCCGCGCGGCGCGGGATTTTCGCGCCTGGCGCGAGCAGGGCGTTCTGATCCAGGAGCACGACCCCTGCGTGTTTGCCTATGCGCAGCGATTCCAGGTTCCCGGAAGCGATACCGTGAAGGAACGGCGCGGGTTTATCGCGCTGGGCAAGCTGCAGGATTACTCGGAAAAGGTGGTTTTCCGGCACGAGCAGACGCTTTCAAAGCCCAAAAGCGACCGGTTGAACCTGCTGAAGGCCACGCAGGCGCACTTCGGGCAGATTTTCATGCTCTACTCCGACCCCTCGGGCAGCGTGGAGAAGAATCTCTACGCCGGCAATGGGGCGGCCGACGCCGAGGTGACCGACGAGTACGGCGTGCTGCACCGGCTGTGGCGCGTGAATCATCCCGCCACCATCCGGCTGCTGACCGCCGCCATGGACGACAAGAAGCTGATCATTGCCGACGGCCACCATCGCTACGAAACCGCGCTCGGCTATGCAAAGGAGTACGGGGCGAAGGAGCACGGGCACGCGACTGCACAATCTGAATTGACCGCCGCCGGCCTGCCGCAGCCGCCCTATCCGGAAGCTGCCGTAATGATGACCTTCGTGAATATGGATTCGGATGGCCTGGTGATTTTGCCCACGCATCGCGTGGTGCACAGTCTTGAGAATTTCGATCCCGCGGCATTTCGCTTGAGGGCCGAAGAGTTTTTTGCCATGGAAACGCTGGCGCCGGGCGATGCGCAAGGCTATCTCGCGACGCTGGCCAGCCAGGCTGGCACGGCTTTTGTGGCCGTCACCCGAGCGGGCGACTTTTTGCTGCGGGCGAAACCTGAACAAATGGCAAAAGCGCTCGCCGATGTGCCCAAACGGCAGCGGCAGCTCGACCTGACGCAGTTGCATTCCATCGTTCTCGACCGGCTGCTGGGACTGGACGCCGAAAAGGTGCGCGAGCAGACGAATCTGCGCTATCTGCGCGACGCGGGCGAAGCCTCGGAGCAGGTGCGCAAGGGCGAGGCCGACGTGGCGTTCCTGACCAATCCCGTGACCATGGAGCAACTGCGCGAAGTGGCCTTTGCGGGCGAGGTGATGCCGCAGAAATCCACCGACTTCTTCCCCAAGCTGCTGAGCGGCTTGACGATTTATGCGCTGGACTAGACTCGTAAGACGGAATTAACCTATTTTCAGGGCACAAGAAACCGGGGAGACCGATGCCGACGATCGATGAAGATCCTTCCGCTTCCTTGACCGCCGAGGCCGCGCCCTGCTCACCCTGGCGCGTCACGGCAGTTGAGGCGCTTCCCGGCTTCCGGCTGCGAGTTGCCTTTGCTGACGGCCTTACCGGAACGGTCAATATGTCGCGCATGGTGCACTCGCCAAAGGCCGGCGTATTCGCAGCGCTCGCGGACCCTTCTCTGTTTGCAAAGGTTAGGCTGGATTACGGCGCTGTCACGTGGCCCGGCGAACTTGACCTTGCCCCCGATGCGATGCACGCCGCAATCCAGGAGCATAAGGAGTGGTCGCTTTAAGAGCGGGTGGGGCGGGGTTCTAGCTCCTGAGGTACGCATTTGCCGGCAAGGCTCCATACTCGGCCATTTTCTGGATCCCCAGTTCAGACGTTCCGACGCTGTCGCTTCATTTTGTTGCTGACGGCGCTCGCTGCATCCATCCCCGTCGCTCCGCAGGCTCCGCCCGCGACGACCCGCTTCGTGGTGGTGCTGGACGCGGCCCACGGCGGCGACGACCTTGGCGCGCGGCTCGGCAACCAGGCGGAAAAGGACTACACCCTGGCGCTCAGCGTGAAACTGCGCTCGCTGCTCGTGGCGCGCGGCATGGCCGTGGTGACGACGCGCGAGTCGGGCGCGGATGTAGAAGCGGAGCGCCGCGCGGAGATTACCAACCGCGCCAATGCCGCGGCCTGCCTGAATCTGCACGCGGCGCTGGTCCGCTCGACGAGCGGACCCGCCGTGCACCTGTTCATTTCTTCCCTTCCCTCCGCGGCAGGCGTGCGCTTTGTGCCGTGGAGGACGGCGCAGTCCGCATGGATCACGCGCAGTATGGCGCTGGCCGGCGTGTTGAATTCAGCACTCACCCATGCCGGCATCACGGTGACTCTAGGCCGCACCTCGCTGCCTGCGATCGACAGCATGGCCTGCCCTGCGGTCGCGGTTGAAATTGCGCCGCAAGGCCAAGCAGACGCAGACGATGCGGCGAGCGCGGACGATGCCGCGTTCGAGGCCCAGGTAGCCGAGGCGCTGGCGGCGGCATTGGTAGAGTGGCGCGCGGATGGCGGACAATTCGGAGAACGGCGGCCGTGATCCCTCGCCACCAAACCGTGCTGTTCGTGATCCTGCTGCTGGCCTCGGTCATCATGGGCGCGGTGCTGTGGAACCAGTTGCGGCGCGCGCACGAGCGCCTGCTGCGCGGCGAGGATGCGGCGCCTACGCAGGCGCCGCTGGTGGCTCCGGCGGAGCAGGCGACGCTGATGGTGGCGAATGATGCGGACAATTCTGTGCAGCCGCGGATTCTGACCTTGCCTCTGCCGCAGAATCCCGAGGCCCGCGCGCGCGCCGTGCTGGGCAAACTCCTTGACCTGTACGCTGCACCCGATGCCGCGCATCCCGTTCCCGGCGGCGCCAATTCCATCGCACAAGTGTTTATTGTGCCCATCGCAGAGGGCAGTGGAAAAGCCTCGCCCGCGGCGCCCGAGCTTGCCGTGGTGAATCTGACCAGCGCGTTTGCGGCCGGACATCCCTCGGGACTCGAGACCGAAACGCTGACCGTTCTTTCCATCTGCGCTACGCTGAACGCCAACCTGCCGCGCGTGACCGAGGTACGATTTCTGGTGGACGGCCAGACCCGCGCTACACTGGCCGGGCACGCCGACCTGACACGCACTTATCTTGCCGCCGAAACGGTTGAGCGTCCGTGATCGCCGCGCCTCGCGATAGCCGTTTCCATTCAGCCGGATTCGCAGTATGATGATGGAGTAGCCATGCCCAAGTCGGTAACCATAACGGCGCCCTGGCCCACCCTGGAAGAGATGGAGAAGAGCCTCGGTATCTCAAAGGCTCGCAAGAAAGCCTTAAAGCCACTCGTGGACAAGCTCAAGGCTGAACTTTCCGATTGGGAAGAAGCGCCTGTAGACTCCGTCGAACCGGAAAAGAGGCGCAAGCGTGCCTCCGCTGCCTGACCCAAAGGGCGTATTCCTCAACGTCCCTTACGACAAAGAATTCTCCAGCCTGTATGTCGCTTATATTGTCGGGCTCATCCAACTCGGCCTGGCTCCTCACCTTGCCTCCGAAATCCCGGGCGGGAAACGCAGGCTCGACAGGATCTTCGAACTCATCCAGAGCTGCCGTTTTTCCATCCACGATCTTTCGAGGGTGGAGGTGAGCCCAGGGCCCTCGTCGGCGCCGCGGTTCAACATGCCTCTCGAATTGGGCATGACTATCACCTGGGAAATGCTCAACCCTGACCAACATACCTGGTTCGTGTGGGAGTCCGAGCCCTATCGGCTGCAGCAGTCGGTCAGCGATTTGAATGGCACCGATGCCAACATTCACAACGGCACGCCGGAAGGCGTTTTCAGTCGACTCCGCAATGCGCTTGGACGCGACCGTCCCCCGCCCGTGCCGCAAATGCGAAAGGTTTACGACCTTGTCAATAGCTCGCTCAATTCAATTTTCCTGAGAAACGGGACGCGCAATCCATATGACAGGAGCGTCTTCCTCGATTTATGCTCGATGTCCCTGAGCCTTGGAGCTTTCTACCCGCCTGCAAGGCGCGCGGTCTGAGAACCATGACTCCCACCGTCGGCGTCTTCGATTCCGGCTTCGGCGGCTTGACGGTGCTGCGCGCGCTCATTGAGCGGCTGCCGCGCGCGCGCTACGTGTTTCTCGGCGACACGGCGCGGCTGCCTTACGGCTCGAAATCGCGGCGCACGATTGCGCGTTACGCGGCGCAGAGCGCGCAATTCCTGGTGCGCGAGCAGGGCGCGGAGTTTCTGGTGATCGCCTGCAACACGGCCAGCGCCCTGGCGCTCGATGCCATTCAGGATGCGGTGCCGGTTCCTGTGCTGGGCGTCATCGAGCCGGGCGCGATGGCCGCGCGCCGGGCTTCCACCACTGGCGATGTGCTGGTGATCGCCACCGAAGCCACGGTGCACAGCCATGCCTACGCGGCGGCGTGCCAGGCGCGTGGATTGCGTGCGATCGAGAAAGCCTGCCCGCTGCTGGTGCCGCTGGTCGAGGAGGGATGGACGGACCATCCCGTGACCGCCGAGATCATTGAGATCTATCTGAACGAGCTGCGATCCGAGGCCACGGCCCACGGTCTCAGGCCCGACACGCTGGTTCTCGGCTGCACCCACTACCCGCTGCTGCGGCCGCTGATCGAGCGCGCGGTGCGCCCGGGAGTGAAGGTGATCGATTCAGCCGAAGCGGCGGCGCAGGCCGCGGTCGAACTTTTTAACGGCCGCGTTGCGCCGGCGGCTGCGGGCGCAGTTGTCCAGACCGAGGTGCATTGTTTCGCCACCGATTCCGTAGAAAAATTCGAGCGCCTCGGCTCGCGATTCCTGGAACGGCCTGTGGGTCATGTGGAGTTGATCGATCTGGGCGGGTAACGGCGCCGCGGGACGCGGAAAAGGATGGGGCAACGCGCGAAAATCGCTCTGGTATTCTGAGAATTGGCGCGGCTCCGCCGTTTTCCCCTTTGGACTGGTGTCCTGAGTCATTTGTTGAAGAAATGAGCCGTATAAATGCAGGTCCTTCGACTACGTTTGCCGCAAAAAGCGCGGCAAACTCCGCTCAGGATGACAATTTCATTGTGGTGCGAACTTCTAACTCGTCACACTAGATAATCGGAGGAACTCTCATCGCATGATTAACCTGGCGGGCAAAACAGCCGTGGTCTTTGGGCTGGCCAACAAGCGCTCGATCGCCTGGGGCATCGCCCAAAAACTCCACGAGGCCGGCGCTACCCTGGCCATCTGCTATCAGAACGAGCGCATGCGGGCCGAGGCCGAGGACCTGATCAACGAGCTCGGAACGGCGAGCGGTTTCCAGTGCGACGTGTCGAACGACCAGGAGATCGCAACCCTGTTCGCGGCGCTCAAGGAAAAGTACGCGAAGATCGACATCCTGGTGCACGCCATTGCCTACGCGCCCGCCGAGGACCTGAAGGGCGAGTTCATCAACACCAGCCGCGAAGGCTTCCGCATCGCGCATGACGTGAGCGTCTACTCGCTGATTGCCGTAAGCCGCGGCGCCGTGCCGTTGATGACGGAAGGCGGCAGCATTATCACATTAAGTTATTACGCCGCCGAAAAAGTGGTGCCGCATTACAACGTGATGGCGCTGGCCAAGGCCTCGCTGGAGTCTGCCGTGCGCTACCTGGCGTACGAGCTGGGCCCGAAGAACATCCGCGTCAACGGCATTTCGGCCGGGCCCATCAAGACTCTGGCCGCGCGCGGCGTGGGCGCACTGGGCGATATGCTCAAGTCGCATGCCGAGCGTGCTCCACTGCACCGCAACGTGGACCAGAGCGAGGTGGGAGGCACGGCGCTTTACCTCGCCAGCAATCTGGCCAGCGCCGTTACAGGCGAAATCATCTACGTGGATTGCGGCTACAACATCATGGGGTACTGATCGGAAGCCAGCGGTTCGGCTAGGCGACTGGAGCGAATCAGAAATAGTGCGTGGAAAGCGCACAGGTTTGGAAGCATACCGCAGGGGCTAAAGCCCCGGCTCTTTTTGCGGCGTTCACGGCACGACTAAAGTCGTGCCCTTTCACGAAACCCGTCAAGCGGTGCATCAGCCGGTGGGCAGAAGGCCGAGGCTGTCCAGATTGGCCCCGCCCTGATTGCTGTCGGAATAGCCCAGGGGCTCAGAACGCGCGGAGACGCAGTTGCGGCCGCGCCGCTTGGCCTCGTACATGGCAGCATCCGCACGCCGCATCATTTCCTCCCAACCGCACGCGAGATCGAGTTGCGCGACTCCGGCGCAGACCGTCATCCGGACCGGGCCGGTTTCGAAGGACACTTCGAGATCGGCCACGGTCTGGCGCACGCGCTCGGCGATGGTGAGCGCCGCCGACCACGATGTATCAGGCAGCAGGATCGTGAATTCCTCGCCACCCGTGCGCGCCAGCGAGTCCTGCTGGCGGAGCATGCAGTTCAGGCTGCGCACCAGGGCTTGCAGCGCGCGGTCGCCTGCGGCGTGCCCGCGGGTATCGTTCAAGTGCTTGAAGTTGTCGATGTCGACCACGATCATGCTCAGCGCGTTGCCGTAGCGCAGGCTGCGCGCGGTCTCCCGCAGCGCGATTTCTTCCATCGAGCGTCGATTCAATGCGCCCGTCAGGGGGTCGGTGCGCGCCCACCGGGCAAGCTCTCCCTGCAGTTCGGTCACCAGGAACCACATTTCGCACATGGCCATGCAGGCGGCAAGAAACGCCGCCGCGGCCAGCGAGTAGAGCCAGCGCGGATCGTCATGGGCGATGACGGTCTTCCAGGGCTGCGCGTAGCGCAGGTTGGTCAGAATGGCGCGGTATGCGGCCACGCCCATCTGCCCACAGAGAATCGCTGCACTCACGCGCGCCACCACGGTGAAAGGTCCGCTGCGGTATCTCCACAAGGTCCATGCCGAAACGCCGCACAACGCTACGAATGGAAGATTGATGACATTGCCGGTGTAGGGAATCCTGGCAAGAAAGGTGAAGGTGTACGCCGCCAAAACCAGGCCGATGGGAATCCAAAGCCGGCGATAGCGGAAGGGCTTGCGCACCACAAACCAATACAGTCCCATCCACTGCATGGCGATCGAAACCAGATAGAGCTCGTTGGCGGTCATGCCGGTCCAGATCGCCGGAACTTTGCCTTCCAATCCTTGCAGGACGAGTTTGATTAATCCCACAACTTGTGCGCCGGCGAACCACATCATTCCCGTGGCGCGCCGGTCATACCAGGCCAGCACGCCGATGCACACCGTAAACACGGTGACCGACGCGATGTTCGTAAAGAAGAACGTCCCGTAGTCCATACCGCGGCACAACTCTCCGTTAATTCTTGTCCATTATGCATATCGGCCGGAAGCCGGTCTTGATCGAGGGGAACTGCCTTCCCCTTTCGGGTGATTCCGAAACGGGGAATCGATTACGTCTGGAAACGGGACAATGGTAGCGTTGCTTTTGCGGCTCTGGACAGGGCTTTCCGGGGGCCCATTACCGTTGGAATGCCAGAATCTCAGCCCATACGGCGGGCTCGACGGGCAGCCCAAGGCGCAGGTTTTCCTCGCGGATGCGCAGGGTCTGCTCGCCGGGATAGCGCACCTTGCCCCCTTGCGCGGCGGGCCGGGAGTTGTGCAGGGATGCGACAACCGCATCGGCGATTTCCTCAGCCTGTGATGCCGGGCCAAAGACCGCGGGATTCAGAGCCAAAAACATCTGCGAGACGCCAGCTTCGCGCAGCGGGTCGGGGGCGATTTCATGCGTGGCGCGGCCCAGCGCCATCATGGCGGCAACCATGTCCAGCACCACGGCGAGCCCAGATCCCTTCCAGTAGCCGATGGGCAGAGGCCGCCACGACTTCTCGATTGCCGCCGGATCGCGGGTCAGATTGCCTTCGGTGTCGAAGCCACCATCGACCGGCAACAGTTCCCCACGCTTTTTGTAGCTTTCGAGGGTCCCGTAGGAAAACTGCGACATGGCCATGTCGAGGACAACTGGCCCACGCGAACGGGGCACGGCGATCACCAGGGGATTGTTGCCGATGACGCGTTCCGCTCCGCCCCAGGGCGGGAGATTGGGCATGGTGTTGGTCCAGCAGATGCCGATCATGCCGGCCTCCGCCGCCTGCCAGCCGTAAGTGCCGCCTCGCATCCAGTGATTGGTGTTGCCCATGGTCACGCATCCCACGCCGTGTTCGCGGCCGAGCGCGATGGCGCGCTCCATGGCGGCCAGCGCATTCAAATTTCCGGGGCCTTTGTGCCCGTCCCAACGCTCCAGCGCGCCGCATCGCGCCGTGGCCTCGGCCTGGCCAGCAGGGTCGACGCAGCCGTTGCCAATGGTGCCCACAAAACGCGGGAAGCGGTTGATGCCGTGCGTATACACACCGTCACACGTGGTTTCGGCAAAGAGGCGCGCGCAGGTCTGGGCGCGATCGGGCGCAAAACCGAGCTGGCGCAGCACGGCGGCGAGGGTTTGCTGAACTTCGGCGAAGGGAATGCGGTTCATGGTTGTCAGGCAGAGGAGCTAACTCCGCTATTCCTTCATGGTCACTGTGATCTTGCGCGCGTCGCCGCCCTCGGAGGCGATCACGATCTCGCCAGTGGCCCGCTTGCGGATGCTCTTGAACTTCTCGCCCCACTCCACCACCACCAGCGAATCGGCCGAAAGCAGATCGTCGAGGCCCAGCGTCTCCAATTGGCGCTCGCTTTCCAGGCGATAGACATCGAGGTGATAAAGCTTGACCGGCTTGCCGTTGCGCGCGCCGTCAAATTCATGAATCAAAGTGAAGGTGGGGCTGGTGACTTCGTCGGGCTCGGCGGCGTCCAGCGCCTGGGCGATGCCTTTGACCAGCGTAGTCTTGCCGGTGCCCAGGTCGCCGCGCAACAGCAGCAACTGCGGGGGCTCGAGCAATTCGGCCAGCCTGCGGCCCACGGCAATGGTGTCCGCGCCGCTGTGCGTGGTGAACTCGTACATCCTGCCTTCCGCGGCCACTGCGGCGTTGCTCATTCTTTAACCTCGCCATCCCGAGAAGCGTGCCTCAGGGGCTAAAGCCCCGTTCATATTACTGGTCTTAACGGCACCCTTCGACTTCGCTCAGGGCAGGCTAAAAGTCGTGCCCTTTCAAAACCGAAATTTACAGCGGGCCGATGGGCTCAGCATGCGTCTTTTGACTGCTGCATGCAATGCCCTGCAACCAAACATAACCGTTTTTGCCGCCCACTTCAAAACCATGCGCGCGCGGCTGGAACGCCCGCGGAAGATAGGCGAGCAAATCAGTGGCCAGCAGGGTGTGCTCGTCGCCTTCGCGCACGGCCAGATCCGCGGCCAGCCCGTGCAAATAGACCGCCGCTTCCACGGCGTGCGCCGGATCATGAGGATATTGCGCCAGAAGACCGGCGATGAGCCCGGTCAGCACGTCGCCGCTGCCGCCCTTGGCCATGCCGGGATTGCCGCTGGTGTTCACAGCCACGTGGAAATCAGGGTGCGCGATGATGGTGCGCGCGCCTTTGAGAACCAGCGTAACGCCCATGCGCTGCGCAAAGCTGCGCGCCTTCTCCAGCCGATTAGTCTGGACTTCGGCGACGGTGCAGTCAATGAGGCGGGCCATCTCGCCGGGATGGGGGGTGAGCACCAGCGTGCGCCCTTTGCCCAACTGGTCCAGCAGTTCCAGCTTTTGCGCGAACATGTTCAGCGCATCGGCGTCAATCACAGCCGGCATTTTTGTGGCGGCCAGCAAGTCCAGCACGAATTTCGCGGTTTCCGGATCCTGGCCGAGTCCCGGACCGATGGCGAGGACGGTTTTTCCTTCGGTCAGCGCGGCAACGCGATCGGCATCGAGATTCTCTGCCGCTATCTGGCCCTCCGCCGTCGCCGCGAGCGGCCACGTCATCAATTCCGGCGCAAACGAAGCCACCACCGGCAACGCCGGCGCGGGAACCGCTGCGGTCACGAGGCCCGCACCGGCACGCAGCGCAGCCAAAGCCGTCATGGCCGGCGCTCCAGCCTTGCCTCCGGCTGAACCAAAGCATCCGCCCACCACCAGCACGTGGCCGAAGTTGCCCTTGTTGGCTGTGGCCGCGCGCGGCGTTAGTACGAGTGAGAGCGACGAACCAGCCCAATCGATGCCGAGCGTGGAAACGATCGCCGCATCGGGCGAGCCGATGGGCGCGACGACCACGGGTTGATCCCAGCGGCGCGTGAGCTGCCCGAAAACGTGCGCGGGCTTGGGCGCGGTAAAGGTGATGACGGCGTCGGCGGGAAAGACCGTGTGGGACGGGGTTGGGTTGGTTTCATCGGCGACCCAGCCCGAGGGTAAATCCACTGCCAGAACCGGAGCAGAGCTGCGCTCCATCCATTCGAGAGCCGCCAGCGCCATGCCTTTCAGCGGCGGCTTGAACCCCGTGCCCAGCACGGCATCCACGATCAGGTCCGCTGCCAGCGCATCGTGGTGCGCGGCCAGCTCCTGAGCGTTCGTTGCCACGTGAACCCGGCCGTGCATCGGCTCGGTCAGCTCGGTCCAGGCCACGGCCGCATCGCCCGCAAGCCTTTCGGGAGCGCCAAGCAGCAGCGTGATCACCTTGAGGCCGGCTTCGGAGAGCAGCCGCGCCGCGATCATGCCGTCGCCGCCGTTGTTACCCTTGCCGCACAGCACCGTGACGCGCCGCGCCTCGGGGAACTGCTCCCGCGCAAAGGTCGCCACGGCCGCCCCCGCATTCCGCATTAGATCGATCGACGGAAATCGGTACTGCTCCGTAGTGGCGCGGTCACAGGCCTGCATCTCGGCTGCGGAAAGAACGTGCATCGCATTCATGGTAACGCAGGGGTCAGGTTTCAGGGGTCAGGATTCAGGGGTCAGTGCGGGTGTGAGCGTGGTCGTATCGGTCTGGCGCACTCACACTTACACTCGTCGACTTCACTTCAGCAGCCGTGCCTGCAGGGAAACCTGAGAGTTGGTGCGGGTGAGGACGCAGGAGCCGTTTTTGTCGCAGCGGAAGTGAATGGGGGCGGGAAACACCTGCCAGTCGGCCGCGCGGTTGTGCATGCCAGCGACGCCCAGAAAGAATACCCGTCCGCCGCCGGTTTCAACCGTGCCGCGCGAGGGATTGTCACCAACAATCACATCGTCGCCCTCAATCGCGGTGGGCAGGTGTTCAATCTGCGGCAAAAGTTCGCCATTGCCACCATGGCCCTTCGGGTTCAGCCCTCTCTCGTGCCGTAGCCATTCTTCCTGCTCGGCAAGGGTGGGAAAGTCGGTGAAGAAATCCCAGCTCTTGAAGGCGGCGTAGGCTTTCGCCGGACATGGCAACGGGCCCGTCAGATCGATCTCGGATACCTGCCCGTCTTCGCCGGTCGTATTCTCGACCGTGTCGCCGGTCGGGCTCTGCTGCGGCCCCTGCAGCACGGCGGGCTTGGCGCCTCGCGTGTGCGGCACGGGCACGGGAAAGAGAATCTGCTTCTGGCAGGCGACGAGGCCGGCGGCATCCCGAAAACGAAGCGTTACCGAGAGCTGGCGCGGCGGATCCTGGGCCACGGACGCGAACCTGGCCACCTGCTCCTGATCCATGGGATCGAGGAAGAGCTGGTAGGAGCCGCTGTTCTCCCAGCGAGCGATCAGGCGGCCGCTGAGCCCTGCAGGATCGAAGCTCTGGCTTCCCAGATCGATGTAGGGAACCGGCGGCTTGGGCCGGAACAGCGAGGGAAAGGCAACAATGATGAGCGCGATGCCCGCCAACACCGCGGCCAACAGGAAAATTTTAGCGACGGGAATCGAAAGGCTCTTTTTCTGCTTGGGCGCCGGTTCCGCCGGCGGAGGCGCCATGGTTTCGCGGAATGCGTACAGTTCTCCCAGGTTGGACTGCTTCGTGGGCACGACTTCAAATCTGGAGATGGGGGGGTCTTCGCCGGAGCCTGCGGACTGACCGCCAGCGGCTGCTTGTCGATTGGGCTCGTATTGATCCGCATCACTCATAGCACCAGGCACGCGTTCATTCGGTTGGGGGATCGTGCGCGGAGATCACAGCCATTGAAACACGGGAGCGGCGGTGCTGCAACAAAAGTTGTGCGCAGGGAACGGGAGCAGGTGCAACTTGAGTTAGCTTCCCAAAGCGGGATTAGCTGCGCCCCAGCGCCGTCTCCACCAGCAGCCACACGTTGAGGCCGGCGATGAGCACGGCGGTGGTCCAGGCCAGCGCCTGCAGCCAGCGGGCGTTGACGAATTCGCCCATGCGCTTGCGGTCGCCGGTGAAGATGACCAGGGGCACGACGGCGAAGCTGAGTTGGAAGGAGAGAATCACCTGGCTCAGGATGAGCAGCTTCTCGGTTCCCCGCTCGCCCATGAAGGCCACCACGATGATGGTGGGAGTGATGGCCAGCGAACGGGTGATCAAGCGGCGCAACCACGGCGACAGGCGGATATGAATGAATCCCTCCATCACCACCTGGCCGGCCAGGGTTCCGGTGATCGAGGAGTTCTGACCGCTGGCCAGCAGCGCGATGGCGAAGATGGTGCTGGCTCCAGTCACGCCCAGCATTGGGCTCAGCAGTTTGTACGCGTCCTGGATGGCCGCGACCTCGAAGTGCCCGCTGCGAAAAAACACCGCCGCGGCCACGATGAGAATGGCCGCATTCACAAACAGCGCAATCATCAGCGCCAGGGCCGAATCGATGTTGGCCATGTGGATGGCCTCGCGCTTGCCTTCCGGCGTGCGCTTGTAGCGGCGGCTCTGCACGATCGACGAGTGCAGATAGAGGTTGTGCGGCATCACCGTCGCGCCCAGGATGCCGATGCCGATGTAGAGCATGGCGGGGTTGGTCACGATGGAGGGCGACGGAATCACAAGATCGTGCAAGGCCAGCCAGTACTCCGGCCGGGACAAAAACATCTGCGCGCCGAAGAGCACGATGATGGTGCCGATGAGCGCAATCACCAGCGCTTCCACGTAACGGAATCCCCAGCGCTGCAACATCAGGATCAGCAGCACGTCGAAGCCGGTGATCAGCACGCCGTAAAAGAGTGGAATGTGGAAGAGCAGCTCGAGCGCGATGGCCGATCCGATCACCTCGGCCAGGTCGCAGGCGGCGATGGCGATCTCGGCCATCACCCACAGTGCAAAGCTCATCCTCGGTCCGTAGCTCTCGCGGCAAAGCTGCGCCAAATCGCGTTCCGTGGCCACGCCCAGCTTGAGCGAGAGGCTTTGCAGCAGGATCGCCATCAGGTTCGAGAGCATGATGACGAAGAGAAGGGTGTAACCGAACTGCGAGCCGCCGGCAATGTCGGTGGCCCAGTTGCCCGGATCCATGTAGCCGACGGAGATCAGAAATCCCGGCCCGAGGAAGCCCAGCAGCCGCCGCCAGAAGATGGGCGAGCGGGAGATGTGCACGCTGGAATGCACCTCAGGCAGCGAGGGCTCGGTGAGCACGGTTCGAGTTACGACTTCAGTGGACATGCACCTGGGGTGTGAGGCCGAATCGGTCTCTCAACAACAGTATGCCACAGGATGTTAATCATAGTTAATAATATTTTTTATTTTTACTTACTATTAAATTTTATCTTCGTTTTATCTGCTGTTCTGGCCCTTTTGATTCCCTGGGGTCCGTTGCCTGTCTTTCGAGCTTGAGCCAAACCGCTTCCGCTGCTGGCCGGCCGAGGATGGAGTTTCCCGTAGGCAGCTCAATCAAAACGGTTTGATCGTAATTCTGCTTCACAACCCGCAAGCTTTTCCCCGGCCCGATGCCCGCACCATGCAGGAATTCGAGCAGTTTGGGATCGCGCTCCTGCAGGCTGATGACGGCATAGCACTTGCCCTCGGCGGCCTGCGAGAGCTGGATCTCACCTTTGCGCTTGCGCTCGGCGGGATTCACTGGCAGCACGGCGTTTCCATGCGGGCACGCCCCGCCCTCGCCCAGTTTTTCCTTCAGTTTGGCTTCAAAGGCCGGCGAAACCGCGTGCTCCAGCCGCTCCGCCTCTTCGTGAATCTCGTGCCAGCCCATGCCGAAGACCTCGCTCAACATGCGTTCGATGAGGTGATGGCGCAGGGCCGTGCGATATGCCGTTTCGCGCCCCGCCGTGGTCAGGCGCACGATGCCGTCCGCGCCCACCTCCACGAAGCCGTCGCGCTTGAGGCGCTTGAGCGCCATGGTCACGGCCGGCGCCGAGACCTCAAGCCAGTGCGCGAGCATGGCCGGAATCACCTGGCGGCCTTCGGCCTCTGCCTCAAGGATGGCCTTCAGGTAGTTTTCCTTGCTGACGTGGATGGAGTCTTTCATGGCGGTTCTGCATTCACTTTACATGGTGGACGGCGGCCATTGCGGCGCTTTTTGAGCGGCACAGGTTGAGGTTTGCGTTATCCAGGGTCTCAAGAGCGAGATCCGGGGCACCCCAATTCGCGGCGAGTTCGCATCCCTGAGAGCCGGGGCACTCGGCAGCTTGCGCCCAGCGGCTTCCATTTGCAAACAAAGGATTTTCCGTTGCGCGACCCAGAGCGCGTCTGCAAGAATGCTGTTACCCCATTTCGCCTGCGTGCAGTTTCGCACTGCATCCAGGCTAAGCTCGGACACCCCATGAAAATCTGCCCACAGTGCACGACCGGATTCCACGACAGCCTTACGACCTGCCCTACGCACGGCGGCCTGCTCAGCGAGATCCGCGATCTCAAGCCGGGCATGCTGATCCGCGACACTTACCGGATCCAGAAGAAGCTCGGCAAGGGCGGCATGGGTTCGGTATATCTGGCCACGCATACGCTGCTGGACGAGCCGCGCGCCCTGAAGTTTCTCTCGCAGGATTTGAGCGAGGACGAGGGCTTCACGGGCCGGTTCCTGCGCGAAGTGCGCACCCTGCGTTCGCTGCGCAACCGCAATGTGGTGGATTGCGGCGACCCCGAGCGCGCCGAGGACGGCTCCCTCTTCTTTTCGATGGAGTTCGTCGACGGCCCCACGCTGCGCGACTTCATGAAGACGGCTCCCAAGCCCTTCGACGTGAAGCTGGCGCTCGAAATCATGCGCGGCATCGCGGAGGGGCTGGGCGCGGCGCACTCCAAAGGCGTGGTGCATCGCGACATCAAGCCGGAAAACATCCTGATGGCGCGCGATGGCGCCCTATGGGTTCCCAAGATCGTGGACTTTGGCATCGTAGCAACCAAGGAGAGCGGCAACCAGACCCGCACCGGCAGCATGCTGCTGACCATGGCCTACGCCGCGCCGGAACAGTGGATGGGAACCCGCGCCGCCGAGCTTGACGGCCGCACCGACCTTTATGCGCTGGGCGGCGTGCTCTTCGAGATGCTGACCGGGCGCACCGCCTTCGATGCGGAGAGCTATCACGAGTGGGCGCAGAAGCACATGAACGCTGCGCCGCCGGCGCCCAGTTCGCTGCGCCCCGATCTGGCGCCATGGAAGGGACTGGATGCGCTGGTGCTGCGCATGCTGGCCAAGAACGTTGGTGAGCGGCCGCGTGACGTGGCCGAGCTGCTCTCGCTGCTTTCCGCCATCACGTACGATGCCGCGGCG
>Ga0181527_1002164_pt1 | contig 18958 bp, 12 predicted proteins | sample PEATcosm2014_Bin_30_FD_119762 | JGI IMG/M metagenome (GOLD analysis project Ga0181527, IMG submission 119762) | Peatland microbial communities from MTU Mesocosm Facility, Houghton, MI, USA - PEATcosm2014_Bin06_60_metaG | ecosystem: Environmental > Terrestrial > Soil > Wetlands > Peat | place...
AGCCAGGCGGCGGCGCTGAACGGCGTGATCCTGCAGATGTTCAACCACGGGGTAACGGCGGCGGCGCTGTTCTGGTTTGTGGCCATGATTCAGCAGCGGACGGGCGGTCATCGCGGCATCGACCAATTTGGCGGGCTGCGCAAGCCGGCGCCGGTGCTGGCGGGACTGATGGGAATTGCGCTATTCAGCTCGCTGGGGTTGCCGGGGCTGAACCAATTTGTGGGCGAGTTTTTGATCTTCCGCGGCGTCTTTCCTCTGGCGTGGGTGGCGGCGACGGTTTCGATTCTTGGCCTGCTGGTGACGGCGGCCGTGATTCTAACTGTGATTCAGAAGGTCTTTACCGGGCCCGTGCCTGAGCACTGCGCCGGCTTTCCCGATCTGCACCACAGCGAGCGGATGGCGCTTATACCTGTGATCGGACTTATGATTCTGCTTGGCCTTCTGCCGCAACTGATAGTGGACAGCGTGAATCCCACAGTCGTTAACCTTTTGGCGCACTGGAGATTTTGATGTTAGCGTGGACGATCTATCTCTCGTTTGCTGGAGCGCTCGTGCTGGCGCTGCTGCCGAAGGGTAAGCCGGCTTTGGCGCGCTGGCTGGCGCTGGTTATGACTATAGCTGGGCTAGCGCTGGCTGTTCAGGGATTTATCGCCGGCATGGGGCAGGGAAGGATCGTATTGATTGATCTTCCCTGGGTGCCATCGATGGGTATTCACTTCCTTCTGGCGGCCGATGGCATTAGCCGCGTGCTGGTTCTGCTGACCGGTCTGGCCGCAGTGGCCGGAGTGTTATTTAGTTGGAATATCGAGCTGAGGACGAATGAGTTTTTCGCCTTTTATCTCGCGCTGATCGGCGGAGTTTACGGAGTTTTTCTTAGCTTCGATCTGTTTTTGCTATTTGTCTTCTATGAAATTGCCATTGTGCCCAAGTACTTCCTGATCGCCATCTGGGGATCGACGCGGCGGGAGTACGCGGCGATGAAGCTAGCGATCTATTCGTTCGCGGGCTCGGCAATGGTGCTGATCGGCCTGCTGGCGGCTTACGCGACTGCGGGTAGCCATTCGACGGGACTGATTGAGTTAACACACGCCAACCTGCCAGTTAGTTTTCAAATGTGGTGCTTTCCACTGGTCTTTACCGGTTTTGCGATTCTGGCCGGCATGTGGCCCTTTCACACCTGGGCGCCTACCGGCCACGTCGCCGCGCCGACGGCAGCTTCGATGCTGCTTGCCGGCGTGGTGATGAAGCTGGGCGCGTATGGCTGTCTGCGGGTCGGTATTGCGCTCTTCCCGCGCGGCCTCGACCCGTGGGGATTCTCGTTCATCGGCATTGGTTCCTGGCGCGATGTCTTTGCGGTGCTGGCGGTCATCGGCATTGTTTATGGCGCGCTGGTCGCGCTGGCGCAGACTGACTTCAAATTCGTCATCGGCTACTCCAGCGTCAGCCACATGGGTTTTGTGCTGCTCGGACTCATGACTTTGAATCAGATCGGCATAACCGGCGCGGTGATGCAGATGTCTTCACACGGCATTATCGCCGGGCTGCTCTTCGCCATCGTCGGGCGGATCGTGTATGACCGCACACACACGCGGCAGTTAGCGGAGCTGGAAACCATGCACTTATCGAAGCGGCTGCCCTTTGCGGCGGGGGCATTTGTGGTTGCCGGAATAGCTTCAATAGGAATGCCGGGCTTCTCGGGCTTTGTCGCCGAGTTACAGGTGTTGGTCGGTGCGTGGATCGCAAAACCCTGGTGGGCATTGGTGGCAGGCGTTGGCATCGTAGTGGGAGTGGCTTATACATGGCGTGCGATGCAGAAGGCATTCTTCGCCGATACGCTGCCGACACCCGATGAGCATCGCACGGGGTGGCCAAAGTGTGCGGCGATCACCTGGCCGGAAATTACCGGGGTAGGCTTGCTGGCGGGAGTGAGTTTGTTTGTCGGGCTTTACCCGAAGATACTGCTGGACGCCATCGAACCGGCGGTGAAGGCGCTGCTTGCGGGAGGTGTGCAATGAACTACGCAGACCTCTTTCGTGTGACGCTGCCGGAGACGGCGCTGGAAATAGCGGCGTTGTTAGTGCTGATTGTGGATCTGGGCTTCTTGCGCAAGTTAGCGCTCAAGGTGCGTGTGGCTGTTGCGGCGCTGCTCGGCGTGACCGGATGCGGGGCGGCGCTTTGGGCAATTTATGCTGTGTATCCTTCCACAATGGATCTAGTTCCATTGGATATTGGCGTCCAGTTGAATATGTTCACAGTGGTCCCGCAGACGGGAATCCTCGTGCTGACGGCTGTTTCACTACTGCTATTCATAGATTCAGATTTCACCTGCAATGTGGGCGAGTATGCTGCCGTGGTGCTGATGGCGGCTGCGGGCGGCTTATTGGTGGCTAGTGCGCATGATTTACTTGTGATCTTCATTGGCCTTGAACTTTTAAGCCTCGGGCTTTATATTCTGACCGCATTCGCAAAGAAGTCAGGAAAGAGTGCGGAAGCGGCGCTTAAGTATTACTTGTTCGGGGGAATGTCAGCAGCTTTCCTGCTCTTCGGTTTCAGTTACTTATACGGATTGAGCGGTAGTACGAATATATATGAGATTCAACGCACCATTACAATATCAGGTTCGAGTCCATTGTTTATCGTTGCGTGGATTCTGGTTGTAGCTGGACTCGGCTTCAAGGTTGCTGTTGTGCCGTTCCATTTATGGGCGCCAGATACTTATGAGGGCGCGCCCGCTCCGGCAGCCGCGTTCATTGCATCGGTTTCCAAAGTAGCTAGCTTTGCTTTGCTCTTAACACTCAGTCTCGCCTGGTTTATGCCTAACTGGATGGTTGAAGGCGACAAGGTCACGTTAGGTAGGTACTTTCAATCGCTTTATCAAACCTGGCCACCCCTTGCAATTATCTTGCTCGTTGTGGCTGTAGCTTCGATGATTCTAGGTAATCTTGCCGCTCTTGCTCAAGTTAGTGTGCGCCGACTACTTGCATATTCGGCAATCGCCCACGCCGGATATATCTTGCTTGGCATCGCTGTGATGCCGAGTCTTTCGGTTTTTGAAGGAAATGGGTTCTCCTACCATATTGTGTGGATGCTCGCACGTCGTAGTGCGGCAGCCGTCCTCTACTACATCCTGACTTACGGCCTGACAACCATCGGTGCATTCGGCGTGGTCTCCGTTGTCGAGCGCGCCACGGGCAGCGACCGGCTTGATTCTTTCCTTGGCCTGCATAAGCGCAATCCGCTGCTGGCGTCGGTGCTGGGGGTGTTGTTTCTCTCGCTCGCCGGGATTCCTCCGCTGGTCGGCTTCTGGGCCAAGTTCAATCTCTTTGCCGCGGTGCTGGGCGTTTCAGCCGGGCCGGTTCCCTTTGCGCTGGTGGCTCTGGCAGTGGCCATGAGCGCCGTCTCACTCTACTACTACTTGCAAGTGCTCAAGCGGGCTTACGTGATGCCCGCAGTCGATGAGACGCCGATCAAGGCCCATCCGGTAACGCTGGCAGTGCTGGTGGCCATTGCCGCGGCGGTAGTGGTGCTTGGCTGCTTCCCTGCCCTGCTGCAAGGCTGGATCGAGAGCTTCTATCCGCGATAGCAGCTTGTGGCGAAAGTCGATCATTTCGGAAAGCATTCCTCAGGGGCTCAAGCCCACGTTTATATTGAGCCGTTTGCGGCACGGCTAAAGTCGTGCCCTTTCAAAACACCGATTTGTACAGCATTTTGTCGATTTGTGTAGTGTGCGGCGTGGACCGGGAGGTCCACGCTACAGCCGGCCAGGAGGCCGGCGCTACACGTTTTTGCTCAGCGCTATACGTTTTTACTCAGCGCTACACGTTCTTGCAGTGACCGGCTTGATTTACTTTGCCTCATCCAAGAAGCGCCAATGCGGCTTCCAGTCCGGGGTGAGTTTCTCGCCGGAGAGCAGGGCGCGGAGCACTGGGATGGGCATCATGTTCTCCTCCAGGATGGCGTCGTGGTACTGGCGGCTGGTCATCTTTCCCGAATTTACGAGTTCATGGCGCAGGGCGCGGAACTGAAGCGCGCCGAGCATATAAGCGCACTGGTAGAGCGGATCGTAGTCGCCGTTGACGGAGCGGCGCACTTCGGCGGTGGCGTTGTCGCGCTCGTGGCCCACTTCGCTGACCAGGAAGTCGATGGCCTGCTGCGGGGTCATCGCGCCCAAGTGGAAGCTGAGCGAGAAGATGACGCGGGCGCAGCGGTGCATGCGCCAGAAGAGCGCGCCGATCCGCTGCTGCGGCGTTTGATCATAGCCCATATCCCAATACAGCATCTCCCAGTAGAAGGCGTTGCCCTCCAGCCAGAAGCCGGAGCTAAAGGCCTGGCGGTAGGGCCGGTAGCGGGCGGACATGAACTGTTGCAGCCAGTGGCCAGGAATCAATTCGTGGAAGACCGTCGCGTGAGAGAAGGCGGGGTTGTTGCCGCGCATACTCATCATGCGCTGGTCATAGGTCATGGTGTCGGTGGGGTAGCTGACGAGGATGGTGTCGCCGCCCAGGAAGAAGGGGCTGACGAGCTGGCGCTCGGGCGACATCATCTCCATGCGCCAGGTCTCTTTGGCCAGCGGCGGCACGGTGACCAGGCCGCGGTCTTCGGCGAATTTTTCGCCTTCAAGAGCCAGCGAGCGGATCAGCTCCGGCTGCTTACCCGGCTCGACGTAGGAGTTCTTGACTGCCTCCAGCGCCTTATGCCAGTCGTCGCCGTAGCCCATCTCGCGGCTGGCCTTGATCATCTCCTGCTGGCACCAGGCGAGCTGCGATTTTGCCATGGTAATCAGCTCTTCGGGCGAGTAGGGGATCATGGCGTCGTCGAGCTGCTGGAGCAGCGCTTCGCGGCCGATGGGCGTGCCGAGAACCGTGGCTTTATCGTCGGGGGCGATGCCGGCCAGTTTCTCGCGGAGAAATGTTGACTGCTCCTTGAGCGCGGCGGAGGCTAGTTTGTAAGGCTGCGCGGCCCACCAGGTGAAGGTGGGATCATAGCCGTTCCAGAAGTCGAACCAGTGCTGAAGCTGCGTGGTCAGTTGGTCGAGGTCCGCGGCGGCGCGCCAGGCATTGATGCGGTCGGCGGGGGATGCGTCCTTGACCTTAGCTTCGAGCGTCTTGTGGCTGTCGGTTATGGCCTTTGCCAGATCACTTAGCTGGGCGGCGGCCTTCTGTGGATCGGGATGTTGCATCATCCGTTTCTGGTCTTCGAAGGCAAAGATCGCCGGAGCGAAGGGCAGCAGTGGCGCAACCTCGGACCATTGCCGTTCCACCAGGGCCAGTTGGTGCTCCTGTTGCGTCAGCAGGCTGGCAAAGCTCAGGTAATCGGCCTTGCCCTCCTGGTCGAGGGCATTGAAGTCGATCATGGTCAGCAGGGCGCGTTGCTCGCGATAAAAGGTGGTGCTGCGCGCGCGGGTGGCTGGGGCCAGGGGGTCAGTGTAGACGCTTTGAAGCGTGGCCTGGTCGGCGGAGAAGCGCTCGATGAGCGCGCGCATGGGCGGAACGGAGGGGTCAAGGGCACTGGGGTCCTGGGCGGCGAAGGCGGGCGCCACGGCTAGAGCGGCGAGTAGAAGCAAAGAAGCGGTGCGAGAGAAGCGCATAGGCTTGAAACCCCTTGCGTGAGGTGCGGCGCCGGTGTAGGTTGCAGACCGGGTTGCCAATAGGGAGAATGTCACCCTCACCATACAGCATGGCCGTCGAGGAAGAGAAACCGGCGATTGTCGCGGCGACGGAAGCGGAGAGAAAACTGGAATCGTTTACTGGCGCGCGCCGCTTGATATATAGTTCATCTTTGCTCGCCGTTCGAGGTTCTGCCGCTGTCTACGGCGAGATTACATTGAAAGGGAATTTCCATGGTTCGTATCACTCGTCGCGACCTGCTCTCGTCTGGATTGGCACTTTCCGCCGCATCACTGCTGACTCGTTCGGCCTGGGGACGCTCCGCTGCGCTGGTTGGCGGCTCTCCGGGCGCAGCTTCGGCCGAGGCGCTGGCCGCCGTCGCGCCGCGCGAGCAATTGCTCTTCGACTTCGGCTGGAAGTTTCAGTTTGGCCACGGCACGGACCCGGCCCGCGATCTGGGCTTCGGCAACGGCCAGGGTGACTTTGCCAAAACAGGCGAATTCGACTTTGCTAAAGACAAATTCGACGATTCCAAGTGGCGCGCTCTGAACCTGCCCCACGATTGGGCGGTCGAGCTGCCCTTCGTGCATGACGATGTTCAGCTTTCGCATGGCTACAAGCCCGTTGGCCGCCGCTACCCGGAGACCAGCGTCGGCTGGTACCGGCGCGAGTTCGAGATTCCGGCCAGCGATCTGGGCCGGCGCATCACGGTCGAATTCGACGGCGCCTTCCGCGACGTGCTGGTTTTTGTGAACGGCTGTTTCATTGGCCGCAACGACCACGGCTATGCGTCCTTCCGCTTCGATCTGACGGATTTTCTGGAGTGCGGCAAGAAGAACTATATAGTCGCTCGCGTCGACGCCAGCTTTGGCGACGGCTGGTTCTATGAGGGCGCCGGCATCTATCGCCATATGTGGCTGACCAAGACCGATGCGCTGCATCTGGGCAAGTGGGAGAGCACGGTCCGCACGGCGGTTAGTGGCGACTCTGCTCTTCTGACACTGGACACCATGGTGCTGAATGAAGGCAAACAGGCCGAGAGCGCCAAGGTGAGCTGGCAGATTCTGGACGCAGCGGGCAAGACGATAGCCACGGCTGAAGCCGCTGGTCAGTTAATTGATGCAGACGGCAGCGCCAAATTTACAGCAACCGCCAAGCTGACGAATCCGGCGCTCTGGTCGGTGGATGCTCCGAATCTTTACTCGGCGATTGTGACCGTGGAGTCAGGTGGCAAGGCTCGCGATGCCGAGCGAGTGAGCTTTGGCGTGCGCACCGCGCTCTTCGACGCCGACAAGGGGTTCTTCCTGAACGGCAAGCCGCTGAAGATTCAGGGCACCTGCAATCATCACGATCACGCCGGCGTAGGCGCGGCCCTGCCCGACCGCTTGCAGGTCTTCCGGATGGGCGTGCTGCGCGAGATGGGCTGCAACGCGGTGCGCACCTCGCACAATGCGCCCACGCCGGAGTGGGTGGAGGCCTGCGACCGCATGGGCGTGATGATGATGTGCGAGACGCGGCAGATGAGTTCGAGTCCCGAGGGCCTGGCGCAACTTGATGCGATGATCAAACGCTATCGCAACTCGCCGTCGATCATTCTATGGTCGATCGGCAACGAGGAGTGGGTTTTGCAGGATACGATGGCCGAAGAGGGCGCCAAGATTGCCGCGACCATGGTGCGGCGTTGCCACGAACTTGATCCCACGCGCGTGGTTTCGGCGGCGGTCAACGGGGATAACGAGAAGGGCCTCAGCGACGCACTCGACATTATCGGCTTCAACTACGGGCTGGACCGCCCCGACAAATATCACAAGGAACATCCCCGGCGGCCGCTTTACGGCTCAGAAACGTCCAGCGCCATCTCCACACGGGGCGTCTACTCCACCGACCCGCTGCGCAACACCGTCAACGCTTATAACTCCGTGGTCCCCTGGGGCGAGACGGCTGAGGACTGGTGGAAGTTTTATGCGACTCGCGATTGGGAGGCCGGCGGCTTTGCCTGGACCGGCTTCGACTATCGCGGCGAGCCCACGCCTTACGGCTGGCCCTCGATCAACTCGCAATTTGGCATCGTCGATATGTGCGGCTTTCCCAAGGACACATTCTTCTATTACAAGGCATGGTGGGGCTCCGAGCCGGCGCTGCATCTCTTCCCGCATTGGAACTTCGAGGGTAAGGAAGGCGAGGAGATCCCCGTTTGGGTGTACTCGAACCTGGACGAGGTTGAATTACTGTTGAATGGCAAGAGCCTAGGAAGCCAGAAGGTTCCGCGCCTGGGCCATGTGGAGTGGAAAGTCAAGTATGAGAAGGGCGCAATCGAGGCGCTGGGTTCAAAGGATGGCAAGGTGGTGCTCACGGAGAAACGCGAGACGACCGGGCCGACGGCCTCCATTCGACTGACCGCGGACCGGACAGAGATTGATGCCAACGGCGAGGACCTGGCCATATTGAAGGTCGAGGCGCTGGACAAGGAGGGCCGCCCGGTTCCGACAGCGAGCAATTTGATTGGCTTCAAGGTCTCGGGAGCGGGCGCGCTGATCGGCGTGGGCAACGGCGACCCCAATTGCCAGGAGAGCGACAAGGAACCCAAGCGCTCGCTCTTCAACGGGCTTGCGCAGGTGATTGTACAGTCCAGCAAGAGACCAGGGGAGATTCACATTGAAGCGGTCAAGGAAGGCTGGGATGGCCCGGAGTTGACCCCGGCCAAGCTGGTCATTGTTACCAAAAAGGTTCAGCCGCGACCGGCGGTGGGCTGATGGGCACTCTTCGACGAGGATGCCGGGAACAGGAGACATCCCGGTAATCCGACTCCGGTTACTTTGTTTTTTTATTCTTGCGTGGGCCGGCACTTCTCGTGCTAATATTTTTTAACAACCTCTGTATAGCAGTTTGGCGGTTTTTCATACCCCGGGGTTACCCTCCCCGGCTCACTGAAACTGATGATGCTTGTAGCAGGGAGTGTATTCCTTGCTCAAAGCGGATTCAAGACGTTGACTAGCAAACATTGGATTGAATCGCAGAAGGCGACATTGGCACACCGGGCCGCTTGATTTGGGATCGCATTCTTCGATGATTTCATATTCTTTGCACAACCACAGAAAGGATTTCTACATGACAAAGAATCTTCTGAAGTACACACTTCTGGTCTTGGGTTTTGCATTCGGTACATGCGCCTCTGCTCATGGCATGGCCTTCTTTAAGAGCACTGCGCCCGAAGTTGATCCCAGCCTGGCAATCAGCGCCATCACGCTGCTTGCGGGATCGCTTGCGGTTCTGCGCAGTCATCGACAGAAATAGAACATACTAATGATGAACTCGGACCCTGGCTCGGCTGGGAACGTTCGCTTCCAGTCTCGTTGTTCCATTTCTCTGCTCCGCCATCTTCTTGGGCGCCTCTGTCTGTTGGCGGCAATTTATTCGCTAGAGGCCGTATTGGTGATCGGCGCTCTCCGGATTGTAGCGGCCTTTCATTTGGGTCTGACACCGGTTGCGACGGTTTCCTTTGCGGTGTTCATGGGTCTTGGGTATCCGTGGTTGAAAGCCCAACGGGAAGATCTCCCGTTCGGCTTCATTTTTTTTGGCGGCTACCTAGCTTGCGTTGCCGCTGAGATTGGTATTCATCTCCTGGCGACGCTCCCTGGAGCGAGTCCGCGGTTCTCCCACCTCGCTGCTGTCGCCATCTATGCAATTTATATCTTGAAAATCCCCCTCCTGGCATTGGCCTGCATCCCGCTTCGCACATGGATCAGTATGTTTCGTGCTACCGGTCTCTTATGTGTCTATGTCTGCATTCCCGGTATGGCCGCCTATTATTTGAGAGAACCCTCTGAGAGCTTATGGACTGCATCGAGCGCCAGTGTTGGCAGATTCATGCAGACCGCTTCCTTCGATTCCGTGCGAACGGTCCTTCACTACGCGCTGCCTGATGTCGCCGCCAATGCCGCTGCCTTCACGGTTTATACTCCTCGTTTTTCAATAGAGATTGGCCCCGGTTGTTCCGGGATGGAAGGTCTCGGACTGATTTTTGCCTTCACTTCTTTCTGGCTTTGGTATTTAAGGAAAGAGTGCCGCTTCCCGCAGGCGCTTCTGCTCATCCCGTGCGGACTGGTTTGCATCTGGCTGCTGAACATTGTCCGGCTTTCTGCGCTGATCTTCATTGGCGATGCCATCAGTCCTGAAGTCGCCAGCATCGGCTTCCACTCGCAATTCGGCTGGATCGCATTCACCGTGGTTGCGTTGGCTTTTTCCATGGCCACCCAACGGCTTTCCTGGGTACGCAAGACGTCTCCGGCCGCCGCCGGCACAGGCTGCGAAGCGCTGGAGAGCGTAGCGCATGGGGCGGCGGAGCGTGTAGAATCTCCGGCAATCCGCGCGTATCTGGTTCCTTTTCTTGCCATTCTGGCTGCGGCTTTTGTCTCCAAGGCGGCTTCCGGATACTTCGAATGGCTCTACCCATTGCGTTTTGTTGTCGCGGTCATCGCCCTTTGCTATTTCAGGTCGGAATTGAAAAAACTCAATTGGCGCTTCGGCTGGTTCGGGCCGACCGCCGGCGCGGCGGTCTTCCTGATGTGGATCGCGCCCTCTTGGATTGCGCATCAACATACCGCCAGTCCGCTGGGCGCGGAGCTGGCGGCGCTTTCGCCCCCAACCCGCTGGGCCTGGATTGCCCTCCGCGTGGCCGCCGCGGTCGTCACCGTGCCCATCGCGGAGGAACTGGCCTTTCGCGGCTATCTGGCGCGCCGGTTGATCAGCCGGGAGTTTGACAGCGTCTCTTTTTCCAGCCTGACGGTGCTCTCTATTTGTCTTTCCTCCGCGGTCTTCGGCCTGGAGCATATGAAAAATCTGATGGATTGGCAGCACCTGATGCTAGGCACGGTAGCCGGCCTGGCCTTCGCCGTCGCGCTTCGCTGGCGGGGACGCATAGGCGATGCGGTCGTCGCGCACGCGGTCAGCAATCTCTTGCTGGCCGTGTGGGTTCTGGGCCTGGGCGACTGGGCGCAGTGGTAACTCCGGCTTCCGGCCGCACTCCAGGCCCACCTCCTTTCCCTGGCATTTTGGGAAAAGGACAAAATGCCGCGCAAAGTGTGGCATAATGTCCTTATGAGCCAAGCTGCCGCCATTCCCGCCGTTTCTCCTCCTCCCTTCACCTTCGATTGGCGAGAGATTGAGCGCGGTCTCCCGCTCTCCACGCTGGAGGAGTTCTCCGCCTACTCTGGCATTCCCGTCAAAGACTTGCTGGAGGTGGTGATTCCCGCGCGGACGCTCAAGCATCGCCGCCAGCGGCAGGAGCCGCTGAATCTGGACGAGTCGGACCGGTTGGCGCGCGTGGCGCGGATGTATGAGTTGGCCGTCAAGGTCTACGACGACAGCGAGGATGGCCGGAAGTGGCTGTGCGGCCAGAAGAGCCGCTTCGATGGGAAAACTGCATTGGAAATGTTGAGAAGCGAGGCGGGCGAAAAGGCGGTCAAGGACTTTCTTATCCAGATTGATGAGGGGATGTTCGTCTGATCAACGTCATTTTATCCCAAGAATATCTGGTGCAACGATCAGGCTTCCTTCCGGTCGGGAAATGCCACGATTCGATAAGTCAACTCTCTTAATCCATTGAAAGTTTGAGTGACTTTGTCTTCAGAATTTTACCATATCTAAATTTCGTTTGAGGTGCAACGAAAAGCCTGAAATGCAACGATAAGTCTAATGATTGCAATTGATTACAGTTGACAATGTGAATCATGTGTGAGATCGTCTGGATAGATTGAAGGTTTCAATGACGACTCTCTGGCGCATCAGCAATTACCTAGACTTGAGCGGCGAAGGTGCGCTCGGTACCTCTGGACGATGGCATACCGAAGGACGGCTGGTTGTCTATTTAGCGGATTGTCCGGCTGGCGCGCTGCTGGAGCGAATAGTTCATTTGATGGACAAAAACGAGAACGGGATTCTTCCGCGCTTCTACCAATTGCTCAAGGTCGCTGTTCCCGACGAGTTGGCAGTTAAGCCTCTCAATACGCTTGCTCCGACCGATTGGAAGGAGCGTTTTGAATTTACACGTGCGATCGGGGATGCGTGGCTGGCGTCAAGTGAGACGCCTCTGGCCCGCGTACCCTCCGTCATCGCCCCGGAGACTTGGAACTATCTGCTGAACCCAGAGCATCCCGAGGCGAAGAAGATCGCAGTCGCCGAGGTGATCCGCGAGCGCTTCGACAATCGGCTCTTCCGTTTTGGGGTGCGGTGAGTTTCGTTCCGCCCCTACGGGGCTGAAGGGTTTTATTGGCAGCTTACCCAGGACTGCGCTGCGCTTGTCCTGGGCTATTTTCCTTCGCTCCCTCCGGGAGTGGTGTCCAGCGAACGAGCTATTTCTGGTACTGGAGGAAAGCGAGCAAGCTATTTCTGGTAGTGGAGGAGAGCCGGCAAGCTCCGGCAGGGCTGGGCGCATGACGCGGGGCGCTCTTTCGTGGTAATCTCTCTGTAGACACTGAAGAGTGGACCTGAGAAGACAAGAGGAGTCACACACGCCGTGCTGGCGACCGCAAAGAAAACAACCCTGATTGAAAGCTTCCGCACCCATGATACGGACACCGGCTCGCCGGAGGTCCAGATCGCGATTTTGAGTGCGCGCATCAGCGAACTGACCGAACACTTCAAGACGCACAAGAAGGACCACGCTTCCCGGCGCGGTCTTTTGCAGTTGGTCAGCAAGCGCCGCCGCCTTCTGGACTACCTGAAGACGCACGATACCGATCGCTACCGCGACGTCATCGGCAAACTCGGTATTCGCAAGTAGCCGGAAAGCCAAAACATTGACCCGGAAGTGCCCAGACCGATCTTTGGTCACGGCCCCCGTTCTACCCGGAATCTGGGGCCATGGTGTACCTGGCGAACTCGACCCGCTGCCAGGGACGACGCACAGCTATGGGCTGTGCGCGTCCCTTCCTTTCGCCCTATGCCACGCCTTGCCAATTCCCTCCAGCGCCTTCCCTTCACAGGTTTCCCAAATGAACAAAACGAAACGAGGATTCTATGTCCAAGCATGAAGTAGCCGTCGAGCTTGCCGGTGGCAAGCGGTTGGTCTTTGAGACCGGGCGCATGGCCAAGCAGGCCTCTGGCGCCGCACTGGTAACCACGGGCGAAACCGTGGTTCTGGCCACTGCCGTTGCCTCACCCGATGCACGGGAAGGCATTGATTTTTTCCCCCTCACCGTGGACTACCGCGAGTACACCTACGCCGGCGGACGCATTCCCGGCGGCTTCATCAAGCGCGAAGGCCGTCCCAGCGAAAAAGAGATTCTGACCTGCCGCCAGATCGACCGGCCCTTGCGCCCGCTCTTCCCTGATGGATTTCGCAACGAGACCCAACTGATCGCGCTGGTCTTCTCCGCCGACAAGGAGAATGATCCGGACGTAGTGGGCATCAACGCCGCCGCCTGCGCGCTGGCTCTCTCCGACATTCCCTTCGGCGCCACGGTGGGCGCGGTGCGCGTGGGGCGCGTGGATGGCGAGTTCGTCATCAATCCAACCTACTCGGAGCGCGCGGCGACTACGGTCAACATTATGGTCGTCGGCCACAAGGACGGCATTGTGATGATCGAGTCGGGCGCCAAGGAAGAGTCGGAAGAGACGATTCTGGCGGCCATCGAATTCGGCCACACCGAGATCAAGAAGATCTGCGCCGGCATCGACGAGCTGGTGGCCCTGGCCGGCAAGCCCAAGCGGGCTTTTGTCGCGCCGGAGTTCGACCAGGCGTACTTCGACGAGTTGAGCGCCAAGGTCAGCGACCGGCTCAAGGACGCGCTGGACACCAAGGTGCACGAGAAGCTGGAGAGTCAGGTTCTGGTCAAGGCGATCAAGGACGAGTTGGCCGCAGCGCTTTCCGCCGACGACCCAGCAGCCAAGAAGAAGCTGGCCCACTACTATGAGAAGCTGCGCGAGCGGGTTTTCCGCGAGCAGGTAACCAAGGATCGGATTAGGCCGGATCGCCGCGCCTTCGACGAAATTCGCGAAATCACCATTGAAACCAGCGTTCTGCCCCGGACGCACGGCTCGGCGCTGTTTACCCGCGGCGAAACGCAAGCTCTGGTTACGGCCACGCTGGGCACCGCCGACGAGGGCCAGCGGCTGGAGAGCTATGAAGGCGACAAGAAGAAGCCCTTCATGCTGCACTACAACTTCCCGCCCTTCTGCGTGGGCGAGACAGGCCGCATGGGCGGCACGGGACGACGCGAGGTCGGCCACGGAGCACTGGCGGAGCGCGCCATCAGCGCGGTTCTGCCCTCGGTAGAAGAGTCGCCCTACACGATTCGCATCGTCAGCGACATTCTGGAATCCAACGGTTCTTCGTCGATGGCCACAGTCTGCGGCACCAGCCTGGCGCTGTATGACGCGGGCATCGCGCTCAAGGGCGCGGTGGCCGGCGTGGCGATGGGCCTGGTGAAGGAGGGCGACGACTACGCCATCCTGACCGACATCGCCGGCGCTGAGGACCACTACGGCGACATGGACTTCAAGGTAGCCGGCACCCGCAAGGGCATTACCGCGCTACAGATGGACATCAAGATCGGCGGCCTGACCCACGCGATCCTCTCCCAGGCAATGGAGCAGGCGAAGCGAGGCCGGCTCTTCCTGCTCGACAAGATGGACGCGGTGCTGGACGGACCGCGCACCGAGCGCTCGGCCTATGCGCCGCGCATCGAAACCGTGATGATTCCCACCGACAAGATTCGCGACCTGATCGGCAAGGGCGGGGCCACCATTCGCGGCATCGTCGAGTCGACCGGAGCGAAGATCGACGTGGACGACACCGGCAAGGTCAGCGTCTCCTCGTGCGACGCTGAGGGCTTGAAGAAGGCGCTGGAGATCATCGGCAACCTTACTGCCGTGCCGGAGATTGGCAAGGTTTATCTGGGCAAGGTGGTTCGCCTGGCGGAGTTCGGCGCGTTTGTCGAGCTCTTCCCCGGCACCGATGGCCTGCTGCACATCTCCGAGATCGCCGAGCATCGCGTGAAGGAAGTGAAGGACGAACTGAGCGAGGGCGATCAGATCATGGTCAAGGTTCTGGCCATCGAAGGCAATCGCATCAAGCTCAGCCGCAAGGCGCTCATCCGCGAGCAGAAGGCCAAGCTGGGCCAGGCGGCTCCGGCGGCTGTCGAAGCCGAAGAGGTGGAGACGGGCGTTGCGGAGTCTCCCGCCGCGCCGGCCTTTGCGCCCATCAAGCCCCGCCATGAGTTCGACGAGCGTCAGCCCAAGTCGAACCAGAGCACCATCCTGATCGAAGGCGGAGACGATTTTGACGAGGCGGACGGCGAGGAGATCGACGAGGAGAACGAGCCGAACTTCAATCGCGTGGATGGCGTGCCGGTTCCCGTTGCCGGACAGCCGGCAGGCGCGGGCCGTCCCAAGTCGGCCGACAAGAATCGCCGCCGCCGCCGCCGTCCCGGTGGTGGAGGCGGACGCGGATAATCTGACAGTTATCAGTTGTCAGATCGAAAACGTATCAGAAAAGGCCCGGAGAGCATCCGGGCCTTTTCTGTTCTTAAGCGGAAGGCGCGTCTGATTCTAGCGCGCCGGGATTGCGGTTCCGATCAAGGGCGCTCGCTGCTTGTTATCGTACATTCGCAGGTCGGCCGCGATGCAGAGCGACTCCATATCGGAGGCATCGTCGGGGTAGATGGCGATGCCCACGCTGGCGCCGATCCGCACCGTATGATCGTCGAGTTGGAGAGGCTCTGTGAGCAACTGGATCAGCGAATGGCTAACGTGTTCGGCATCCGCGCGGCTGATAGGCTCCTCCAAAATTACAGAAAACTCATCTCCCCCGGTTCGAGCGACAGTATCGGAACGGCGCACTCTTCCGGTGCAGATCGCGCCCACGCGCTCCAGCAGCAAATCGCCAACGTGATGCCCCAGCGTGTCATTCACCTTCTTGAAGTGGTCCAGATCGACCAGCAGCAATGCCGCCTGCGCACCGCTGCGGCGGGCGCGTTCCAAGGCGTAGGTCAGCCGATCCTGGAATAGCCGGCGGTTAGGCAAGCCGGTTAGTTCGTCATGCAGAGCCAGATATTTGTTGTGTTCGATCTGGTCTTCCAGCAGTAGCAGAATCATGCCGATAGCAACGATGAATTTGGGCAGATTCCAGACCTCGGCTTCGACATGAACCTGGGGAAAGTAATAAAAAAGAGCGGGCCCCAGGGCAAAGATCGAACCCCAAACCGTGAAGCCGGCGATGGTGATAAAGGCCCCAGCTGTCGCGCGCCGGTATGCGAAGAAGAACTTGACGGCGCAGTCGAGAAAGACGGCCACCATCACTGCATTCATCGCCAGATAGGGGCCATTTCCCGGACGGTTCTGGAAGGCAAGCAAAAAGACCGAAAGAAGAAGGTTGACGGTGATCGTGGACCAGCGGTACCTGGAATTGCATTTCGGCAGAGTGTATAGGGTGATCGCCAGGGGGCCGAGGCCGAAGAGCGCGGCCGCCATCGTACATGTCCACTTTGGCTGACTGGTAAAAAGCAGGGTCAGATACAGCGTGTTCACCGTCAGCAGCAGGTACATCATCACGCGGCTGCAGCGTTCTTTCCGGTGGGGAATCACCGCCGTCTGAAAAAGCACTCCGGCCCAGGTCAGGGCGACTAAATTGAGAATCTGCGCCAGAGCGCCCCACACTCCCGGAAAGTCAGAGAACAGAGCGGCAATGAAGTGCAAAGCGATCATCAGCCAGGCAATCAGCCACATACTTGCGGTCGGCGAGTAGTGGCGCCAAGCCGTGGAGGCAAAGGCGCAGATGAGCAGCGCGATGGCTATAAGATCAGCAAGTACGCTCCAATTCATTCTTCTTCCTCTGGATTGATCTATATACCATGTGTATCGCGCACCGTCCCTAAAAAGTTAGTGAAAAATCATGCGCCTGGGTTACGGATGGGTGTTGGAGCGCCTCGTCAGATTACCTCCTCCTGATTACCTTTAGGAGCAAAGACGTTGCCCATGCGGTAAATCTCGGCGCCCACCCCGGCCAGCTTCTCCTCGAAGCGCTCATAGCCGCGATCCATGTGATAGACGCGGTCCAGGATCGACTCGCCATCGGCCACCAAGGCGGCCAGCACCAGCGAGGCCGAAGCGCGCAGGTCTGAGCACATGACGGCCGCGGCGGAGAGCTTGGCAGGCCCGCGGACAGTGGCAGAGCGGCCATCTACTTTGATATTCGCGCCCATGCGGACCAGCTCCTGCACGTGCATGAAGCGGTTCTCGAAGATGTTCTCCTCAACCAGGCTGACGCCCTCGGCCTGTGTGGCCAGCGCCATGTATTGCGCCTGCATGTCGGTGGGAAAGCCGGGATACTCTTCGGTAGAAATGTCGGCCGCGCGTAATTGTCCGCCGCCGCGCACGCGCACTGCGCCGGCCCCGAGAACATCCACGCGCGCTCCGGCTTCCTGGAGCTTGTTGATGACCGCGCTCAGATGCGCCGGATTGCAGTCGGCCACCGTCAGGTCGCCGCCGGTGATGGCCCCAGCCACCAAAAATGTACCCGCCTCAATGCGGTCGGGATTGATGCGATAACACGCGCCATGCAGGCTGCTGACGCCTTGCACGCGCATCGTTGATGTGCCCGCGCCCTCGATCTTCGCGCCCATTGCGGTCAGCAGCGCGGCCAGGTCGGCTACCTCAGGTTCGCGCGCGCAGTTCTCCATCAGCGTTTCGCCCTCGGCCAGCACGGCGGCCATCAATAAATCCTCCGTGCCGGTGACGGTGATCTTATCGAAGACCAGATGCGCGCCGCGCAGCCGCTCCACGCGCGCCTCCAGATAGCCGTGCTCCTGGGTGATTGTGGCGCCCATCTTCTCCAGGCCGCGGATGTGCAGATCGATGGGCCGGCCGCCGATGGCGCATCCGCCGGGCATGGCCACGCGCGCCACTCCGGCGCGGGCGATCAGCGGACCCAGCACCAGCGAACTGGCGCGCATGGTTTTGACAATCTCGTATTTGGCGACGGGGTCGGAGAGCGTCCGGCAACTGATCTTGACGCGATCCGGCTTCGTGTCGTCGACCCAGATTTCAGCGCCCATCGTGGAGAGCAGCCGGCGCTCGGTGTTGATGTCCCGCACCTGGGGTAGATTTTCGAGCGTGATCTCGTCCTCGGTCAGAATCGCCGCCGCCATGCAGGGCAGCGCCGAGTTCTTGGCCCCCGAGACGCGCACCGTGCCCACCAGCGGATTGCCGCCGCGTATGACAAATTTATCCATGTAAGTTGAGCAACCCCTCGTCCTTTAGTCTAAATCCGGTCGCACGGTTCCGCCGGGAGCGATCGAGATACCTGCGGCATTGCAGCGGCGGCGAAGACGGCGTAGCCTGTTGAGCGCATTGATTTCTGAGTCGCCAATCCTTGCACTATGAAACTCTCATGGCGCGGTTCAGGCGCCGGTAATTCTAAATGGAGGGTATCGAGGAGCAAGCAGCGCCGTTCCTCCCGAAGGGAGGGAACGAAAATAGCCCAGGGTGAAACCCTGGATAAGTGTTCATCCGAGAGATTCTCGCCCGGGAAGGGCGATGTGAAAACCCTGTTCGGTCGATGGATTCAGCGGTCAATGGCGACAGCATTCGATCCGCGCCTCCGGGGCGGGTGACCTTCCTTTTGCCTCTTTCCCAGGGCTGCGCCGCGCTTGCCCTGGGCTATTTTCAATGGCTCCCTACGGGAGCAGAACAATAAGCTACTTTGTCTTTGGCCGATGTGATAGTCCATGTAGAATTGCGGTTCAGTCGCTTCACCACTTGAGCCGCTTGTGAATCCTTTGTTACAATCATGAACAGTGGAAGCGGCAGGCGCCGGTCCGGATTCTCGCATCCAACGGCTTCCGTTCGCGTCCAATTAGATGAAAGGCTTGCAACAACCCCGTGGATGGGGGCTCGCCTGAACTCTCCGGCACCAGCGCCGGCGACCTCTGGCAGGTCAGTGCATCCTCTGCAAGCCGTGAATTGCTTTCAACATCCCCGTCGGCTGCCCCAAAAGGGCGAGCGGACTGAAGGCGGAATACGGTGAACCTGGTTCTCGATGAACTAACGGCGGCCTCGCCGGAGGCTGGCAGCACCTGTAGCCTCGAAAACTACCTGGCCCTCCCCGACCACACGATGGATGCCCGCATTGCCGAGGCGCGCGCCCGGCTGGGCTCGACCACCATCCTGCTCGGCCACCACTACCAGCGTGACGAGGTGATCCGCTTCGCCGACTTTACCGGCGACAGCTACAAGCTCTCCAGAATCGCCTCCGAAGCCGGCGCGAAGTACATCGTATTCTGCGGCGTGCACTTCATGGCCGAAAGCGCCGACGTGCTCGGCCACGCGGGCCAGCAGGTCATTCTGCCCGACCT
>Ga0181527_1002169_pt1 | contig 18922 bp, 15 predicted proteins | sample PEATcosm2014_Bin_30_FD_119762 | JGI IMG/M metagenome (GOLD analysis project Ga0181527, IMG submission 119762) | Peatland microbial communities from MTU Mesocosm Facility, Houghton, MI, USA - PEATcosm2014_Bin06_60_metaG | ecosystem: Environmental > Terrestrial > Soil > Wetlands > Peat | place...
CGAAGCCGTGGGCCTGAACAAGTCGCTCATTGAAGCCTACTTCCCCGGCACCGCGTCGCGCATCGAGGGTGTTGGCCTCGACGTGCTCGCCCGCGAAGCGCAGATGAAGCACGACTACGCCTTCCAGCCGCTTACGGATTCCGAAACCGAGCTGATCGTCGGCGGCCAGTATCAATACCGCGAGGGCGGCGAGTATCACCTGCTCAATCCGCTCACCATCAGCAAGGTGCAGCACGCGGTCCGGCAGAACAGCTTCGAAACGTTCGAGGAATATACCGAACTCATCGACAACCAGAATCGCAACCTGTGCACGCTGCGCGGACTGCTGAAGCTCAAGTACGCCGACAAGCCCATTCCGATTGAAGAAGTCGAGCCGGCAAAGGAAATCGTCAAGCGCTTCACCACCGGCGCCATGAGTTTCGGGTCCATCAGTAAAGAAGCCCACGAAACCCTCGCCATCGCCATGAACCGCCTCGGCGGCATGTCGAACACCGGCGAGGGCGGCGAAGAAGAGGAGCGCTTCAAGCGCGATGCCAACGGCGATCTGCGTCGCAGCGCCGTGAAGCAGGTGGCAAGCGGCCGCTTCGGCGTAACCACGAACTACCTCGTCAACGCCGATGAGCTGCAGATCAAAATGGCGCAGGGCGCAAAGCCCGGCGAGGGCGGCCAGTTGCCCGGCCACAAGGTGGATGAAGTCATCGCCAGGACGCGTCACTCCATCCCCGGCGTCGGACTCATCTCGCCGCCGCCGCACCACGACATCTACTCGATCGAGGACCTGGCGCAGCTCATCTACGACCTCAAGAACGTCAACCCGCAGGCTCGCATTGCGGTCAAGCTGGTTTCTGAAGTCGGTGTCGGCACCGTAGCCGCGGGCGTTTCCAAGGCGCACGCCGATGTCGTGCTCATCTCCGGCGACAGCGGTGGCACCGGCGCTTCGCCGCTCAGCTCCATCAAGCATGCCGGCCTGCCGTGGGAACTCGGCCTCGCAGAAACGCAACAAGTCCTGTTGCTCAACGATCTGCGCTCGCGCATCCGCGTGCAGACCGACGGCAAGCTGCAGACGGGCCGCGACGTAGTCATCGCTGCCTTGCTCGGCGCTGAGGAATTCGGTTTTGCCACCATGCCACTCATCTCCATGGGCTGCATCATGATGCGCAAGTGTCACCTGAACACCTGCGCCGTCGGCATTGCCACGCAGGACCCTGTGCTCCGCGCGCGCTTCACTGGCACGCCCGAGCACGTCATCAATTTCTTCTTCTTCATTGCCGAGCAGATGCGCCAGCACATGGCCAAACTCGGCTTCAAGACCGTCGACGAAATGGTGGGCCGCGTGGAAAAGATCGACGTGCACATCGACGACGCGCATTGGAAGGCCAAGGGCATCGATCTCTCCTCGATTCTCCATGTGCCTACGCTGCCCTCGCGTGTGGCGCGCCGCCGCACCACGTTCCAGGATCACGGCCTCGGGCCGGCGCTCGATCACGCGCTCATTGCGAAAGCGCGGCCATCCCTCGAATCGCAGACTCCGGTCACCGCCAGCTTCGCCATTCGCAATGTGCACCGCACCGTCGGCGCCATGCTCGGTGGAGAAATCGCTCGCCGCTACGGATCAGCCGGTTTGCCCGACGGAACCATCCACTACAAATTCCGCGGCTCGGCCGGCCAGAGCTTCGGCGCCTTTGTGCCTAGCGGCGTCACCCTCGAACTCGAAGGCGATGCCAACGACTATCTCGGCAAGGGGCTCTCCGGTGGGCGCATCATCTCCTATCCCTCCAAGACCTCCAGCTTCCTGCCCGAGGAGAGCATTCTCGTCGGCAACGTGGTTCTCTACGGCGCCACCGCTGGCGAAGTTTTTCTGAACGGCATCGCCGGCGAGCGTTTCGCCGTCCGCAACTCCGGAGCAACCGCCGTTGTCGAGGGCGTGGGCGACCACGGCTGCGAATACATGACCAACGGCCTTGTCATCGTTCTCGGCGCCACCGGCCGCAACTTCGCCGCCGGCATGAGTGGCGGCATCGCCTACGTCTACGACGACCAGGGCGACTTCTCCATTCGCCGCTGCAACAGGGCCAGCGTGGATTTGGAGCCACTCATCAACTCCGAAGACATTGAAACCATCCGCACCCTGCTGGCGCGTCATCGCGACGCCACCGGCAGCCCGCGCGCCGCATGGGTCCTCGAACACTGGGCCGACGCGCAGCCCAAGTTCATCAAGGTCTTCCCGCACGAATACAAGCGCGTGCTTGGCGTTGCGCGCGTCGACGCCGTTTACGCTCCACCCTCCACTTCGTCGCCTCTCGTTGAGGCTGTAGCAAAGCCGGCTTAGCCGCCTGGGGTGAGAGTCGAATCGTGAAAGGGCACGACTTTAGTCGTGCCGAGAACGCGGAATTTTAACAATTGGGGCTTTAGCCCCTGCGGAGCAACATGGGTAAGGTCACAGGCTTCCTGGAAATCGATCGAGCACAGCCCACGCGGCGCAAGCCCGGCGAGCGCATCAAGGATTGGTTCGAAATCTACGAGCCGTTCCCTGAGGAGAAGCAGCGCGAGCAGGGCGCTCGCTGCATGGATTGCGGCGTGCCCTTCTGCCACACCGGCTGCCCGGTCAACAATCTCATTCCCGACTGGAACGATCTCGTCTACGGCAACCGCTGGGAGGCCGCCATTCGCCGCCTCCACTCCACGAACAATTTTCCGGAGTTCACCGGCCGCATCTGCCCCGCTCCCTGCGAGGCCGCGTGCGTGCTCGGCATCAACCAGCCGCCGGTTTCCATCAAGCTCATCGAGCGTTCCATCGTCGAGCGCGCCTGGGACGAGGGCTGGATTCATCCGGAGCCGCCCGAGCAGGCCACGGGCAAGCGCGTTGCGGTCGTGGGCAGCGGACCCGCCGGTCTTGCAGCCGCACAGCAACTGCGCCGCGCCGGCCACTCCGTCACGGTCTTTGAAAAGAACGACCGCATCGGCGGCCTGCTCCGCTACGGCATTCCGAATTTCAAGCTCGAAAAACATATCGTCGATCGCCGCATCGAGCAGATGAAGGCCGAAGGCGTGGTCTTCCAGACCAATGCGCACGTCGGCGCGAATGTTTCCGTCGAGTCGCTGACCGAAGGCTTCGACGCCATCCTTCTCTGCGGCGGCGCAGAGCAGCCCCGCGATCTGCCCGTTCCCGGCCGCGAGCTTAAGGGCATTCACTTCGCCATGGAGTTTCTGCCCCAGCAAAATCGCCGCAACGAAGGCGACTCAGAAGAAGCGCTTTTCAAATCCATGAAAGCCGCCACGCCTATTCTCGCCACCGGCAAGCGCGTCATCATCATCGGCGGCGGCGACACCGGCGCTGACTGCCTCGGCACCAGCCATCGCCAGGGCGCGAAGAGCGTGCATCAGTTCGAGATCATGCCCAGGCCGCCCGAAGAACGCGCCGCCACCACGCCATGGCCGCTCTGGCCGCTGCAACTGCGCACCGAAAGTTCGCATGAAGAGGGCGGCATCCGTGACTGGAGCGTCGGTACAGTAAAATTCACCGGCGACGCCAACGGAAACGTCCACGAGCTTCACTGCGTTCGCGTGGGCCCTCCGCCCAAATTCTTGGCCCAAGCCGGCAGCGAATTCACGCTCGACGCCGATCTGGTGTTGCTTGCCATGGGCTTCCTCGGTCCGGTTCGCAACGGCATGATCGAGCAACTCGGTTTGGCGCTTGACCCGCGCGGCAACATCGCGACCGCTAATTACATGAGCTCCGTCGATGGCATCTTTGCCGCCGGCGACATGCGCCGCGGCCAATCGCTCGTGGTCTGGGCCATTGCCGAGGGCCGCAAAGCCGCCGCCGCCGTCAACCAATACCTCGCTCCCAAAGACGAACCGCTCTCGCGCGTTCGCCACTCCGCAGCCGTCAGCACCCGCTAGAACCTTGCTCCCAAGCAGTAGCGCCGGCCTCCAGGCCGGCTGTCGTGCGGGCGTCCTCGCCCGCACTCCTCGCCTCGTCTGAGCGGCCAAAAATCGGGTGTCATCCTGAGCGAGTCCCGCCGTGCCGGGACGAATCGAAGGACCTGCGGTTGTTTTTACTTTTGTCTGTGAAAACAAAACTGTCCAGCGCAAGCTGACAGCGCCCGCTGACTCGCTGACTCGCCCCATCACTTCCCGCACACGCACTCCCTGTACGCATCGGCGTCGTCGTTGGTCAGAGAACACACATACGGATGCCAGAATAAGCTCAGCTCTCGCGCGCCCATTCCTGTGCCGTAATTCTCGATGTAACTCTGGCTGGCGCCGGACGTCGCGCCGGGGTCGTTCTTGAACCCACGAATCAGGCTGCCTAATGCCGCCCGAGTGAATGCGGGCTCATGATAGGTCTTCGCAAAATCGTATTCTTCGGTCCACACCGTATCGATTCCGGTTTGATTTGAAGCCGCAATCACGCGGTAATCCGCGAGAATCGCGTGCGCCGGATCGATCATGGCCACCGTAAACGACGGATTGTTGCCGTCAATGGGTGAAATCGATGCAACTACCTTCACCGCGACGGGCCGATGCGCGGCGCTCTCATTCGCCGGAATCAGCAACCGCATCTCGTCCATGTGCGTATGCGCAAAGATCGCCAACTGGATCACATCCCCGTAACCGGCCAGCAAATCGGGCAGCGCCTCCGACGAGAGAAACATCGTCGGCTTGCCTTTGACGCAAATGTCTTTTCCCTTCGTTGCCGTTGCGTAGGCATTCACTCCCGGCGGAATGTGCGTCACCACCCAGACTTTTTCGTGTTTGGCGCGCGCCTCGTTCAACTGCCGCTCGAGCCAAGCAATCTGTGCGGCCGCTGGTGCTCGATCTTCATTGCCGCCGCAGGTTTGATAGCGCTCCGACATGAATACATCGTCCAGCACCAGCAGCCGCGTGTGTTCCACGGGAGCGGGAAGGCTCGCGCTGTAATAGCCTCCGGCCGCAAAGGTCTGCAACGCTCGCAAACGTTCCGCTCCGTGAAGATCGGCGGCAAAAAGTTCTCCGCTCTCTGCCAGAAATGCGCCATGTGCGTCGAGCTGATAATCGCCGCAGTCGGAATCGTTATTGCCCAGCGCGGCGTAAACAGGAACGCCGGGAAGCGCGGTGCGCAGTCCGCCCATCACATAGGAAATCGTCTTCTCTACAAACGCCCGGTATTCAGCCGGCGCAGCTTTTGGAAACAGCGTAGCGTATTTGCACGAGAAGGAATGCGCAATCAGGTCGCCGCTCAAAATGACAAACTTCGCGTGGGCCGCTCGCGTGTGAATGGCATGCAAAGTAGACTGATAGAGAGCATCAGTGGTGTCCTCGCCTTTCGCATGGCAGGTTTGCTCGAGCATCGTGAACTGTGCCTCAGCATCGGCTGACGTCGGAGCAGCGAGAATCGTGTTCCAGTCCCCAACCGGCGCGGCTGCCAGTTGCGCGGCCGCGCCCGGATCCCGAAAGGGCTCGAAATGAATGTCGCTCACGAAGAGAGCCTGGATTGAATTCGCGCTCTCCTGCACGGCTGGTTGTGCCGGAATGCGCACGGCAAACGCCGACAGGCCGAGAACACAGGCCGAGACATACGCGCACCATTTTCCGGCCTTCCACACGCTTTCCATGACAGCTCCTCTGCTTGAGCAATCCTCCATCGCTCGGGTCTTCGTAGGATAAACCGGACACCCGGCATTGATGTTTCTCTTCCGTGAATCCCGCCCCTGCCCCGGAATATGCTATACGTTTCCTCATGACCAAGCTCGGATGTTTCCCAGTCGCGGCTCTTGCGATTGTGTGCCTCACCTCGCAATTCACCTCTGCGCAAACGCTCGCACCCACTCCTCCGCTCGGCTGGAACAGTTGGGACGCCTACGGACTCACAATCGACGAGGAGCAATTCAGAGACAACGCGACCGTTCTTGTTTCGCTGCAGCAGTTCGGGTGGAAATACGCCGTCATCGACGAGGGCTGGTACATGGCCAATCCAGCGGGAAAGAGCCTCGAGCAGAAACAGTATCTTTGGAACGCCAATGGCCTGTTGATTCCAACGCCGGATCGATTTCCCTCGGCTGCCAATGGCGCCGGATTCAGGCCTCTCGCCGACTGGCTGCACGCGCAGGGACTCAAGTTTGGCATTCACATCGTGCGCGGTATTCCCCGCCAGGTGGTCGCAGCCAATTTGCCCATCGCAGGCACCCAATTCCACGCCGCAGACGCCGCCGACACCACCTCTCCGTGTCCCTGGGACGACGGTAACTGGGGCGTGAAGGACAATGCCGCGGGCCAGGCCTATTACGACTCCATGCTGAAGCTCTACGCGTCATGGGGAGTGGATTTTCTCAAGGTCGATTGCATCGCCAACAATCCCTACCGGCCCACGGAGATTCGCCAGATCGCTGAAGCCATCCGCAAAACCGGCCGGCCGATCGTGCTTAGCCTCTCGCCCGGACCCACAGACATCCATCATGCGGCCGAGGTCTCGAAATACGCGCAGATGTGGCGTATCACCAACGACCACTGGGATGGATGGACCTTCCCCAACAAACCGAACGATGAGTTCCCCTTCGGATTGCAAGGCGAATTCGATCGCCTGGCGAAGTGGTTCCCTTACACCGGCCCCGGCAGCTGGCCCGACCCCGACATGCTCCCTGAAGGCTGGCTCGGCCCAAACCCCGGATGGGGCGAAGCGCGGCAATCGCGGGAAACACAAGACGAGCAGCGCACCGAATTCACTCTTTGGGCCGTCACCCGTTCGCCCCTCATCCTTGGCGGCAACCTCACTCGGCTCGACGACTTCACGCAATCGCTCATTACCAACCAGGCCGTTCTCTTCGTGGACCAGAACGCCAGCTACAGCCGTCCCGTCGATGCCGCTACCCTGGGCGCGGGCTTTGAAAACATCCGTGTTTGGCGCGCCACCATCAACGAACCAGGTGCACGGGGTTACGCCGAATTCTTTGCCTTCTTCAATCTCGGCGCCAGCCCGGCCACGGTGCGCACTACCTGGAAGGACCTCGGTCTGGATAACCAGAAACATTCCGCCCAGAATGCCTGGGACGATTCGACCACCAAAGAGTCCAAAGAGATAAGCGTCACCTTGCCACCGCACGGCAGCGCCTTGTTCCAGGTGCGCTGACGGAGAAACGCTCGCTGCGAAAGGCGTTTGACCCGTGGAGTTGTCGAAGTCGCACTGTACTTGACGCGTCTTTTGTACCCAAGCCTGCCCCAGCCCAGTGTGCGAAACTAATCTGTTTGCGGAGTGCGCCTTCGCCGGCGCACTCTCTTACAGGGACAAGTCATGCCATTTCTTCGTTCCGCTTTCATCGCACTCTCTCATAATCGCCCATTGCGTCGTTTCTGCGAACACTCCCGGCTGGGAGCACGCCTCAACTCACGCTTTATCGCGGGCATGGCGCCCGACGACGCGTTGCGTGTAGCTGAAGAGGTCAACCGCCAGGGCATCGCCGTCACGCTCGACTCGCTGGGCGAGAGCGTCACCTCAGAGAGCGAGGCGCATCTGGCTGCCGGTGTTTACCACAAATTGCTCGATTCGATCGCCGCCCACGGCATCCAGGCGAACATCAGCGTCAAGCTCACCCAAATGGGCCTTGAGCAATCGGCGGATCTGGCCGAGTCCATCGCCGGAAACCTCGTCGAACATGCCCGCGCTACGGAAAACTTCGTCCGCATCGACATGGAAGATTCCCGCCTGACCGAAGTCACGCTCGACATCGTGCGCCGCATCCATGCGCGCCCTGCTACGCGCGGTGCGGTCGGCGTCGTCATTCAGTCCTATCTCTACCGTTCCCAGGCCGACGTGGAGCAGTTGCTCGCCGGAGGCATCCGTATCCGGCTTTGCAAAGGCGCGTACAAAGAGCCGCCCGAAGTTGCTTATCCGCGCAAGGCGGACGTGGATGCAAACTTTCTTGCGCTGAGCCAGATGCTTCTCTTGAGCCCGATCTACCACGGGCTGGCAACCCACGACGAGGCCATCGTGGAAGCGGCAAAAGCCTACGCCGCGTCGCGCGGAATCAGCCGCGAACATTTCGAGTTTCAGATGTTGTATGGAGTGCGCCGCGATCTGCAGCGCAATTTGGTGCGCGACGGCTACAAGGTGCGCGTCTATGTTCCTTTTGGAACGGAGTGGTATCCCTACTTTATGCGCCGCCTTGCAGAACGTCCCGCCAACGTGCTCTTCCTGGCGCGAAACTTCTTCCGCTCCTGAGTTTCCGCCAGTTTTGATTCATTCCGGGAAATCCCGCGCCTTCACCCTGCCGCGCTTGTGAAGAATCACACGCACGCCGCACTTCATGCACTGCCAGGGATAATAGCCAAACAACGGATAAATCTTCTCCTGAAAATAGCCCTTGCGGAGAACGCGATAGACCCTGTCGCTGCCGCATTCCTGGCAATGAACCCGCACCTTCGCGGATCTCATCTCGGCCATGTTTCCAGCAAGGGTTCCCCGCGTCATCCCCTCTGACATGCGTCATCTCCTGGAAAACGCTTCGACCTGTCGGCAACGCAAACCGCAACCTGCCCACCGCCAACATTGCTGCGAAGGCCTGTCGCTTGCCGATACAAGGAAAACCACTGGGGGCCTGCACCCCGAAAGACTTGATTCTAGATCTTATCCCCCAAATGACTGTGCAAAACGCAGATGGGCCTAGCCGAGACACGGAGGTAACTCACACAAATAACCCGAGTAACTAAAAACTCACCACCAAGTGCGTCTTCAAACGGGACTCACTGCAGCGTGCCCAAGCGCCCCAACCCACCGCGCGCCAGATCCGCAACCGCTTTCGCCAGTGTGACCGAAGCATTGAGCGATTCCGGACGCTGCAACTGAATGCCATGTTTGACGGCGTACTGGCGGAAAAGAATATCTACATCGAACAAGATTTCCACATGATCGCAGAGAAACCCGATTGGCTGCAGAATCAGAGCCTTCACGCCCTTGCCTGCAATCTGGTCAAGTGTCTCCTCCACGCTCGGCCCCAGCCACGGTCCACCGCTTGCTCCCTGGCTCTGAAAGGCAAACCACCAGCGAGGAATCTCCGGCACTCGGGCGGCCACCAGCTCAGCTGTATGGCGCGCCTCTTCGGCGTAGGGATCGACTCCCTGCCCGGGCCAGAGGCGTTTGCCGGTGTCAGCATCCGCCGCCGGCGCCTCCACTGTGCGCGTGGGGACGCTATGCGCCGTAAACAGCACCGGCACCGGGCCGCCAACTTCCTTAGTAAACTTGGCCAAGGCCGGCCGCAGCCGCTCAGCGAACGCGTCGGCCAGCAGTGGGTGCTGAGCCCATCCGGGCGTAAAGTCGATCCGCAACTCCCCGGCTTCGGCCTCTACCGCCCGCCGGTACAGCCCCACGCTGGTGCGCGAGTTCTGCGGCGCCATGCAGATCACCGCAGCCTCCTCGATGCCGTCCGCGCGCATCTGCCGCACCACCTCAGGAATATAGGGCCGCCAATTTCTCATCCCCACATACACGGGAACCGCCTGGCCAGTCGCGACGAGCTCGGCCTCAACCAGCCGCGCCTGGGCAAACGTGATCTCTGTCAGCGGGCTGTGACCGATCTGCGCATAGCGATGCTGGATTTCCTCCACAACCGCCTGCGGCAACGGCCGCCCGCTCACCACGTTGCGTAAATATTCGGGAATCTGTTCCACCGTCTCCGGAGTTCCATGCGCCAGCAGCAAAACCGCCTGTTTAGCCACGAGCGTCCTCCAGGCGGAACTCGCGCACCATCCGCACCACGGCCTGCACGTTCTCCACCGGCGTCCCCGGCACAATCCCATGGCCCAGATTGAAGATGTGTCCCGGCCGGCCATTGGCCGCGCGCAGAATCTCTTTCACGCGTTGCTCCAGCACATCGGGTGGCGCAAAGAGCGTAATCGGATCCAGGTTGCCCTGCACCGCATGCCCGTGACCCACGGCCCGCCAGCCCTCGTCGAGCGGCTGCCGCCAGTCCAGGCCGATCACGTCGGCTCCCGTCTGCGCCATCTGATCGAGCAATCCGGCGGTTTCCACGCCAAAGTAGATCACCGGCACGCCCATCTCCTCGACCGCGCGCACCAGCCGCTTCGAGGCCTCAAAGGCATACGCGCGATAGTCGCTGAGCGAAAGCGAGCCGACCCAGCTATCGAAGATCTGGATGACATCCGCGCCCGCCTGCACCTGCAGGCGGCAGTACTCCGTCAGAACAACCACCAGCTTGTCCAAAAGGCTGCCCCACGCAGTGGTGCCCCACGCAGTGCTGCCCAGCGCAGCGGTGCCGTACATCATCTTCTTCGTCTCGATGTAGTTCCGCGAACCGCCGCCCTCAATCATGTAGCTGGCCAGCGTGTAGGGCGCTCCGCAAAAGCCGATGATGCCCAACCGGTCGCCAAAGTGTGCCGCGACCTTCTCGATCGCCCGCGCCACGTAGCTCAGTGCGTCCGTGCGATCCGTGCGTAAGGCACGCACATCTTCAGCCGTCCGCAGCGGACGATGCACCACGGGGCCCTCGCCTGCCTGAAACTCAAAATCCAGCCCCATCGGTTCCAGAGGCAGCAGCAGATCGGCAAAGATAATCGCCGCGTCCACGCCCAGCTTCTCCGCGGCAGTAATGGTCACCTCGGCAGCCAGCTCGGGCTTCTTGCAAATCTCCACCAGCGTGTGGTGCTTGCGCACGTCGCGGTATTCCTGCATGTAACGGCCGGCCTGCCGCAAAAACCAAACCGGCGTTCGGTCCACCGGCTTACGCAGACACGCGCGGACAAAACGGCTGCCGCCGAGCACGCTTTCGCTTCCGGTAATTCCTTCCTGATTGGCTCTCATACCAGCTTTGATTGTACCGGCTCAAGGTTTGCGCTGGATCACCTTGCGCGTTCCGCCTTCGCACCTCAATCCTGCAAACCGCCTTGACACGCCCGCTCCGCGAAATTACTCTTTGAGCCAGTTTTACGGTCATGAAGATTCGCGATCCGTACGAGGTGCTCATGAATCAAAAGCCTCCGTCCTCGCCGTTCAAGACCACTCTCGGAAAAGTGGACCCCAATCGCCGTCAATTCCTTGGGCTTATGCTCGCCGGCGCCGCCGCTCTTCCCGCGTTGACCTCGACCCTCCTGGCGGCCGAGACTAATCCCAGCACAGACAAGAACTCAACAACCATCAAGACCGGGTCCAAGATTAAAAATACCGCCAACGTGCAGCTGAAGAATGCCGACAAGACCTCCAACACGCAACTGAAGAACGCCGACAAGACCTCCAACACGCAGCTGAAGAACGCCGACAAGACCTCCAACACGCAGCTGAAGAGCGCCCACAAGACTGCAAACACGCAACTCAAGAACTCCACTGCGCTCAAGCACTCCGGGCCTCAATGAGGCGTGCTGGCGCCGGCTTTTCCGCGTTGCACACGCCTCGCTGGGAACCTCGCTACCTGAAGCAGCGCTTCTCGGACGCGAATCTGTGCTCGTGGGCCAGACTGCGCTGACTCGCTCTTCTCGAAATGGCTGAACTCGGACCTGTTTCTGTGCCCCGGCATGGCTAACCCGGTCATTCATCCCGGTATCGGACTTTCGCCCGATCAAAACGGTTATCTCGCCTGGGACCCGGATGCTGAGCGTTTGCATGAACTGAACGCCGCCGCAGCCCTTATCGTCGAGTTGTGCGATGGCAGCCGAACGGTTGAAGAGATTCGTGCTCTCGCTGCGCCTTTTCTGCCCCAGGGTCAGGCCGAGGCCGTCGATCGCTGGATCGCCGAGGCCGTCGAGGCAGGTCTGCTGGATTGGGGCACTGGGAGCATTGCGCCGCTTCGCGAGCTCTCTGTGGAAGAGCTCACTGCTTTGACGGAGCAAGCATTCAATCAGGGCATGTGGGACGCCTCTTTCCGATGCGCCAGGAAGGTCGCGGATCTGCAACCCGATAGCTCGGACGCGTGGTACAACCTGGGCCGCATGGCCCAGTTCGCAGACCGGCGCGACGAGGCGGCTCGCGCCTACGAGAAATACCTCGCTGCCAAGCCGGAAGACGCAACCATTCGTCATCAGCTCATCGCCTTGCACGACGAGCCGCCGCCTGCACGCGCCTCCAACGAATGCATCCTGCAAACCTTTCAGGATTTCTCCTCCCACTACGACACAAAAATGCGCGACACTCTCCGCTACGAGGCGCCTGAGCGTCTTCAGGAGCTTGTCGCGAAGGAAATTGGCAATGCCGCCGGGCTCGACATTCTCGACATCGGCTGTGGAACCGGCCTGGCCGGCGTGATGCTCAAACCCCGCGCCGCCCGCCTGGTTGGAGTCGATCTGTCCCCGGAGATGATCGCACATGCGCGAGAGCGCGGTATCTACGATTGGCTCGAGATTGCGGAAATCCTCGAATGGCTCGATCGCACCACAGCGCAATTCGACCTCATCGTCGCCTGCGATTGCCTGGTCTACTTCGGCGATCTCCGATCCCTGGCCACTTCCGTTGCTCGCCGGCTCAAGCCGCGCGGGTCATTTGCTTTCACTGTCGAACGCGGCGACTGCTTCCCTCTCGAACTGGCTGATTCAGGCCGTTTCACGCATCATCCCGGCCATCTCCGCGACGTCGCCGCTCATGCCGGCCTCATCCTTGCTCGTCTTGAAGAAGGCTTTCTGCGCACAGAACGTGGCTGCGACGTCATCGGCCTGCTGGCTGTGCTCAAAAAACCGGAGGAACGGCGCCCAGTTCCCTGATCCCTCTTCCCTGCTCCTTGTTTTTCATCGCCAGCGGAAGATTCTGAGCGACACCGCAAACGGCAGCGCGAACCACGCCAGTAGAATCGCCAACGGCGTCATCATTTGGCTGAGCGGCATTCCCTGCAGCATGTTGCCGCGTAAGACATCAATCGCCGCCGTCAGCGGCAGCGCCTTCACCACCGGCTGGATCACGGCCGGGAACCGCGATGCCGAGAAAAAAACGCCAGACAGAATCCACATGGGCAGCATCACCAGGTTCATCAGCCCGCTTACGGCTTCCATGGTCCGGGCGCGCGATGCCACAAGCAGTCCCAGGGCCGAAAAGACCAACGAAGTGAGCACGCATACCAGGGCTAGCTGCCAGAGCGGTCCGCGAAACGGTACGCCAAATACCACCCGTGCGAACCCCAGAAACACCGCCACCTCAATCGCCAGCAGGACCAACCGCGAGAGCAGAAATGCCGTCAGGTATTGCCAGCGCGGCATGGGCGAGGCCACCATCCGCTTCAACAGCTTCTTCGCCCGCGCGTCCACAATCGCGAACCCCAACCCCCACATCGCCGAGCCCATCAGGTTCATCCCCAAAAGCCCCGGCACAACAAAGTCGATGTAGCGCGAGCCGGTCTCGTGCACCAGTTGATTCCGAACCTCGGCCGCATCGCGACGCCCTGCTGCGACCTGAATGGCGCGATCCGCGATCATCCGCGCGATCCGCGCATTGGGATTGGTATCGTCGTACCGGTACACCACGCCGTTACCGCTCTCGATGGCGAGCAGCAAAATGTTTCCCGCCGCCAAAGCGCGCGCGCCCGCAGCTTCATCCATCTCCGATGCTCGCAACCCCTTGTCAGCAGCCAGCGCCTGCACTAGTTGCGGCGTGGTTGCGCCTACGGGCAGCACATCGGCCGGTCGGTTGCGGAACGCGATGCCCAACCCCAGTGCAAGCAAAATGGGGAACACGAAAATCCAGAAGATCGCCTCCGGCTCGCGCAGCGTCAGCTTGAACCGCGTTACGGTGAGTTGATACAAGCTGCTGAATTCGAGCCTATTCATCGCGCAGGTTCCTCCCCGTCAGGCGCACAAACACGTCCTCGAGCGTGGCCGAATGCGTGCGGAATTCACTCAAATGCAACCCCTGCTCCTCGAGAGCGGCAAAGATCCGCGGTACTGCCGTGTGCAGTTCGCTCACCGAGAGCTGATGCAACGCCTCATCCACACGATGCGATTGCACGCCGGGAATAGCCTTCAGCGCCTCCGCGTCCACCACGCCCTGTGCTCCCTCTAAGTTGTCATCCTGAGCGGAGTTTGCCGCATCTTTTGCGGCAAACGCAGTCGAAGGACCTGCGGTTGCTTTTAAACCCACTGCAAACTCCACAATGTCCTCGCCGCCCACCGTCGCGATCAGTTCCTTGGGCGTGCCCAGCGCAATCACGTGTCCATGATCCATGATGGCCACGCGATCGCACAGCTGCTCCGCTTCTTCCATGTAGTGCGTGGTCAAAATGATGGTGCGACCCGCCTGCTTCAGACGTTCCACCAGATCCCACACATGACGCCGCGCCTGCGGATCGAGTCCCGTCGTCGGCTCGTCCAGAAACAGCAACTCCGGATCGCCGACCAGCGCCGTCGCCATGGCCAGCCGCTGCTTTTGCCCGCCGCTCAAGCCGCCTACGCGCGCCCGCCGCTTCTCTTCAAGTTGCGCTTGCGCGATGGCCTCATCCAACGCCATTCCGTGCCGGTAAAAGCTTCGAAACAAGCGCAACACTTCTTCCACGGTCAGCTTCTCGGGAAACTGCGTCTCCTGCAGCTGAATCCCGATCAACTGCCGCAACTCGTTGGCATCCTGTTGCCAGTTCCGCCCCAGCAACTCGACAGTGCCTGCATCCGGCGTCGTCAAGCCCTCGCAAATCTCGATGGTCGTGGTCTTCCCTGCACCGTTCGGCCCCAGCAGCCCAAAGCACTCGCCCGGTCTCACTTCAAGGTCGATGCCGTCGACGGCGCGCACATCGCCGAAGGCCTTATGCAAACCACGAATGCGCAGGGACGGTCCGCCGCCCATAGCTGCCACGCGCGAGACATGCTGCATCGTGTCATGAATCGAGCTGTTCACGGAGCTAGAGTAACGCATCTTCCGCCGCCTGGCCGAGGCGATTCGTACGCCGATTGCGCTTGGCGAGCAAATCTACACTGCTGCCCATTTCCGCGAGTTCATTTATGCGGGCGCCGTGCACTATGTGGAACCGGACGTGGTGCGCCTGACCGGCATTAAGGAGTTTCTCGAGGTCGCCGATAGGTCGCACAGCGCCAACCTGCCTGTAGCGCCGCACGTGGGTGAAATGGCACAGGTGCATCAACACCTGTCCTTTGCGCATACAGCCTGTGACCTACTTGAATACATTCCCTGGCTGCACGACTGGATGGAACCGCCGGCCAGGATTCAAGATGGATACTATGTTGCTCCCCACGCACCGGGCGCAGGATCAACGCCTAATCAACGCGCCTTCAAAGAGATAAACAAGATATAGAGGTTGCTTGCCGGGGCGTTCCCAGACTCGCCTTCTGCATCGTACGGGTGATGGCATGACCCTTTGGATTCGGCTATGATCCGAAACCAAGGTAACTTCTGTTCACGATCGGGAAGAGGCTAACGCATGCCGAACAAACCACGGGCCGGCATCACGCTGCTCATCGCACTCGTAGCCTTTCTTGCGCCCGTTCTGGCCTCCGCTTATCTCGCTTGGTGGGAAAGTTACGCGACGGAAAAGGCGCTGAGTCTCAACAACGCGCAGGACGTTCTGCGCCGTATGGAAGAGACCTCAAGCCAGTTCAAGGACGGCGCGCAAAGACTGGCGCAAGCCAACCTGCCGCCCTGCTCGCCGCAGGACATCAAGCTGATGCGGCAGGTCGATCTCGGAGCCAGTTACATGAAGGCGGTCGGCCGCGTCACCCGCGATACCCTTCTTTGCACTTCGCAGGGAGTTACGAACTCCATTTCTCTTGGCAAGCCGGATCTGGTTACCGACCAGGGCGTCTCAGAATACTTCAACAGAGATCTGGCAGGTCAACCTTCGCATCCGCTGAACGTCATTGCGGTCGGCGGATTCGCGATGATCGTTGACCCGAACCTGGCCGTCGACGTTTCCACCGAAGGCACGGATGTCGAGCTTGCCGTATTCGTTCCATCTGCAGCCAATCGCGATCGTATCGCCGCCCAGGGCCAGAACTTCCCTTCCGATTGGTTCGAATCGATTGATCAAGGATCCCAGTCCACCATTCTGAACAATGGCTACCTGGTCTCGCGGGTCCGCTCGGCGCAGTGGGACCTCGCCGTTGTGGTGGCAACGCCACAGGACTACATCTATCAGCGCATTAGCCACTTTGCCGTCATCTTCCTGCCCATCGGCGTGCTCTGCGGCGTCATCTTCTCGCTCATGGTCAGCCTGCTTACGCGCATTCACTCCTCGTTCCCCACCATGCTCCGCCGCGCCCTCAAGGACGGAAGTTTGTATGTCCTGTATCAACCGGTTGTCGAGCTGTCTACGCGGCGCGTCATCGGCGCCGAGGCCCTGGTCCGCTGGCGGAGCCGCTACGCCGACATGCGGCCCGATTATTTCATCCCCCAGGCCGAACAGTGCGGCATGATCCAGCTCATTACGGAGCAGGTCCTCGCCATGGTCGCACGCGATCTGCCGCAGTTCCTGAAGATCGATCCCACGTTCTGCGTCGCGGTAAACTTTTCCGCGGCAGACCTCTGCGACAACCGCACCATCGATGCCATGGACCAGTTCCTGCGCGTCTCCGGAGCACGCCCGGAAAACGTGGAGATCGAGGCCACGGAGCGCGCGTTCCTGCAGGGCCCCGAGACTGCTGAAATCATCGATGCACTGCGCGCCAAGGGATTCAGCGTGGCCATCGACGACTTCGGCACCGGCTACTCGAGCCTTTCGTGCCTGCAGTCGCTCTCGCTCGACACGCTCAAAATCGATCGCGCCTTCGTAGAAACCATCAATACTGACGGCGCTACCAGCCAGGTGGTGCTGCACATCATCGAAATGGCCCACTCGCTGCATCTGGAGATGGTTGCCGAGGGCGTCGAGACAGAACCGCAGGCGCAGTATCTTGTGAAGCGCGGAGTTCGTTATGCCCAGGGATGGCACTTCGGCAGGCCCATGGACATCGGCCCTCTCTGTGAGCAAATTCGCATCCACGCGGCAGCCGAAAACGAGAAGGTCCTGGTCTGATCTGCCCTGTAAGGGGCGAGAAAAAGCCAATACAAAGGCTCTTTGTTTTCAAAATCTTGCCGGTTTATAGCGGTCGTGATTCGAGCGTTCAAAAAACTGCCCGTGCCCCATCCTTCGCGCGGCCCTTTGCGCGAAGGGTGGGAGACCACAAAGGCCCGCTCGCCTCAGTTGCGGGTACACTAGAACCATGGCGGAGATTCAACGCAGAAAAACCCCCACCGTAAAAATTGGACATGTGCGCGCAGGCTGGGAGGTTCCGGTTGTCGTGCAGTCGATGACCAACACCGACACGGCCGATGTCGAATCCACCATCGAGCAGGTCGCGGCCCTCGCCCTTGCCGGCTCTGAGATCGTGCGCGTCACGGTCAACAACGAGGGCGCGGCAGCCGCCGTGCCGCACATCGTAGAAGGCCTGGAAAAACGCGGCCTGCGCGTGCCCATCGTCGGCGATTTTCACTACAACGGGCACATCCTGCTCAAGAAATATCCTGCCACGGCCCGCGCGCTCGCCAAGTACCGCATCAACCCCGGCAATGTCTCCATCGGACGCAGGGACGACGATAACTTCCGCACCATGGTGGAGTGCGCGGTCGAGAATCATAAGCCCGTACGCATCGGCGTCAACTGGGGCTCGCTGGATCAGTCGCTGCTGACGCGCATGATGGACGAGAACAGCAAGAAGGCCGAGCCGTTGCCCGCGCGCGAAGTGATGATCGAGGCCATGATCGCCAGCGCCCTCGAATCCGCAGCCGCCGCAGAGCATTACGGCCTGGGCCACGACATGATCATCCTCTCCGCCAAGGTGAGCGGCGTACGCGATCTGCTCGACGTTTACACCAAGCTGGCCGCGCGCTGCGATTACCCGCTTCACCTGGGCCTGACCGAAGCCGGCATGGGCGCGAAGGGGCTCATTGCCTCGACCGCGGGCCTTGCGCCGCTGCTGCTCGCGGGCATTGGCGACACCATCCGCGTGAGCCTGACGCCCAAGCCCGGCGGCGACCGCACGGAAGAAGTCCTGGCCGCGCAGCAGATCCTCCAGTCGCTCGGGATCCGCAGCTTCATGCCCCAGGTCACGAGCTGCCCCGGCTGCGGCCGCACCACCAGCACGTATTTCCAGGAGCTGGCCGAGCAGATTCAAAGCTACCTGCGCGCATCCATGCCCGAATGGCGCAAGCATTACCCCGGCGTGGAGGAGCTGAAGCTGGCCGTCATGGGCTGCGTCGTCAACGGCCCCGGCGAGTCCAAGCACGCGAACCTGGGAATCAGCCTTCCCGGCACCTTCGAGGAGCCCAAAGCCCCGGTCTACATCGACGGCAAGCTCTCCACCACCCTGCGCGGCGACACCATCGTGGCCGACTTCAAGCAGATCCTCGATCGCTACGTTGAGAGCCACTACGGACAGCGGGCGTAGGGCAACGTGTAGAGTGAACAAGGTGTGCTGAATTCAGCGGACAGGCCCGCGCAGGCATTGAGAAGGTGCCCCATGAAACTCGCAGTTTGTTTCCTGCTGGCAGTAGTCGCGCTTCCGCCAAGCCTCGCGGCTCAGGCAGAGCAGGTATTCGACCCAGTCACTTCGCGGGCATTCCTCCAGCAGCTCGAACGCGATGGAGTTTATTTCTTTATCTCATCCAAGATCGCTGAATCGCTGGTTGTACACCGCGTCGAGGTAGTCTGGCCGCACAAGGCTATGGAGGCGCGCATCTCAGGCACGGTGATCGTCGCGTTCGAATTGACCAAGGACGGTAACGTTGCACACCCGATGGTAGTGTCCGGCCCCGCCCTTCTTCGTCCCCCAGTCCTGGCAGCGGTTCGGCAATGGAGATTCAAACCTTACCCGCTGAGCGGGGAGCACGTCACAGTGGCGACGTCAATTCCGGTCACTGTGTCGAACTTCTGACCCAGCGGCGTTAGCACGGAATTCCGGGTGCCCCAGGTTTCGCGTTTGAGACTTGGAATTCCATAGAGCTTCAAGCCCCCTTGTTCGTCGGGCTTCGTAGTTA
>Ga0181527_1002171_pt1 | contig 18914 bp, 15 predicted proteins | sample PEATcosm2014_Bin_30_FD_119762 | JGI IMG/M metagenome (GOLD analysis project Ga0181527, IMG submission 119762) | Peatland microbial communities from MTU Mesocosm Facility, Houghton, MI, USA - PEATcosm2014_Bin06_60_metaG | ecosystem: Environmental > Terrestrial > Soil > Wetlands > Peat | place...
ATTATTTTCCGCATAACAGCTCACGATGCAAGCATTGCAGCCGGTGCAACTGTTCATGTCGATCGCCATTCCCCAGGCATTGTCCTTGTACTCCCAGTTGGGGAAGAGCGTGTTGTTCTTGTCGGTCGTTGTGTGCGTTTCGCCTTCGTTGGCAAAGCCGGGATCAGCTTTGTACTCATCCAGCGTCGCGTAGCGAATGATGCCGCGCTCGCTGATCGCCTCATCGGCTTCGAGCGAGTTGTTGCCGTTGCCCTGGCCGCCGAAGAGCTTTGGCCGGTGGTCCTGGAAGTGGCTCTTGGTCACTGCCAGGCCCCACTTGCCCTCGATCTTCTTCATTGAACCCACGGCATAAAACGGCGCATCCGAGTTGCGAATCAGATAAGCGTTGAAACCCGCGCCCGAGCCGACGCGCCCGGCAAACGAGCGCCCATAGCCCAGGTGAACCGTGACGGAATTATCCGGGTGGCCGGGAATAACCATCACCGGCGCATTCACCTTGCGCCCATTCACCGTCAGCTCAACAATGTCGTCTTCTTCCAGGCCGTACTTGGTCAGCGTCGCGCCGGAGACCAGCGCCGCATTGTCCCAACTCAGATTCGTAACCGGCTTGGGCAGCTCCTGCAACCAGCCCACGTTCGACCAGCGGCCGTCATACACGTTCGGATCGGGACGGAAGATGATCTCCAACGAATCCTTCGCGGATGGCGCTGGAACATTGGGAACAGGGGTGCCCGTGCCTGCCTTAGCTGTCTTGTCGAAAGCCGTGCCATCAATCCAACCGGAGTGCAGCGCCTTGCGCCAGTTCGTCTCGAAATCTCCCTTGATCACCGGCTTCCAAGTCTCACGCACCGCGGCATAAGGACTCAAACCCGGCTCATCCAACAATGCTTGAAGAATATGATGCGCAGACTTGCCGCCATAAAGAGGATCGATCATCGGCTGCACAATCGAAACCGTTCCGTCATAAGCGCGAGCATCCGACCACGATTCTAAAAAGTGTGCCGCTGGAATGTGCCACTGAGCATTCTGTCCCGTCTCATCCACGTGCGAGCCGAGATGCACCGTCACCTTCGCCTTCTCAAAAGCAGCAGCAAATTTCAGATCGACAGGAGCACTATAAATCGGATTCGCATTCAATATCACCAACCAATCTACCTTGCCCGCATTCAAGTCCTCAACCAATCCCTTAATATCAGCGCTCTGATCAGACGGAGTTGGTACCATTGGTTCGGATGGTAGAACTACTTTCGGTGGCTCAGGAAAAAGAAAGGCGGTCCTACTGAAATTACCCAATGCGCTGTTGATCGCAAAGGCTAGAGCGTTCACGGTTGAATCCTGATACAGTCCCGGAATCACCACGCACTTGCCCGCATGAGCTTTCAAATCCTTGGACAGCGCGACCAGAAATTTCTTTTGCTCCTCGGTCCAGTAGTAGGTCGGTGCCTCAATACCAGCTACGCCAACCACCTTTGCAAGTTCCGCAGCAAAAGCAGGGATTTCGCTTGCACGGAGACCCAGGCGATGCTCCGCCTTCAGTCCTGTCGTCGTCGGCGTTGACTCTATCGCATACAGGCGGTTCAGCTTCTCAGGATTCTTGCGCCTCTCAGCATACTCGCGAACCAGCTTGTGGAATCCAGGATAGGCCGCACCAGAAAGAAAATCCGCATCGAGTGAAACAATTACATCTGCATCGCCCAGTTCATACTGGACACCAAATCCCCAATCGGCTACCGTCCCTGCAATCGCTGGGTCATATTGCGCAAATTTAGCCTTAGGCCAAGCCGCCTGCACTTCCTTCCACTGCCGCGCCAATGTCGGCGAAGTGATCGTCTCGCTGAGGAAGTAAATCCCCGTCCCGTCCTTGGTCGAGATAACCTTATTGCGAAACTCGACGGCAAACTCCGCCCACTCGCGATTCTCGCCACGATATGTCACGTGCTGTGACCGGTCCGGATCGTAGAGATCGAGCAGCGTCGCCTGCGTGAACGGGTCCGACCCGCCCTGGTTATATGGATGCTCCGGGTTGCCGTCGATCTTGATGGGGCGGAACTGGTCGGTCTTCACCAGCAGCGGCACCGCGCCGGTGACAAACGGATGCGCCGTGGCAAAGTACATCGGCTTGCCGAGAATCAAATCTTCCGGCGCTTTGATGTAGGGATAGATTGGCTCGTCGGGCTGCTTGGTGCAACCGGCCAGGCCCGCCAGCGCCGCCGATGCGCCCATGAATTTGAGGAAGCCGCGCCGCGAAACCTCATCGCCCCAGCCATGCGGCGAGCCGGGAAACTCCTTCTCGACAGCGGCCTGAAACTCCGGCGTGTTGGCCAGCTCGTCCACCGAGCGCCAGTAGCGCTTGCCGCGCACGTTCTTCAACTGCTCGCGCACCTGCTCCAGCGTTAGCGGCGCAGGCGCTATCGTGCCAACCAGATTGTTCTTCGTCTCGCTCATCGGTGGCAGACCTCGCAACTGGCTAGTTCGTTGGGGGTGCGAATCTTGTAATGATCGACGAGGAAGCGGCCCAACTCGTCCTGGCTGGTGAATTTTTCGTACTTCGTCTCAGGAAGCACACCGCCTTCCGGCAATGCCAGCGATGCAACCTCGACGCCCGGCTCCTTCGTCACGCAGCTTACGCTCTGTGCCGTGGGCAGGCCACTCTGCTCATCGCCAACCGCGCACCATACCGGCCGGTCGCTCGCGGGCGCTTCCCATGCCATGTTGTAAATCTCGCTGGTGGGGCGCAGGTTCTTCGCCGGGTTGCGATGGCAGTCCAGGCACCACTCCATCTGCAAGGTATTTTGCGCGTACATCAGCGGCATCTGGTCCACGCGGCCGTGGCAACTGGCGCAGCCGATGCCCTTGTGCACATGAATTTCGTGGCTGAAATAAACATAATCGGGAAGGTCATGCACCTTGATCCAGGGCAGCGATTGACCGGTAGCCCAACTCTGGCGCACCGGCTCCAGCAGTTGCGCGTTGGTCCAGATCTGCGCGTGGCAGTTGATGCAGGTTTTGGTCGGCGGGATGCCGGCGTAGCTCGAAGTCTCCGCGGTGACGTGGCAGTATTGGCACTGCACGCCCAGACCCTGCACGTGATGCTTGTGGCTGAAGGGAACCGGCTGGTCTGGACGCTGACCCTGGCGCGTGACCCATGGCGAACGCTGCAACTCATTCAGCGTAACGCCCAGAGCGATCACGATCAGCCCCGTCAAAACCAGGCTCGCGCGAGCCAAGGCGTTGGAGCCGCGGTCAAATATTTGCGCCATTCGTCGTTCCCTTGCCTGGTTGGCGTTTATTTGATGTGCGCACGGAGCCGGCGGTCACACAATTTTGTAATTCACTTAACACAATACAGCTTTTTGAAATTCTGGGGGAGGGGAAGCCGCTTTCTCTCTCCGGCCTTTTGCTCCGGAGATCGAACCGTCATGTACAAAGTAGCACACCATTATGGACAATGCCAGTCCGATTTCAACTTCATCCCGCATGATGGTACGGCAGCCTCGGCAATCCTCTATTCCCGCCGGAAGCGGTTGGCCTGCTCGAACTCTGCCCGCAGCTCCGGCGTGCGGAGGTTTTCGCGCAGATGGGCCAGTCTTTGCTCCAATGCGAGCAGCGTCACCTGAATCGCTTCGGTGTTGGTGGAGGCGATGTCGCGCCACATCGAATAAGGGCTCGCCCCCAGGCGCGTCATCTCGCGCAGCGCGCGTCCGCCCACGTCTTTCAGCTCCGGCGCGTCGCCAACCTCCTCCTGCAGCAGCGCGCTCATCGCCGTGGCCACAAACTGCGGCAGATGGCTAACCCAGGCGACCAGATCATCGTGGCGCGCGGGGTCAAGATCGATGCACTTCGAGCCCATGGCGGCGACCCACTCGCGCCAGCCCTTTACTAACTCAGCGGAATGAGGAGAGCGCAGCCAGGTTGGGTCGTCGGTAAAGAGCCAGACCGCGCCGCGAAAGAGCTCCGCATCGGCCAGCGCCGCGCCTCCGCGCTCTTTGCCGGCCATCGGATGGCCCGGCAGAAAAGCCGCGCGCTCCGGCGTGTTGAAGAGGCGGCCGGCCGCTGCGGTTATTTGTCCTTTGGTGCTACCCACGTCGGTGACCAGATGCTCGGAGCCAAGAACGCCCGCGAGCTTCTCCATGTAGTCGAGCGTCGCGTAGATGGGCACGGCCAGCACGACCACCTGGCTCTCCCGCGCCGCCTGCAAGGGGTCGGCGGCAATCGCGTCGATAGCGCCCATGGAGAACGCGGCCTGCGCGCCCTCAGGGCTGCGATTCCAACCCACAATCGAGCCGCGAAAGCCCGCCGCGCGCAGCGCCAGACCCACCGATGTACCCAGCAGACCCGTGCCCAGAATGGAGATACGCTCGATCATGGTTTCCTTGCTCCTGTAGCGTGGTTAGCGGAGTTAGCCGCGCTTTGCGCGTGTTAGCGGTGTTGGCCGTTGGGGCTTTGCTAACCCCGCCAACTCCGCTAACCACGCTAGCTCTGATCCAGAAACTACAACGTCCGCCCCACAGCGGTCGCGATCACTCGCAGCTCGCCGACCAGCTTTTCAAACTGATCGAGGTAGAGCGTCTGCGCGGCGTCTGAGGCGGCTTTGTCGGCGTTGGGATGAATCTCCACCAGAATCCCGTCCGCGCCCGCTGCCACCGCGGCCTTGGCCATCGGAGGAACCATGTCGCGCCGTCCCGTGCCGTGCGAGGGATCGGCCACCACCGGCAGATGCGAGAGCTTGTGCAGCACCGGAATCGCCGAGATGTCCATGGTGTTGCGCGTCGCGGTCTCATAGGTCCGGATGCCGCGCTCACAGAGAATGATGTCGTAGTTGCCGCCGGCCATGATGTACTCCGCCGAGAGCAGCAGCTCTTCGAGCGTCGCGGAGATGCCGCGCTTGAGCAGCACCGGCTTGCGCGCCAGGCCCAGCTCGCGCAGCAGGTTGAAGTTCTGCATATTGCGCGCGCCCACCTGGAAGAGATCGGTGAACGGCAGCATGGACTCGATCTGCGCGATCTCCATCACCTCGGTGACCGTGAGCAAGCCGTGTTCCTGGGCGGCCTCGTGCATCAGCTTTAATCCCGGAATGCCCAGGCCCTGAAAGGCGTAGGGCGAAGAGCGCGGCTTGAAGGCGCCGCCGCGCAAAAAGCCCCCGCCAGCGGCCTTCACGCAGGCGGCAATGGTGAAGATCTGCTCACGGTTTTCGATTGCGCACGGCCCGGCCATCACCGCGACATGCTCGCCGCCGATTTTGACGCCGTTGGGGAACTCCACCACCGTGCCCTCCGGGCGGAAGGCGCGGCCCGCCAGCTTGTACGGCGAGCTGATGCGCAGCACGTTGAGCACGCCCGGCAGCACCTCGAATAAGCTCAGGTCGATATTGGCAGTAGGCCCGACGCCGGCCAGAATCGTCTGCACCGTCCCCGTCGTCCGGTGGACGTCGACCCCTGCCTCCTCCATCCGTTCGATGACGGCATAAATCTGTTCTTCGGTCGCTCTTTCCTGCATGGAAACTATCATTGTTTCGTCCCTGTCTCCGGCGTCTCAACGCTGGCGGCATGGCCCGGCGCATCCTCACCCCCGCGACCAAGACCTGTCGCCGGGGACCCCGATGTAATCGCCTGGGCGTTTCTCTCTGAGGCCAACTCGTCCCGCTGCAAGGCCCGCATCACGTCGATGATGCGCTCGTAGATGTGCGTCAGTTCGATGTCCGGCAGGGGGCCCTTGTTGGCCGCGCGCACGTTGGCGTAGACCAACTTTTCCCGCGCCGGCTCGTAGACCGGCAGCGAAGTGGCGGCCTTCAGGTGCCCCACCAGTTTCGCCGCCTGCGCCCGCTCGCTCATCAGAGCCACCAGCCGGCGGTCCAATTCATCAATCTGATCTCGCAATTCTTCCAGCGTCATTTCATCCTCGTGTTGCGTCCGGCGCTCAAGCCTTCAATAACAGCCGCGCCTGCCGCATCGGAACAAGAGTTGAATCCAACCAAGCGGGCAATCGTGCAAGGATCTGCGCCGCCTGCAAGGGGTTGCTTACCGGGCCAGCGCCGCATGAGGCAAGCGCAGGCCCTCGATAAATCGAGCCACCGCGCCGGGCGCCGTCTCCGCTGTCGAGCCTTCAATCAGCCCGACAATCGCGCTGCCGACGACCGCGGCATCCGCGAACTCCGCCACCTGCGCGACGTGTTCACTGTTGCTGATGCCGAACCCCACGGCCACCGGCAGCTGGGACCATCGCCGGATGCGAGCCATTAAACTGGCAGCATCGGAGGTCAGGTTCTGCTGCGTGCCGGTGATGCCCACGCGGGAGATGGCGTAAATAAAACCTTTGCAGTGCGTGGCGATCGCTTCCAGACGCTCGTCGGGGCTGGTGGGCGCGGCCAGAAAGATCGGCGCAAGCCCCACGCGGGCCATCTCGGCCAGGTACTCGCCCGCCTCTTCGACAATCAGGTCGGTCACCAGCACGCCATCCGCGCCGGCCGCCGCCGCATCGTCAACAAACGTGTGCAGCCCGTAGCGCAAAATCGGATTGAAATAGCTGAAGATGACGATGCCCGCCGTGGGCCTTGCAGCGCGAATCTCAGTAGCGAGTTTGACCACATTGTGCAAACTGACGCCGCGCGCCACCGCCCGTTCCATCGCGCGCTGGATTACCGGCCCATCGGCCAGCGGATCGCTGAAGGGCACACCCAGCTCGATCACATCCGCGCCCGCGTCAATGGCCGCAAGGGCAATCTCCCGCGTAGCACCGAGGGTCGGATCGCCCGCCGTCAGATAAACCACCAGCCCCGGTTTGTGATTGAATCGTATCGCCATCGAAATCCGCTATTCCTGATCCTGCCCCTGACCCAATAAACCGCTAACCTGCTAACTCGCTATCACTGCGAAGCGGTGGCTAACTCGCTGTTTTTGTCCAAAATCGGGCCGCTCCAAACATTAAAGGCGAACCGCCAGGTCATTCCATAAATTGTGAAGGTAGAAGATCATCGACCTTCACCTCCTGATTCAATAGAAGCTTTTTGGCGCGCTGCAACGAGAAGGGCATTTAACTTTCCGGGCAAAGGAGCGAAGGCGAATTCGATTTCCGGAGGAACTCTACCACCGGCTTTCTCTTTCTGACATTGTTCGTACATATCCTGTTCTGTCAGAACAACGACTCTGCGTTTTGCATCGACCATCGTCAGAAAAAGCATATCGGAGCGGAGTTTAAGGATCTTGCCAGTCGCGTACTTTCCACCTGAAGTTTTGGCTCCACTGGTGGAGATTGTGGCAACGATCCTTTTGTCGCCGCTCACGGCATCAAAGTCGAATACTCCACCCGATCTGATTTTCAATCTTTCCCGGAAGAAGGTCACGCCGAACTGCGACGGCATCCACTGTTGCCGTACCCAATCTTCCACTTCGAGTTGGACCCGTGTATCTGCCATTACAGCTTCAACTCCCGCGCCAAAATCCCCATATCCTTGTCCCCGCGTCCGGAGAGGTTCACCACCAGTATGTCACGCGTCATCATCGTAGGCGCAATCTTGAGTGCCTCGGCCACCGCGTGCGCGCTTTCCAGTGCCGGCAAAATCCCCTCGGTCCGCGCCAGCCGCACCATCGCGTCCAACGCCGCCGCGTCATCCTGCACCACGTACTCGGCGCGCCCCAGGTCGTGCAGCATCGCGTGCTCCGGCCCAATCGACGCATAGTCCAGCCCCGCCGAGACCGAATGCGTCAACGCGATTTGCCCGTCCTCATCCTGCAAGACATACGAATACGCCCCCTGCAAGACGCCCGGCGACCCGCCTCTAAAGCGAGCCGCATGATCGCCCAGCTTGCGTCCGCGCCCGCCGGCTTCCACGCCAATCAGGCGCACTTGCCGGTCGGGAATGAACGAATAGAACGCGCCAATGGCATTCGATCCGCCGCCCACACACGCGATCACCGCCGTCGGCAGCCGCCCCTCGCGTTCCAGAATCTGCTCCTTGATCTCCAGGCTGATGCAGCGATGGAAGTCCCGCACCATCGTTGGATAAGGATGCGCCCCCAGCGCGCTGCCCAGCAGATAATAAGTCGTCCGGACGTTGGTCACCCAATCGCGCATCGCCTCGCTGATGGCGTCCTTCAGCGTCTTCGATCCCGACGAAACCCCACGCACCTCCGCGCCCAGCAGCCTCATGCGCAGCACGTTCAGCTCCTGGCGCTCCATGTCCACATCGCCCATGTAGACCACGCACTCCAGGCCGAGCAGCGCGCAGACCGTCGCCGTAGCCACGCCGTGCTGCCCCGCGCCGGTCTCGGCGATAATGCGCTTCTTGCCCATCCGCCGCGCCAGCAATCCCTGGCCCAGCGCGTTGTTGATCTTGTGCGCGCCGGTGTGCAGCAGGTCTTCGCGCTTCAAATAAATCTTCGCCCCGCCCAACTGCTCGCTCAAACGCTTGCAATAGTAGAGCGCCGTCGGCCGCCCCGCGTAGTTGTGCAGCAGATCGGCCAATTCCGCCTGAAAGGACGCGTCGGCTTTGGCCAGGTCGTACTCGCGCTCCAGCTCCACCAGCGCCGCCATCAGCGTCTCCGGCACATACCGCCCGCCATAAACGCCAAACCGCCCGGGGCGCGACTCGGGCGGAACTGCCGGAAGAATGATCGATGCCATGGGGCCTCCTGCGGGCTTACACGAAGAATAGGGAACATTTCAGTGTACCGGAGTAGGTTTCTAAGGCTGGCTCCGCTGGAGGGCAATTTACTGCAAAGAGCGGCCATCGTCCAAAATAGGCTGACCGGCCTTTTATTTGTGGTATGATATGTATATACAACGTGCGCTACGAATGGGATGAACGGAAGAACCGGCAGAATCAGCGCAAGCACGGAGGAATCTCATTCGAGCTGGCGGCGCTGGTCTTTGAGGACGAGCGGCGGCTGATCGAACTGGACCGGGTTGACGAAACCGGAGAGCAGCGATGGCACGCGCTGGGAAGCATATCCGTTTGTCCCGGCGTTGGGGCCGTTCTGCTGGTCGTACACGTATACAGGGAGGAAAGCCATGGAGAAGAAATCATCCGGATTATCTCGGCCCGCCGGGCTGACAAGCATGACCTCCGAAGATATCAGGAACAGGCAGTGGACTGAATCGGAGATTGAAGCTGTGCGCAAGGCGAGCGCGGCTCAGGCCGCGGGACTCGATTTGCCCGCAAAGGAATATGAGGAGATTCCGCGGCTGACCGAAGAACAGCTTGCGCGCATGGTGAGGCTGCGTCCTGTACGGCGCAAGGTCGCGGTGAGCGTCCGTCTTGATCCGCAGGTGGTCGAATGGCTGCGCTCCAAAGGCGAAGGCCACCTGACCCGCATCAACGATATTTTGAGCAACCTGATGGACGCGGAAGGGCGGATTGGCTCGGGGATATAGTGGAATCCCAGATCCCAAAGGCGGGATCCGGGGCACCGGGCATTTCATGTTAGGTTTGAAGTAAACCGCGTTGAAAACAGGGCAAATGATCAAGAACTGGAGCCGTAATGGACGATCCGAACCAGCCAATCTCAGGAACTCTTCTAAAAGCCCTAGAATCGGAGCCAATCAAGAATCTTTTCTCCCCAGTCACGAAACACCTTGGGGAGACGCTGGGATACGTCGCGGACATCATTCGGTTCTACTCGTATCAGAACCTTGCGAAGATTTTTGTGAAATGGGCGGAATCCGAGCGCGGCGGGAGAAGTTTGGATGAAGACGAGTTCAAGAGAGTGATTCCACTCCTCCCACTAGCCGCGCAAGTGAGCGACGATGATCTTCAAAACAGATGGGCCGCGTTATTGGAGAGTGCAGCCAAAGGAGACAATGGTTTCCTGCCATCGTTCGGACAGACGCTCTCACAATTGACCGCAGAAGAAGCCCAGTATTTAGACCGACTCTATACCGTTGTTACTACACCCAGGAATCATTTCATTTCAGAGTACAGTCCGGGGCGAACCCCTCTGGAACGTAACACATTGATTAGGGTCTACGACCCCTCCATCAACACTGGAGTGAATCCAGCCGAGCGGCGAGTCTTCAAAGACAGTCTGACTCAAGAGCAGAAGGCAAATTACGAAAAACTGGATCACGTTGAGTTGGTTATTCAAGACCTGGACAGGCTCGGAATCATTGTCGAAGAGCAATCATCGGAACCGGATGATTACTTCGAGATTCCCCACATGGTCGGCAATTACTCGCTAGATGGCTTCGGCATTGCAGGGAAAAAGATACCACTTCATCAAAGTAAGGCGCGCGTCCGTTCCCAATTCTCTTTGAGTGCGTATGGTCTTAGCTTCATCCGCGCGGTGACGCCAAAGAAATTTATTGATTAAGCATTCGGACGCAGCAATATGACACTGCCCGGTGCCCCACACCTCGATTTTGAGATGTGTGACAGCAAACTCCCGAATCATGCTCTTTTCGCGCGGCGCGTAGCCCCATTGAAAAGTTGAGAAGGAATCAGCACCACCGGCTCCTGATCCGGGAAGGTCGCAATCATCGTCAGGTGGCCACCCATCGCCGCCACCGTCCGCGCCATCGTGGAGAGGCGCGGGTTCTTGCGCTTCTTCAGCCGCGAGATCTGCATCTGGCCGATTCCCAGAGCCTCGGCAACCGTGGCCTGGCTGATCTTGCGCCCCGTGCGCAGTTCAGCCAAGGTCATGCGCCGCTGCACTCGGCAGATCCGGAAGTCCGCTGCCTTACTCACTGTCCTGTTCAGCGCGTCAGCCTTTTGCAGCAGCCTTGGGTAATTCCGGGGTTGCAACGGGCGTGGCTTGCGCGGCGGGAGTGGCTTGCGCAGCATGGGCCGCAGGCGCCGTGTGAACTGCGGACGCCGCGGAAACCGGAACGGCCACAGTGGGGGTGATGCTGAGGTAGGAGTCGACCAACTGCTCGCTGGCCCCCAGAGAAGCGGCAATCGACGAAACGCTCTGGCCGCCGTGGTACATGGCTTCGGCTTTGGCCGAGGCGGAAAGCGTGACAGTATCTTCGCTGGGCGCGGGAGCCGGCTCGGCGGATGCAGGACCGGTTCTGGCGGTAGCTGCCATCTGCGTGACGTTGGACGGGGTGAAACTGTTGAAGGCGATGGAAGACATAACAGCTCTCCTTATTGGGCCAGGCCGCTTCCACCGGAAGGGACCGGTAAGGTCGTGCTGGAGCGGACGTCAGGCCGGGACAACCCATTTCTATCGGCCAAAACTGGGATAGAGGATAGAGGCAAATTCGGAATTCGCAACAATTGTGTCCGGCCGGGTGCCCCAGCTCCCGCTTTTGAACCTGAGAAACCGCGAACCCCATGCGCGAAGCGCGTCTGCCGCACCGCATGTGCCGCAAAGTACGCCGCCTGGACTGCCTGCCCTGCGCACTGTAGAAAGGGTCAGTCCCCGCAGCCAAGAAAACGCGGCGGCCGAAGCCGCCGCGTTGTGATCCTACAGCCGGTGATGGGTCAGAACTCCAGGCGAATCGAGATCTGCACCTGGCGCGGACTATAGGCAAAGTTGGAGTTGGCATTGGTTACCGCGCCAAAGCCGCTGGCGGCGGTTCCCGTGCCGGTCTTTGGAACGTAGGTCAAGGTCGAGCATTCGTCCTGCGCCTGTCCCGCGACCGTCGAATTGCCCGTCGAGCAAGGCTTGGTCACCCCCGAGTTGTCCGCCAGATTGTAGGCGGTGGTGCTCACACCGGTGACGTTGGGGTGATTGGCTAGGTTGAAGAACTCGCCCAGCAACTGCACGCTATAGGGCTTACCGTAGGTTTGAAGCTTAATCTGTTTTTCCACGCGCAGATCGAGAACCAGCGTCTTGGGCTGCTGGAAGGTGTTGTGCCCGATGGCTGGAATCCAGTAGTTGGTCCCGGCGCCATTCCAACTGGAGCCGTAGGCGGAATAGGAGGGGTAGCCGCTGCCGATGGTTGCCGAATAGGGCAGGCCATTCTGTCCCTGGAAGACCGGGTTGAGGCTCCAGTCGTTGGCCAGATACTTGACCCAGTCGCTGCCCCTGACCTCGGGCGAGTTGAGGACCGCCCAGGCCACCAGGCGGTTGGGAACGTTGAACTGCGAGTTCCCGTAGTTGCCGCCTTTCGTGTATCCGTCGATGTTGTACGGATCGAACCAGCCGCTGCTCAGGGTGGTGGTTGACTCGTTCTGGTTGTAATCCAGGGCGTGCGACCAGGTGTAGTTCACGTCGTACTGAATCCGCTTCGACGTCTTGTTCTCGATCTCCGCCACCATGGCGTTGTAGCTGGCGTTGATGTTGCTGAACAGTTCGTTGACCGCCCCGAAGTTAGGGTTAATCAGATTGGTATAGGTGGGAACCGTGAAAACCGTGCCGTTGGCGAGCGGACCCAGGCCGCCTGAGTCGGAGACCGTGATGACGCTTTGGACAACGCCATTGGGCGTAGCGGCGGTGGCCACGGTATTGGCATTGGGATTGAGGTTGATGTTGACGGCATTGGGCAGTTCCCGGCTCAAGGCGCCCATGTAGCTGATCTGGAAGATCATGCCGCGAAGCAGCTCGCGCTGCACCGCCAGGTCGAACTCATGCACCTCCGGATTCTTGAAGTTCGAGTCGAAGAATTGCGAACTGGGAGTCGAGCCTGACGCCGCGGAGATGATGTTGGGAAAGAGCGGCGATGTCGGATTGTTCGGCTTCAGGGAGGCCGACGTGTACTGGCCAAGCGGGCTACCGGTATTCAGCAGGTTGTTCAACAGCACGCCGTTGGTCACGCGGCCAAAGTAAAGGCCGTAGCCCAGGCGCACGGTGGTCTTGCCGTTGCCGAAGGGATCCCATACAACGCCGACGCGCGGGCCGAAGTTGAACTTGTTGCTGGGATGATTGGCGAGATTGGCGTTGGCGGCCAGTGTGGGGCAGGCGCCGGGGCCGGTGTAAGCTGAGCACAAACCGTCCGTTGAAGGACCGTAGGGCGTGAAGGTTCCAGAGGCCGCTATCAGAGTCGAAAACGGCTGGGGAAGGTTCTCAAAGTCGTAGCGCAAGCCCAGATCGAAGGTTAGACGCGGAGTCAGCTTCCAGTGATCCTCGCCGAAGAAGCCGTAATCCATCGTCGAGATATTCCACTCCGGCGGTCCGAAGCCCTGGACAAAGGTTCCGCAAGGAGCCTTTCCCGTGTAATTCGTGGTCGCGCTGCCGGGCGCCGAAACGGTGCTCGTGCTGTTGCACACGCCGGTGGCATTTCCCTCGTTCAGCAGGTCGGCGAAGTAGTTCCCGATGTAGCTGTAGGTGTAAACGCCGTTGCCCTCGTAGGTGTTGTTCATGATGTCGAAATTGTGAATCATGTCCAGGCCGAACTTGACGTTGTGGTTGCCCTTCTGCCACGCCGCCGTATCGCCCAACTGCCACTTTTTCTCGTCGGGCAGCGCCTTGCGGTACGAGTAATACGGCGATCCGAGCGTGAAGCCGATCGATGTATTGAGAGCTACCTGGGGCACATTCGGCGAGAAATCGTACACGGCGGTATTGGTGATCCCGTTGGTGCCTTGCAGGTACTGCTTGGTATAGGCGCTGAACGGCTGCTGGCCTTCGTCGTTCAACTCGCGTCCGTACTGATAGCGAACTTCGTTGACCAGATGACTGGTGACCTGGCTGTTCAGTTTGGCCAGGCCGTAATCCAGCTTCACGAAATCGGTGCCGAAGGTGTCGATGGCATAGGTGTTGGTGGCCTGGGTCTGAACACCGCCGGGGGAATCCCAGCGCAGGCGATGGTAGAGAACGCTGAGGTGATTCTTGTCGTTGATCTGCCAGTCCAGCTTGGGCGTGTTCAGAACCTCGGAGCCGGTGCGGGGAACGCTGCCCAGATCGGCAAGCAGGTTGACCAGTTGCGTGGAATAGGCCGTCGCGCCGGCCGCGTAGGTGCCGCCCAGACTCGGGATTCGCGCCGCCAATGCGCAGGCCTGCTGATCCACCGCGTTGGCGGGAGAGCCTGTCATATATCCCGCATTCGCGCCGGTGATATTGCACGTGTCGCCGGCAGGCGCCACCGCATCGGGAAGGGTAAAGAAGGAAGCAGGCTGGCTGGCCTTGGCGTCGCCGGGGAAGTTGCGCTGAAACTGGGCATAGCCGTAGAACCAGAAGAGCTTATCCCTCTTCAGCGGGCCGCCCGCGTCGAAGCCCCATTCCTTGCGCACGTCGGCGGGCTTGTAGGGGGAAGTCAGAAAGGAGGGCGAGGTGGGCGTACCTGTGTTGACCGTGTTGGTGGTGAAGGGATTGAACGCGCCCCACGTATTGTCACGGTCGGAGAAGTACACCATGCCGTGGTTGTCGTTCGAACCGCTCTTGGAGATGGCGTTGATGACGCCGCCCGCGGCGCGCCCTAACTCCGCCGAATAGACGCCGGCGTTAACCTGAAACTCCTCGATCATGTACTTCGACGTCGAGTAGCCTTCACGGGTCCGGCCACGCTCTTCCGAGTAGTAGGCCTGGTTGTCGTCCGCGCCGTCGATCTCAACGTTGTTCAACAGCGGACTGATGGCGCGGAAGGCGATCAGCCCGAAGCCGTTCGAGTCTCCCACCGCGCCCGGTGTAAAGAGCGTCATATCCGACCACCGCCCACCGTTCAGTGGCAGATTCTCAATCGTAGCCGCCGTCAGAACCGCGCTGAGATCCGGCGACTCGAAGTTGAGAATGGGCGTCTCGCCGGTAACTTCCACAGTCGCTGTCGATCCGGCGGCCTTCAGGTGGGCCATGACCTCTGTCGTCAAGCCAACCTGCACAATGACATTGACTTCCTTGAACGGAGCAAAACCCGCGGCATTCACGGTCACTGTATAGACAGCGGCAGGCAATTGCGGCGCTTTGAAGTAACCACTGCCATCCGAGGTCAAACTCGTCTCGGCATTGGTGCCATCGTTATGGAGGACGATCGCCGCGCTGGGAACGACAGCGCCACTGGGATCGAATACAGTGCCGGCAATGGAACCCTCGGTGTAGGTTTGCGCCCATGCAGGTCCGGTAAAGAGCATGCAAAGCGCGACAATGACGGTAAATCCGGGTTGAAAGAGATTTCGTTTCAACATGATGGCCTCCTCTGGGGTTGATTAATTCAATCTGGGTCATTTGCACAAATGTTGATGCGCGCGATCAGGTGCCTTATAGAACTCTTGCCATATCTGGACAAGCCCGCCAATTCAAATTGCTGCTCTTTCCAATTGGACTGTTTTATTTCAATGGGCTTTTTTGATTGAAATGCGGCACCATTTCAAACGGATGAAAACAGCGTAAATGGAGAGTGAACTGAGAGAAAATACATGGAGTATCGAGCCTGAATAGGTCAGCCTAAACCCAAATTGCCCGGGATTGGTCGCCCCGAATCTCGACTTATCGGTGTGGGAAATAACCGCCTCACGCCGCCTTTTCACCTGCACGTCACGCGCAATCCGGCGGCAGCGAGCCTATTGACCAGCCTATCCAGGCCGAAGAGGTCGATCTTGCCGCGCATCAGGTTGGAGATGCGTAGAGTTTACGCGGATTCACAAAGATAACAACCGCGTTACGCCAGGAGAACGGCGTAACGCGGCTGTGTAGAAATCACCCGCAATGCGCAGGCTGGATACATACTCCAGGTCTGTGCTTTCCTGGAACCTCCTACGGCTTGACCTCTGTGATATGGGTGATGTGAGGGGTACCCTCTAATGGTTGGTAGATGAAGAGTTCGACGACTCGTTCGGGTGCGTTGGGATAAACGACCTTCGCCTTGCTCAAGAAGCAGTAATTGGTTCCCGCAACAATCTGAGAGGCAAAGGCAAGCGGAGTGTATTGCACTCCAACGAAGCCTTTCAGCGCCGCGTCAAAAACCTTCTGTGCTTCTGGACTGATAGCAAAGCTCCAATCGCTCCATCCACCTGGTAACGTTGGCATGATGATTACCTTTCTTTGAGATTTGTACGGATAGCCGTACTAATGTGCAGAATTAGGTATTACCTAAATAGAAGTCAAGTTACTATAGTACCGTTCCATGCACCCCACATCTCGATCTTGAGCCCTGGAATTGCGAATTCCTCGATCAATCTCTTTTCGCACCACGCGTAGCCTTCTCCACCTTGCAGCTCGAATCCAGCATTGGTAACATGGGAATTGTTTTTGATGCGCGCAACATTTCCCTGATTTGCGCCCGATTACTGTGTCGGCTGGAGGGTCTATGAACGAGTTTCCGGTGGTAAAAAGCGAAGAGACGCAAATGTCACAGGTGGACGCTGAAACCACGGCGCGGGTGATAGCCGACAAATGCATCGGCGAGCGCATCCGGCGGCTGCGGCTCAAAAAATCCATGGGCCTGGTGGAGCTGGGTAAGCTGACTGGGCTTTCTGCCAGCTTTTTATCGCAGTTGGAAACCGGGCGTGTGGTGCCCACGCTGCGCAACCTGGCGCGGATAGCGATGGTCTTTTCCAAAGACCTCTCTTACTTCTTCGAGAGCGACGCGACGGCGGTCTTCCGCATTCACCGGCGCAAGGAGCGGGTGCGGCTGCCGCAGACCGGAGTCGAGTTTCCGACTTACTATTTTGAAAGCCTGGGCTATATGGTGCCCGACCGGCCGATGGACCCCTACTTTGCCGAGTTTGTGCCGCTGACCCAGGAGATGGCGCCCGCGGCGCATTTGCACCCTGGCTTCGAGTTTCTCTATGTGCTGGAAGGCGAATTGAAATTGCGTCATGGGGAGCAGGACTGTGCGCTGGAGGAGGGCGATGCGGTGTACTTCGACTCCAGTACGCCGCACTCCTATCAGTGCGCCGGGATCAGGCCGGCCCAAGCGATCATCGTGACCATGCACCAGGCGCCGGCGGCGATGCCACTGCGGGCGCCAAGCACGGCGCGGACGGCGGGTACGTTGAATCCGGCGCCAGCGGGTGGGATCAACAAATAACCGCCCGCCGCCGTGACGGCCCACGGAGACGGGCGGCGCTGCCAGGGGGGGGCAGCAAAGTCTACCGCTTGACGATCTTGGCCAGACGCGGATCTTCCCAAAGTGCTGTGAAGGCAGGGTCGGAATACACCTTGGCCAGGTCGGGGTAGTGCAACTCCTTTGCCTTGCGCAAAGAGTCCAGGGCGCCTTCGATGTTGCCGCGTTTCATATACGATTTCGCAATCAGGAACGCGATGCGGGCGCGCTGCTCCGGCGTTGCCACCTGGGCGATTATGCCTTCCTGAGTGCTGCTCAGGATGTCGGCATCGAGCTCCAGAGCACGGCCGTATTCTGTCATGGCGCGATCGGTCTCGCCCAGGCCCATCCAGGCCTCAGCGAGGTTCAGGTGTGTGGCGGCAACCGTCTCATCCATCGCCAGCGCCTCCTTGAAATAGGCGACGGCAGCCTTGTACTTCTTGTCCATAAGGGCCACGGCTCCAAGGTTGTTCTCCGCGGGAATGAGCTTTGGGTCGTACTTCAGCGCCAGCGTGAAGTTCTTGCGCGCCGCTCCTCGCGAGTTCTGCTGGAGCTGGACAATACCCAGTTTGTTATAAAGATTGGCATCCTGACGGGATATGCGAAGGGCCGCCTGATAATACGCGGCAGCCAGCGAATAATTGTTGCGAACGCGCGCCAGGTCCCCTCTTTCTTCCGCCTTCTTTGCGCCCTCCTGCTGGTCATTCGCAGCCGGATTAGGTGCGGGGTCTGTCCTTCCAAATGGTCCTGCGTAAATCAGCAGGCCTGCAATCATCATCAGCACCAGTTTTTTCATGGGGTCACCTCTCCTGCGCATCGGCATTTCGCGAGAGGCGGTTCCTGCACTAGCCGCTCCGGCGATTTGCTCTGTGCACAATTGCAGTAGAGACCGCTCCTCGGCAGTCCGCAACGCTATACCTGCTACCTGCCCGTTCCGCAGGGGTTAAATCTCCAGCTATCGCTAGCGAACTCATTGTCCTGCTTCTACTTACGTCTGTCGAAAATCCGGAACAGAGCAACTTGCCGGCAGACAGCGACAGAGGTTACGCGCCGTTACACGCCAGTTTTTTCCGTCGCGGCAACCGTTAAACCCTTCCCAAATCGTCCGAGAGGGCTACATTACAATCAGTCCGTGGATGGAAACGATGGCGATTGCAGGCCCAGAGCCAACCGATCTCGAAGCTCAGCGTGCAGAACTGGACGCGGTGCTTCATTCGGAACACTTTACGCGCGCGCCCACGCTCGCCCATCTGCTGTCCTACTTATGCGAGAAGCTCTTTGCCGGCGAAGCCTATCAGATCAAGGAATACTCCGTCGGCGTGGAAGTCTTTCATCGCAGTTCGTCCTTCGATCAGAACGCCGACTCGATTGTGCGGGTGGAGGCCAACCGCTTGCGCAAGCGCCTGGCAGCGTACTACACCAGTGAAGGTGCATCGCATCGGCTTCAGATTTCCATCCCTTTGGGACAATATGTCCCGGAATTCATTTCAGCGGCTCCACGTCAGACAGAGGCTGCCGGCGCCGAGCCCCCCGCGGCAGCTCCGTTGGGGATGGAAGGCGCGCTCGCCGGCAAGACGATAGCGCGTTTCCGCCTCTCCGGTATCCGCAATTGGTGGCCGGTTGCGGCGATTACGCTTCTTTCTGTCTTGCTCGGTTACTCCTTACTGATGTTGTGGCAAAAGAAACAGAGCCCGCCGCCGGCAGGATCGAATCAATCCACTGTCCAGCCCGCGGAATCCGAGCTTGGCCCGCCGGTGGGCGAGGAGTTGCGCATTCTGGCCGGCGCGAGCCGCAGCTTTGTCGATCATGCCGGCAAGCTGTGGAACGCCGATACCTGGTTTGAGGGCGGCACGGCAGTGAAGAGCTCTGTGCAGAACATCTGGCGCACGCAGAATCCCAATTTCTACCGCACCAGCCGGCAGGGCAGCTTCCGCTACAGCATTCCTTTGAAAAAGGGCATCTACGAACTGCGCCTGCACTTTGCCGAGACGGTCTATGACCCGGAGTCCACCGGAACGGGCGGAGAAGGCAGCCGCCTGATGACGGCGCGCGCCAACGGC
>Ga0181527_1002174_pt1 | contig 18897 bp, 22 predicted proteins | sample PEATcosm2014_Bin_30_FD_119762 | JGI IMG/M metagenome (GOLD analysis project Ga0181527, IMG submission 119762) | Peatland microbial communities from MTU Mesocosm Facility, Houghton, MI, USA - PEATcosm2014_Bin06_60_metaG | ecosystem: Environmental > Terrestrial > Soil > Wetlands > Peat | place...
AGAGCCAGCTCGCGAAGCACGAGGGCATGTATCGCAAGCGCTTGGAATCCCGTCTGTATGCTCAGGCCCGGGCGCTCGGATTCCAACTGGTGCCTGCCGCCGGGCAGTCAGTTTCTTAGAAGTCCAGCGCCGCCTTCAGGCGGTCGAGGGCCTGGCGGAGCACCGCGCGCGGACAGGCGAGGTTCATCCGCTGGAACCCTTCCCCGCCGGGGCCGAACATGGGCCCGTCGTTCAGCGCCAGCCCCGCCTTCTGGATGATGCGATCTCTCAACTCCTCAGGGCTGAAGCCGTAGCGCCGGAAATCCAGCCAGGCGAGGTAGGTGCCCTCCAGAGGGCTCATCCCCACACGCGGGAGCTGGGACTCGCAATAGTCGCGGAGCGTTCGGTAGTTGCCGGCCAGGTATTCGAGCAGGGTCTCGAGCCAGGGCTCGCCCCGCGTGAAGGCCGCCTCCATGGCCCGGAGCCCGAACGGGTTCAGGGCCTCGACGTGCAGCGCGTCCCGCACCGGCGTGAAGGCCTGCTGTAGCTCCGGCCCCGGGATCATGACGTAGGCCGTGGAGAGTCCCGCGATGTTGAATGTCTTGCTCGCAGCGTGGCAGGTGACCGTAATCCGCTCGACCTCGGGAGACAGGCTCGCCATGGGCACGTGCGTGAGGGGGCGATACACCAGATCGTTGTGGATCTCGTCGGACAGGATCGTGACGCCGTGGCGCAGGCAGATGTCCGCGATCCGTGCCAGCTCCTCCCGGCGCCAGACCCGGCCCACCGGGTTGTGGGGAGTGCAGAGGATCAGCAGCTTGGCCTGGCGAGCCTTCGCCTCCAGGTCGTCGAAGTCGATTGCGTACTCGCCCCCCCGCTCCACGAGGGGGTTCAGGACCAGCCGGCGCTCGTTCACCTCGACCGCCCAGAAGAAGGGGTGGTAGACCGGCGGCTGCAGGATGACCCCGTCCCCCTTCGCCGTCAGCGCCTGCACCAGATGGCTCAGGGCCGGGACGACGCCCGGACTGAAGACGATGCCGGCTGGGTCGACCGTATATCGGTGCCGCCGCGCCCACCAGTCCACGATGGCCCGGTAGTACCTCTCCGTCTTCAGGTGATACCCGAAGAGGTTATGTTCCACGAGCTCTTGCAGGGCCTCGCGGACGCAATCGGGGGCGCGGAAATCCATGTCCGCGACCCACATGGGCAGGATGTCGGGCCGACCGAACCGGTTCAGCCGATCGTCGTATTTCGCACAATCGGTATTCTCGCGCGGGATGATTTCATCGAAGATCGCTCCCACCGTATCTCCTTTCCTGGTCGTTCGCATTTCCCCCCCCCGCCGGACTCATGATACGGCGCGTAGCTACGGATGCCAAGGGCAGGTCTCGGCGAGCCCGTACGGCCTCTGGCCCACCAGGGGAGCCGGCAGGAGATTAAAGCCACCGGGGGATGATCGGCGAGGCCTGGCCCGGGATTCCAATGGACACGAGAAAACTGCCTCTGGTAGCATCTGCGGTGAGAACCGGATTTCTCGAGAGCGCGGCGGGGCACTTCCCCGCCCCCTTGCTGCAGGAGATCCCCATGCCCTTCCAGCTTTTCGGAACCTCCGGCGCGGTTTCGTCCGCCGCGCGGGACAACACGGCCCTGGCCTTCTACTCGCCGGACGAGGTGGTGCTGGTCGATTGCCCGGGGAGCCCGTACCAGAAGATCCTGAAAGCGGGACTGGACCCCATGCGGGTCTCTTCCCTGATCGTCACGCACCGCCACGTGGATCACGTCTACGGCCTCCCCTCGCTGGCTCACAATATGGGATTGGCCGGGCGCCGGACGACACTTCACCTGTACGCCCTCGCCGAGACGATGCCGATCCTCCGCGGGTTCCTGGACCTGTTCCCGCTGGAGGCGAAGATGCCCTACCGGATCGAGTTGCACGAGGTCCCAGCCAAGGAGGGGCATGAGGTCCTCCGGGCCAAGGGGTTCCGGATCACCTCCACGCCGGTCAAGCACAGCGCCCCCAATATCGGTCTCCGGGTGGAGTTCGATTCGCCGGGCGAATGCGGGACCGTCGTCTATAGCTGCGACACGAGCCCCTGCCCGTCCCTCATCGCCCTGGCGCGCGGCGCCGACGTCCTGATCCACGAGGCAACCTTCCCGCACGCGGACGCGGCGCGGGCGGCCTCGGACGGCCACACGACGGGCTATCAGGCGGGCGAGGTGGCGAGGCAGGCCGGTGTCCGGCGCCTCCTCCTCTGCCACTTCAGCGCCGATGTGCACGGCCGCGTGGACGAGCTGCGCCAGGAGGCCATGCGGGCCTTCAGCGGCCCCGTGGAGATTCCGGAAGAGCTGCGGGAGTACCGGGTATAGCGCCGAGAGCCGAGAGGGGACGGATGTCGCGCGACTCCGCAAGCCTGGCCGCGACGGCACCCCCGGGAAAGCGCTTGCTGCCCCCAGGCCGCCAGGGTAAACTCAGAATCAGCAGCGAATTGAGGTTCGAATCCCAATCAGTCTCCATCGGGGGGTGATCTGTCGCCATGCTGTTTCGCGCCGACCCGACCAAGGAATACTACGCCATCCTGGGCCTGAAAGAGGCTGCCTCGCCCGAGGAGATCCGGCGGGCTTATCGCAAGCTGGCCCTGCACTACCACCCCGATCGGAACCGGGGCGACGCCGGGGCGGAAGAGCGGTTCAAGGCCATCAGCGAGGCCTACGGCGTCCTGATTGATCCCGAGAAACGCCGGATGTACGACCTGTCGCACGGCGCCGGCGTCGGGGCCGCGGCGGGCGATCGATCCGGGCCGGGCCCGTTTTCCAGCCAGGAGGACATCCTCCGCGACCTCCTCCATAACCGGGAGGCCGCCACCATCTTCCAGGAACTCACCCGCGAGTTCCAGCGCATGGGGTTCCGCTTCGACGATGGATTCGTCCGGCACGTGTTCTTCGGCGGACGGGGGATCATCTTCGGGGGGATCTTCTTCGGCGGGCCGTTCACCTGGGGTCGCCGGGCGGACCGTGAGTATCCCGGCCGCTTCGGCCGGCGGATCGAGCCGTGGGGTCCCTGGCTCCGACACGGAGAGACGGGCGAGGGCGAGCCCACGGGCCTCTTCACGCGTCTCGGTCACGCCTTGCATGGCGTGATCAGCGGCCTCGGGCGTGCGGCCCGCCTCGCCCTGGGGGTCGGCGAGCCCGGGGTCGATCTTCGCCACGAGCTCTCCGTCACGCGGGAGGAGGCCAGGCAGGGTGCCAAGAAACGGTTCCGCTTCGCGCGGGGCGCCGAGATGGAAGAGATCATCGTCACGGTGCCGCTGGGCGTGCGGCACGGAACCCAGCTCCGCCTTCGAGGCAAAGGCCTGGTCGGGAAAACCGGCGTACCCGGCGATCTCTATCTCAGAATCCAGCTCACAGAGTGAACACAGCATCCGCTGTCAGCTCTTGGATTGGTTTCCCCATGGCTCGACCGTCGTACCTCGTCTTCAGAATGCTGACCACCGAAGGCTGATGGCTCAAGAGCGCCTGAGGATTCCCGTGGCCGGAGCGAATCTGGCGGCAGTCCTCCATCTCCCCGAGGCCGGGGCGTGCTGGCCCTGCGTGGTCGCGGCCCACGGGCTCCTCAGTTCCAAGGACAGTGACAAGTACGTCGGGGTTGGTGAAACGTTCAGCCGGGCCGGATTCGCCGTGTGCCGGTTCGACTTCCGCGGCTGCGGCGAAAGCGAGGGGAGCCTGGAGGAGACGACGGTGGCCCAGCGCGTCGCCGATCTCCGGTCCGTGGTCGAGGCGATGCGCGCCCACCCCGCCCTGAGCGGCCGCGTGGCCCTCCTGGGGAGCAGCCTGGGCGCCTACGTGTCGCTCTTCGTGGCCGGCCAGGATTTCAAGATCAAGGCGGTGGCCGCCTGGGCGACGCCGGCAAACCTGGACGATCTCGCCGAGCGACCCGAGGCGGTGCGCGCGCAGGGCCTGGGCGATTCCTTCATCGCCGAGTTGCTCTCGGCCCGCTACCGTCGCGCTCCGGTGGGGGCGCGCTACTGCCTCTTCATCCACGGGGATCAGGATGAGCTGGTGCCCCTGGACCACGCCCGGCATCTGTACGAGGCATCCTTGAACCCCCGGCAACTCGAGATCATCCCGGGCGGGAACCACCAGCTCACGGATCCGGCCCACCGGGACCGCGCGATCCGGTTGAGCCTGGATTGGATCGGCCGGTATCTGTAGCGCAGCATTCAGCCGTCAGCGATCAGCCTTCAGCCATTTTTCCGAAGCTGATTGCTGAGAGCTGACCGCTGATAGCTCCTCTTGTCGAGGAAATCCGTGAACCTTTTTTCTGCCTTCGAGGCAGTAGCCGCAGGGCAGCCGGACCGGCTGGCCCTCCAGATCAGGGAGGGGACGGGGTATCGCCGCCTCACCTATGGCGAGGTCGCCCGTCAGGCGCAGGCGCTGGCCGCGGCGCTGCTCCAGGCCGGAGTGGCGCCCGGGGATCGCGTGGCCCTCATCAGCGAGAATCGCCCGGAATGGACCGTGGCCTACTTTGCCGTGACGGCCGCAGGCGCCACCGCGGTGCCCCTGGACGTTCAACTGAGCGATGCCGAGCTCAACATCGTCCTCGCCCACGCAGGCTGCCGGATGGCCATCGCCTCGGGGAAGCAGGCGCCGCGTCTGCTCGCCGTGATGACCGGAGGCCAAGCGGCGCTCCGGGTGGTGGACCTTGACGCCGACGCCTCCACCGAACGCGCCCTCGCCTTCCGACCCATCCCGCGGGACCGCGGGGGGGCTGAGAGATTATCCCTCCCGACCGTTGGCGACGATGCCCTCGCCTCCATCCTCTACACCTCGGGCACCACCGGCACCCCCAAGGGAGTGATGCTGAGCCACGGGAATTTCCTGGCCAACGCCCAGAGCGTCCTGGAATTCGGGCTGGTGAATCACCAGGACAATCTCCTGGGTCTGCTGCCGATGCACCACGCCTTCGCGTTCATGGTGCAACTCATCATCCTCTACTCCGGCGCCCACATCACGTTCCCGCCGTCGTTGAAGGGCCCGGACCTTTTGGCCTGCATGCACGAGACCGGCGTGACCCTTCTGGTCGGCGTGCCGCAGCTCTTCTACATGCTGCACAAGGGGATCTTCGACGAGATCGGCCGCCGCCCGCTCCCGGTCCGATGCCTGCTGCAGGGTTTGCTCCACCTCTCCGGCGCCCTGCATTCCCTCGGCATCAACCTCGGCCGGATGGTTTTCGCGCCGGTCCATCGGAAGTTCGGCGGCCGCCTCCGCATCCTGGGCAGCGGCGGCGCGCGCCTGGATCCCGTCATCGCCCGGGACTTCCTGTCCCTGGGGTTCACCATGACCGAGGGGTACGGCCTCACCGAGACGGCGCCGGTGGTCTGCTTCAATCCGCTGGATCGGATGCGGCCGGGATCGGTCGGGGTCCCGCTGCCCGGCATCCAGGTCAGGATCATCAACCCGGATGCCGAGGGCGTGGGCGAGATCGCCATCCGCGGCCCCAATGTCATGCGGGGCTACTATCAGAATCCCGCCGCCACGGCCGAGGTCGTGCGGGATGGATGGTTCCTGTCGGGGGACCTCGGTCGCCTGGATGCCGGCGGCTACCTCACCATCACGGGACGCGCCAAAGAAGTTATCGTGCTGAGTTCAGGCAAGAACATCTACCCGGAGGAGGTGGAAGAGCAGTACCTGAAGAGCCCCTACATCAAGGAGATCTGCCTGGTCCCGCAGACCTCCGAGCGGGGCGGGGCCGCCGTCGAGGGATTGCTGGCCCTGGTGCTGCCAGACCTGGAGTACTTCCGGGCCCAGGGCATGACCAACATCTTCGAGACCATCCGCTGGGACATGGAAAACGTGGGGCGGGACCTGCCGCCCTTCAAGCGTCCGACGGGCCTCGTCATCGTCAAGGAGGGATTCCCGCGGACGCGCCTGGGCAAGATCCAGCGCCACCTGGTGCGGCAAAGGTCCCAGGCCGAACGCGCGCAGGAGGCGGCAACGGCCGCGGCGCCGCCCTCGGATGCGGACCAGGCCCTCCTCGAGGATGAGGCGGGTCGGCTGGTTCTGACGCACCTCCGGGAGACAGTCGGCAAGCCGGCCGTCCAACTGGACGACAACCTCGAGCTGGATCTCGGCATGGACTCCCTGGCGCGAGTAGAGATGCTGGTCGGCCTGGAGGAGATCTTCAACGTGAAGATCCCCGACGAGGCGGCGGCCGAATGCTTCACCGTCCGGGAGATCATCCAGCGCCTGCAAACGCTCCGGGGCGCGCCGGCCGGTCCCGCTGCGCCATCCCGCCGGCGAGGCTGGGGGGAGATCCTGATGGCATCGCCGCCGGCCCAGGTGCAGGCCCTGGTCGAGGGAAGCAGCCGCCCATCCGCGAACGCCATCACCGCCACCACCCGGGGCCTCTGCGTCGCGCTGTTCCGGACCATCTACCGCCTGCGGGTGGAGGGCCTCCAGCACGTGCCACCGAGCGGTCCGCTGATCCTGGTGGCGAATCATTGCAGCTTCTTCGACGGGTTCATCCTGGCCGCATCGTTACCGCCCCGGACCTACCAGCACATGTTCTACATGGGATTCGAGTGGTTCTTCCGCCATCCCGTCCTGGCCTGGTGGGGACGCGGGGTGCGCGTCATCCCGGTGGATATGGACACACTCCTGATGCGGGCCCTGCAGGCGTCGGCCGTCGTCCTGCGGCAGGGCAAGATCCTGTGCGTGTTCCCCGAGGGAGAGCGGTCGGTGGACGGTCGGGTCCGGCCCTTCCGGAAGGGGGTCGGTATCCTGGCCAAGGAATTGAAAGTCCCCATCCTGCCCGCCTACATCGCCGGCTCCTTCGAGGCGTGGCCCCGCGGCCAGTCGTTCCCGCGCATCCATCGGCTTAGGGTGCGGTTCGGCCCGGTGGCGACGCCCGAAGCGCTCCTCACCGCCGAGGGGCCGCGCGGCGCGGACGATTACGAGACGCTCGTCATGCGGCTGCGCGAGCGGGTGGCCACCCTCGGCGGCCAGACGAACGGGGCATCCTGACCGCGATATCCCGCTTTCCTCGGCTTCAGAGAGCCCCTCTTCGGAAAGACTGACTTGACAATGCCTTACATATTGCATATAGTAAGGCATCCAGACAATCTTCGGAGGTTTTGGCCATGGACACCGCTTATGTCACGAGCAAAGGGCAACTAGTCGTTCCTGCCCGGCTCCGCCGGAAGTACGGGATCAAGCCTGGTACGAAGGTTTGCTTTATCGAACGGGACAGCGAGATTCTGTTCCAGCCGGTGACGCGGGAATACATCCGCAGCGTCTGCGGCATGCTCAAGGGCGGGACGTCGGCCACCGAGGAGCTCCTAAGGGAGCGGGCCAAGGACAAGGAGCGCGAGGAGGTCAGGGTTGAGAAACACGGTGCTCGATAGCTACGCGGTCCTCGCGTTCCTTTTCCAGGAGAAAGGCCACGAGAAGGTCCTCGACCTTTTCGAGAGGGCGGCTCAAGCTGATAAGCCCCTTCTTATCGCTGCACCGAACTGGGCGGAGGTCAGATACATCGTCGAGCGAAAAGTCGGCGCGACACGCTGGCATGAGGCCCGGCATAAGCTTCTGGGACTTCCCATGGAGATTGTCCCGGCCGACCAACCGCTTGCAGAGCTGGCTGGGGAGATCAAGGCGGTCAAGAAGATCTCCCTAGCGGACTGCTTCGCCGCTGCGCTGGCAAAGCAGAGGAAGGCCGATCTCTACACAGGCGACCCCGAGTTTCGAGGTCTCGAAAAAGACATCAGGGTCCTGTGGCTGTAAACCAAGGCGAGAGATTCCCCTTAAGTATTCCTAGCTGGACAGGAGAGGTCGGACCAAGCCCCTTGTTGCAGGATAGTTCAGCAGGCCTGGGTCGTTTCGAAATGGCGGCCGTTGGCGTTCCTGGCGTCTTGGCTGTTTGCTCATTGAATTAGCCGACAGAGCGGAGGAGACCGCGGGCGCGGCGGACCCAGGGGCGGCCCTCGCTCCGCTGGTACCAGGGCGAGTGGCGGTAGGACGCGACGGCTTCCTGGAGGGCGGCCCGCGCCTCGTCCCGCTTCCCGAGGCGCTCCAGCGCCTGCCCGAGCTTGAACCAGCCCTCCACGCTAGAGCTGTGAATCCCCGTGGCTTGCCGATAGCGCTCCGCCGCCTGCTCCCACTCCCCGCGCTCGGCGCGGAAGTCTCCCAGCCGCAGGTACGGCTCGCCATAGCCGAACTTCGGATTCAGGGCCAGGGCCCGCTCGACGAGTTCTCGCCCCCGCTCCAACTCTCCATCGTGGAGCAGGCACAACCCCAAGGCATAGTTCGCCTCAGGCAGGTCGTCAGCCCTCGGCATGGCCTGTGTGAGCTCGGCGCGCGCCTCGCGGAAGCGTCCGTGCCTCACCAGGATCGCCCCGAGATCCGTCCGGGCCTTCACGTCATGCGGGTTCACGGCCAGGGTGCGGCGCAGCCGTCCCGCCTCACCCTGGGCCCGCACCCACCGGTGGAAGCGCCAGGCATAGCGGGAGCCAGCCAACCACCCAGGCAGGGATAGCGCGATGATCACGAGGAGCGCCAGGAGCGGGTTCCCCGTGATCCAGCTCAGCAGCGCGAAGAGAAAGAAGCGGCCCACTCCAACTCCTGGCTAGAAGGCTGGGAAGCTAGGAGGCTGGCAAGCCCGGAAGCATCGAGCGTCCTAGCCTTCCAGCTTCCAGGCATCCTAGCGGAAAAGAAACGGGGGGCGAAGGCGTCGCCCCCCGAGCGTGATCCGCGCCCGCCACACCTCACACGAGCTGCTTCAGCCGTTCCTTGGATTGTTCCAGGACCGCCGCGTGTAGGCTGTTGCCGTGGGAGTCCATGGTGACCACTGCGGGGAAGTCCTTCACGCGGAAGGCCCAGATGGCCTCGGGGCTACCGAACTCTTCCAGGTAGACCCCCTCGACGCCGGTCACGCACTCGGCGAGCACTTGAGCCGCCCCGCCGATGGCGTGCAGGTACACGCAGCCGACCTTCTTGCAGGCCTCCAGCGTCTTGGCCCCCATCCCCCCCTTGCCGATGACCGCCCGGAGGTTGAACTTCTCGATGATGTGGCCCTGGTACGGTTCCTCCCGGGACGAGGTGGTGGGGCCGGCCGCTTTCACCACCCACTTGCCCTTCTCCTTGATCACCACCGGGCCGCAGTGGTAGATCATCTGGTTCGTGAGGTCCACGGGGGGCTTTCCCCCCTCGTGGAGGAACTTGTGCACGGCGTCCCTTCCGGTGTACACCATGCCGGACACGTGAACCATGTCCCCCATTTTCAGCGCGCGGATCTTCTCCTCGGTGTACGGCTCGACGAGCTGGATCATGTTCGCCCCCGTTTCGCTTTTCGATTTTGGATTGCGGATTGCCGATTGACCGGACCAATCGAAAATCCTCAATCACCAATCGAAAATTCCCCTAGTACAGCCACTCCACGACCTTGCCGCTGTCGTTCAGGACGAAGCCCTGCCGCCGGTAGGCCCAGCACATGTACGAGATGGACACGAAGTAGCTCGCCGGCAACCGGTTCAGGGCGCCGATCTTGCACCCCAAGAGCGTCGAGGCCCCGCCAAAGCCCATGGGGCCGATGCCCATCTTATTGGCGCTCACCACGATGTCCTTTTCTAGGGCCGCCAGCGCCGGGTTGGGATTCACGTCGTCCATCGTGCGGAGCAACTGCTCCTTGGAGTGGAGGTAGCCCGTCGCCCGGTCGCCGCCGATGCAGACGCCCAGGATCCCCGGGCCGCACCCCTTTCCCTGGGCCTGGAGCACGGCGTCCAGGATGGCCTTGCGGACGCCGTCCAGGTCGCGGTTCGCGTTGATGCGCGTGTCGGGGAGCGAGTACTGCGCCCCCACGTTCTCGCACCCGCCGCCCTTCAGGATCAGGCGCACGTCCGCCCGCGTGCCGCGATGCTGGTGGAAGTGGATGCTGGGGCTGCCCGGACCCAGGTTGTTGCCGGTGTTCTTCCCCGTGACCGAGTCCACCGAGTTCTGGCGAAGGTAGCCCTTGGCCGTGGCCTCGGCCACGGCGTCCGCCGCGGCCTTCTCGAAAGCGAGCTGGTCGAACCCCTTGGGGGATCGCACGAAGAACAGGATGCTGCCGGTATCCTGGCAGAGCGGCGCGGACTTCACTTTGGCCATGTCGATGTTCTTCACGATGATGTTCATGGCGTACTGCGCATTGCTGCCTTCCTGCTCCTGCTTGGCGTACCGAGCGACCGTCTGGACGACGTCGTCGGGCAACTCGGCCGAGGTGCGCCGGACCAGTTCGAGGAGATTGGCCTTGAGGTTCCGCATGACGGATACTCCCTTCTGAGCGGCCTGGGTTACCAGGGTCCTCGCAAGACCCTGGCTGACGGGCAACGCCCGATTTCTCACGACTCTCGGCGGATTCTAGTCCCGCCTCGAAGCCACTGTCAACGCCCAGGACTGGAGAACCGTACCTTGTCAGTCAAGACGTTAGTATGCTACAGTCCGTCACGTTCCGGCGGGGCCGCGCGGAACGCGAGGTCACAGGTCCTGGAGGAACGGGTTCGTCCGGCGCTCCTCGCCGATGGTGGTGCTGGGCCCGTGGCCGGGCCAGACCTCGGTGTCGTCGTCGAGGGTGAGCAGCCGCTCCTTGATGGACTTCAGGATCTGCTGGAAGTCGCCCCCGGGCAGGTCGGTCCGGCCGATGCTTCCATTGAACAGGGTGTCGCCGGCGAAGAGGGTGTCCTTGGAGCCGCCTGGGACGTGGATGGAGAGGCTGCCCGGCGTGTGTCCGGGCGTGTGGATGATGTGGGCGCCGATCTTCCCGACGGCGACGCCGTCCGCGTCCCGGACGAACTGGTCCACGGCGGTCATGCGGATCGGCGGGACGCCGTACATGGCGAACAGCTCGGCCTGCCGCGGGGCCGTTTCGTAGATGGGCAGGTCGGCCTTGTGCAGCCAGATCTGCGCCCCCGTCGCCTCCTTCAGCTCGCGGCAGTTGCCCACATGATCGAAGTGGGCGTGGGTGTTGAGGATGTACCTCGCCGTGAGGTTGTGCCGCTTCAGAACCGCCAGGATGCGCTCGACCTCGTCGCCCGGATCGATGACGATGGCTTGGTGCGTCTCCTCGTCGCCCAGGATGGAGCAGTTGCACTGCAGCGCCCCGACTACCAGGACCTCGTGGATCATACAGCCTCCGGCGAATTTCGAATCTCGAATGTCGAACGTCGAATTGTCCGGCGCATGAGAGCCCGGACAAATTAGCGTAACACATCAACGGGCGGAAAGGAACGACCACGTCCATGGCTATCCTGAAAGTGTCCGTCCTCGGCAACCCCGTCCTGCGGGTTCCCGCCGAGCCGGTGAAGAACATCCAGGCCCCCGAGATCCAACGCCTGATCGACGACATGATCGAGACCGTGCGAGAGTATCGAGGCATCGGGCTGGCGGCGCCGCAGGTGCACCGCTCTCTCCAGATCGCCCTGATCGAGGAAGAGAAGGCCCCCGAGGCGTCCCAGGAACCGTCCTGGCCGCTCCTCGTGCTGATCAATCCACGGATCATCCCGGTGACCGACCAGATGGCGGAGGATTGGGAGGGCTGCCTCAGCATCCCGGATCTGCGCGGGAAGGTCCCCCGCTTCCAGGAGATCGAGGTCCAGGCCCACGACCGGCGGGGGAAGGCGCTGCACCTCAAGGCGAGCGATTTCTTCGCCCGGGTGATCCAGCACGAATGCGACCACCTGACGGGCACCCTGTTTTTGGACCGGATGAAGAGCTTCGAGACGCTGACCTTCCCGGCGGAGTACGCCCGCTTTTGGGCCCCCCGCGAGGACGAGGGGTGAGCCAGCCTCCCGACTACCGGTTCTGCCCCCGCTGCGCGGGGTCCCTTGCATCGCGCACCCTCAAGGCCCGCGAGCCGTCCCGCCTGGTCTGCCAGACCTGTGGCTCCATCTTCTTCCTCGACCCCAAGGTGGCCACCGGCGCCATCTTCTCCCTGGACGGGGGCATCCTTCTGATCCAGCGTGCCATCGAGCCCAGCTACGGCAAGTGGGTCTTTCCCGGGGGCTACGTAGACCGCGGCGAATCCCTGGAGGCCGCGGCGATCCGCGAGGTCAGGGAGGAGTGCGGGCTGGATGTTCGCCTGACCCGGCTCCTCGGCGTGTACTCCTTCCCCGGCAATCCCGTGATCCTGATCGCCTACGTGGGCCAGGTCACGGGCGGCGCGCTCGCGGTTGACGAGGAGGGCCTAGACGCCCGCGCCTTTCCCCCGGCCGAAATCCCCTGGGATCAGCTCGCCTTTCCCAGCACCCTGAGGGTCATTCGCGATTACCTGACGCTCATGCCTTACGGTTGAGGACGGTCACAGGATGCGCGAGCGGTGCAGGCATGTCTTCACCTTCACACTCCTAGCGGCGCTGCTGGCAGGCTGCGCCTCGACGGAGAGCGGAATCTCGGAGGAGGGACGGGTCGTCCTCCAGGCGGGCGCTGCCCCGTCCGGTTCGCCCAGTGCAGTGGTCGTCCCCGGCCGGGAGGTCCGGCGGCTGGCCGTGCTCGTGCCCGGCGTCGATCCTGTCTGGCGGGTTGGCTGGCTGGAAGCGAAGAAGAAGACACAGGGAGCGGGGGGAGCGTATTCCGGCCTCATCACCGGGTTGATGATCGTGCAGTCGGTTCCCTTCCTCATCGGGTTCTGGCCCGCCGCCGCGGGGGTCGTGGCGGGAACCACCGCCATGGGCGCATTCGGGGCCCTGTTCGAGGCCCAAACCTTCACCAAGATGACGACCGACGATCGGGGGACGATCGTCCAAGCCGCCACCGACCTCAACCCCGATCGCCTGCTCCGCCAGTCCACGGCGGCGGCCCTGGCGGCTCGCATCGGCCGACCGCCCCTCACGCTTCTCTGGTACCCCACCTACGGTCCGGATACGCCCGGGACGGATCCTTTGGCCGATGCCCGGGGGCAGGGGGCGGACGGGGTGCTCAACGTCTCGCTGGAGGCCTTTGGTCTGGCAATGGGAGAAGACACGGACACGTTCGGCGTCTTCGTCCGGATCCGGGCACAACTGGTCGAGTCCGCCGGGGGCGGACTCCGCTACGAACGCGTCCTGGGGTACGGCCCGGGCCGGGCCCTGGCCGGGCTGCCGAGGCCGGCGGCGTACTCGCTGGAATTCCTGGCCCTGGATCAGGCGCGCGTCTTCCGGCACGAGCTGCAGCAGGTGATCGCGCGGATGGCCAGGGTCGTGGCCGAGGATCCCGCCCTGCCCCTCGCGGCGCGCTGATCAGGTCCCGGGCTGGCGCTCGCGCAGGTGCACGACGGTGGCCCCCCAGCCGCCACGATCCGGCGGCGCGTCGCCGAAATCCAGGACGAGGGGATGGGTGCTGAGGAGCGATCGGATGATGGCCCGCTGGGTTCCCGTGCCGCGGCCGTGGATCAAACGCACCTCGCGGAAGCCGCGCCGGGCGCACTCCTCGAGGTACGCGTGTACCACCGCCGGGATGTCCTGGGGCGCGAAGGCGTGGAGATCCAGCGAGTCCTCGATGGGCACGACCACGGGGCGCTCGCCGTCGCCCTCCCGGTCGGATTCGGCGGCCGTCATGGCGCACCTGGCGGCCGGCGGCCTTTCGCCGGGCTCACCGCCTCGAAGGCACGGCCGATACGAAGCAGCATCGCTTCGTCGAAGTGCCGCCCAACGAGCTGGAGGCCGATGGGCAGGCCGCCCGCGGTGAAGCCGCAGGGCACGGATAGGGCCGGGTGCCCCGTGACGTTGATCGGCCGCGTGCAGCGGATGAGCCACCAGCGCACGTCCTCGGTCACGCCGTCCACCGTCACCTCGCGCGCCCCGAGCAACGGGGCGGGGATGGGCGTCGTCGGGAGCAGGAGGGCGTGCACCCGTCCGAGGACTTCATCCACCTCGGCGCGGATGACCTGGCGGGCGCGCTGCGCCTTCAGGTACTGGGTGGCCAGGACGAACTGGCCGGCCGTGAGGCGGGCGCGGACATCCGCGCCGTACAGGGCGGCGCGGGTTTTCAGGTAGGGCTCGTGATAGGCCGTGGCCTCGGATGCGATGATGGCGAAGGAGGCCGGACCGGCATGCGGGATCCTGGGCAGCGGGACCTCCTCCACGGAGGCGCCCAGGCCCTCCAACGACCTCGCCGCGCCGAGGACGGCCGCCCGGACCTCGGGGTCCAGGCGTTCGAAGAAGAGATCTTTGGGCAGTCCCAGGCGGAGGCCTCGGACCCCTCCCTCCAGGGCGCGGCGATAGTCGGGCACCGGGACGTCGGCCGTGGACGGGTCGGCGGGATCGCGTCCCGCCAGGACCTGCAGCAGCAGGGCCGCATCGGCCACCGTGCGGGTCATCGGGCCCACGTGATCCAGCGACCACGCCAGGGGGATCACCCCGGCGCGGCTGACCCGCCCGTAGGTGGGCTTCAACCCGACGATGCCGCACAGCGACGCTGGGATCCGCACCGAGCCTCCCGTGTCCGTCCCCAGCGCTCCGGCAGCGAGGCCGGCGGCCACCGCGACGCCGGAGCCGCTGCTGCTGCCGCCCGGCATCCGGGCGCGATCCCACGGATTCTTCGGCGTGCCGTAGTGTGGATTCACACCCGTGGGGCCGTAGGCGAACTCATGCATGTTGAGCTTGCCGAGCAGGATGGCGCCCGCCGCGTAAAGGCGCGTGGCGACGGCCGCATCGGCGTCCGAGACCCACGCTTTCAGGATGCGGGAGCCGCAGGTCGTGGGGATGCCGCGGGTCATGACCAGGTCCTTCAGGGCGATGGGGATCCCGTGGAGCGGCCCCCGATAGCCTCCCCGGGCGATCTCCTCCTCGGCCGTGCGCGCCGCGGCCAGCGCCGGGTCCGAGAGGACTGCAATATAGGCCCGGAGGGCGCCGTCCTCCTGCTGGATCCGGTCCAGGTAGGCGCGTGTCAGCTCCACGGGGGAGAGGGCGCGGCGGCGAATCTGCTCGCCACCCTCGGCGATGCCGAGTCGGGTCAGCTCATCGGACGCCACGGTTTGCCTCCGCTGGCGGGAGGAGCACGGTCGCCGGCTCCACCGCGAGAAGATCCAGGTCATCCAGGCGGGCCAGGCCGTCGAGCTGGGCGCCGATCTGGGACGCCGCGACGGTCAGGTCGGCCGGGTCGGCCGGGATCCGCGAGAGTTCCTGACTGAGGGCCTGCAGCAACTGGGTCGAGATGTCGGCCATGATCTCCTCCCGGGACATGATCGTTGAGAGCCGTTACTCTAGCAGGGGCCCGTTCGCACTGTCCAGCCGAAAGGCCGGGCCGCGGCCGTCTTGGCCCCCGCGGGTCGAGGCCATCTGATGGCGGCCACCCATGCCGGCGCGCAGCGGGCGGCGTTCTGGCAGGCCGTGTTCCTGGTCCTGGGCCTCCTCGTCTTTGCGGGCCTGATCTACGAGGTCGGCCCCTGGGCGGTCCTCGACGCCCTGCGGCATCTGGGCTGGTTGACGCCCCTGATCGCGCTCCCCTACTTCACCTCCTACTTCGTCGACAGCATCGGCTGGTGGTGGATCCTGCGGCGTGATTTCGATCCATCCCCGGAAGGGCGCCGGCCCGCGCCGCGTCTGCTCCAGCTCTTCAGCATGCGCGCGGCCGGGGAGGCGGTCAATGCCATCACCCCCACCGCCTATTTGGGCGGCGAGCCCGTCAAGGCCTGGCTCCTGCAACGACTGGGCATCCCTCTCGCCCCGGCCCTGGCGTCGGTTCTGGTGTCCAAGACGGCCCTGATGCTCACCCAGGGCGGCTACGTCTTCCTGGGCCTGCTGGTGGCCTTGCATGGCTGGCGCCCCGCCGTCCCGCTCCCCCTGGCGGCGGCGGTCGGCGTGCTCCTCGGCGTCCTGACCTTCGGTTGTCTGATCGGCGTGCAGCGCCGCGGCCTCTTCGTTTCTCTCCTGGGCCTGTCACGCCGCTGGACCGGGCGCCAGGCGCTCCTGGCCGCGTGGGAGGCGGACGTGCGCGCCCTGGATGCCCGCCTGCGGGAATTCTACGATAGGCGGCTTGGAGACTTTTCCGTCTGCTGCGCGCTGCACTTCCTCGGCTGGGTGGTGGGATCCTTCGAGGTGTACGTGGCCTTATGGCTGCTGGGCCATCCGGTGCCCTTCGCCAGCGCCTTCGCCATCGAGGCCCTGTCGGGCGTGGCCAAGATGGCCGCGGTCATCGTGCCCGGCAGCCTGGGAGTGCAGGAGGGCGGCCAGGTCCTGATCTTCGTGGCCTTCGGCCTCACGGCGCCTTTGGCCGTGACCTTCGGCCTCTTGCGGCGGGGGCGCGAATTGCTCTGGATCGGCTTTGGCCTCGCCGTCCTGATTCATCATCATGCGTTGGGCCGGCTGCGGGAGCGGTGGATGGCGGAAGGAGAGACGTGAGGGGAAAAGAAAAAGGCCTCGAAGGTTTCACGGCAAGCTGGCCGCCCCGGTGGACAAGGCCGGAGACTTCGAGGCCCGGCGATTGCTGGGATTCCGCAGACGAAACCCCAGGCGTTCGCCTGAGCGGGGAGACGCCTACGTTACAATCACCTCACCTGTCCAGTGTAATATGCCCACTGGATCACCTCCTTTCTGGTGTACGCTGAACGTACTCGCAGATTTTCCGGGACGCAAGAAAAAAATGTACGTCGGGGGGGGAAAATTTTCGGCCGCGGCCAAAGGAGGCATCCCATGAATGGCTGGTCGGAGCGGGTGAAGCGGAGGAAGCGGCTGAACGGGCAGATCCTGCGGAGCCGGATGCGAGTCTTTCCCGGGTTCCAGGAACTGGGAAAACAGGTGTTCGCCGACGGGGCCATCAGTCGGAAGCACAAGGAGCTCATGGCGCTGGCCGTCGCCGTCGCGCAGAACTGCTTCGACTGAATTGACCATCGAGTCGAGGAGGTCCTCGACCTGGGTGGGACCGACGCCGAATTGGCGGAGGCCCTGGACGTCGGCTTGCTGATGGGCGGCACGGTCGCGGCGAAGTCGGTGCGCCATGCCTTCGAGGCGCTGGCGGAGATCCGCGACGCGAGGGGGAAGGGGCGCGGGGCGTGAAGCGTGAGGGTGACCAGCTCCCCGGACCGACGTGAGAAAGGAGGAATCGCATGCCGAGACTGGTGAAGCACGAGAAGAACGGGCCGTACCGGATCGACGAGGGGCAGGCCAAGTTCCCCATCTGGATCTGCGCCTGCGGCCTCTCCAAGACCAAGCCGTTCTGCGACGGGTCCCACAAGAAGACCCGGGACGAGGCGCCCGATGGCGTGTACGTCTACGACGCCGAGGGGCGGGTGAAGGCCCCGACGGAATACTAGGCCTGATGCGGGAAAGATCGGCAAGGCTGCGGCGCTCCGATCTTTCCGATGGCGATCGTGAGAATCGGGTCAGGGGCGGTCGAAGGCCGGCCGGATTGTCCGGCGCGACGGGGGCGGCGGGCGCTCCGGAAAGAGCGTGGCCGTTGGGCGTGCCGGGGATCAACCCCCCTCGGGGATCCGGGCATGCTTTCCCGGCTCGGGTGGGATGTTGAAGATCTCGCTGGGGATGTGCTCGACCAGGTACTCCACGATGTCCTTGGCCGACAGGATGCCGACGGGACGCCGGTCCGCATCGACCAGGGGAACGTGGCGGAAGCCGCCCACGCTCATGAGCTGCATGGCGAACGCGATGGGATCGTCCGGGGTAAGGGTTTCGGGATCCCGGGTCATCACCCCATCCACCAGGACCTTGGCTGGATCGTAGCCGGTGCCGACGAGCTTGGTGAGGATGTCCCGCTCGGTGAAGATCCCCACCAGCTTGCCCCCCTCTTCGACCAGGACGCATCCGATGCGGTTCTCCTTCATCGCCCGGGCCGCCTCGCCGATGCTGGTCCCAAGGGGTAACGCCACGCGGCCAGCGCGGAGGTGCAGAGCCTTGATGGGTTCTTGAAAGATTTGCGTATCGAGAAGCTTGCGGGACGGCTCTTCGTCCCCGTAGCGCAGATCTTCGTCGTAGATCGTCTCTTCCGCTTCCATGACCTGCCCTCCCTCGGCCCGCACCGGCTCTCCGCGGCGCCCATGGGCCGAATTGCGCGGGCATGATAGGCCCCTGGCCGGAGAGGGTCAATCGAAAGTTTCTCGGACGAGCTGCGGTGGGAACGGCTTTCCGGAGCGGCTGTTGTCCGGTAAAATGGCTATGAGGGGCATCGGCCGAGGGGATCGGGTGCCAGATGAGTAATGGAAGGCCGGGCCGTTGCGGGAGGACTTGACGTGTGCTGGCGGTGTACACCGAATGAAAACTGCAACGAGGACGTCCGCGCGGTAGACGCCACCATCGAGGCGGCGGCGCAGGATGGCCTTCATCGCTTGCCCGTATCGCGCCGGGCCCTCCTGCGAGCGGGCCTGGGCCTCCTGGCCTGGCCGGCCAGTTGGGGGTCCTCCTGCCCTACAGCCGCGCCCAGGAGAGCGAGGCCGACCACATCGGCATCCTGCTCATGGCCGAGGCCGGCTACGACCCGCGGGAATCGGTGGCGCTGTGGCAGCGGATGGAGAGGGCGGCGGGAGCGTCCGGGCGGGGGCCGGAATTCCTCTCGACGCATCCGAACCCGGAATCGCGGATCACAAACCTTCAGGGCTGGATCCCGCAGGCCTGGCCGTACTCCCAGAACCCCTCCCTCCCCCTGCCGGCCGCTCAATAAGAACCCGAGAAGTCAGCGGGCCACGGACGACCGGTCGGTCGTCGTGTTTGGACTCCGCCAAAGCCGGATTAGTCCCGTCTCCGGCGAATTCGAGTCTCGCATGGCGAGCCAGGCAGGACTCGAACCCGGTCACCTTGCCTGGGAGGCTCTATTCAGGGAAAGGTCCTTCCTAACCGCCACCTCCTTTTCTATACATAGCGTCATAAGTAATGCCGCATAATTATCTTGCCATGTTCATGCCTTTCCTGTCATGATAGCGACAAGGAGGGCATGACCATGCGCAAGTTGGCGATCGCCGATGCCGAGATC
>Ga0181527_1002178_pt1 | contig 18874 bp, 20 predicted proteins | sample PEATcosm2014_Bin_30_FD_119762 | JGI IMG/M metagenome (GOLD analysis project Ga0181527, IMG submission 119762) | Peatland microbial communities from MTU Mesocosm Facility, Houghton, MI, USA - PEATcosm2014_Bin06_60_metaG | ecosystem: Environmental > Terrestrial > Soil > Wetlands > Peat | place...
AAGCATGGGAATAAAAAAAGGAGAGATGCGGCCGGGCCCCTTTTCAAGAAGAATGGAATGATACTTTTCCAGAGTGGGGAGGCCGCCGAGGCCCGTACCCACTATCACGCCGACCCTCTCCGGGTCCTCCTTCGCCATATCGAGTCCTGCCGTTTCCATGGCGACGCGCGTCGCTGCCAGGGCATACAGGATAAAAAGGTCCATACGCCTCACTTCCCTTACCGATACATACTCCTCGGGCCTGAAGTTTTTCACCTCACCGGCGATCCTCGTGTCATGCGCCGATGCATCGAAACGTGTTATTGGACCGATCCCCGATTCCCCGTTGAGTATCCTGCGCCACACATCATCGCAGCCGACCCCCAAAGGGGTGGTGAGACCGAGACCGGTTATGACGACCCTTCTTTTCAACCGCCACCTCGTGCCCTACTTTATATGTTCCTCAATATACCGGATAGCATCCCCTACCGTCTCTATCTTTTCCGCGTCCTCGTCGGGGATCTCTATGCTGTACTCATCCTCAAGGGCCATCACCAGTTCGACTATATCGAGAGAGTCGGCTCCCAAGTCATCGATGAATTTTGCTTCCGGCACTACCTCAGATTCATTTACTCCCAGTTGTTCGACGATCATCTTCTTGACTTTTTCAGCAACTGCCATGTAGCCACCTCCTAGTTTTAACGAGGGACCCATCCCTCAAGTGTATAAGCCTCCACTGACATTTATTACTTCACCCGTGATGTAGCCCGCGTACTCGGACAGCAGAAAGTAGACGACACGGGCCACATCGATCGGCTCTCCGGCCCGCCCCAGGGGCACCGCCTGGACGAGTGTTTCCTGGTATTTTTCGGATAATGAGGCGGTCATATCCGTCCTTATCAAGCCGGGGGCCACTGCATTTACCCTGATGCCCCGCTCTCCGTACTCCTTCGCGAGGCTCTTCGTAAGTCCGATGATGCCCGCTTTACTCGCCGCGTAGTTCGACTGGCCTGGATTTCCCGTCAATCCTGCAATGGAAGCGATATTCACGATGTTTCCGCCCGTCTTCATGAGGCGACGGATCACCGCCTTCGTGCAGCTGAAAACCCCCTTCAGGTTGACCCGCATCACCTGATCCCAGTCATCCTCGGTCATTCTCACGAGAAGTTTGTCTCTCGTAATCCCCGCGTTGTTCACCAGGTTGTCGACCCTGCCCATCCCGTCCATCACGGCGAGGACCGCCTTCTCCACCTGCTGCAAGTCGGACACATCGGCATGAAAAAATGCGGCCCTTGCACCTTTGGCCTCTATTGCCCGTACCGTATCCGCGCCGTCCGTTACGTCAAAGACGGCAATGTCGGACCCCTTTTCGGCCAGGAATTCCGCAATTGCCCGCCCTATACCCTGGGAAGCACCCGTCACGATGGTGACCTTCCCCTTCATGACAACACCCCCCGGACCGCCTCTATCTCCGCCATCGTCTCTACGTGGTAACAGGGAATATCGGTTATCCTCTTCATCATGTTCGTGAGTACCTTCTGCGGCCCCACTTCGAGGAAAAGCTCTATGCCCTCACGACACATGCTCCTCACAGAGCGCTCCCAAAGGACCGGCGAGAACATCTGGCGGAACAGCAGATCGACGACTTTTTCACCGTCCTGGTTCGAGACGGCATCGACGTTGGAGACAACCGGCACCAACATCTGCGAGAAGACGACCCGGCTAAGCTCCTCCTTCAGTTTGTCGGCCGCCGGCTTCATCAGCACGCTGTGAAAAGGACCGGACACGTTGAGGAAGACCGCCTTCTTGCAGCCCTGCCCTTTCAGCCGCTCAACCACCTCCCTGAGGGCGTCCATAGTACCGGAGAGGACGAGCTGGTCCGGCGAGTTGAGGTTGGCGGGAGACGCCACATAATTGTCCTTCGAAATACTCCGGCAGGCCTCTTCCACTTTCCCCGGCACAGGACCGATAAGTGCAACCATGCCGCCAAGACCGGCCGGGCAGGCCTCTTCCATCAGGAGACCCCTTTTCCGGGTCAACCTTACCGCATCTTTGAAAGAGAAAACTCCAGCCGCAAGGAGGGCCGTATATTCGCCAAGGCTGTGACCGGCAAGCAGGTGAGGCGTCACCTTCATTTCCCTGCGCAGCACAGCCCATATTGCGTAGCTGACGAGAAGTACCGCCGGCTGCGTGTTGAAGGTCTTGCCCAGCGCCTCAGCGGGTCCGTTGAAGCACAATTCCGAGAGACTGAAATCGAGGGCGTTATCGGCTGAGTGGAACAACTCCCTCACGTACCCGAAACGGTCGTAGAGCTCTTTCCCCATTCCGACATACTGCGACCCCTGTCCCGGGAAAACCACCCCTATTTTTGTCATGGTCATCTCTTCTTCGAAGCCGCTTCCTTTATCAATTCAAGGCCAATGACGTTTCTTTGGATCTGGTTGGTGCCCTCGTATATCTGGAGGATCTTCGCGTCCCTCATCATCTTTTCAACGGGATAATCCCGCATGTAGCCGTAGCCTCCGAATATCTGCAATGCATCGACCGTCACCTTCATTGCCGTGTCGCTCGGGAAGACCTTACTCATGGCCGACACCTTCGAGAAGTCCTTCGGGCTGCTGTCGATATAGCGGGCAACCGTGTAGACGAGGGCCCGCGCCGCTTCTATCTGCGTGGCCATATCCGCCAGCATATGCTGCACCGCCTGGAAGGATATGATCTTTCGTTCGAACTGCTCCCTTTCCTTCGCATACGCGAGTGCGGCTTCGAAGGCTCCCTGGGCGACCCCAACCGCCTGAGCCCCGATGCCCGGACGGGTCCGGTCGAAGGTCCTCATGGCGAGTATGAACCCCATGCCTTCCCTACCTATAACATTTTCCTTCGGGACTTTGCAATCCTGAAACACGAGCTCTCTCGTGGCCGAAGCCCTGATGCCCAGCTTCTTCTCCTTCTTCCCGAACGAAAAACCTTCCATCCCCTTTTCGAGGATGAACGCGGTTGCTCCCCTGCCCCCCCTGGAGCGGTCCGTCATGGCGATGACCGAGTAGATTTCCGCCTCTCCGCCGTTGGTAATCCACTGCTTGGTGCCGTTCAGGACGTAGTCGTCCCCTACCCGGCGCGCTGTTGTCCTGATGCCCGCCGCATCGCTGCCTGCGTTCGCCTCCGTAAGACCAAAGGCCGCGAGCCGTCTCCCGCTCGCCACGTCAGGCAGATACCGCGCTTTTTGTTCCTCGCTTCCGCCGAGGAGAATCGGATGGGAGCCGAGAAGGCTTGCCGCATAACTTACCGACACGCCCAGGCAAGCCCTGCTCAATTCCTCGACGGCGATGCAGTTCTCAAACGAGCCGCCTCCCAGGCCGCCGTATGCTTCCGGTATGCTCACGCCGAAAAGGCCCGCCTCCGCACATGCCCGCATGATCTCCCAGGGGAATGTCTCTGTTTCGTCCAACGCGGCCCTCACGGGCACTACCCTTTCCTCTGCGATTCTGTGCGCAAGCTTCTTGATCTCTTTTTGATCCTCCGTCAAAAAATAGTCCATACTAGTGCTCCTTCCCCCCTTTTGCAAGAGACACATACTTCTGCATCGCGTCCTTTATGCGCCCGCTGATGTTCTTTCCGACAAAACCCTTCGCCTGTACGATCGCATTTTTGATTGCCCGCTCATTCGACTTCCCGTGGCAGATGATGCAGACCCCGTCCACCCCGACCAAAGGGGCCCCTCCATATTCGGAATAGTCTACCATCCGGGAGAGGGCCTTGAAAACCCCCGAAAGAAGCAGATACCCCATTCTCGCCCTTATGCTCCCGGCGACCTTCTCTTTCAGGACGCCTATTATCGCTTCCGCCATGCCCTCGCTCACCTTGAGGGCCACATTCCCGACAAAGCCGTCGGTTATCACCACGTCTGCCATCCCGTTGTACAGATCCGTTCCTTCTATGTAACCCATGTAGTTGAGGTCGGCGTCCTTCAAGAGCACGTGTGTCTCCCGCGTCAGCTCGTTTCCTTTTGTCTCCTCCTCCCCGTTGCTCAAGATGCCGACCTTGGGCGTTTCCACGCCGAGCGCATATTTTGCGAACACATTGCCCATGACCGCAAACTGGACGAGGTGTGACGGGCGGCAGTCGACCGTGCCTCCCGCGTCGAGAAGAATCGACCTGGTGCCCAGGACGTTCGGATGTATAGTCAGGATGGCCGGTCTCTCTACACCGGGGATCCGGCCCAGGGTGAAGATGGCGAACGCCATAACGGCCCCCGAATTGCCCGCCGAAACTACCGCCTGTACGCTCCCCGATTTCAGCAGACCGAAAGCCTTGTTTACCGAAGAGTCCTTCTTCTTCCGCAGCGCAGCGGATGGTGATTCCTTCATTTCGACAGCCACGGGGGCGTGGACGATTTCGATGCCCGACCGGACTTTGAGCAATGGGGCGATCACATTCTCATCGCCGACGAGGACCACTTCCCCGACCTTCTCCGCGCTGGCCGCTTCTGCGCCCCTCACGATCGCGAGAGGCGCGTAGTCCCCGCCCATAGCATCGACTGCTATTCTCACCATGCGTGCTAGAGTTCTTCTACCGTCAGGTACTTCTTCCCCCTGTAGGTTCCGCACTTCGCGCAAACCCGGTGGGGCATGGTGGGCTCTTTGCAGTTCGGGCAGAGGATGACGCCGGGGGAGGAAAGCTTATAGTGCGTCCTCCTCCTGTCTCTTTTCGACCTGGATGTTTTCCTTTTTGGAACAGGCATTGTTTTCTCCTTACCAGTCTTTAAGAAATGCGTTCAACTTCTCTGTCAGAATCGTCGGGCCGGTCCTTTCGCAGCGACACTCCTCGATATTCAGGTTCTTGCCGCAACTCGGGCATATTCCTTTACATGATTCCGCGCAGAGGGCCTTTACAGGTATATTGAGCATTATCTCTTCAAAAACATAGGGATCGCTATCTATTTCTTCACCTTCGAAATAGTAGATATCCATCTCTTCGGTCTTCAACTCGACTTCAGGGTCTCTTGGCGCCTTCTGCCTGGGCAGCAGTTCCATGTCCAGTCTTGACGCGACGGAGAAGGTAAACTCCTCAAGACAGCGGGCGCAGGTCAGGGAGAGTCTCGCACGCACGGGTCCGCGGATCCATATGCTATCTCCCGCCTTTTCTATTTTCAGCTCGTAGTCGACCGGCGACACGAAGGAAATGTCGCTGTCCTCCGGCCTCTTGAACGTGGAGGCGTCCAGTGCCCCCCTGACCGATATGCCTTCCTGTATATCGTAAAGTTTGATAATCATTGATTGTTTCCCATTTAGAGGTAACAATATACAGGGTTTAGCTCGTGATTGTCAAGCAAATTGCGGCCAAAGGCAGGGCAGCCGCATCTGGAGGCAACTCCCCTTCCGCCTTATCCTGTCGCTTCTCTCCCATAGTAGTATAATCATTCCTCTACTGAAGAATCTGCTCCTGTTCCCCTGGGGTACGTCCGCCTTCTTTGAAAAAACTCTTGACAGGGACAGCGTAGCATTGTACATCTGGATAATGCGACGCTCGTCGTCCGCGTGTTTCAGCGCACGTTGGCGGGCATGGCAACGCCGGTTACTAGGTACGCGGATCGGGAAGGCCGGCCGATGAAGAATCTGCCCGTGGGGTGACGCGAACACAGGGCAGAAGGTCCGGAAATTGACGACTCAACCTGAAAAGGGGTAATCCATGGAGAAATATTTTTTGAACGGCCACAATGGTAAGACTTATTTTCACCTTCCTGAGTCCTGGGAAGTTATAAAACATGCGGTGCTAAAGCCTGAAAAAACGAATAAATCCATTTCCGAGCTGTTACGCGACTCGATCGCCAATCCCATAGGCACGCCTCCCCTCAGCCAGCTCGTCAAGGATAAAAAGAAGATCGTCATCATCGTGGACGACGGCGCGCGGCCCACGCCAAAAAAGGCGATTTTGACCCCTCTCGTGGAGCACCTCCGTGAATCCGGCGTACAACACAGCCAGATCACCGTCCTGATCGGAACCGGGACTCACAGACCGGTGCCTGAGGCTGAAATAGGACAGCTCTATGGAGAAGCACTCTGCAAGGAAGTCAGGTTTGTCATCCATGATTGCCATGCTGAGGACCTGGTCTCCGTGGGAACCCTGAAACACGGGGGAGACCTGAAAATTCATGCGCTGGCGGCCGGGGCGGACCTGCGCATCGCCGTCGGGTCCATTCTTCCCCACCCTTTCGCCGGGTTCGGAGGCGGCGCGAAGGCGGTGCTCCCCGGTATCGCGAGCTATGAGTGCGTCCGGGACCATCACGTTGAACTGATGATCGACAAAGGCACATTCGTGGGAAACAGAGAAAGTAACCTCTTTCTCAATGAGATCCTCGAGGCGGGCAGGCTGGCGAAACTCGATTTCATCGTCAACGCGGTGTATGACTCCGATGACGACGTGAAAGCCATCGTGGCCGGCCACTTTGAAGAGGCCCACCGGGCAGGCGTCGAGGTGTGCAAGAAAGAGCTGGGCGTGCGTTTCGATCAGCCCGCGGACGTGACGTTGATCTCGGCCTTTCCTTACAGCGAGGGTCCTCAAGTCCTGAAGCCCCTCTGTGTCTCGAATGTGGTGACAAAGAAAGGCGGCGCGGTGATACTCTATGCGAGCTATATCAAGGGCGGCGGGTTCGCGGAGCCGCTTCTCGGGGCCTTTGACACCGCCTTTGCAAAAGCGGGGGGGGACGTGAAGCAGCTCATCGTGGATAACACCCGCGACCATAAACCGCTCATCCCCGGCCTGGCAATGGACTTCAATTCCGCCCTCAATATGACAATGCTCTTCGCAAGCCGCGCCAGGATGGTTCTTGCTTCAGAAGACGCCGACAAGGCACAGGCTGCCCGGCTGGGCTTCGACTACACCACTTCCGTGCAAGACGCCATCGACAGGGTTGCAAAGGTGTTCCCCAAGGCGACGGTCAACATCCTCCCGTCAGGAGGGGTCGTCCTGCCGATCATACCGGAGAGTATGCGGGTTCAGTGGTAACGCGCCGCCCTCTCTCATTCCGTTCTCGCATGTCTGCTGCAGACGGATGTCCAGGGAATGGCCTCAAGGCGCTCCACCTCTATTTCTTTCCCACAAACCTCACAGGAGCCGTATTCCCCTAGTTCCATCCTCGCCAGCGCCCTGTTTACGGCCTGGATCTCTTTCTGCTCCGTTTCGTCAAGTATTGCCAGAACATCGGCGATAGCAGCCTTCTGCGCTGTTTCTTCAGGTTCGATATCGTGCTCCGACAAGGTAAGCCGTGCTTCATCACTGAGCCTATGGGCCTCGAAGACTTCATCACGTTTTTTGATCAACCGCTCGCGAATTTTCCCCATCTGTTCCGATCTACCCATAGGATCTCCTTCGATTCAGGCATCTCATGAGTAAGTATCATCGCTCGCGTCTATCATTGCAACGATACCGGGCATGCCGCAGGCGGTTCTATCTCGGGACGCGGCGTCGGCTTTCTCTTGAAAACTGTTTCATCAATTATTTCTCTTCACGGTCGATATTTCTCGCACTTGCAAGCCTTGCCCTGACAGTTTGAGCCGAATGGAACACCCGTTTCGATCTCATCTCCCGTCGTACGAGTCCTTTGCTTTTGACATAAGAGGTCACTTTCGCTTATCATCAATAGAGGAGGACCGCGCATTGTCCGAAGAAATAATGAACACAAAGGAAGTGGCGCATTATCTGGGTATTCATGAGAAGCAGGTATACGCCCTCATTCGCCAGAAAAGGATGCCCGGCACGAGGGTAACCGGCAAATGGATCTTTCCCCGGAAGCTCATAGATGAATGGATCGAATCGAGCGCCAGATCGGGGCTGGAACAGGCGAGACAGAAGACAAAGAGGGTCGAAGGCGGCCTTCTCGCTTCGGGCAGCAACGACCCGATCCTCGACATGCTCCAGACCCACGTGCGAAGGACGCACTCCGACTTCTACCTCTTTTCTGCCAGCACGGGGAGCACTGACGGCCTCAAGGCCCTCAACATGGGTTACACGGACATCGCGTGGTCGCACCTCTACGATCCTGAGTCGGGCGAATATAACATCCCTTTCCTGCCCATATACGTGCCCGACGTCAAGCCGGTGGTCGTGAATCTCTTTTACCGGGACCTGGGCTTTCTCATTGCCAGCCACAATCCGCTGAATATCAGGGGCTTCGAGGACCTCGCACGCAAGGATGTCCGCTTCATAAACCGGCAGAAAGGGTCCGGCACGCGGATACTTACCGATCACCACCTGGTCCGGCTCGGTATCGACCCTGCCGGGATCCATGGATACGACAACGAGGTCAATACCCATATCGAAGTCGGCCTTTCGGTCCTTTCGAACGAGACGGACGTCGGCATTGCCACCGTTGCCGTCTCCCGGCTTCTCGGCCTCTTCTTTATCCCCATCACGCGTGAAAGGTTCGACATGGTCCTCGACCAGCATACCTTCTTTCAGGGGGGTGTGCAGACCCTGATGGAGGTGCTCAGGTCCGACAGCTTCCGGGCAAGGGTGGCGAGGCTTGGCAGTTACGACTTCACGGACTCCGGAAAGATCCTGTACGCGCCCTAGCCCACAATCTCTTCAGGAAACGGATAGCAGGGCCGCCTATTGACAACATCCGCGTAAAACGGTGTAATAATTTCTAATTGTCACAAAAACAAACAGGTATCATCTCAAGAAAAGACTGCGGGGAGATAGTTGTGACAGGGCCGAGGAACAGATGAATGCATATGAGCAGATACGCGTGCATATACCCGAGGAAATCGAGCGCCTCATGGAGCATCGGCGGATCCTGAGGGAGGACGTGCAAAAAGTGATCCACCATGCGGAGACCACCGGGGAGAAGTTCATCAACCCTTCCCTCGGCCGGTCTCTCGCCTCTTTGAGGCCGGAAAGGGTCACCTACTGGGTGGAATACAGCGGGGTCGGAGAAGAGTATCATGTCCATAGCGCCTATTCCCACAGGATGGAGATGAAGAGAGGTTATGACGGAAAGAGCGAAGTCCGGCAGTGATAGTGGGTGGATCTGCAATCGATGCAGGGTCCCCCTGGAGATTCAAAAGGTCAGGCTTCAGTATTTGAGGACCATCTTCGCCCTCTATCTCCCTGCATGCCCCCGGTGCGGTGTGATACTGATAGCGGAAGAGCTGGCGACAGGAAAGATGGCCGAGGCAGAGCAGGCCCTTGAAGACAAATAGCCTCCCCGGCGGGCCGGTGGCATGACGATCGATTGTTCTTTCAACTGGCCGGAGATCCGTCGCATCGCGGGGCCGTGCATAAGGCCGGGAGGCCCTGTCCTCACCGAGAGGGCGCTCGAAGCCTGCGGCCTCCCCCGAGGCTCCCGTATCGGCGATATCGGCTGCGGTGGAGGGGAAACCCTGGAGCACCTGGAGCGGACCGGCGTCTACCGGTCGGTGGGACTCGACTATTCGGAGCCGCTTCTCGGGGAAGCTGTCCCCCGGCTTGGGTCGGGGCGGCTCGTCCGAGGCCGCGCGGAGGCACTCCCCTTCAAGAAAGGCTCCTTCGATGCCCTCTTTTGTGAGTGCGTCCTTTCCATTCTCGGTGACAGGATAACGCCACTCCGCGAATTCGCACGGGTCTTGAAGGAAGGGGGATTTCTGATAGTAAGCGACGTTTTCGGTCAAGGCGGTCCCGGGCAGGAACGGTTGGAGGAGAAATCGCAGCGCCTCGTTGCAAAAGGACTTTTCACGAAGGCGGACCTCCTCGGCTTTTTGACAAGGCTCGGCTTTTCGCTCCTCCTCTGGGAAGAACACGAAAGGCTTCTTAAGGAATTCGTGGCCCGTATGATCCTTGCGGGCGTTCGCCTCCCGTATCCATGGGCGTGCAGACAGGGACAGGAACGAAAGAAAACGGACCGCCCGGGAATCAGCTACTTCCTCCTGGTTGCCCTAAAAACCGGGGGCCGCTTTTCAGCCAGTCGGAAACAACGGGGACGGTAACGCATGGACGACATGATCTTGCAGTTGATGAGACTGAAGGCCAAGGGGTTCTGCTGCGCCCAGATCATCTTGATCCTCGCGCTGGAGGCCCAGGGCAAGACCAATGCCGATCTGGTGAGGTCGGTAGGCGGCCTCTGCTTCGGCATCAACGGGAGTGGCGAGGTCTGCGGAGCCCTGTCAGGGGGGGCCTGCCTTATCTCGCTTTATGCGGGAAGGGGGGGCGACGAAGAGGCGTCCGATGACCGGTACATGACGATGGTGAGCGAGCTGACGGGCTGGTTCAGGGGGGCAGCCGACGACGAGTACGGCGGGACGCGATGCAACGAGATCCTGGAGAGGTTCCCCGACCGCAGCATGTGCGGCCGGATTGTGGCCGATACCTATGAGAAGTGCATGAATATCCTCGTGAGCCACGGGTTCGATCCTGCTGTCGGCAAGAATGGGTGACGTCAATCACCGGGACACCCCCTCATAAAAAGGATGAACCTTTGGAAAAGACGTACCCGGATGAAACTGAAAGCCTATGCCCTGTGTGCCTGAAGAGGATCAAAGCGACACGGGTCTTTCAGGGCGACGAGGTCTTTCTGGTCAAGGAGTGCGGGGACCACGGCTCCTTCAGGACCGTCATATGGCGCGGCCTGCCGTCCATGGCGGAATGGCGGAGACCGAAGGAGCCCGTCCATCCCGACCTCTGCTATGGGACTACCGATGCGGGCTGTCCTTTTGACTGCGGCCTCTGTGACGCCCACGAACAGCTTCCCTGCTCGGTTTTGCTCGAGGTGACCGACCGGTGCAACCTGCATTGCGCCGTCTGTTTTGCCGATTCCGGCTGTGGGGAGGCAGAGGACCCACCGCTTACACACATCTCGTGGCTGCTGCAACGGGCCATGGCTGCGGCAGGTCCGAGCAATCTCCAGTTGTCGGGGGGTGAACCCACCCTGCGGGACGACCTTCCGGAGATCGTCGAATGCGCGAGACGGATCGGTTATTCCTTCATCCAGGTCAATACGAACGGTCTCCGCCTTGCCGCAGACATTGGCTACGGGAGACGGCTCCGGGCCGCAGGTCTCTCATCGGTCTTCCTTCAGTTCGACGGGGTCGATGATGAGATCTACCGCTCCTTGAGGGGAAGAGCGCTCCTGGACCGGAAACTCCAGGCCGTAAAGAATTGCGGCCAGACAGGTCTCGGCGTCGTCCTCGTCCCTACCCTCGTGAGAGGGGTGAACACCGACTCCATTGGGGCCATAGTACGGCAAGCCCTGCAACTGGCCCCCTTCGTGCGGGGCATCCATTTCCAGCCGGTCAGCTATTTCGGCCGCTTCCCGGAGAAGAGTGGCGACGAAGGCCGCTTTACCCTCCCTGAGCTGATGAGGTGTCTCGAGGAACAGACGGGGGGTCTTGTCAAGGTGACCGACTTTTCCCCTCCCGGCTGCGAGCACGCCCATTGTTCCTTCCACGCCACCTACATGCACTCGGCCGAAGGGGACTTAAGGCCGATAGGGGCAGGGATGAGGGATAGCTGCTGTTCGGCGGACATCGGCACGGGAGGAGTCAGGAAGACCGTAGAGACCGTGTCGCGCCGTTGGACACTGCCGTCCGCAGCGCCACACTTCTGCCGCTCCCCGCTCCCTGCGGAGACCCCCTGCTGCAGCGGGGGCAGCCCGAACGTGACCAGGGCCGAAGGCCTTCTTGACCTGGACCTCTTTCTCCAGGAGGTCGCCACCCGGAGCTTCACCATATCCGCCATGGCCTTCCAGGATGCGGACAACCTCGACCTGGAGCGGCTCAGGGGCTGCTGCATATCAGTTGTATCGGCCGACGGCAGGCTTATCCCGTTCTGTGCCTACAACCTTACGGGCAGGGAAGGAAGGCGCCTCTACCGCCGGCGGAACGGATCGGAGCTGTAATGAGCGCCATGACTCCCCTGGAGGCATGGATCGCAAGAAAGGCCCGTATCGGCCCCGGACTGGCGGGTAGGTTCTTTGTGGAAGCACTCAAGGCCTACCAGCTCCGGAGGGTGAACGAGATCATCGACTACGCCCGTTGCAACGCCCGTTTCTACCGTCGCCATCTGGCCTCTCTCCCTGATGCGCCCTTGTCCGCTCTTTCCGGTATCGCCCGAATTCCTTTTACCACCCCGTCGGACCTTGCCGACGACCCCTCCGGTTTTTTGGCGGTTCGTCAGGACGATGTAGCCCGAATCGTCACTCTCCGCACGTCGGGGAGCACAGGGGAGGCAAAACGACTCTTTTTCACGGAAGGGGACCTGGAGCTGACCGTCGACTTCTTCCATCACGGCATGTCGAGCCTTGTACGACCGGGGCAGAGAGTAGCGGTTCTCCTTCCTGCTGAGAGACCGGACAGCGTGGGGGACCTCCTCGTTCGGGGCCTTCGAAGGATGGATGTCCATGCCCTTGCGTACGGCCCTGTGACGGATCCCCTCCACGCCGCTCGTGCGGTCGCCTCTTATCAGGCCCATTGTCTCGTCGGTATTCCCACGCAGGTTCTCGCCGTGGCCCGAACACGTGCGGGGGCCGCAATCGGGAAAGGCAGCATAGAGAGCATCCTGTTGAGCACGGACTACGTCCCGCGGGCGATCGCAAAGACCCTGGAGGAGGTCTGGGGCTGCCGGGTATTTAATCATTACGGCATGACCGAGATGGGCCTCGGCGGCGGGGTCGAGTGCGAGGCCTTGGATGGGTACCACCTCAGGGAGGCCGATCTCTACTTCGAGGTGGTCGATCGGCAGACGGGAGAGGTATGTTCCGATGGCGCCTTGGGCGAGGTGGTCTTTACTACCCTTACGAGACGAGGCATGCCTCTCATACGGTACAGGACCGGGGACATTGCCCGGATCATCCCTCAGCCCTGCCCCTGCGGCAGCTCCTTGCGGCGGATGGAGCGAGTCGGAGGCAGGTGGGATGGCGCTGTTCGCCTGGGTCCTGAGTGTACGCTGACTCTCTCCGACATGGATGAGGCGCTCTTCCGGCTGACCGGTCTGCTCGACTACCGGGTCACGGTCTCAAAAGGGAGGGACGGAGGGTTCCGGCTTCGTATCGATGTACACAGGGCGGAAGGCGACAGCCCGACGGACCTCGAAGTCCTCCACATGCTCTACGAGGTTGATGCAATACGGAAAGGCATTGCCGGGGCGATCCTGGAGATACCCAGTGTGCGTTTCTCGGCAGACGGACGCTGGACCACGACCGGCGTGTCAAAGAGAAAGATCGTCACGGACCCGATAGACCCATTATCTTTTTGTCTGAAAAGTCGAACGATATCAACGACCATTTATTGAAAACTGAAACGGCATTCGACGCGAATCCCTTGAGCAAGGTCGCAATGTGACATGCTTCACTATGGTGTGAGAAATCCGGACATGCCAGCCGCCCTGCTTTCCCCCGTAATCGCAACAGAGTACATTTTAGTACGTTATAGTATGAATTGGTAATTAGTAGTAAGTAGGGGTCTTGACAGAAAAGTACGCGTTTGATATTATAGCTCACAGACATGCTTGAGATATAATTCACAAACCATCAAAGCAGTTGGGCACGGCGGCTGCGATGATTACCCGGAGGAGTGAGGCATGAGATACGCGGAAACCGGTTATAATCTGGAAATTGATTTAGCGAGAGGAAACATTGAACGGGTAGAAACTGACCCCAAGATGATGGAAACCCATCTTGGGGGGCTGGGTACCAGTGTCAAGATACACTGGGATAGGGTACCCCCTGAAGTCAAACCGTTCGATCCCGAGAACCTCCTGATATTCAGCACGGGTCTTTTCAACGGCACGCCTGCTTTCAGCGCCAATCGTACCGTTGTGACCTTCGTTTCTCCTCAGTCGGGGTTATTGGCATATCCGATGATGGGGGGATTTTGGTCGGCGGAGTTGAAGTATGCCGGTTATGACAAAGTAATCTTTCGCAACAAGTCCCCCAAGTGGGTCTACCTATGGATACACAATGACAAAGTAGAACTACGTGATGCCTCTCATTTGCAGGGTAAAGGCGCTCTTGAAACTCAAGACCTTATTCGGAAGGAGTTGAAAGAGCCGAGAGCCCAGGTGGCCGCTATCGGATTAGCCGGTGAAAACAAGGTCTTTACGGCTTCCATCGAGCAGTCCAGGTCGAGCGCCAGCCGGCTCGGAGGCGGCGCCGTTATGGGAGACAAGAAGATAAAGGCGATAGCGGTGCGCGGAACCAAGGACGTCAATCTTGCGAGAGGCGCTGAATTCATGGAGCATATGAAGGGCGTCACGGAATATATCAATTTCCGAAACGCAAATCCCATCAAGGACGTAATGACCATCCTATCCGGGATTGGGTCACCCCAGGAGATGGTACACACCGATGAGAAGTGGCACACGGAAAATTTCGCCTGGGGGAATGCCCGTGTTCGGAGAAAAGACTTCTGGAGCAAGGAAAATGAAGAGAATTGGATTACGACCCAACTTGGCACGGTGAAACGGCTCATAAGCTGCTTTAACTGTCCGCAGCATTGCGGGGGGTTAGTTTCCTACCAGAAAGGCCCCTATTACATGATGAAATGCTTCGGGAAACTTACCTATTGCATGGCGGCCTATGTAGACGACCTCGGTTTTAACTTTAGAATCCTTCAACGTGCGACGGAGTACGGAGTGGACTCATTCTCAACCCCGCAAATTTTGGCCTTCGCCGTCGAGCTCTATGAAGCCGGCATTTTGACCGACGAAGACTTTGCAGGGACTTCCGCTTACGAAGCATGTCCGTCCGATAAAGAGGGAAGGTTCTTCTGGCTGCTCGACAGGGTTGCGCGGCGGGAAGGAATAGGAGATGTGCTGGCTGACGGCGTTTACTATGCGGCCCGAAAAATCGGCAAGGGGGCGGAAGCGTTTGATCATAATACTATCAAGAAACATGAGCAGCTCCCTCTCAAGCTGGGAATGATGGATCCCCTCTATTTCCTTATGTATTCTACCAATGAGAAGATAAGTATCACCCAAATTGAAGGACAATGGCCTCAGACGCCTTTCCCCACCAGAGAGCAGAGGGAAGACTTCGTAAGGGATTGGCCCCAGCTTCCCGATGACCATTTTAAGGAATACCTTCTGAACTGGGAACTGCGCGGAGAAAACGCAAATCCATACTACCCGACTCCTCTCATGGCCGCCGAAATTGTGGATTGGATGGAGATGCTGCACAACATAGACGACGCCTGCTGTATTTGCGCCGGCATGTCGTCATTTTGCCTGAAGCCTCCCTATCACATACACAATTATCCGAAATTGATCTCGGCAGCGACGGGGATGGATCTTGATGAAGCCGGACTAAAGAAGATAGTCAATAGGAGCCGGAACCTGCACAGGGCGTTTAATAACAGAAGGGGCATGACGAGGGCTGACGAGAAGCCGCCTCAAGACCATTGGAAAAAGAGATTTCCCGAGATCGAAGAACAAATCTTGTCCACGTACTACAAATTCAAGGGATGGAATAATGACGGTATTCCCACGAGAGAACGACTGGAAGAATTAGACCTGGGTTATGTTGCCGAAGACTTAGAAAAGAGAGGGATATTAAAAAATGGCCACGATTAAAAAGAAGATCAAGACAATCAAGATCGATGCGGATAAGTGCAATGGCTGCCGGGGATGTGAGATAATCTGCTCCGCCTTTCACGCGAACCCGAAGTATAGCAGCAACAACCCGGCAAGATCCCGCATCCAGGTGATTACTGACCGATTACAAAACAAATGGCTTCCGATATTCGCGGGTGAGTATGCTCCGGCTGAATGCATGGGCAGAGACAAATATATCATCGACGGAAAGGAATACGACGAGTGCGACTTCTGCAGGGCTGCCTGCCCGTCCAGGGACCTATTCAAAGAACCCGATTCCGGTCTCCCACTCAAATGCGATATGTGTGAGGACAACCAGCCAGGAGAGAAACCGATGTGTGTCCAGGTGTGCCTCAATCATGTCCTGACTTACGAAGAAAGGGAAGAAGAAGTAGAAGAAGAAGTGAAGCTGGGCGATATTGAGACAGGATTGGAATCAATGGTAAACAAATATGGATTGCAGAAGATAGCCGATACCGTTGCCCGATTGGCACAGAAGGGCTAAAGCCCGGCACCAAAATATACGGATGCGAACCCGGTTGTTTTGAGTACTATGTACTATGAAAGTCATTGTCGTATCAGGTGCACGTTCCAAGGTTGGGAAGACGCATCTTTCACGCGCATTATGCAGACTGCTGCCCGGGGCAGTGCGAATAAAGATCGGCCATCATGCGCGTAAACCAGGCGGCGGCGGTTATCTCTACCAAATGGGGACCGGTTTTTCGACTATCGCCGCGGAGCACGGCGATGCGCGTTTCCTGATAATCGAGAGCAACCGCATACTCGAGGAGATCACCCCTGATTGTGCGATCTACCTCCCGGCCGAAAATCCGAAACCCTCGGCCGAAATTGCCATCAAGAAGGCGGACATCATCCGCGGCGAGCCGGTTCCGGCTTCAACAATCTCCGCGCTGGCCACACGGATGGAATGTGATGAAACGGTCATTCGGGCAATCGTGGAATTGTCAGGGGAGTTATCGACGTCATAGTTGGCCGGCGGGGGCTGCCGTATGGACAACGTAGTCATCGAAAGGCTCCGAAAAAGCGTGAAGTATGAAGACGTTTGTCTGAACGCATACGCCCCGATTGCAGCGGCAAAGAAGGAGCTGACGAAGTGATTCAAAAGATACGATACCGAAGGGCGACATCAAGACTTCGCGAAACAAGTAGTGTCGGGTCTCACAAACGCGCTCATCATGAAAAGAGGAATTTGACGGTATCCGTCGGCGAGGCGCAAAAGATCATCCTTGATTCCGTCAGCCCTCTGAACGGTGAAAGCATTTCACTCATGGAGGCATCCAATCGAATCTTATATGAGGATATTGTAGCGGACATGATGATACCTCCCGTGGATGATTCCGCAATGGACGGTTATGCCATAATCGCAGATGACACGCATGGGGCATCAAGAAATAACCCCGTAAGACTTCGAATCATAGGAGAAATACAGGCGGGTGGTTCCGTTATCGGTAAAAGAGTCTCCAATGGAACAGCAATAAGAATAATGACCGGTGCTTCAATACCGGAAGGCGCTGATTCGGTAATTCAGTTTGAGGAAACGGAAGAAAAGGCCGGTTATGTAAAGATATTCAGCGAATCGGTCAAATACGGAAATTGCAAGTGTGCGGGAGAGAATATCAAGAAAGGCGACAAGGTGCTGCAAAAAGGTGATCGGCTGAGATCTGCCGACGTAGGCATTCTTGCGTCGCTCAATTACACTGCGGTAAAAGTATACAGACGGCCGACTGTTTCGATCGTCTCTACAGGCGATGAATTAGCCGAAACAGGCGACAAACTTCGGGTTGGTCAGATCAGAAACGTCAACGCGTACACCTTATTCTCAGAAGTAAGAAAATACAACGCTCTTCCTCGTTATTTGGGCATTGCGAGAGACACAATGAAAGATACGAAGGAGAAACTTCTAGAGGCTTTAGAGTCGGATGTAGTAATATCCACCGGCGGCGTATCGATGGGAAAGTACGATTTTGTGAAGGAAATCTATTCTGATCTGGGTATCGAAATACTGTTTGAATGGATCAATGTCAAACCAGGGAGGCCGTGCACTTTTGGGAAAAAAGAGAACAAGCTGGTTTTTGGCCTGCCGGGATATCCTGTTCCAACTCTTACCTCATTCATTCAATTTGTAAGGCCCGCCCTGCTCAAGCTTATGGGGGCAAAAAAACTCAATAAACCGGTAGTCGGCGCATTTCTTGAAGAGGATATCAGCAAACACTCCGGCGGTGTTAATCTGCTGAGAGGTTATTTCACCATCAAAAATAATGAGTTTTATGTTTCAACAACAGGTAGTCAGAAATCATCCGTGCTTCGTTCAATGAGCAAGGCGAACTGTCTGATAGTAATCCCGGAGAATAGCAGAGAAGTAAAGGCAGGAGAAAAAGTCGCGATTCAATTAATTGATCATGATGAGATATGACAGATATTCGCCCCGGCTCTCAGAGATGGTCTGGTTATTGTATACCCTTTTGAAAGGAGATCATCATGGAAAGCATGTCTCTCGGTCTGAACGAGGCACTGCGTTTGACCCTGGAGGGCAGCATAAAGCCGCTCCCTGCTGAGAACGTTGCCCTGGTTGACAGTGTCGACCGCGTCGCTGCCTCAGCGCTTTATGCCCTGGTGGATTCCCCTTCCATGGATGCCTCCCTTAAAGACGGCTACGCGGTGTTATCCCGTGAGGTAGCCGATGCAACTGCCGAAAACCCTGTCCGACTGCGGCTTTTGGGTTCTATGGCCGCAGGAGGCGAAAAGGATATTCAGATCAAACCGGGGACAACGGTGAGGGTGTGGACAGGGGCCCGTATCCCGGCCGGCGCTGACGCCGTGGTGGCCGAAGAATTTGTGAAACAGGGAGACAATCATGTGGTGATAGAGACGTTTGCCGAACCCGGCAGGAATATTCTGCCGCGCGGCAGCGATGTGGCATTCCGGAAATGTATCCTCCGGTCAGGCCAGCAAATATCGCCTGGTATGGCGGGTCTCCTTGCCGCGGCAGGACACAGTATGGTTCCTGTCTTCAGAAATCCCGTTGTGGGGATTATCGGAACCGGCGATGAAATCGTCGAACCTGGCAAACCCCTGGCGGAGGGCAAGCTCTACGCAAGCAATATCATGACCCTGGCAGGATGGTGCAGCAAATATAAAATGAAGACCCGCATGACAATTATAAAGGATGATCATGATGCCATCCTCGGCGCCTTAAAGATACTGTCCGACGAAACGGATGCCTTGATAACAAGCGGAGGGGCATGGATGGGAGACCACGACATGGTGGCGCGGGTCCTTGAAGGGCTTGGATGGAAAGAGGTGTTTCACCGGATTC
>Ga0181527_1002180_pt1 | contig 18871 bp, 26 predicted proteins | sample PEATcosm2014_Bin_30_FD_119762 | JGI IMG/M metagenome (GOLD analysis project Ga0181527, IMG submission 119762) | Peatland microbial communities from MTU Mesocosm Facility, Houghton, MI, USA - PEATcosm2014_Bin06_60_metaG | ecosystem: Environmental > Terrestrial > Soil > Wetlands > Peat | place...
GCTTAATCCATCAGTAGGTGCGTGGCACGTCGAGGCGGTCCATCCGACTTGCAACACAGTGCAGGAGTCAGTAAACTGGCGGGCGTCGCAGAAAACCGACCAAGAATGGTCGCCGGCAGTGTTGACGTAAAATTATGAACAAGAACCAAATACAGCAGGGAGACGTGCTTATACATCGTCTCGAAACAATGCCGCAAGGCGTCACTAAAACAATCAGCAAGGGCCGGTGCGTTCTGGCCAAGGGCGAAAGCACAGGCCACGCCCACGTCGTCGAGGACGACGATGCGGAGTTGATCCAACTCGGGGAGAGAATCCTCCTACGGTTGGGCCAATCGGCAACTGTCACCCACGAGGAGCATAAGCCGGTCTCGCTGGAGCCGGGGTTGTATGAGATAGGCCGTGTCGCCGAGTTCGACTATCTATCGAAGATGGTCCGACCCGTTGCTGACTGATGATCCATGAAAAGCAACAAGAGGCGCTGTGCAAATTGAGAAAGGCCGCGAAATGAATGTCCAACAGATAATGCGCGAGTTGAAGAAGCACCCACCGCGAGCTCTAGTTGGAGTCCAAGATCACGACCAGCCGGAAAACGAGATCAACGGCCTGGTCAAGTTTGTTAAAGCGTTCGACCCAGAAAACAGCAAGGCCCCGGACGACTGGAAGCAAGTCAAGGTTGTAATCAGATTATGACTATGACTCACTACTGGCGTGTCCGCACTCGCCTGCCGGAAAGGTTCGGTGAACCCTGCCGGGTGCTCGTCAGAGGAGGCACGATGAACAGCATAATGGTGGAGTTTGGCGATGGCGATAAGCGGGTCACAAGCCGATGGTCTGTGCGCCGCCTCCGCGTTGAGACAACCGCTTTATAAAGGAATGAGATGAAGCCATACTACCGAGACGAGAAGGCGAGGATTGACGAGCCTGGGAAAGGGGAGGTAGGGTGAAAACCAATTCTGATTTGAAAGCGCCCTTTCCCTTTTTTGGCGGCAAGAGCCGTTGTGCTGATGTTGTCTGGGAGCGGCTCGGACCCGTGGACAATTACGTCGAGCCTTTTGCCGGCAGCCTTGCCGTTCTCCTGGCCCGGCCTGATGACCGATGGCAAACCGGCGCGGAGACGGTCAATGATGCTGATGCTTTTTTAAGCAATTTCTGGCGGGCCTTAGCCGCGGACCCCGAGCAGGTTGCACACTGGGCCGACCAGCCTGTGAATGAAACCGATCTCCTGGCCCGCCACCTGTGGCTAGTGAACACAGGACGAGAAAGGATCGCCAAGATGGAGGCCGACCCGGACTACTTTGACGCCAAGGTCGCCGGCTGGTGGGTGTGGGGAATCAACGCTTGGATCGGAGGCGGCTGGTGCGCGGGGACTGGACCCTGGGCTATTGAGAATGGCATTGTGGTCAACCGGCAGCTACCGCACCTGGGCAACGCGGGCCAGGGCGTCAGTCGCAAGCTTCCGCATCTGGGCAACGCGGGCCAGGGCGTCAACCGGCAGCTACCGCACCTGGGCGACGTGGGCCGGGGCGTCAACCGGCAGCTACCGCACCTGGGCGACGCGGGCCGGGGCGTCAGTCGCAAGCTTCCGCATCTGGGCCCGGGCCGGGGCGTCAATCGCAAGCTTCCGCATCTGGGCGACGCGGGCCGGGGCGTCAGTCGCAAGCTTCCGCATCTGGGCAACAGGGATCAAGGAGGACAGTTACGCCCGAATCCTCAACTGCAGGATTATTTCATTGCCCTTTCCGCCCGCCTGCGCCGCGTCCGCGTCTGCTGTAGGGACTGGTCCCGTGTTGTCACGACCGGCGCTTTGGCTTTTGGTAATACCGTGGGAATTTTCCTTGACCCGCCTTACTCAAAGGAGACGGGCCGTGATATGGGGTGCTACCGTATGGATAGCGGCACGGTCGCCCATGATGCCCGCGAGTGGGCCATTGCCAATGGCGACAATCCGCGTTACCGCATTTGCCTGGCTGGCTATGAAGGGGAACATGCTTCAAAAATACCCGACGATTGGACCGTCCACCATTGGATGGCAAATCGATGTATGGGACGTGCCGACACACCTGATTCACCAAATCAAGCCAAGCGGCGCAAAGAACGGCTGTGGTTCTCGCCGGGGTGCCTAAAGACAGAATTGCGGCTGCTGTGAACACTTCCAAGGCCGCAATCCCAGGATTCATCCTGGGAGCATCAACGCATCACCTGACATGAGCGGCGGTATCGAGATTTTATGAGCAAAGGAGCATCATTTCATCGGGGCGAAAGCCGCCAGGACTACGAGACGCCGCCCGTGTTTATCGACGCAGTCGTCAAACGGTTCGGCCCTCTCTCGTGGGACTTGGCCGCAACTGCGCACAATGCCAAAGCCCGTCTCTGTTTTGGCTATGATCCAAGCGGGAACTTTGATGATGCCCTGACGCGCCCCTGGCCCATTGACGGGCCACTGTGCTGGCTTAACCCGCCATTCGCCAACATCGCGCCGTGGGCCAAGAAGTGCGCCGAGGAATCAGCCAAAGGCTGCCGGATTCTCTTTCTGACGCCGGCCAGCGTCGGCTCCCGATGGTTCGCCGACTATGTGTTCGGCAAGGCGCTCGTGATTTTCTTGAGCGGTCCCAATTACCGAATCCGGTTCGTCGGCGCAAAATACCCATACCCGAAGGACTGTATCCTGAGTTGCTTTGGCTTGCCGCCAGGATTCGAGATATGGAGGTGGCGAGAATGATTTACCAGCCCACACAGGGGACGCCCGAGCCCGGCGTTTGCTCAGTCAATTCGTTGGCGCGGGGCGCTGGCGTTGGGGTGGCCGGTCGGCTACCCCCTGGTGAACCACGGTGACAAGGCTTAACGTAAAACATGATTCGAGTTTTTCCACACCCAAACAAGTGGACACCGACGGATGAAATGGCCTTCGTTGGAGGACCGCCGCTGTTTCGTCCAGGCACCGCGGAAACCCCCGTCCGAGTATCGGTGACTTTCACTTGGCACCGCAAAGAGGCTGAGCGTATTGCAAAGGAATGGGGCCAGTATTACCGCGACGTGAAAGTTGGCGGTCCAGCCTATGACGACCCTGGCGGCGAGTTCACTCCGGGCATGTTCCTCAAGGAAGGCTGCACAATCACGAGCCGGGGCTGTCCAAAAAAGTGCGGATGGTGCGTTGTTCCTCGCCGGGAAGGGGGAGCGCGAGAGTTGAGGATCAAACCGGGCTGGATTGTTCAGGACAACAATCTGCTGGCGACTTCTGAGGCCCATATCCGGGCGGTCTTTGAAATGCTCAAGTCCCAGGGGCGTCGGATTTATTTCAACGGCGGCCTGGACAAGCATTTCCTAAAGCCCTGGCACCGGGCGCTGTTCGACTCGATTCCCATGGGCGAGTTGTGGTTTGCCTGTGACACCATGTTCGACGTACCGGCGCTGGAACGGGCCGCCGGCATCCTGAATGGCATTCCGCTGCGGAAGTTACGATGCTACACGATGATCGGATACAACGGCGAGACATTGGACGATGCAGCCCGACGACTTGACCGGGTACTGGCTCTTGGATTCTTGCCTTTCTGCCAGCTTTACCAGCCGGATGATCGGAAAGTTTATCCGCTGGAATGGCGGGCGCTCTGCCGAAAGTGGGCAAGGCCGGCTGCTATCTTGGGCACACCCAAAGAGCAGGAGTCGGAATTGGCGTTGGGCCGGTCGCTTGGCCGGCCCCTGGTGTTTGATCTATGAACTCGACAATGGAACGATCCGCCCTTTTCTCGCCCGACAGGATTTACCGCTTTGAACTTTGGCGGCGCTGGGATAACAGCAAGCCTTACTGCCAATTCATCGGCCTGAACCCGTCAATAGCTGATGAGCAGATTGACGACCCGACGATTCGGCGTTGTATCGCATTCGCTATGGCATGGCGTTATGGGGCGCTCCTGATGACCAACCTTTTCGCCTTTCGAAGCACTGACCCCAAAGGACTTGGGTGTGTGAAAGATGCCATTGGCGGCGCTGCCAACGACAAGGCCCTCATCCAGGACGGACGGCCAGCGCCCGGCATTGTGATTGCCGCGTTTGGGTCAAACCGCATGGTTGAGGATCGGGCAACGGTCGTGATTGGAATGTTCAAAGCCATCGGAAGGCCCCTGCACTGTCTCGGCAGGAATCGCGCTGGCTGGCCTTCCCATCCGCTCTATATGCCCGCATCATCCAAACCGATACCCTACCCATGAACAACATCCAAACAGAAAAAGAAAAGTGGGCCAACTGTCCAACGGACAAATTTGATGCCGACATAGCCTTAATTGGGCGGCATTGCATCGCCTGTGGTAGCACGATGCTCCTAGCCATAATCCAACCTCCGGTTAATGTTTGGAGGGTCCACTGCAACCACTGCGCAGCCGAAATCCCGATTGTTGTCCTGCTTAATCGCGGGGCGTGGAAGCGGGATGCTCCCGTCCACGGCAAAAAGAGACGCCCCCTGCGAGGCGTCGAGCCGCAGGAGCACCCGCGGCGGTAAATCACTCCGCCAGGCTGATGAACTGCGCCGGATTCAGCGGCTCGTAAAACATGTAGGTATTGGTCGAGTTGTGCTCGACGACCTTCACGCCGACCTTGATCCCGCCGTTGGTTGGGCACCAGATGCCCACGTGGACGCCGCCGATGCCGGGCGAGGTGCAGGACGTGAGCGCGATGCAGCCGGCGATGAACGCCAGCACGAATGAGGATTTGATTTTATTCATAGTCGTTTTTGCACTTAAATTGCACCGCGGCTGGCGAGGGGCCCGGGACCGCCGGCCAATCCGGGGCGTCCACGGACGGCAACGCGGCAAGGTCCGCGTTGAGTTGATCGCTTGTATAGCCGGAGGGCGAAAGGCTGTTGGCCTCAAACCACGCTGGGGCATCAAGCGCATACGCTTCTTCGCAGCACGCGAAATAGAACTCCCATGACATCCTCTTGAGTTCACCCCAGGTGACGACGGTCAGGCCGCTGGCATCGTAGGCCACGGCCCAAACGCAATGGCCATTCGAGGGATTCGGAACCCAGCGGTGCCCAGGGGTGTCCCAAGGATTCGCCAGCAAATTTTCGCCCTGAACGCATTCATCCGGCAGGGCGATGCCGATGTCGAGTCCACCGAACAGGGCGATGGCATCCTGAGCCTCGCCCTGGCTGCTTGGGTTCAGGACGGCGAAGTCATAGAGGGCATGGCCCACAAAGCCGTTGGTCTTGATGTACTGCAGGACTTCCTGCATATCACACCCGTTATCCTGGCCATCCGGGTTGAAAAAGTCATAGAGATAGTCTATGTCCACATCGGCAGGAACCCAGAGCGTTGAGGCGTTGCTGGTCAGGTCCATCCAGCAATGTCCCTTTGCTGAGATGACGCAGCAGCCTTTGACATCGTTGCGGAGCATCCCCCAGATGCCCACCTTTTGGCTCCAGTCTTGCGCCAGCGGGGCCGCAGGGATGCCCGGTTGGTCCGTAGCCCGGAAGCGGGTCGTAAAGCGTCTGGTGCCAGCCCGGATGCCCTTAAATGGCCTCTTGCCGAGGCGATGGATGGCGCTCATATCATACTTTGGGCGGCATTTGCGTCCCTTTGACCAAGCCGAGCCAGGCGGCCATGGCGATCATGCCGAGGATGAAGCCGAGGATGAAGCCGAGGACGAAGCTCATTTGGAGGGCCAAGGTGATGCACCCGGCGGGGTTTTGACCTTGAGTATGTCAGCGGGGCGCGAGGGGTTGGCTGTTGAACTCAAGATGACATTCCGAGAATTGGCGATCTGCGAGTCGTGGATGGCCAACAACTGCCGCAACTGCTGCAATTCGGCATACACGGCGGTTGCGCTGCCGCCGAGGGCAGCCCAGACAGCGGCCAGGAACGAAGCCCCGGCCCGCATGGCCGTGATGACGCGGAGGATAAGGATGAGGAGGAGGAGGGCGAGGGCGATGTAGTGCTGCCACGGGAGCGGCAGCGAGTTGTAGGCGTCATTGATCGCCTTGACGACCTCTGGCGGCAAGTTGGTGCTATTCATATGGTCAGTTTATGGGCCTGCGGGGGAATCGTCAACTGGATTTTTCGCGCCTGGCTGCGGCGAGGTTGGCTGCGGCGAGGTTGGCTGCGGCGAGGTTGGCTGCGGCCGCAGTTGCGATTGTCGATGCCTGCGTCGCTGCCTGCGCTTCCCGATGAATCGCCGTCAATTCCTCGCCGAGGGTGGCAAACTTTTCATCTCCGCTCTTGAGCCGGTCCTCAATGCGCTGCAATTTTCGCCCGACCCAAAAAGCGGCGACCATCGAGCCTACAAAGACGCCGATTGGCAGGAGGGTGTTCTGGTCGATTACGGTGCCGGTCGCCATCATCACGGCCAGCGCAAGGGGTTGGATCAGTTTGTGCATATTAAAACCCTTTCAGAAAAATAAAGCCGGTTGAAGTAGTTCCTGTCAGAGTCACTGAGCTAGTGCTTGGAGAACCCGCAATGCCCGAAAGCGAGCCAGACACATCAGGTGCGTGGGAAAATGCCACCGGATAGGTATAGCTTGCTGTGCCGACAAGCGCGTTGCAGTAAATGACGACTTCTTTATACGCCGCACCAGAGAACGGTTGAGAAAAGACTGCCGTTCCTGACGATGACCCATTCACAGTGCTTTGTGAAACATTTATGTTGACGTTGGCGAGTTGGGCGAAAGGGGCGGCAGGGAAGTTGAGGAATGACCAGAGCACGCCATTGTAGGCCGCCGTGCCGAGCGGCAGGCAGTGCTGACCGCTATAAGGAGGGGCGGCTGAAATATAGCCCGCAGAGAGCATTGTGCCGTAGCTTCCGAATGGCGTATAGCCATCGAAGTAACTCACGCTCGGCAAAAAAGTGTTCGTTTGGGCCATCGCAAATTGCTCAGCATTGTTGGTTAACTGAATCGGATTTGATGGTTGCGCGTTCACATTCGGATACACGCCGCAGAGCACAACATCCGGGACGGGATTGTTTGTGGCGAACATGCTGAGATAGCTACCGAGTGAAGCGTTTTGTGTCGGCGTCGTCACATCAATCACGTTGAGCAGCACCAGGTCGGGTGCCCAACTTCCGTAGATCGGGTTCAACACTCCCGCTCCCGGCCCCATCATATAGGTAATGGATGACGATGAGGACGATTGGAAAATCGGGATGAACCCATTGGTGATAGTTGAGTTCCATTGGCCCATGTCGACGATGTTCACTGGACCACCTGCCGTCCAAGCGACCTCCCATCCGTAGGTTCCGAGCGGCAGGTTGAACCGATAGATACCGCTCGCGGGATTCGCTGCCGCCGTGCTGATGGGAGATGCCGTGGCCTTGGCGCGGCCAACGCCCTGCCCGTTGTTCGTCCACACATCGAAACTCCCGCCCCCATTCGTGTAGAGAAAATCCACTTCGTAACTATCACAGGGAATGCCAAAGCCTGTTCCTGGAAGCACATAGATGCGCCCCGTGCTGCCACCCGAGTAGGTCATAGACTGAAAACCTTGGCACCACATGTTCGTGTATTCGCCAGAGCCCCCGCCCATCGGCGTAACCGGAGTTCCGAAGGTCGCGTAAAGAAGATACGGATTGCAAAAAAAGCTACCCGCAAAGGTTCGTGTCGCCCCAATTTGCGGAAAGACGTTCGCCAGCCCATCACCCACCAATCCAGTCCCGTCTGTCAGCACTCGAATTGTCTTACCCGACGCTAATTTGGCGTAGGTGTTCAACAGCCGGTTGCGATTCCAGTTTGTGCCTTGGTTCAAGGCATCGAGACCGCCGAGCACGGCGGAAGATGCCAGGTTGGTCAACCCCGCGCCGTTGCCAGCGATTGACGTGGCGGCCAGGCTCTTGACGGTCAGGTTGCCGCTGCCGTCTGAGTAAATGGCAGGCACATACCCATCGCTTGCGAAGCTGCTCGCAACCTGCAAGTTAAACTGCGGGTTGTTCGTTCCGATGCCGACGTTGCCGCTTGAGTTAATCGTCATTACGCGCGTCATGGCGGAAAAGCTTGTTGGGGCAGGGGTAACGGTCTCACCGACATAAAATCCGAGTCCCCCGAGATAGTTTCCGCTGGAATTTTGTCTGATTCCCGTAATGCCAGCGGTCAATGTGGAATTATTTGCGTCCGAGAAAACAATGCCCGCTTCTCTTGGTGTGCCAGACTGGCTTGCCCCAGTGCGACCGAATGTTGCCGCGATTGTTTGCGTGCCAACACCCGCGTCCGTTTCTTCAACGTCTAACGGAGATGCAGGGCTCGCCGTCCCGATGCCCAAGCTACTGGGGCTGAAGCTGCCGGGGATTACCACCGTCTGAGCCGGTGTCCCAACCACCACTGTATTGTTTGATGAGACAGTCGCGCTGTAACCGATCGCAACGGAATTGGTCACGCTCGCGCCTGCCGTTCCGGACTGAGAACCGATAAAGACAGAGTTTTTAGTGTTCATCGCGACTTGCGCAGCATCCATACCAATAGCCACATTGCCGCTCGCATTCGTATCCCATTCAAGTGCCTGAGCGCCAACCACAACGTTGTTGTCTCCATTTGTGTTGGAATACAGGGCGGTGAACCCAACGGCAGTATTGTTGCCTCCGCTAGGCTGCGAAAAGTTTGCCGCAAATCCAAGCGCAGTGTTTTGGCCGCCAGTCCTATTACCGTTCAGTGCAGTATCTCCGGCTGCGGTATTGTCGTTTCCTGTCGTATTCCTGTACAGGGTATCCATGCCAAGCGCGGTGTTCTCGTAACCCGTCGTGTTGTCATTGAGGGCATTTTCGCCAACTCCGGTGTTGAAACTGCCGGTAGTATTGCTAAACAAAACGCCCGGCCCCAGCGCAGTGTTGTAGAAGCCTGACGTGTTTTGCCAGAGACTCAAATCCCCGGCCGCAAGGTTAAAGAAGCCTGACATTGTCGAGTTCCCGGCGTTTCCGAAAAAATAATTGCTCATGCCCGGCATCCACGAAACGATATTTCCAACAGCCAATCCTGGCAGGATTCCGGGAAGGTTGTTCGTGGGAATCGTGCTGCTCATGTTGGTCGGATTCAGCGCTGTCAGTCCCGCGCCGCTGCCAGCGAAGGCGCCAACATAGTTGCTGCTCGACAAGCCGGGCGGCAGATTCGTTGGGCTTAGCGCGCCCCAGAAGTTTGTGGCATTGGCCGCATTCAGGTTGGTCAACCCCGCGCCGCCACCGGCAAATGTCGTTGCCGCCACAGCGCCCGTCGCACCAAGGTTCGAGTACCACGTCCAGTTTGTCGCCGCCCACGCGGGCAGGCACAGAAACAAAAAGACGGAGAGGTAAAGGGTGAGTTTTTTCATAAGGTGTCGAGGTTAGAACCAGCCTTCGGTTGGGGTCCATTGCCAGTTGTAGCCCGAATCTACATCTCGATAGACATAGTATGTCACTCCGTTTGGCGTGAACGCGGGCGGCCCGTGTCCGGCGGACATGCCCCCGGAGCCAAGGCCGGTTTGCAGGGTTTCCAGAATCTTCACCAACAGTTCCCAGGAATTATCAGTGATTTGCGGGGCTAACGGTGTTGCAACGGCCATATCAAATGGAGAGAAGCGCCCGCAGAATCTTCCTGAGCAGCCAATTGGAAGAATCGGTCGGGGCCGGGTTATTGTGCGGGAGCGCCCCAGGCCGCGCCTGAAGCGTTATCAGCCACTTCGCCAGCAAATCCCATTTTCGGTCGTCGGGTTCCGGCGCAAGGTTGGTGTAAAGTGCCATAGGTCAGGCTACGGCATTTTGTGAGCCGAGAAACAGCTTGTCCACGCTGACACAGTTGATCGAAGTGTCGGGCACCGCCGTCATCTGAGGATCGGTGCTCGGCGGCGTGCCGCCGGGTTGCAGTTGCGTTCTCGACCCGGTTTTGACGTAGGGACCGTTTCCATTTGCGTAAAACGCGCAACCGTTCGGCAGCGCCGCGAATGTTCTATACCATGCCATTGTTCGGCGAGCTATCATATTGTTTTCTACTTTGGTTATGCACCACTCGGTGCGGGTTCAGGCCACAGCGTTCTGCGCATTCAGAAACACCCTGTCAACGCTGATGCACGAAAAAGATATGTCGGGCACGGCGGTCATTCTGCCCGCGTTCGCGTTGGGCGGGGCATTAGCAGGCAGGATCGCCCTGTCCCCGGTTTTGACGCAGATGCCGACCGGCGACCCCGTTTCCGTGAAAAACAGCACCGTCCCGTTTGGCAAATCCCGGAACTGTCGGTGCCACACCATTGATTTGTAAGCGACCATATTTGTGTTTCGATGTGCGCCCCACGGCGCAGGTTATTCGGTTTGTTCGGCACCCCCTTCGTTGAACGACCCGGCAATGCCCTTGGCGTACTCCTTCATATCGGGCGGCGCTTCTTCTTTGGTCCCCGCCTCGCCTTCGGGCATGTCGGTGTCGCCGAGCTTGGTCAGGACCAGCTTGCCGTCCTTCATCTTGAAGGTGCAAACGAGGTCAAAGGCCCCGTCTTTCTGCTCGGTTGCTTCCGGTGGTTTCCAGTCTTTCGGCGGGGTGAACACGACCGGTTCGGGCGTCTGTTCGGTTTCCCGGCTATCAGGAGTCGGTGCGGGCGGCGGTGCGCCCTCAGCCATCGTTTCGGTATCTTCGGGCATACTAAGCCTTTCTCAAAGGTTGGCCGGCGGCTCATCCCAAGCCGCCAGCCAACAACCATAACTCACCATGAGCAAGAGAGTCGGCTCCTACGAGCATTGAAGGGTGCTGAATGGGCTTGAGCACACGCGGTAAAGTATCAGCCGCGCAAACTCCGGGTGTATCGGGTTGAATGCGTGTCGGTACTGGCCGAAGTGACGCCCTTGCGCCTTGGTCGGGTCCGCAATGCCGGTGCAGCCGTCCATGCCGAGGGCAGCGTCGTTGCCGGTGACAAAAGTCCATTCACCGTAGTAGTTCTGCGGGTTCAGCTTCATGCCCGGCATTGAGTTGACGGGGATGAGGACTTCCTCGGTCATCACCATCGGATGCAGGGTGACGGCGCCCTCGTACATGCTGGTCCCGGTGTTACTGCCAGACGCGGTGGCTTGGCTCTGCGTGGCGGGACTCGACAGGTTGTTCGGAGCCCCTGTGATGCTGTTGTCCATGTAACAGCCGTTGGGGATCGGCGCGACGCCCTTTGTCACGTCAACCGCCTGAGTGCTGAGCGCGTAGGTCGGCAGCCGGATAAGGACTCCCGCCGCGTTGACCGCAGGCGTTCCCGCTGGGTTCTTGGCGAAGTCATACGCCGAGTTGCCGATGGGCACGGTGTTGTTGGTGACGCCAGCACTATTGTTGTAGATCGCCCAGACGTTGCCGCTGGAACTGTTCACGCCGTCCGTGACGAGCCGCACCGAGATGTTGTTCGGAACGAAAATCCACCGGGGCGGGAATAGGTTGATGACGTGCCGCCAGTTGCCAAGGATGCGCGCCGAGCCCATGCGCTGCAAGGTGGGGTTCATCTGCTTCAACCCCATGTAGGAGTAGTTCAAGTCGGCCCGAAGCTCAGGGTTCTGGACGCAAAGCTGCTTGCTCATCTGGGACCCGATGTAGATCGGAAACTGGGCCCCGGAATCGCCCATGCTGATCCAGCCGTTCGTGTCGCCCTCCTGGACGCCGTTCTGCTGCAAAATGTTGGCCAGTGAATCGAGCATGTCCTGTGTGAGCAACGATGTCGGCAGACCCAAAGAGCCTGTCGTATAATCGCTCATGTCGACGTAGCTCGGCGCGGGCTGCGCCGACTGCCACTTCCCGACGGCCGCGTTCATCACGTTGCCATTGCAGCAACACTTGTAGATGTACTGCATGTACACGTTGCCCGCCCGGTTGACGACGGTTTGCACCGTCCGCTTTTCCAGGCTCTCGAAGAAGTCGGCCCAAAACGCCTCGCTCTTGTAGGCCATCGTGAACTCATCCTGGCAGACCCAAGGCCCGCGCAGCCAGATGTCCTCCGGCTTGTAGATGTCTTCCCGGTAGCCAACCTGAGTGTCGTTGTAGGTCGCTGCGCAAGCGCCAGAGGTGCTCTGGCAACCGGAGTTGGGGTTGGTGGTTTGATTGATGGCGCAAATCGGGTTCCACACTTCTTCGTCGGTGCAGGGCTGAGATTGCGCTGTTTTGAAGCTGGACTTCTGGTAGCCCGCGCCTTTTTCGTATTCGCCACGAGGGACCAGAGAGGCCCACAGGTGCTTATAGACGGCGCGTTTGTAGAGCATGGGGGACAGGAACTCCTGCCTTTGGCGGAGGACGTCAACGAGCGGTGGACAAGCCATAAAACTGCAAAATGTAACCAATGTTTTGCCGCCTTTGACCGAAAGGCACATACCTCTTGGGCGTAGTGCGGCGGATTGGGGATTTTGCCTTTTCAGGCGGAAGGAACTCGGCAGGGCCGTCCAGGGCCGCTGTGCTTGCCGGTTGGCAGCGATTGGCTCGCCATCAAGGGCCATCGGCAAACTCACGCTTGAATCGCCAGCCTTCGCCCCCTTGGCTCCGGTCGGCACACAAGCGCCTAATTCGAGGGGAAATTACTACGGGTCGGGAAAGTTGTCAACAAGAATTTTTAAGGGGGGGGGCAGAAATAAATCCGCTTTTTCGGCCACGGCAGAAATAACGTTGGAATTTCCGCCACCCTTGGCTCAATTCTTGCCAAAGTCAACGGGCCCTTGATGGATTTAGCCTGTTGATGACATCATCCCCGCAGCGCCGCCGCCAACTGTCTCGCTTCCCACTTGGCCGCATCTTCGGCTTTCACGTGCTCTGCGTTCTCGGTCGGCTTTTCCGTGCTCGGTCCAGCGCCAGCCCCAGGGACCGCCGCTTTCAACTCGCCGATGGCCTTCTCGTGCGCCGAGATAAGCGCCGCCTTTTCCGCATCCCAACCGACCTTACCCTTGATGAAGTTGCTGTACACGAACGGGGAGCAGATGGCATGAGCGGCGGCATCGACAAGGCCTTTCATCGTCACGTTCTCGCCTTTGAGCAACGCCTTGATCTGCTGCACCCGTTGATCCACGCCGGCATTCCAGGCGGCATCGCCGTCCCGTTTCTGCAATGGGGCAAAGCCGGTCTTAGGGTCTTGCATCTCTCGCATCGTGTTGGTGAACGTGTCCTCTAGCTGCTTTTTAAGGACTTGGGCCTTGGACGCGCGAACCGTTTCCCGGTCGGTCTTGAGCTTTTCGGCGTCGGCTATCGCCTTGGTCTGCGCCTTCTTGGTCTGTTTGATCGTCCGAAGAGAATCCTTGACTGCATCACGGGTCAGTTCATCGTCAATGTTCGTCAAGAACTGGCTCAGTTGATCCTTCTGATAGTCCGAGTCTTGGAGTTTCAGGATGCGCTCGATGGCCTCGGCGTTCTCGGTGCCAACAGCGAGCTTGGCCTCCTGAATGGCCTCGGCAATCGGGCCCTCGAAATGCGCCTTGAACGTCGGGTCGGCGGTGATGTCCGTTACCATGAACTCGCGGTGCAGAGTCTCGACCTCCTTCTCAAGCGCGGCAATGCGCTCGACATCGGCGGGCAAACTCTCGGTCGGGGCGGGAGGCGGTTTGGCCTCTATCTCCTTCACCCTGGCCTCGAACTCGGTTGCCTTGGCCTGAGCGTCCCTGGCTTGCTGTTCAAGGTGATTCTGCCGTTCTTTGGCCTTGGCCTTGTAGGCATCCCACGCCTTTGTCGAGCGGGGGATTTCGAGCTTGTCGTAATCAATGTGCGTCTCGACTTCGGCGGGGGCCTTCTCTCCTGGCTTGGCCTGCGTTGGCGCTGGCTTGGCCTCAGCGGCGTTGGGAGGGGGCGGGGCGGGTTCAACCTTGGCCGGCGGGGCCTGCGCTGCTGGCGGTGGTGTTGCGGCGGAAGGCGGGGCCTTTTGGGGTGCCTCGACATCGCTTTTGATAAGGGCGGCGAAGCTGGTCACGTCGCCTGCGATTTCGGCGTCTTGCTGGTCACGATTCGGGCGTTCTACGATTGCGGGCATAGGTTATTTTGGTTTCGGCGGTTATTCGGGATCGGGCGTAAAATCTCCATCGACTTGTTTTGGCGGTTCAACCAATTCGCCGAGAGAAAGCAGGTCGTTCAGGGCCATGCCGTAGCCGCAGAGTTTGTCGGCCATAAAAAGCCTTTCGTCGCGGTCAGGATAGGCGTTGAGGACCGTAATCAAGTTGACGAGATTGGTGTTGAGCACGTCCATCAGATTGAGGAAAGCGGGGTCGCGCAAGATTCGGCGGGCGGCAGCAACGGTGCCCTGGCTGGCCTTGAACTCAGCAATCGTGATGCGGAGCACGTCGCGGGAGACAACCTCGATTCTGACCGGGGGCTTCGACTTGCGGTGAAAATGGCTAAATAGCGACATCAGGAGCATAATCCGTCTTTTTGTTTAGGTTGGCAAGACAATTCCTCGATTTGGAACTTCGCCTCGACCTTGACGCGAAACGCGCCGAGAAGCTTGTCCCCTTTCCAAAGCTCAGTCTTGTTCGGCTGTTTTTCGACGCGCACACCGTTATCGCCGCACCAGCGGGCGATTGCCTTTCGAGCGTGGCACTTATGCGCGTAGAAATGCTGCTCGAACAGTTCGGGCGGCATGATGTCGCGCATCATCTTACCAATCCACTCGTCCTCGGCTTTGAGAATGGCCTCGGCTGTTTCGGCCAACGCGCCGCTGTCGGGCGGGCCGACGTAAAGTTCAGGGGTATCGGAATTGATGTTCATAAGTTCGCGTTCGTTTCAGAATTTCCAGTCTCTTAGATAATAATCCCGTCGTGTTCAAAATCCCAAGGCACAAAAATCTGTTTGAAGTACCCCGGCCTGTCGTTGCATAGAAATGCGGTGCCACTTTCGCCATCATCAAACGTAACCTCAACACATGTGAATTTGATTCCGTCTAGGGGCCCAGAACCACATATTTCGACAGTCATCAAAGCTGTCGTGCCGTGTGAAATAATGTGTTTATTGTCTGTTTTCATGTTTTATTCGCCAACTAACCTCGCCACACCGGCACGCTCACATCGTCCTGAACCGAGAAGTCCGCATTGGCGGGCAACGGCCTTCCGTCCTCGCTGTAGCGGTCCCCGATCATATCCCGCCAAATCTGGACGCCGAAATTGATCGTGATGGCAGTCTCAAAATCCATCGGCTGCGGTTGCGCCCATTCTTCCCATGTTTTCGATTCGATGAACTTGAGCAACGGGTCAAAAATGCTGCGGTGATAGACGCCAAGCATCAGTTCTGCCATGCGATACCGGGGACACCAGGGGCAGGCTACCCGGTCATGTCCATCAGCGCGAGCGGGCGTGTGGCTCTTAAACCTGTCCGCGAGCCGCTGCGTATAGACCCAGGCATCGGTTTCCAGGTGTAGCAACCGTTCTGCGCCTACGGCCTTTGCCACACGCATCAGGCCGTGGAAAGAACGCCAGTATCGCGGGTATGTCCACATGTTGACCCGATCCGGCAGCACGGCATCAAACGTGATGATGTTCAGCATGAACGGTTCAAGATGTGGCAGAGACAGGTCGCTTTCGGGGATGATGTTGACGGGCATTCTGAGTGCGCGCGACACTTCTCGGTCATCCGCCGCCGCAACCAGAAAGTCAGCGTCGAACTTGTCCCGAAGGCAGTGGTAAAACCTGAACCAATTCTCCTTTCGGTCGTTTGGTTTGTGGTTGAGAAAGGTGGCACCGAGGATGTTCATTGGATTTGGAAATACCGCGCAAACCGTTCCCGGTTGTCGAGCACGTAGCGCGGAAGTCTTTCGATAGGGTATGGGGCCAGATTCATCCCGGCAAAAGGATGCCCGTCATACACGGCCCGCCATGTCGCCCTTGATCCCGGCTCGACCGCATGAGCGGTTGCGTTGATCTTTTCCAGGACATCGGCTCGGCTGCCGAAAAACTCAAAGTGCCAACCGCCATCGGCCAGGATTGGGAATGCATTGGCGGCGCGGTTCGAGTGCATGTTGACCGGGTAACGGCAGGCGATGCCGTTGTTGTTATGCGGGTCAGCAACGCATTGCCGATTGAAACGCCACCAGACGTTATCCATCTGCAAACAGCAGGCCGGGTGATCGGATGCCAGGAACCGCTGGACGGTGCTGGCCCTCGGCACTTCATCAGCGTCAACCCACAGCAGGATGTCCGGCTTGAGCTTGGCGACTTCTCTGAGAAGAATCGAACGGTTGCTGTCGTCAATCTCGTGGGTCGAAAGAGAAAAAGTCTCCTCAGAAACGATATGGTGAATTGGCCACTCCCTGAACCGGGCTTGATTCTCGGAAAAATAGAGTGGTTTGCTAATACCAGTATGCGTCGTGGTGGCCTCCAAGACGACGTGCAAGTCCACGATGCCCTTCAACTCGTGCAGCTTGACCTCGAAGATGTCGAGTTCGTTCAAAAACATTTGGGCCGTAATGATCATTTGAGCCACGCTTTCGGTATTTCCACATTGTCGCCCTCTTTGACATAGATCGCGTTCTTGCGGTTTAACTTGCAGTTCTGGTCTTCCATAAGCAACTCCTGAATGACGTTCTGCCCCAGACCGAGCGCGATTGCCATAGGCGAGCTTTGCGACCCGATGAATACCTTGCATCCGACTATCAGGCGGGCCAGTTCCAGAAAATCGTGCGTATGGATGAAGGGTACGTAACCGCACTCGGCTATCAAAGCGGCGTGTTCGTCGGGCAATCCGACCACCGCTATTTTGTGGCCCCACCGCTCGATCAGAGCCTTCCAGGGGAACGTGTTGTTGAACCTGCGATAGCGCGGGCACATGTGTACCAGGATTGGCCGCTTCGGGATCGTGACGGGAAAATCCACTTGCAACCACGGCTTGTCTTCCGGCCAGTCAGTCCGGCATACCGCAAGCTGTTTGGCCACCAGTGAGTTCGTGTTGTTCTTGTAGCCGTCCCGGAAACGGTTCAGGTCGTAATCGGTCGAGTCAGGCACCCGCCTGGTGTGTCGGCACTGCCAAATCCAGGGCTGCTGATGAAACAACGGTTGCAGCGCGGCAACGCTTCCATTTGTCGGCGTCTGGCGCGGCGGCATCTTGGGGTGACACTGCGGCGAAATGAACAGGACTCCACCGCCCAGTGCCTTGATCGCAGGCAACCCGTAAATGATGTCGCCCCAGTCGCCGCTGTGGTGGAACACCTTGGGCCGGTCAATCCTGTCGGGCAGGCGCGTGGCAAAGGAGTGGAACCCGAACTGGTTGGCGTAGGGCGCGATTATCTCCGCCGAGAACATCTTGGCTAGGGCCTCTGGCGCAAACCTAATTCCCCTTCGTTCAAGTTCTTGCCGGTATCGAATGCAAATGATTTGATCTTCAGGGCAATAAGGCCCCGGAAATTGCCTGATGGCATCCATCAGCTTTTTGCTGCGAAGGCTGAACCCGCCGTTGCCAACGCAGATTTTCCCGTTGTCCCCTATGTCGGACGGAGCGCCGATGTAGTCCCATTGCAGGAACTCAGGTTTCCAGGCGTTTCCGTCCAGGACATAGCCGTCCCACTGAACAATCAGGGCGTGTTTTGTCGAAACGTAATCCGGTGCCTGTCGAATCAGGAAGTCGCAGTAGCCCTGCAACCCGTTGATATGGGGTATCTTGACGGCGTACGGCATCCGATCTTGATTCGTGAAGAATAGCACATCGCCGAATGAACAGTGGTCCAGCGTGCGCTGGATTGCCCTCAAGCCCAGGTCCGGTCTGTTGGTGTCCACGCAAACGAGCGTTACATCCGCCAGATGCGGTTTGCCTCGAACCGCTTCGATGACGCTTTTGACTATCCGGGGAAAGAGTTTGGCTTTTGGTTGTAGTTTGACCGGCAATCCAGCACGCTCCCGGAGCCGGGCGATAAGTGTGCCGTCCTTGCAGCCGTGGTATAAGATGCAGGAGTCCGGTATCGCCTTTAGACTTTCGGCATCGGGGAACGTCATCGGCGTATTGGTCTGCCAATCGGCCAGGGCTCGGTGAATCAGCTTCGTGGCGTGCCCGTTTTTCATCGTCAGGTCGGGCCGGGTCATATCCCAAGGCACTACGGTTGCCGCCAGCATCATCGGGTTGTAGCCGGCGATTCGGGCAGGCATGATCATCCCGCCGTTAAGGTGGGGTTTCGGATGCTCAAAAAGTGCCCCCATGAACGGCTTTCGGGCAGTGGTATATTCCGCTTCCAAAAGGTCCAGAAACCCCACTCTGAGCGGCACCATGTCCGTTTCAAGCCAGAGCCAATGGCTGTTCCAATTCTGCCGAATCCACTCATTTGCCACCTGGAACATGGCGTTGGCATTTTGCGGCCAAGGAAATTCGTTGGCGTTGTTTTGGACGATGCTCGTCATGTTCTGGAAAGCGGCAGAACCGAGCTTGTGCATGGCAACCCGGTCCTCAGTGGACACCATTGCAGAGGACAGCAGAACAAGCGGATGATGCTCAATGGGATTACCCTCAATCTCGGCGATGAACGCGAGCAGATCGCGGGTTCGGTCAATCTCTTTATCGGAGAATGGAAGCATCACGATCATGGCACGATGGCTGGCCAGCAGGGTTCTAGTTGCAACAATCTTTCTGGGATTTTCATACTTTATCCTTTCCCCCGGCTGTCTCACCGCCGGGCGCGCGCTCTGTCCCCTCGACTACCAGGTCGGCGATTGCAACCCCCTTCGACCGTTCGGTTGCGGTCAAGCCACACTCATCAAGGTCTCCGTGCAGGCCGGAGCAGTCACCGCGCAGCCCGGTGCAGTCACCGCGCAGGCCGGAGCAGTCCCCGGTCAGGCCGGTGCAGTCACCGATCAGATCGGAGCAGTTCCCGCTCAGCCCGGTGCAGTTCCCGCTCAGCCCGGTGCAGTCCCCGCGCAGGTTGGTGCAGTTCCCGCACAGCCTGGTGCAGTTCCCGTTCAGCCTGGTGCAGTTCCCGGTCAGCCTGGTGCAGTCCCCGGTCAGCCTGGTGCAGTCCCCGGTCAGGCC
>Ga0181527_1002182_pt1 | contig 18859 bp, 14 predicted proteins | sample PEATcosm2014_Bin_30_FD_119762 | JGI IMG/M metagenome (GOLD analysis project Ga0181527, IMG submission 119762) | Peatland microbial communities from MTU Mesocosm Facility, Houghton, MI, USA - PEATcosm2014_Bin06_60_metaG | ecosystem: Environmental > Terrestrial > Soil > Wetlands > Peat | place...
ATGTCGCAGGTGAGCACATTCATCTCGCCGACGAGATTGGTGACCGTGACCCGAACCTTGCCGGTCATGAAGAAACTGGCATAATCCATAAACTGGAACTGATCGTAGGTCAGAAACCGATGCACAAACACCGGCTGACCGTCCACGGTCACCTGAAAAGACGGGCTCACCTTCGCGCCCGGGTAAGGCGGGTAAGGGGTGACCTCGGCGACAGCCGCCACTGGCCAGAGCATGGAGAACCATACCAGCGAGCGTGCGAATACTCCTAATACCATCGTGTTCTTCTCCTGTAATTCCGAGACTTGCGAATCACCGAATGCACCTGCGGTCCGGCAAGCCCGGAGAGTCTCCCCGCAACATAGCATAGCGCTCCCTCTCGCGAGGCCGGCTCGTGCGGCAGCCGGCAGCCTATATGTGGAACTCCAGGATGTCTTCGTCCTGGACCACATGCTGGCGTTCCACCATCAGGCCGTCGTGCTCTCCGGCCTTGCGAAACAGCCGCGCGAATTTGAGGTATTCGGCGAAATCCTTATGGACGTGGCGGGCGGCGTCCAGCACCGTCGCCCCGCGCTTCAAAACGTAGGGAGCCGAGAGGTTCGCTTTGCGTCCGGGTACTTTGGTGTAGACCCGCACCAGTTCCAGCAGGTCGAAGACTGCGCGGGCGAAGCCGGGCAAGCCCTGGCCCGCCGCGGCCGAGACGGCCACCGAAGCGTAGCGGTCCCGGTAGAGGTCCGCCAGCGCCGCGAAGTTGCCCGCTCCGCCCGGTTGGTCGATCTTGTTGCCAATCAGCAGGCCTGGCAACGGGAGACGCCAGTCTCGAAGGCTGGTCTCGATTAGTTCCATTTCCTCCAGGCTGCCGGCGTCGTTCACGTCCACCACCAGCACGCTGGCGTTGGCGTTGCGGATCGCCTGCGGCAGCCAGGGTTCGGTGAAGTCCGCGGAGATGGGCGGCAGGTCCACAAGCTGGATCTGGACGTTCTCGAAGGCCATCATGCCGGGCATGGGCAGCCGCGTGGTAAAGGGATATTCGGCCACCTCCGGAAGCGCATGGGTGAGCGCGCGCACCAGGCTCGACTTGCCGGAGTTGGCCGGGCCGACAAGCGCCACCTGGCCGGCGCCTTCGCGCGGCACGAAATAGAAGGGGAGCGCGTGGCTGGCGCCCTTTTTCTGCGATTCCTTGCGCGCCTGCGAGATCCGCCGCTTGATGTCGGCCTGCATCTTCTCCGTGCCCTTGTGTTTGGGCAGGGTGGCGAGCATCTTCTCGAGCGCGGCGATCTTTTCGGCGACGGTCCCGGCCGACCGGTGCTCTTCCTCCGCCGCCAGGTATTCCGGGCTGAGGTTGGCGGACATGAAGGTCCTGGAGCAGTAGCATATCATCCTGCAATTGCCGCCGCCGCCACCCGGATAGACACAGCGCGCGAAAGGGCTTATAGTTGGGGCAGAGTCGGATGAAAGGGACGTGATTTCCGTGAAACTCCGTTACTGCTGGTTGTTGGCGGCTGTAGCGCTCTTCTCCGGATGCGGCAAGGAAGAGCGGACCGAGGCCGTCAGGTTCTGCAGGACTCTCCAACAAAAGAGCGCCGATTTTGCCAGCGCCAATGCCATGGAGAAAGACTTCCTGGCGAGCGCCCGCTCCTGGTGCGGCTCCATCATGGAGAACGGCGCCGGCCGCGGGGACCAGTTGAATCAGAATGCGGCCGTGGCCCACGACCTGGCCAAATCCGCGGCTTTCATCGGCACGCAATTGGGCGCGGTGCGCCAGGCGATTTACGATGAGCCGCTCAAGCAGGAGTACCCGCAGAGTATCCGCGACAACCTGATCACTCAGCTCACCAAGCGCCAGAGGCTTCTCCAGGAGACGCGGGCGCTGCTGGACGACTCCGCCCCCGGTTTCCTGGACCTGCGGCTGAGCCCGGACTATAAGGGAGACGCTTATCCGGGCGGCATCCCCAAACTGAATGCGATGTTGGAGGGATACAGCAGCCCGAAGGACGTTGTGGGAGAGGCAATCCAGTCCCTGAAGACGAAATACAATATCCGGGACGCCGAGCTGGCCAAGTAGGGGCCGGGCATGCCCGGCCCTACCTCACGCCGCGCTTCTTCAAGTAGGCGATCAACTCGGCCGGGTCGTCCGAAATAATGGCGTCCACCTTGGCCTGGATGAGCATCTCCCAATCCTCCGGCGTGTCGGCGGTCCACGGCACCACTTGCAGGCCCGCCGCGTGCGCCGCCGCCACCTTGGCGGGAGTCACCAGGTGGAATTCGGGCGAGATGATCTCCGCGTTTCCGGCTTCCGCCGTAATGGCGGCGAACTCGCGCGGGTCCGTCTCCGTCAGCGCCGACAACCGGATCTTCGGCGCCAGTTTCCGCATGGCCACCAGCGTCCGGAAATCGAAGGATTGCAGAATGATCCGCTGGTCCAGCTTGTACTTGCGGATCCCCTTCAGCACCAGTTTGACGAACTCCTCCGGTGACGGCGTGTACTCCGGCTTGTCCACGAAGCTCTTGGTCTCAATGTTGTAGTCGAACTTGCCAAGGGGGGCCAACTGGAACACCTCGTCCAGCGTCGGCATGCGCGTGCCCGGTATGGCCATCTGCGTCGGGAACCGCGGATTCTGAACCTTGCCGCAATCCCACTGGCGCACTTCCGCCAGCGTCAGTTCGTGGATTACCGCGCTCACCTCCGGGCCGCTGCAAACCGGAGGCTGCAGGATCGGGTCGTGCGAGATGACGATGACGTTGTCCTTGGTGACCGCCATGTCCATCTCGAGAGCGTCCACACCCTCTTGAATGGCGTACTGGAAAGCCGGAATGGTGTTTTCCGGTCTCCGGGCCCGCGCGCCGCGGTGGCCATGCACCAGAATCCTGGGCTGGCTGGCGGTTTGGGACAACATGGAGATGACACCAATAGATGCAACGACGACGCAGTACACCAATGTTCGTAGCATAGGTTTCAGTATAGAGCGGAAATGTTCCACCAGTGTCGTTGTTACACACCGGTAACGGCGCTGTAAACATGCGCACACATTCACCTGAGACAATTTTCTACTATTCTCGCGACAAGACTCGGAGGTCAGACTATGATCAAATTCTCAAGACTCACGCTGTCAATCGGATTCTTACTGACTGCACGTTTGCTCTACGGGCAGTTCGACACCGCCGAAGTTCTGGGCACGGTGCGCGACCCTTCGGGGGCTGCTGTACCCAAAGCCGACGTCACGCTTACCAACGTGAACACCGGAATTCAGGCCAAGACCACCACCGACGACAATGGCAACTACGATTTCTTCAACGTCCGGGTGGGCCGATACTCGATTGCCGTGGAGCAGGCCGGCTTCTCCAAGGCCACGGCCACCGACGTGGCGGCCAGTGTGGGTGCGCGCCAGCGCGTCGATTTGACAATGACCGTGGGCGCCGTCACCGAAACCGTCGAGGTGGTGGGCGCGGCCTCCGCGCTGCAAACCGATTCCAGCGACCACGGCCAGGTGATCAGCACCTCGGCGGTCGCCGAACTTCCGCTCAACGGCCGCAATTACGCGGACTTGGCGCTGTTGTCCACCAACGCCGTCAAGTCTCCCATCTCGGCCACCTTCTCGGCCACCGGTACGCCGCGGGAGGGCGCCTTCAACGTCAACGGCATGCGCAGCACGTATAACAATTTTCTGCTGGACGGCCTGGATAACAATGCCTATGGGACCAGCAACCAAGGCTATTCAGCGCAGTTGGTGCAGTTGTCGCCGGACGCGCTCGCCGAATTCAAAGTCATCACCAGCAACTACAGCGCCGAATATGGGCGGGTGGGCGGCGCGGTGGTGAACGCCGTCATGAAATCCGGAACCAACGACTTTCACGGCTCGGCCTACGAGTACCTGCGCAACACCGATCTGAACGCCACCGGCTTCCTGTTCAGTCCCGCCGTCTTCGTGAAGCCCACCTTGCAGCGCAACCAGTTCGGGGCCACCATCGGCGGACCGATCGTCAAGAACAAGCTGTTCTTCTTCGCGGATTATGAGGGCTACCGCCAGTTGCAGCGCTACCTCAATTTCGACTCCATCCCCAGCATGACGGATCGCCAGGGTATCCTACCCGTCTCGGTCGTCGACCCGCTGACCAATGTGGTCTATCCCGCCAATACGCAGATCCCGGTCGCGCAGTTGAATCCGTTCGCCGCCGCGGTCTTAGCCGGGTTGCCGCCGACCAATGGCCCCGGACGCTCCAACAATGACGAGGCGCTGCTGCTCATCCGCGACTACGGCGACAAATTCGACGCCAAACTCGACGGCCAGATCAACGACCGCATGACGGCGTTCCTGCGTTTCAGCCAGCGTAAGGACTTGCAGTATTACGCGCCCGACCTCACCGGGCCCTCCGGCGGGGACGGCAACGGCTACATTCACGTCATCGATCAGAACGCTTCCTTAGGCTACACCTGGACCGTCACGCCGACCTCCCTTTTCCAGGCCCGCTTGGGTTGGTCCCATATCGTTGCCGGCAAGGTGCCGCCGTATTTGGGCGGCCCCAGCATGTCCGCCATGTTCGGCGGCTTTCAAGGCCTGCCGACCACCCCCAGTCTCACCGGCGGAATTGACACGCAGACCATCAGTGGACTCACTGCCATGGGCCGCCAAACCAGCAATCCGCAATTTCAAAATCCTACTTCCTGGGATCCGGAACTGAATTATTCGAAGACCGTGGGCCGGCATTCGATCAAAGTGGGTTACCAATTCCTGCCGATCCGCACCGAGATTCTGGACACCAACCCGCTTTATGGTCAAGACACGTACAGCGGGGCGTTTAGCAAGCCCACCTGTGCGCAACTGGGCCAGCCTTCCACCTGCACCATCACCAGCGACTCCACCAGCTACAGCCTCGCGGATTTCATGTTCGGCACTCCCAACCAAATCAACCTGGGGAGCTATTCGGTCATCAATCTGCGTCAATACGTGCACTCGCTGTACTTTCAGGACGACTTTCGGCTGAGCGCCAAACTTACTCTGAACGTCGGGCTGCGTTATGAGTTCGCGTCCCCGCTCTATGAGCGCGATAACAATTACTCGAATTTCGACCCCGCCACCAACTCCATGGACAAAGCCACCAGCGGAAGCCTGTTTAACCGCAGTCTGGTCCACCCCGACTACCACGACTTTGGGCCGCGGCTTGGCCTGGCATATAGCATCGACCCCAAGACGGTGGTCCGCGGCGGATATGGGATCAGCTACACGTTCTTCAACCGGCCCGGCAGCGCCCAGGAGGGGATCAATGCTCCTCAGGCCCTGTTCGGTGTCCTCAGCCAGACCATCCCCGCGGGCGGCCCGCTGCCGGCCACCTTTCTCACTACCATGAACAGCTTTAGCACCAACATCGCCAGCCCCTCGGCCTTCAATCCGGCCAATTCCAACGTGGTCTACACCCCGCCGGACAGCAAATGGCCGCGCATACAGAACTGGTTCTTCTCGGTGCAGCGGCAACTCCCCAAGAACACGGTATTCGAGCTGTCCTACAACGGAAATCACAGTACGCGGCTCCCCATCATTGCCGATTACAATCAGGCGGCTCCGAACCAGCCTGGCCAAAGCTTGGGAGTCGCGGCGCGCGTGCCGATACCGACTTTCGGGCCGATCACGTGGCTCGATCCGGCGGGTGACAACCACTACAATGGCCTCTCCGCCCGCGTCGAGCACCATTTCTCGAGAGGCTTGTACGTCCTGAACTCGTTCACCTGGGGGAAAGGCATGGGCGATTCCGAGCAGGCGCTCGAGTATTTCGCGGGCTACTACCAGGCCAATCCCCAGAACATTCACGACCTGGCCGCCGAAAAAGGACCCTCCAGCTTTGACGTGAAGTTGAATAATGTCACCAGCGTGGTCTACCAGCTTCCCTTCGGCAAGGGCCGCCAATTCGGCGCCAACATGAACCCCGTAGTAGATGCGTTTGTGGGCGGATGGGAGCTCACCAGCATCAACACCGCTCACACCGGCCAGCCGATCGACGTGACCTACGGCGCCACCGGGGCCAACATTGTCAGCTCCCTTTCCAACGATTATCGCGGCCAGCCGTACCTGCGCCCCAACGTGACCGGCAGCGCCGTCAGCCAGAGCCGCTCCGCCATGTTGAACACCTATTTCGCCGGCTACACATTCACCACGCCGCCCGCCAGCGCGCCGTACGGAGATGTCGGCCGAAATTCGTTCCGTGCGCCCAACTTCGATCAGTGGGATTTTTCAGTCGACAAGAATTTCCGGATCCAGGAAAAGGCCCGGCTGCAATTCCGGGCGGAGTTCTTCGACCTTCCGAACCACACCAATTTCGGGATACCGAACCCACAAATCACCAGTGCCGCTTTCGGCACCATCCGCACCACTTTTCCGTCGCGGCAGGTGCAGTTCGCGTTGAAGCTGCTGTTCTGAGAACCCGCTCTTCGGGCGCTCGCGGCTCTCTCCGGCCGCGAGCGTCCGTTATCCTAAATCCATGACCAGATCCGAGATGTACCAGCGCCTCCGCGCGCGCGCGGAGCCGTGGGACATGATCGTCGTGGGCGGGGGCGCCACGGGTGTCGGTGTAGCCATCGATGGCGCCACCCGCGGTTACGATGTGCTCCTGCTGGAGCAGAGCGATTTCGGCAAGGGCACCTCCAGCCGCAGCACCAAGCTGGTGCATGGCGGCGTGCGTTACCTCGAACAAGGCAACGTATCGTTGGTCATGGAAGCCCTGAAGGAGCGCGGCCTGCTGCTTCAGAACGCGCCCCACCTGGTCCGCAACCTGGGCTTCGTAGTGCCCAACTACGATTGGTGGGAAGCTCCGTTCTACGGCATCGGTCTCAAGCTCTACAACCTGCTTGCCGGCAAGTACGGCTTCGGGGACTCGCGCATCCTCTCCAAGGAAGAGACCCTCGAGCGGCTGCCCACCCTGAACACCGAAGGACTCCGCGGCGGGGTCATCTATTTCGATGGCCAGTTCGACGACTCCCGCCTGCTCATCAACCTGGTGACCACCGCTTACGAGCAGGGCGCGGTCCTGCTGAATTACGCGCAGGCCGCCGAAGTGACCGGCGATGCCGACGGCTTCGTCGATGGCGTGGTGGTCCGCGATATGGAAACCGGCGAGGAGTTTCACGTGCAGGGGAAGGTGGTCGTCAATGCCACCGGCCCCTTCTGCGACGACTTGCGGCGCAAGGCCGACCCCTCGGTCCATCCCATGATCGCTCCCAGCCAGGGAATCCATCTTGTGTTCGATGGATCGTTTCTCTCTGGCGACAGCGCCATCATGGTCCCCCACACCAGCGATGGGCGCGTGATGTTCGCCATACCCTGGCATGGCCATACGCTGGTCGGCACCACCGACACTCCCATTCCAGCGGCCACGCTCGAACCGGTCGCCTTGGAGCAGGAGATTGAATTCATCCTCGGCACCGCATCGCTTTATCTCGCCAGGAAGCCGACCCGCAGCGATGTTCTCAGTGTCTTCGCGGGAATTCGCCCCCTGGTGCGCGCGGGTGATTCCGGCAATACCGCGGCCCTTTCGCGCGACCATACCATCCGCATCGAGAACTGCGGCATGGTGACCGTCTGCGGCGGCAAGTGGACCACCTATCGCCACATGGCGGAAGACTGCGTCAACCAGGCGGCCACCCTGGCGCGGTTGCCCGAGAAGCCGTGCGTTACGCCCCATCTCAACGTGCACGGCTTCCACCCCGGTTCCGACAAGTTCGGCCACTTGAGCGTCTACGGCTCCGACGCCGCCGCCGTTCAGTCGCTGGGGCTGGCCGAACCACTCCACCCCGCGCTCCCCTATACCGGCGCCGAAGTCGTCTGGGCGGCGCGTCACGAGATGGCGCGTACCGTGGAAGACGTTCTGGCGCGCCGCACGCGGGCCTTATTCCTGAACGCCCGGGCCGCCATCGCGATGGCTCCCGCGGTGGCTCACCTGTGCGCGCGCGAACTGGAACGCAGTAGCGAGTGGGAGACCGAACAGATCCGGTCGTTCACCGAAACGGCTCGCAACTATCTGCCATGAATCGAACAACCTGCTTACTCCTGATCGCCGCCGCGGCATCTTGCGGCCGCGCCGGAAAGGATAAGACCATCGAGATCGCGCTCGTGACGAAAGCGCTCGACAGCGAGTGGTGGCAGCGCGTGAAGTCCGGTGCCGCAGAGGCCGCGCGCGCTCGGCATGACTGTCATGGAGAACCTGCTGACCGCGCACCCGGATTTGAAAGCCGTCTTCGCGACCAACGACCAGATGGCGCTCGGCGCCGTGGAGGCCATCGCCGCCCACAACCTCACCGGCAAGGAGAACGCCGGCCACTTCCTGTAGTGAAGGTCCTTTCCTGCTTTACTTCTTCCCTCGATCCGTGCCCTCATCTCCTTCAGGTCGGGGATGTGCGCGGGTATCTCGCCGGATTCATGCAGGGCTTTCTCAGGCTCCTTCTGGCTCACGGCGGGGCCGAATTTGATGGTGTAGCGGCCGATCATAGGTGTATTGAGCTAAAATCGCTTGGCAGGAGATTCATATGCGCATCGACCTGTACACGAAGACAGTTCTCACGGTCATCGCTCTGCTGCTTTCGGTGATTGCACTGAAACCGATCTTTCAACCCGCGCCTGCCATGGCACAGGGGAAGTTTACCGGTGTCGAGTTCGCGAGTTCTTCCGGCAGGCTCTTTTTTTTTGATAGTCGAACCGGCCATATTTGGACATATTTCCACGAAAATGGCAGTGGCGGCGAGAACTTCACGCTCACTGAGCTGGGCAAACCTCTGACCCAGTAGCAAAGCGGGCCAGCAAGCTTGACCTGCTCTCACCGGCCCGTGGAAACCTATTGGCTGGCATCCGCCGGTGGTTCGGTCTCGTCTGGAGATCCCTCCGGCTTGCTTTCCTCCACCGGTTTTTCGGCCTCGCTCTCTGCTTCAGGCGCTTCCGTTTCTGATCCGGCCGTCTCTCCGGCCGTAGTCGGTGTCACGTCGCTCGATGGCGCGCCGACCGGCGATCCTTCGGCTGTCCCAACTTCAGGGTGATAGAGCTTCGCAAGCGCGCTGGAGTCGAAGAAGTACGCCGCCAAGTTCAGCGTTCCTCGCGCTCGGCGATGGAATCCGCCGTCATCGAGCCTGGAATCTTAGAGAGCCTTCGACGCACCTCTTCCAAGCCGGGAGCCGGCCCAGCATCGGCCAGTGTCCGCCGCCGGTGATTTTGTCCGAACTGCAACACGCCGGCGACAAGATCGCCAGCGCTACATGTTCTAGCATTGAAGTATGCCCCGCTATGCCGCCATCGACATCGGCAGCAACTCCATCCGCCTGGAGGCCGCCGAAGTCGTGCCGGGACAGCCTGCCCGCGTCCTCGCCTCGGAACGCGAAGTCACGCGCCTGGGTGAGAGCGTTTTTCGCACCGGCTCGGTCGGCGAAGAAGCTCTGCGAGCCACTTGCGTGGTGCTGGCCCGCATGGCCGGCCTCTACCGCAAGCTGGACGTGGTGGGCGTCCGCGCGGTGGCCACCAGCGCCATCCGCGACACCAGCAACCAGAAGGCTTTTCTGGCGCGCGCATCGGAAGCTGCCGGCGCCCCCGTCGAGATCATCTCCGGCCGCGAAGAAGCGCGCCTGATTCACCTCGGCGTCGAGAGCAACTGGCCGCAACCGGCCAAGCGTGTCCTCATCGTCGATATCGGCGGCGGCAGCGCCGAGATCGTCGCCGCCGAAGCCGGCCGCCTGCGCGAATCGTTCTCCAAACCGCTGGGGGCCGTCCGGCTGCGCGAGGTCTTTCTGAGGGACGACCCGCCCGTCCCGCTCCAATTGCACCAGATGCGCGAGTACATTCAGGAAAAGCTCGATACCCCTGTGCGCCGCCTTGGCCACTCGGGCTGGGACCGCGCCATCGCCACCTCCGCCACCGCTTCCGCCGTGGCCAGCGCCGTGGCCCGCGTGCCGCGCTCCCAACGCGACCAGATCGACCGCCTGCGCATCCCCACCGCACAAGTGCGCAAGCTCTACCTCAAGCTGGCGGAGCGCAATCTCGCCGCCCGGCGCAAGATCACCGGCATCGGGCCGCGCCGCGCCGAGATCATCGTTCCGGGCATGGCCGTACTGCTCGAGTTCCTGCAGGAATTCCACCTGCCCGCGGTCTACTACTCCCGCGCCGGCGTTCGCGACGGCATCATCGCCGACCTGGCCGCCCGCAACGTGGGCGCCGAGCTTTCCCGCCTCAGCCGCGATCAGCGCCGCGAGGTGGTGGACATGGGCCGGCGCTACGGCGTCTCGCTGGAGCACGCCCGCAAGGTCGCCAATATCTCTAACCTGCTGTTCACCGCGCTCCAGCCCCTGCACCAAATGCCGCCCGGCTGCGGCAAGCTCCTGGAAGCCGCCGCTTACCTGCACGACGTGGGGCATTTCGTCAGCAATACCGGCCACCACAAGCATTCCTGGTACGTGGTCTCCAACTCCGACCTGGCCGGCTTCACCGAGCGCGAGCGGCTCCTCATCGCGGGCCTGTGCCGCTATCACCGCAAGTCCCTCCCCAACCCCATGCACAACGCGTATCAGTCGCTTTCGCCGGAAGAAAGGCGTATGCTGCTGATGATGATTCCCATTTTGCGGATCGCCGACAACCTCGATCGCAGCCGCGAACAGCGCGTCCGCGACGTGGAATGCCGCTTGCGCGACGGAGAAGTGCTGCTCCAGATCGGCTCCCGCGGCGATATCGACCTGGCGCAATGGGGCGCCGAGCGCGCCGGCGAAGTGTTCCAGCAAGTCTACCACCGGACGATTTCCGTGACCAGGGCGCGAGATTGACTATGCGTGATTACGCGCGGCTACAAACTGCGATTCTGCTGCGGCGCCTCGCCTACCAGTTGAACCGCGCCGCCCGCAACGGCGACGCCGATTCCATCCACGACCTGCGCATCGCCATCCGCCGCTTGAGCCGTTGCCTGCGCGTTTTCGCGCCGTTCTTCCCCGGCGACTCGTGGAAGAAAATCCGGCGTCGGCTCGCGGAGCTGATGGAAGCGACCGGCAGGGTGCGCGACCGCGATATCGCTCTCCAACTTCTCGCCGAGGCCGGCATTCCCCCGCGCGCCGCCATCGCCGCGCGGCTGGCGGTGGAGCGCCGCAAGGCGAGCCACGAGCTGCTGCTCGAAATCCGCCGCTGGAAACGCCGCAGTTTTTCAAGAAAATGGCGCAGCCGGCTGGAGCTGAGCGCATGAGCAAGCTGCACCAGACCAGGTGGGATGAGCGGACCGGCGCCACCGCCAATGCCCGCCGCGAACTTCCACATCTCGCCGCCAGCTATTTCGCACAGGTCCGCGCGCTGCTCGCCGACGATCCGTCTCCCGCCAAGCTGCACCGCGTCAGGCTTCTCACCAAGCGCCTGCGCTACACGCTCGAGCTGTTTCGTCCGTGCTACGGTCCCGGCCTCGAAACGCGTCTGGCCGCCTTGCGCCGCATTCAACAGTCGCTGGGAGAAGTGAACGACAGCGCCGCCGCCGGCCGGCTGCTATCCAAATCGATGAGCACCGCGTCGCCGCAACGCGCCCAGGTCTTGCGGTGCCTCGAAGAGCGCGCCGCCGTCAAAGCCCAGGAGTTCCGCAAGGACTGGGCCGAAGTCTTCGACGCCCCCGGCCAGGAGCGCTGGTGGACCACCTACCTGGCGCGCCACGCCCGCACGTCCGGCCGGCGGGCGTAAGAAACCTCCGCGCGCAAGCCGATTTGCTGACGGGCCGCCGAGGCGTGTCTGCCGACTTGGCGCGGCCCGAGGCGTTGACAATTGTCAACCCGCATTTCCATTTTGAGTAGTTACTGATAACTTTTTCAGGGCCTCCGACGCCTTTATTCATGGGGGTTTCAACATGATGAAGACGCTCCGGAGGTGCACGCCCAACGGGTGAGAAACAAAATCAGCCCTTTCAGCCCTCCTTTAACACTTCTCTAAAAGTGGATTTCCAGGGATCGCGGGTCACTTCCGACGGTGGCCTGATTCTGGTGCGCGAGTTGGACGAACGGCTGGAGTTTGGACAACTCATCGAACAGCATTTGACCGACCCTCGCCGGGGAAAAAAACACGCAGTTGCCTCTCTGTGACCTGCTGCGGCAGTCCATTTACAGCCGCCTCGCCGGTTACGAAGACGTCAACGACGCCGAGCGGCTTTCGCAAGATCCGACCTTCCGATTGATCGGGTCAGAAAAGATTTGGGAGCGTGGAGCAGCGCTGACTTCGCGGTTCCAGTCGTTTGAGACCGAGACGCTGGCCGAGGAGGAGAACTTCGCTGGGCTGGCCCGCATTAACCGGGAACTCATCGGCAAGGCGGAAGCTGTCGATTCCCCGCAGCGGGTCGTGCTGGACATGGACTCGACCGAGATTCCGGTGTACGGCCAGCAGGAGCAGAGCGCCTACAACGGCCACTTCGAATCGACTTGCTATCACCCGCTGTTATTGTTCAATCGCGAGGGCGACTGTCTGGCGACCAAGTTGCGGCCCGGCAACGTTCACAGTGCCGACGACTGGGAGGAACTGCTGCTGCCGGAGATTGAGCGCCAGCAGAGGCAGGGCAAGGAAGTGGTGTTTCGGGCCGATGCCGCTTTCGCCAGGCCGGAGATCTACGAAGCGTTGGAAGAGCGCGGCGTGAAGTACGCGATCCGCCTTCCGGCCAACGACAACTTGGGGCGGGATATCGCGGAGTTGCTGGCGCGTCCGGTAGGGAGGCCCAGCTACAAACCGGTGATCTGGTACAAGAGCTTTCTGTACCAGGCGGCCAACTGGAAAAAAGCGCGGCGGGTGGTGGCGAAGGTGGAGTTTCACTTCGGGGAGTTGTTCCGGCGTGTGGGGTTCATCGTGACCAACCTGGAAACGGACAGCAGGGCGGTGGTGCGGTTCTACAACAAGCGGGGCACCGCCGAGCAGTGGATCAAGGAAGGCAAGCAGGCGGTGAAGATGACGCGGCTGAGCTGCCATTGGTTCCGGTCTAACGAGGTGCGCTTGTGGTTGAGCGTGATCGCTTACAATCTGGGGAATCTCTGGCGGCGGCTGGTGTTGCCAAACCGGATTGGCAACTGGTCGTTGACGAGCCTGCAGCAGCGATTGGTGAAGACGGGTGGCCGACTGGTCAAGCACGCCCGATATTACTGGCTGCTGCTGGCGGAGAGCCACCTGACGCGGCGGCTCTTTGGAAGCATGGTGCGGCGGATTGCGGCGCTGGCGGTGCCGACCGGATAGAAAGCCGCGGCGGAGAAGCAAACAGGTTGAGGGAAGGAGGGGGCGGAGAGGTGTATGAGAAATCGCTTGAAATGAGGCACTTCCAGGCTTTTATCTACCCGACGGAGCCAGAGTTGGCCTCTTCCTGGGCCGCCGGGAGTCGGTCGGGTTAAAAAAATGAGAACAAGGGTCCCTTGGAGGCGAATGGATGTATAATCAATCCTGCCAGGATGGCAAAATGGAAATTCTGGATAATGGAGTTGTAGTTGCTTCAGGCGACGGTCAGCGGTACGGTCACCGATCCGAGCGGCCTCGTCGTGTCCAGGGCCAGGGTCATTCTGAAGAACACCGGCACGAACATTGGTTGGAAGACCCTCCGGCGATGTCGTTGGAGCCGAGAAAGAGGGTGCTACTGGTCCTGGGCGTGCCCACAGAGAAATGAGGAGAACCTTATGCTGAAGTCGGAATCGCACTTTGCCAGGATTTCCTTGGCGTCGCTGTTAGCGACATTGCTATTCACCATTACCTTGGGCGCCCAAGAGACGACCGGCGGGTTGGAGGGTACCGTGACGGACCCTTCAGGGGCAGTCGTGGTTGGTGCCGACGTGGCGCTGACCGGGACATCGCTGGTGGGCACAAAGGCAATGAAAACGGACGAGCACGGCAACTACCGCTTTGCCAACCTTCCGCCCGGCCAATATACCCTGACGGTCACTACGACGGGGTTCCAGACTTTCAAACGGGCGGATCTGACGATCGGGGTTGGCCGCCTGCCAACAGTCAACGTCACCCTTGAGGTAGGCTCTGCCACCACCGAGATTGAGGTGGCTGGGCTGGCGCCCCTCATCGACGCGACCACCGAACACACCTTGACGAACGTCACCTCAGATGTTATTCACGACGTTCCCCACGGGTATTCGTTCCAGTCCGCCATTCAGTTTGCGCCCGGCGCCCGCAACGAACCTCTGGCAGGGGGAACGGTTGGACCGAACGCGGCTGGGGGCACTGGGACGGGCGGACAATCTGCGGCGAGCGGCACGAACGGCGGGTCTTTTGGCTTCTCTATTGGCGGTGGGGCGGACTCCGAGAACGCTTACCTGGTGGAAGGGCAGGAGACGGCAGACGCCATCGGCGGCTTCTCGCATACGAATGTGCCATTTGCTTTCATTCAGGAGATGCAAGTGAAGAGTTCGGGCGTGGAAGCCGAATACGGCGGAGCGCTGGGTGGCGTGGTCAATGTGATCATGCAAAAAGGATCTAATCAATTCCACGGCTCGGTGTTTTCCCAGTTCGAGTCAAGCGCCTGGGACGGCTCGCCCAGCAGCTATCCAAGATATGATCCGACTTTTCTGGGCGGCGCCACCATAGGCGGGGCGCTTGCCGATCCCACCTATCAGTCGTATCAGCCCAAGAAGGACTCAATACGGGATATCTTCCCCGGTTTCACCTTCGGCGGCCCCGTCCTGAAGGACAAGTTGTGGTTCTTCGCGTCATTCAATCCTGAGTTTCATGATCTCAAACGAGTTGTGAATTGGGATTGGCCCGGCAACTCCACGTTTCCAGCGCAAACCGGTCCAATACCGTTCACAACCGACACGAACACGTACTACTCGAACGCTCGGGTTGATTACGCTTTGACCCAGAAGGTTCGCCTGTTCGCTTCATGGCTCTACCAGTACCAGCGGCAGAGCGGCGCGTTCCAGCCTGCCGCGGACTCCACTACTGGACTCGTCAATGCCACGGCCACGAGTCCTCCCGAGATATACGGCCACAATCTCGGCAATACAGCGCCCAACGTTACCACCAATATCGGCGCGGATATAACCATCACGCCGAACGTGGTGGCTACTGTTCGCTGGGGTTATAGCTTCCAGAACTATGCCGACTACGGCATGCCCACGGGTGGCGCCTTTGCTAATTTCGGCGCGAGCGGCGTCGGAGCGCTCGATAACGCCGGGGTTGCGATACCGGCCAACTCCCAACTCTCCCAGATTGCAGGCTTTTTTAGCGCCCCCAATAACCAAAACAATACCGCCTACGACGCCACGCACCGCAACCAAATCGATGCGGACGTTGCTTGGTTCAAGAGTGGGTGGGCGGGAACCCACAACTTGAAGTTTGGCTATCAGCTCATGCGCCTTTCCAACGCCGTGGACCAACACTACAATGAACCCGAAGTGGTGGTGTACCCTGGCCAAGGCCAAGTCGTGCCCAACTACACGGGCCCAACCTATGACGCTAATTGCGCTAGGGAAGTCGCCCTCTACGGAGCCTGCGAGGGCCGGTACGGGTACATTAACATTGTGGACTACGGCTCCTTGGGCCAAGCCACCAGCATGAACCATGCCTTCTTTGTCCAGGACGCCTGGACAGTTGGCCACGGTCTTACGATCAATGCCGGTGTTCGTCTTGAGCACGAGTATTTGCCCGCCGAGGATCAGCCGGCGGGAGGCATAAGCAAACCCATTCAGTTTGGCTGGGGGGACAAAATCGCCCCCCGCTTGGGAGCTGCATGGGACCCGTCCCGCAACGGCAAATGGAAGGTGTTCGGCAGCTACGGTAAGTTCTATGACATTATGAAGCTGAATTTGGCCATTAGCTCGTTTGGCGGTCAGTACTGGAATAACTGCTACTACACCCTGGACACTCAGAATTTGAGCTCGATTATTCCGGCTTTCAATAACGCTGGCCGATACTGCGGAAGCCCAACGGCCACTGCCAACACCCCGGCAAACTTCGCAGGAGGAACAACGCCCGCTGGAATTACTTTCATCCAAGACGAGAACTACCGCACATTCCCCACCACCTGTGCGACTTGCACGGCGACCGAAGAAGGCGTCGCTCCGGACCTGAAGCCCTACACCCAGCATGAGACGGTGTTTGGCTTCGACCATCAGCTTTCCGATAGCTTGGCGTTCGAAGCTCGTTGGGACCGCCGGCGCCTCGACCATGTAATCGAGGACGCGGCTTTGTATAATCCAGATATCGGCGAGACCTTTGTGATTGTGAATCCGGGACAGGGGGTAAACTCAACCTTCGACGGCTTCTGGAATTTCTTGTACGGGAGCCCCAGCGGATGCGTACCTGCCGGAAAGACCGCTGTGCCGCCGGCGGCGAACTGCCCCGGCGCGCCCCCCGCGGCGGTGCGGAGCTATGATGGAGTGGAACTCCGCCTGACCAGAGCGCCAAAGAACCACTGGGCAGGCATGTTTTCATATACCTACAGCCATCTCCGCGGCAACTACACCGGGTTAACTAACACCGACATTTCCGACGGCGGGGGCGGTCGTAACGCCCCGAATAACAGCCGTGCCTTCGACGAGCCCTTCTTCTACTATGACGCAAACGGCACGCTCAACAACGGGCCCCTTCCGACCGACCGGCCGAGCGCCTTTAAGGGTTATGGCTACTACGAACTCCCGTGGATGAAAAAGTTCGTTACGAGCTTTGGTCTCTTCCAGTATCTATACCAAGGGTCGCCCGTAAGCAGCTATGTGGACGTCGGCAACTCATTCGCCCCCGACTACGGAAATTATAACGTGCCCAACGCGGAGGGGGGCGCATTCCCAACCTACGTTGTCCCGCGCGGGCAATTCCTGCCTGTCTCGCAGAGCTCGAACGGCACCATTACCGTGGGCACTCCCTACGCACGGCGCACGCCTTGGTTCATACAGAGTGACCTCCAAATATCGCAGGCGTATAAGATCAACGAGCAAAAGCGTCTGAGCTTTGCAGTGACGGTGAGCAACTTGCTCAATCAGCATGCGACGACTGCGTATTGGGAGAGCATCGACTCAGACTACTACCCCCAATTCCTGGCACCCCCTTCCGCTGCGTGTGGTGGGCCTTGTACCCAGGCCGGCAACGGCTACCAGTTTTACACGGCAGCGATGTCGCCTTACAACTACAAGACGCTGTTCAATAATGCGCAGGGAGTCACCGGATCGAGTGGTGCGATGACCATCAACAGTCTTTACGGCCAGCCCTTGTACCACCAGTCCAGCCGAAGCCTGTTTATGACGGTGAAGTTCACCTTTTAACCAGCGGTGCAGGCAATTGCTCGGGGGTCGGTCTTCCGACCCCCTTTGCCTGTTCTGCTCCCCTCCGGGCATTGGCGGTATTATCCTGCGGATTCCGGGTCAAGCGTTTATGTCGCAAACAATCACCCGTCTGGAAGCCTCCGTTCGTAAGATCGGGAACGTTACGCCTGCCACGGACGAGGTGTTTCTCTATCGTGGCCCACTCGAACCGCCGCCTCTTCAAGCTGATCCCGTCTGTGCTGCGGGAGGACAAGTTCAAAGTTGCAGAGCACACCATCCCACCTCAAATCAGTTCTGGTCATTGATCCGAGGTACAGCACGTCGCTGTCCCTTCTTTCCGCGCTCCTGGCTTCCCAAAGGCGCCGGCAGGCCACCGGCTCCTTAAAAGGCGTTATACTACTCCCATACACCTGCACTGGCGAGGAATCCCTTGATGAGCGCGGCCGACTTGGCGCACAACTGTCTGTATTACATGCTACTCATGCGCGAGGTGGAAGACCGCATCGAGCGCAAGCTCTACCGCCAGGGCAAGATCGTCGGCGGCGTCTACGTGGGACGCGGGCAGGAAGCCATCCCCGTGGGCACCGCGCTCGCGGCCGAGCCGGACGACGTTCTGTTCCCTTCCCACCGCGACATGGCCGTGTTTCTCATCCGCGGCGTCACTCCCGGCCGCATCCTGGCACAGTACATGGGGCGCGCCGGCGGTGTCACCGGTGGCCGCGACGCCAACATGCACATGGGCGATTTGAACCTCAACATCGTTTCCATCATCAGCGCCCTGGCGGCCACTGTTCCGGTAGCGGCGGGCGCCGCTCTGGCGCTCCGCTATCAGGGTAAGAACAGCGTGGTCTTTTCCTATTTCGGCGAAGGCTCTACCAGCCGCGGCGACTGGCACGAGGGCGTGAACTTCGCCACCGTCCAGAAGCTGCCGGTGGTGTTTGTCTGCAACAACAACCAGTACGCCTACTCGACGCCGATCCCCCTGCAAATGGCCTGCGCCAATGTGGCCGACCGCGGCCCGGCCTACAACCTGCCGGCCGAAATCGTGGACGGCAACGACGTGCTGGCCGTCTACGAAGCCACCCGGCGCGCCGTCGCCCATGCGCGATCGGGCAACGGACCCTATCTTCTCGAGTGCAAGACTTTTCGCATGACGGGCCACTCCGCGCACGACGCCGCCCGCTACGTCCCCAAAGACCTCTTGGAGGAGTGGGGCAAGCTCGACCCCATCACGCGTTTCGAAGCCCGCATGTTGGCTGAAGGCTGGGGCACCCAGGCCGCGATCGACGAGCTTCACGCCGCCGTTCATCGCCAGGTCGATGAAGGCGTGGCATGGGCCGACCAGAGCCCCTATCCCGACCCCGCAACCCTGCTCGACGGCGTCTACGAGAGCCAGTAGCTATGTCCACTACCTACCTCGAAGCCATCCGCGAAGGGCTGTGGGAAGAGATGGAGCGCGATCCCAACGTGTTCCTGATCGGCGAGGACATCGGCGCATACGGCGGCGCCTTCAAAGTGACTGCGGGCTTCTTCGAACGCTTCGGCGCCCGCCGCGTGGTGGATACGCCCATCTCCGAGTCGGCCATCGTGGGCGCGGCCATCGGCGCCGCGCTCATGGGACTTCGCCCGGTGGCCGAAATGCAG
>Ga0181527_1002184_pt1 | contig 18856 bp, 16 predicted proteins | sample PEATcosm2014_Bin_30_FD_119762 | JGI IMG/M metagenome (GOLD analysis project Ga0181527, IMG submission 119762) | Peatland microbial communities from MTU Mesocosm Facility, Houghton, MI, USA - PEATcosm2014_Bin06_60_metaG | ecosystem: Environmental > Terrestrial > Soil > Wetlands > Peat | place...
CCGGGGACGCGGCGCAGGCCGAGGACCATGCGGTTGAGGTGGCCCACGTCTTCGGCCTCGGCAATCAAATCGACGACGGCCTCGCCGTTCTCGTCCTTGCGGATTTCAACGCCGCTGATGTTGGAGTTGTCGTCGGAAATGACGGCGATCAACTCCTTCAACATGCCGGGGCGGTCGTCGCAGGAGATAGTGATCTTAACCGGGTAGCGCTGCGGCCGGCCAGTGGCCTCGCCTCCCACGCGGGACCACTCGACATTGATGCGGCGGTCGCTCTCGTAGAGCAGGTTCTGCACGTTGGGACAATCGCGCGCATGGACGGCCACGCCTTTGCCGCGAGTGACGTAGCCTACAATCTCTTCGCCGCGAATGGGATTGCAACATCGCGCGCGATAGACCAGCATGTCGTTCTGGCCCTCAACCTGGAGCGAATCGGAACCGGTAAGATGCAGCTTGCGGACGGCGTCGGACATGGCTGCTACGCTGCCGGGCTTGATCTCCGGTGCAGCCTCAGGTTCCGGCGAGGTGGTTGAGCCGGGAGCCAGCTTGTTGAGCACTTGGCGGGCGGAGTGCTTGCCCAGCCCCAGGGCGGCCAGCAGATCGACGGCCGTGGCCACGCCGTATTCATTGGCGATGCGCCCCAGGTCCTGGTCGCTGATCTGGCTCTGCGGCACTTTGAATTTGCGCGCCTCGCGCTCCAGCAGTTTGCGCCCGATCTCGATGGCCCGCCGCCGGTGATCTTCATTGAGCCAGTGCTTGATCTTGTTGCGGGCGCGGGGACTTTTGACAAAAGTCAGCCAGTCGCGGCTCGGCTTGTGGTCCTTCTGGGTAACAATCTCGACGATGTCGCCGGTATGTAGTTTGGTGCGCAGGGGGGCCATGCGCCCGTTGATCTTGGCGCCTACGCAGGTGTGGCCCACCTCGGTGTGAATGGTATAGGCAAAGTCGACAGGAGTGCCTTCGGCTGGGATCACCACAACCTTTCCCTTGGGCGTGAAGGTGTACACCTCGTCGGGATACAGGTCCATCTTCAGGCTGGAGAGGAACTCGTTGGGGTCGGTCATCTCCTTTTGCCACTCGACCAACTGGCGAATCCAGTTCAACCGCTCTTCGTCGCGAGCCGTAACCACGCCTGCGCCGGCCTTGTACTTCCAATGTGCGGCGATGCCCTCCTCGGCAATGCGGTGCATCTCCTCGGTGCGGATCTGCACTTCAAACTGGTGGCCGCTGGGGCTCATCACCGTGGTGTGCAGCGATTGGTAGCGATTGGCGCGGGGCATGGCGATGAAGTCCTTGATGCGCCCCGGCACCGGACGCCACAAAGTGTGGATGAGGCCGAAGACGGCGTAGCAGGCGGCCACATCCTGTGTAATGACGCGAACCGCCAGCAAATCATAGACCTGGTCAAAGGAAACTTTGGAGCGCTGCTGCTTTTGATAGATGGAGTAGATGCGCTTGATGCGCCACTCAACGCGGGCCGGGATATTGTTTTCGCGCAGTTGCTCGGTCAGCGTGTCTTCAACGCCGCGCAGGAACTGCTCGCCCTCCGTGCGGCGGGCTTCAACGGCCGCCGCAACCTGCTCATAGCCGACCGGGTCGGTGTAGCGGAAGGCCAGGTCTTCCAGCTCGCCGCGCACCTTGCCCATGCCCAGGCGATGCGCGAGAGGCGCGTAGATTTCGAGGGTCTCACGGGCGATGGATTGCTGGCGCTCCGGCCTGAGGTGCTCAAGAGTGCGCATGTTATGCAGCCGGTCGGCCAGCTTGATAAGTACCACGCGCACATCCGAGACCATGGCCAACAACATCTTGCGCACATTTTCTGCCTGGCGGTCCTCGCGATTGGCAAACTCGATCTTGTCGATATTGGTGACGCCTTCGACGATGTGGGCCACCTGCTCGCCAAAGCTGGCCTCAATCTCCTCATTGGTCGCGGGCGTATCCTCAACCGAGTCATGCAGCAGGCCCGCGGCGATGGAGATCGCGTCCATCTTCATCTCCGCCAACACTTCGGCTACCTCGAGCGGGTGGATAATATAGGGCTCGCCTGAGGCCCGCGTCTGCCCTTCATGGTGCCGGACGCAGAACTCCCAGGCCTTGCGAATGAGAGAAATGTCTTCGTTGGGACGGTTGGCGTGAACCTTCTTGAGCAGCGCCTCAAAACGCCGGTCGATGGTTTGCCGATCGATGGCGAGTGTTACGCGTTGCGCATCCCCCTTGGGAGCCGGGGGCGCGCCGGGAACCTCCGCCGGTATGGGCTGCCGGACTGTCGCCATGCTTTATTATAGGCCGCTTGCGTTCAGCGCGCATGAAGAGAGAAGCGGATTGCTGTTCATGGCGATGCAAACACGGGATTCCATTCTTGTTACGATGAGGGTGGGATGAATCCGACAAAGGGAGACCATGACCAAGACCCGCACTTCCCGTTCTGCTGCGACCAGGAAAGCGCCCAAGACTGCCCAGCCTGCGCTGCCTGATCAGCGGATTCACGAGAAGCCGGCTTCCGGCGCGCAAGCTGCGGGAGCCAAAATCAACCGCCGCGCGGCTGACCGGCTGCGTGCGGGTCATTTGTGGGTCTATGCCTCCGACATAGAATCCATTGAACTGCCTGAGGGTGAACCTCCCGCGCTCCTGCCTGTGGCTGACAGCCGCGGGTTGCTGCTGGGCACGGCGCTTTACAGCCCCACATCGCAGATTGCTCTGCGGCTGGTCTCGCGCTCGAGTTTGGATGAGGCTGCGTGGCTTGCGTTGTTGGAGACTCGGCTGCGCGCGGCCATCAAGCGGCGCAAGCCGATGCTCGACGAGCAGAACAATGCCTGCCGCTTGTGCTTCAGCGAGGCCGACGAGCTGCCCGGCCTGGTGGCGGACAAGTACGGCGTGCTGATCATTCTCCAACTCTTGACCAAAGGTCTGCTCGCCGCAGGCGTGCGCGATAGCTGCGTGCGCGTGTTGCGCGAAGAGTTGTCGCCGGCGGCGATTCTGGAGCGGCCCGACCCGCGCGTGCGCGAGCTGGAGGGGTTGGCAGCGCCGAGTTCAGAACCTCTATATGTTGCAAACCCTGCCGCACCGGTCGTCAGCACGGAATTCCGGCTCAACGGCCTGCTCTTTCACTACGACGCCAATGCCGGTCAGAAGACAGGAGCCTTCCTCGACCAACGGGCCAACTACGCTGCCACCGCGGAATGGGCGAAACGCCTGGGTTGCACAGGACGCGCGCTGGACGTTTGCTGCTATCAGGGAGGCTTTGCCCTGCATCTGGCCGAGGTCTGCGCACAGGTGACGGGGATTGACGCCTCCCGCGCCTCGCTTGAAGTGGCGGAGAGAAATTTAGCGGCAAATCGCTCGCGGCTCATGGCGCAGGTGGATTGGGTGGAAGGCGACGCCTTTGAGATTTTGCGTGACTGGTCGGAGGCGGGCGAGAAATTCGACGCCATTGTGCTCGATCCGCCGGCCTTCGCTAAAAGCATGCGCGCGGTAGAAGGCGCGCTGCGCGGCTACAAGGAACTGAATCTGCGGGCTCTCAAGATGTTTCGCCCCGGCGGAATGCTGGTGACCTGCTCCTGCTCGCATCACGTGGGCTGGACCGAGTTGGAGGCCACTGTGGCTTCGGCTGCCGCCGATGCGCATCGTCGCGTGCGATTGCTGGAGCGGCGAGGCGCCGCCCTCGATCATCCCGTTGTGCTGAACCTGCCGGAGACTGAGTACCTGAAGTGCCTGGTGCTGGAAGCGGAGTAACCGGTGGCGCAAGAAATCTTCATAACCGTGCGAATCTGACTATTAGAGTCTCGTTCCGCATCCGGAGCAGAACCGCGCGCCCTGAGGGTTGATTTGCCCGCAGCGTCCACAGGCTACCAGCGTTCCTGGCTGCGGCGCAGGTGGGATATTGATAGTCACGTTCCACGGATATCCCCATCCTGGCATTGCAATCCCCAGAGTGGCCGCAATCCCCGCCGCTTGAATAGCGTTGAACTCCCGAACCCTGCCGGGCATGAAGAAACACTCGATGAATCCCAGAAAAACTGTGATGCCCGTCCAGAAGAAGCAGATGTAGAGAATACCCAGGCCCGTCCGACGCAGATAAAAGTGGTGAGCGCCGAGGCCGCCCAGAAACAACGCCAGCAGAATGCCTACAACTTCATCGCGGCGCACCATCTCATACTGCTGGTAAAAGATTGCTTGCGCGTTGGGGTACGGTTGGCTGCTCATGCCCGGTTCTCCTTGTTCTCGTCTTTGGATACGCAACCTGTGGCTACGAGGTTCCCCGACTCGCAAATGAACCCGATACCGAGATGTTCAACTGCAACGCGTGTTTATTGCTTGTGCAGATACCGGCTGGCAAAGTCGAGGAAGGTAGGCCAGTTTGGTCCCGGCGTGTGACCGCCGGAGTGCTGCCGGAAGGCCACGTCGCCGGCAATCAGAGGAGTTTCGATGGGCGGAAACTCCTCGGATCCCAGATCCTTCTTGCCCAGCAGCCGGTAAACCGGGCCGGCGGCGGCGGCAGCCATGAACATACCCTTGGCGTCTACCCAGCCGTCGCCGGCCTCCTTCGTGCCACCGCTAATAAAGACCGGACGAGGCGCGCACAGGGCGATCAGTTCGTGGGCGTCAATGGGCAGGTCACCGGTGGTCAACGGTCCGGCGTACTTGAGGAAGTTGCCGGCCATCCAGTGGTACTCGCCGGTCCCTGCCAGGTTCTCTGTCAGCTCGCCGAAGATGTGGCGGTAGAGTTTGGCGCCGCCGGTGCCCGAGGAGCTGATGTAAGCGATGGCGAATCGCGGATCATAGGCCATAGCAACGAGAGCGGATTTGCCAAACCTGGAATGACCCTCGAGGCCCACCTGCTTCGCGTCTACGGCTTTGTCGGTCTCGAAGTAATCCAGCGCGCGGCTGGCGCCCCAGGCCCAGGCGCGCAACGAGCCCCAGTCGTCGAGCTTGCGCGGCTGCCCCTTGTTGGCGAGGCCGATGATGCCCTCGTTCAATCCCGCGCCGCTATCGGCCTGAACGCTGTAGGGTATGTACGTCGCATAGCCCCAGCCACGGGCCAGAACCTGCTGCTGCCACGTAGGTCCATCATTCCCGAAGCCTTTGGGCATTCCTCCGGGAAAGTTCTTGAAGAAGGCCGCCATGAATTCCTTGCTTAAGCCGAGCTCCATGATGACCGGAACGGGACCGGATGCGTTGGCCGGAGTGGTCAGCTCCAACTCGATGGTGACTTTGATACTGGGATATGTGGAGTTGTCCACGTGGCCTGCCAGCTTCTTGGTGATCACCGGCACGTCGCCGACCTTCTCCTGCGTGGTGCTGACCACTTCCCAGGTCACTTTGGGCACATTGGCGGGAACGCGGCCCAAAATCTCGCGGTCGAAGTCCTCGACGATCTCCGGACGGCGCTTGGACCACCAAACTTTGGCCGAGGTCACACGCTTGCCGTTTTTGAGCAGCAGCGGATCGGGCAGGTTGAGATAGACGTTGGCCTTCGACTCGTCGTAATTGGCCATGAAGGGAGATTTGGGGTCATTGTCGGCCCCATGCCTCAGTTCCTTGATGCCCAACATATCCATCAGCCGCTGATGGTCCTTCTCGGAGGCGGCTTGTATCGCGAGTTGTTCGGGGGTGGGCGCGGGCCACCTCGCAGGTTGCGCCGCGGGAGCCGCTTGAGCAGCCAACCGCATCGCGCCAGATAGAACCAGTAGAAGAACCGCCAGCCTGCAACAAGTCATCCTCAACATGGGCAACCTCATTTCCAGAGCGTCTCCTCGAGGGAGACGAAATCGCCCCAAGAATACCGGTCTGGCGACACTTTGGGCAAGAGAGATTTGTACTTCTTCCTGATTCCTGCAAGACTCCGAGAACATCCAATCCAACATGAGTACACCAGCATTCTCGGCTGCCATCAGCGGCAGATTTCTTATCGGCGGCGACCTGCCGGTCAATCGTTTGGGTTATGGAACTATGCGTTTGGTGGGCGAAGGCGCCTGGGGCGAGCCGGCCGACGCGGCCGAGGCTCGCCGTGTTCTTCGCCGGGCTGTTGAGCTGGGAATTACGCTCATCGACACCGCCGACGCCTACGGCCCGGAGATCGCTGAGCGGCTGATTGCCGAGGCGCTGCATCCTTATCCGCGCGACCTGGTCATTGCCACCAAAGGCGGCATCACTCGCCAGGGACCGGCGAAGACAGAGTTTGTGGGCCGAGCAGGCTATCTGATTCAATGCGTGGAGATGAGTTTGCGGCGGCTCAAGCTCGACCGCATCGACCTTTACCAATTGCATCGGATTGACCCACGGACGCCGCTGGAAGAGTCGCTGGGCGCGCTCAAAAACCTCCAGACTCAGGGCAAGATTCGCCATATCGGACTGAGCGAGGTGACGCCCGCGGAGATTGAGGAGGCGCGGAAGATTGTTGAGGTGACGACGGTCCAGAATCGATACAGTCTGGCCGACCGTAGGCATGAAGAGACGCTCATCTTTTGCGAGCAGCAAGGCATCGGCTTCCTGCCCTGGTATCCGATCAATGCCGGCAAGCTGCTGAAGGCCGACAATCCAGCGACAGAGAAGCTGGCTCAGATAGCGGCGAGACATTCGGCAACAGTAGCTCAGCTTTCGCTGGCCTGGCTGTTGCAGCGCTCGCCGGTGATGCTGCCGATTCCAGGAACATCAAGGGTTGCGCATCTGGAGGAGAATGTTGCGGCTGCGGGATTGAAATTGGGCAAAGAAGAATGGCTGGAGTGTTGCTAAAGATGCACTATTTTGTGATTTGGAGGGCTTTTTAGAGGCGAAATCGTTTGCATATAAATACACCGAAAAGAGGTAAATCGAAGATGAGGACTCTCGATTACGAAGGCGAGTTTAGATGGCTTGGAGTCGATCCGATTTACGCTGCAAACTGGGGTTTTGACGATCAAAAGAGGCGCATGAGCGTATAATTCGAGAGAATTTTGCGGGAAGGAAATGGAGATTTGAAATGGCAGAGATTGTTGGTTATGTATTGCTATTTTTGATCATCGTAGTCGCGCTGTATTTGATTGCCGCCTTTTTCGCGTCGTTCTACAGCATCGGACCGACTCAAATCGGACTTGTGCGAAACCGGTTTGGAAGGAAGCTGCCCGGCGATAACCCCGTAGCCTTTCAGGGGGAGGCTGGTTATCAGGCCTATCTTCTCATGCCGGGTATTCGCTTCAAATTCAAGCTGTTCGCTGATGTGACCAAACACCCGTGGGTGCAGGTGCCGCCAGGACAGATCGGCGTGGTTATCGCACAGGTGGGCAAACCCACCCCCATCGGGGCGAAATCAGCCAGGTACAATCCGGCCTTCGGCAACTTCACAGACTTTAGAACATTTCTTGATAAGGGCGGAGAGAAGGGCGTGCAAAGACCAGTTCTTTCTCCCGGCACGCTGGCGCCGATTCACCCAGTGGCTTTTCTGGTGATCACCAAGCCGCAGGTCTTCGGCGTACCCGTGTCAGAGGAGTACAAGAACCTGGCCGACAGATACAAACTAAACTACGAGGCCTTCGGTCTTGAAGGCTGGCAGCTCGATGTCACGCGCATTGCGCCCAAGCCGGCCGGCGCAAGCGGCATAGTCACGGATATGATCGGAGTAGTGACCACATTAGACGGCGAACCCTTACAGGCTGGCGCCATTGCCAGCAGGCTGGGAGGATTCAAAGACGTCAGCGAGCTGGAAGGGCAAGATGGGGTTACTGATTTCCAGCTAATGGGGCTGATTCTGGGCAGCAAAAACGATCAGCACAATAATTATCAGGATTTTCAGAAGTTCCTGGATGCCGGCGGAAAGATCGGCCTGCAGCATGACCCGCTGCTCTATGGCGCTTACAACCTTAACCCGTTCCTGGTTCGTGTGGAACAGGTGCCGATGCTGGTTGTGGAACAGGGGCAAGTTGCGGTAATCAAGGCATACGTAGGATTGCCTACACAGGACACATCCGGCGCAAGCTTCAAGTTCGGCAGCCTGGTTCGCCCCGGCCACCAGGGCATCTGGCAAGAAGCGTTGCGAACGGGGAAGTATCCGATCAATCCCCGGATTTACGACGCGAAGCTCGTTCTCACAGCTATTCTCAAACTCGACTGGGCGAAGAACGTGACTGGCGCTCATGGGCTTGATGCGCATCTTGAGCCGATCATTGCCAAGAGCAATGAGGGCTTTGTGTTCAGCATCGATCTGCAGGTTCTGATTCACGTTCCGGATACAAAAGCGCCGCGTGTAATTTCCATGGTCGGTTCCATGGAAAACCTGGTGAACGAGGTTTTGCAGGCGGCCGTGGGCAATCTCTTTCGCGACAAGATTGGCGGCATGGAAGCGATCAAGTTCATCCAGACGCGCCAGAAAGTCCAGGAAGAGGCCTTCAACTATATCCAGGGAAAACTCGCTGAATACGAAATCGAGACCAGGGGAGTTTATATCCAGGATGTCATCTACCCGGAACAGCTGGTTACGGTTCTGACACAGCGAGAGGTCGCGCATCAGGAAGTGGAAACATTCAAGATGCAGAGACAGTCTCAGGATCAGCGCATCGAGACAGAGAAGGCTCGGGGCACCGCCGATATGCAGGTGGAGCTTGCGAAGTCAAAGGTCGGAGTGGACATCCAGACAAACAGAACCGAGGCCAGGATGAAGGAAGCCCAGGGAGAGGCCACGTACATCGAGCAGACCGGCACAGCCAAGGGCGCCGAAGTTCGCGCGGTGGGTTTGGCCAACGCAGAGGCCTATGAGAGACAGGTCGAGGCGCTGGGCAAAGGACCCACAGCTCTGGTGAACGCCATAAAGGCGCTGGCGGCTGGCAATGCCGCTTTCATGCCCAAGATATTGGTTGTTGGCAACGGGAGCAGTCAAGGGGTTCTTGAGAGCCTGGGAACGATGCTGATGGACAAGCTCGACACGGGCGCTGCTGGCCCTGGCCCTGCCAGCACCACGACCGGCAAGCGCAAGCCGGACCCGGCTACTGCTAGCTCCAAAGCGTGAGCTAAGAACGCGGATGTTGAGGCATTGTGAGAGTGCGAAAAGTGGCGGAGCTTGCGCGTGGTTTCGATTTCACAAGGAACTTTTGGGCAAGACTCCAGACAACCCGAGGCTGACCAAGAGTGCGGCATCGACATTGGCCATGGTTTCAGGAGAGAGCGCGCCATAGACTTTGCCAAAACGGCTCTGATCGACTACACGAATCTGATCGCATAGGATGCAGCTATCCTTGGTCGCGCCGCCATCACCTTTTTTGACCAGAACATAAATCGGAGATGGGACATTGATGCGTGCCGCATCAGTCAGAGGCACGATGATTGTAGTCGATGCATAGCGATTGCCTATGTCGTTCTGGACCACCACGCATGGGCGCGATTTGCCTTGTTCATGGCCGACAACGGGGTCCAGCGAAACCTCGACGACCATTCCACGAAAAGGCTTGCCCGCCATCAGAACCCCTCGCGATCTACATGGATGAATTCTTCCATTATTTCTTTGCTCATCCGGGCATTTGCCGTGTACGCTACGGCCAGTTCCTGTTCAAACCGCTTCTTCTCCATCTCCTCAAGGAGTTGCTCGACGGCGGTCCGGATCAATTCGCTTCGATTCTTGTCCAGCTTGTGGGCGGCATCATCGGCGCGCTTCAGCAGGTTTTCCGGGAATTCAACGAGAACGCGCTCCTTGCGGGCGCGAATCGTGATGGACTTTCGGGCGGCTGCTACAGGCATGAAGACCTCCTCTTGGTATGCGGTTGAGACAGTGAATTCAATTATAGACGAGTAGTGGTAATAAAAGTCAACATAACATATATATAATAAATTATACAATTATATATGTTTGCATGTATCAGATATCAACAAAAAGAGCCGCAATCCATGTGGATTGAAGCTCTTAAGCAGAACAATGATGCGGTTGTGATATTGCCGACCTACATCTCCTTGACGCCTTCGACGAAGGCTTTGAGCTTGCGCGAGCGCGAGGGGTGGCGGAGCTTGCGCAGGGCCTTGGCTTCGATTTGGCGGATGCGCTCGCGGGTGACCTGAAAGCTCTGGCCGACCTCTTCCAACGTGTGCTCGGAGCCGTCTTCGAGGCCGAAGCGCATTTTGATGACGCGCTCCTCGCGCGGGGTGAGGGTGCGCAGAACCTGCGAGGTGTACTCCTTGAGGTTGACGCCGATGACCGCATCGGAGGGCGAGACGGCGCCGCGATCCTCGATGAAGTCGCCGAGGTGAGAGTCTTCCTCTTCGCCGATGGGGGTTTCAAGCGAGATGGGCTCCTGTGCGATCTTGAGGACCTTGCGGACTTTGGCGACGGGGATGTCCATGCGCTTGGCGATCTCCTCACTCGAGGGCTCACGGCCGAGTTCCTGAACCAATTGACGCGAAGTGCGGATGAGCTTGTTGATGGTCTCGATCATGTGTACCGGAATGCGGATGGTGCGGGCCTGATCGGCGATGGCGCGTGTAATGGCCTGGCGAATCCACCAGGTGGCGTAGGTGGAGAACTTGTAGCCGCGGCGGTATTCGAACTTGTCGACGGCCTTCATGAGGCCGATGTTGCCCTCCTGAATGAGGTCGAGGAACTGGAGGCCGCGGTTGGTGTACTTTTTGGCGATGGAAACGACCAGGCGCAGGTTGGCTTCGATCAGCTCTCGCTTGGCCTGGTCGGCGTCCATGTCGCCCTGGATCATCTCGCGCTGGGTGCGCTTCAGCTCGATGATGAGGACGCCGGCGTCGACCTCGATTTTTTCCAGGTCGGCCTTGCAGTTTTTCTGCTGACGGCGGTATTCCTTTTTGAGTTCGTCGCTGCGGCTAGCCTCGTGCTTCTGCTCGAGGGAGCGAATCTGCCGCTCCAGCGTGCGCATGGTGTCGACGGTCTTGTTGACCTTGTCGAGCAGGCGCTTGCGTTCCAGCGGCGTGTACTTGAGCTCACGGACGATGCGCGAAACCAGCACCTTTTCGCGGGCTATTGTCCAGCGAGCTTTGCGCACGGCAGATGCGCGGGCCTTGGTGGAAGCGGCCTGCTTCTCCTCCAGCGTGGCAATTTTCTTCTGGTGCTTGGCGAGGGCGTCGATGCGTGCGACGGTGGCCTTGACGCGGGCCAGCACCACCTCTTCGGTGAGCTCTTCATCGTCGAAGATGACCACTTCTTTGATGTTGCGGACGCCGCGCTTGAGGTCCTCGCCGAGGGCCACAACCTCGCGAATCACGATAGGCGAACGGGAGATAGCTTTGAGGACGCGCATCTGGCCGCGCTCGATGCGCTTGGCGATTTCGACTTCGCCCTCGCGCGTCAGCAGGGGGACGGTGCCCATCTCACGCAGGTACATGCGCACCGGGTCGTTGGTCTTTTCCAGCGTGCCCGGCGTGAGGTCGAGCTCGACGTCTTCGCCTTCTTCCGGCTCGAAGTCCTTGTCGCCGCGGAATTTGGGGCCGTCGAGCAGGTCGATGCCCTGGGTGCCGATGGTGGTGATCAGGTCGTCCAGATCATCGGGAGAAGTGGCGATCTCCTCCGGCAACATCTCGTTGACGTCGCCGTAGGTCAGATAGCCCTTTTCCTTGCCGACCTCGATGATGTTGTCGATTTCGTGCTCGTGTTCGGGTACGGGATGCGGTTCTTGCTCAAATTTTTCGTCGCTGGGCAAAATAGTCTCGCTCTCTTACGCAAAGCAGATTCAGCACCGTTTGCGCGCCGGTGCACGGGTTACGATCCAATCCGGCTCAAAGCATGCGAAAAGAGATTTCCCTGAGGAAATCCAGTCGAATCGGCGCATGCGGACACGAACTGCGGTAACCCGCATAAAGGATGCGGATTCAAGGGTTTGCTCGGAACAGGATGACAAGCGCTTCAGGTTTCACCTGGGTCGCCCGCGAGCCGCAGCTCATGGATGGGGCAAAGGGGCGCGCATCCGCACAGAGATCAATAGATTACCACCTTTAGCCTTATGATTCCAAGGCAAAAAATGGGGTGTCGGAGGGGAGCCATTTCGATCAGTCTGACAGCCGAGATGAGCAATTTTGCTCGTCTTCCGCTCCTGTTTCTCTATGATTTGACGCGGGAAAGCTCGATTATGATGCAGGAATTATGGTCGAGTGGCCGGGAGGGGGTTATTGCTCCGGCGGCTTCTGGTTGTGCAACTGCCGCAGCGCCCGGTCGAGGTCCAGCTTTTGCTGGGTCAGCGAGGCCAGCTCGGCTTGATCGCCGCGGCGCTCGGCCTCGGAAATCAAGCTGATTCAATTGTGAATATTTTCTTGCTCAGTAAAAATTCAACCCTGTAGTGCTCAAAAAAACCATCCTGGCCGAGCAGGCCTATACCCATTTGATCCATTCCCTGGGTGAAACCTGTATATGCGGAAAATGCAATTCCATTCCCAAGATCAATGTTGATCGTGTCGTAATAGGTGGTGTTTGCGCTGCTGCCTACTCCACCGGTAAACGCTTTGGGCAGCTTTAGAATGTCAAGTTTCAACAGAATGGCGAGGCTCAACGGAAACAAGCATGCATCAGCCCCGGAGTCCGGCATGACTATGCAACGGGTGGATTCTCCATTCGATGCTGTAACCGTTGCAAAGACCAGTGGGCGCTGTGCAATCAAGCCATGAGGACGCGCTTCATCAGCGGGCAATGAAAGAGCAACGTATGGAAATGTGGCAATAGCCATTTTCTTAGAAAAACATCGCCAGGTTCTGATCGGGGACGCGCACCATCAGAGGCAGTTTCTCGCCTTTTTGCTGAGCTTCATTGAGAACAGCCTGGGCATCGACCCCATAGGCCAGGGTTTTGTGTTGCCGCTCCGAGATGGCAACCCATGCGCCAGGGGGAATTCCCTTGAGCAGGTCGAAGATATCGGCGACTGTGGTATCCATATTGTCCTCCTACCTCCGTGTATCTCAGGGGAGTTGAGCACTATCCCTGCAATTTCATTATGCTCTCATCGGCGGAAATCTGCCGAGTGGCCTGGGGGGCTCCTACTCCGGCGGCTTCTGGTTGTGCAACTGCCGCAGCGCCCGGTCGAGGTCCAGCTTTTGCTGGGTCAGCGAGGCCAGCTCGGCATGGTCGCCACGGCGCTCGGCCTCGGAAATCAGCGTGCGCAGTTCGCGCTGACGGCGTTCGATGGCGCGTTCGTGAATCTCCTGAATGGCGCTCTGGACCTCGCTCACCTCGGGCGGGCGGGTCTCGGCCAGCAGCGTTTCGGCCAGCAGGGCACGCTGAGCCTCATTCTCGACAACGTCCATGGGGCCTTTGGCCTGTCGTACGCTAAGCGCCAACAGGGCAGGGAATGCGCCAAGGTGCTCAAACCAAGTGGGTTGCTGGGCCAGGGCCTCGCAGGCGAGCTGCCGCGATTGCTCGAACTCCGGATCGTCGATGGCAAGCGCCCTAATGAGGACCTGTTCAACGCGAGTAATTTCACTAGAAGCTGAGCCAGGATCATTGCGCATCCCTTCATGTAACGCCGCCACGGCATGAACGGACAGCGCCCGGGCCTTTTCACGATCGCTTCCCGATTCCGCAGACACCCAGCCAGTGGGAAACGATGGTCTATTAGCTGGATTCGTGGACTTGGCTTCGATGTGGTCGCGGCGGCGGAGCGCAGCCTGGCGCAGTTCCTCGCGCAAGAGAGCCGAGTCGATGCCCAGCTTTTGCGCGGCGTCGGCGGCGAACTGGTCGCGGGCGATTTTTTCAGGCATGCGCCGGATGTAAGGCAACAGGAAGTTCATCGCCTTGATCTTCTGATCGGGGCTGGTGCCGGGATACGCACTCCGCGCACGCTCGATAAGGTAATCGGCCTGGCGGCGCGCGCCGCGCACCGCCTGCGTGTAAGCCTCCACGCCCCGCTCGCGAATATAGCGGTCGGGATCGAGGCCGCCGTCGAGGGTGACGATCTTGATGTTGAAGCCCTCCTCGGTGAGCAGGGCGATGGACTTTTCCGCAGCATTGGAGCCGGCGGCGTCGGGATCGAAGTTGACGACGACTTGAGAGGTGTGCCGCTTGAGAATTGCAACCTGCTGCTCGGTAAAGGCCGTGCCGCTGGTGGCGATAACGTTCTGAATGCCGCCCAGGTAGACGGAGATGCAGTCCATTTGTCCCTCGACCAGCAGCGCGAACTCCATCTGGCGAATCGCACTGCGCGCCTTGTCCAGGTTGAATAGGACGAGGCTTTTGGAGTAGAGCGGCGTCTCCGGCGAGTTGATGTACTTAGCGCCGGCTTTGTCGCCGGTTTCGAGGGTACGCGCGGTGAAGGCAATCACGCGGCCGCTCTCGTTGCATATGGGAAACATCACACGCTTGCGGAAGCGGTCGTAGATGGGGCCCCCGCGCGAATCCGGCCCGCCGTCGCCTTGTTCCTTCCAGGCGAAAAGGCCGCTGGCGCGGAGGGTTTCGTTGTCGGCCATGCCGCTCAAACGGTCGCGCAGCGCGTTGAAGCTGTCAGGCGCGTAGCCGATGCGAAAGGTCTTGATGCCCTCCGGCGTAAGCCCGCGGCCGGCCAGGTACTCGCGCGCTATAGCTCCTTCCGGTGAGCGCAACTGCTCTTCAAACCATGCGGTTGCTGTTTCGTGAAGCTCCAGGAGCTTGGCTCTTTGGCGTGCTTCGGCAGCCTGCTCCGGAGTGGAGAACTCCCGCTTGGGCAGGGGAATTCCGCACTTGCCCGCGACGATTCGGACTGCCTCGGGGAAGGGGACGTTCTCGATTTTGGAAACGAATGAAAAGACGTCGCCCGAGGCCTGACAGCCGAAGCAGTGGTAGAACTGGCGGACGGCATGGACGGAAAAGGAGGGCGTTTTTTCCTTGTGGAAGGGGCAAAGGCCCTGGTAGTTCTGCGATCCGGATTTGCGCAGGCGGATGTAGCCTTCGACGATCTTGACGATGTCAGCCTGCTGCTTGACGGTTTGGGCAAAGTCGGACAAAAGGTTCCTTCTTGAGAATAAGCCTTCAGCTTCCGGCGGCGCACTCTCAAAAGCTCGCGTATCTCCTCTCCGTGACAATCAGAGTGGCAACGAGTAGAATTCTACGCGAACGGAGTTTATAAAATCAGATGGGGTAAGCGGACTGCCTGAATTGCGGGGAGGGAGTTTTATTTCCTCCCCAGCCAGCCAGCGCTACCTTCATTGATATTGGGAGAACATGATGCGCATTGTTAATATGCTTTTTACGATGTTTCTGGTTTCCGCAGCCGCGCTGGCGCAAGTTGCTGTACCGCCTCCGCCCAAACCCGCAGATGTCGCGCCCGCAAACGCTGAGGTTATAAAACTGCTACGGACGGGAGTATCGGAGAGAGCGATTCTGCATGTCATTTCCGCTACACCCACCACATTCGATACCTCCGCAGAAGCGCTGGCCGCACTCAAGCAGGCCGGGGCCAGCGATGCGGAACTCAATGCAATACAAGCTCACGGAGCGGCGCCCACCAAACCGCCCGATGCCGGTGCACCGGTCGACAACGGGCCATCGCTGGAAGTCACCATGAAGTTTATTGAGGACAAGCTGAACGCACTCGGCACGGTGAACTTTGCCGGCTACGTCCATGACGCCTCCAACAACACCGATGGAGTGCAGAAGTTCTCTGCCACCATCAGCAATGCAGTCGCCAATCCGGGCGCGTGCTCACTCAGCTACCATCGCCTCGTCTACAATAACGGCAGAAAAGAACACAACGAAAATGTTCTCATCAACCTGCACGAGGTGAAGAACATCTCGGTGCTGCCGGATGAGCAGGACTGGCAGATGTACCTGGCGCGCACCGGGGACTCCACCAAGACGGTCAAGGATGTTCCGGATATCACTGCCCTGGTTTTTAAGCTGAACAATGGGCAAGATCCCACTATCCGCTTTTACGATCAGGAATTAGCTGATCGCGTGGCCAAAGCACTGATTCATGCCGTGGAGCTGTGCGGAGGCGGCCCCAAGCCGGAACCGTTCTGATTGCACCGTAGAGGGGGCTTGCGCATCCAATCCTTTGTAAGACAGAGGAGCTTCCCCATGTCGCTTCGTCCCGTAAAGCAGATTTTCGAAACCAAACCTACTATCGAGGGCGCCGGTGTGCGCTTGCAGCGCGCCTTCGGCTTTGGAAAAACCGCGGAGTTCGATCCCTTTCTGCTGCTGGATGACTTCCGCAGCGACAATCCGTCGGATTATGTGGCCGGGTTTCCCTGGCATCCCCACCGGGGAATTGAAACCATTACGTATGTGCTGGCCGGAGAGGTGACCCACGGCGACAGCCTGGGCAACAAGGGCCGCATGACCGCCGGAGACGTGCAATGGATGACCGCAGGCAGCGGCATCCTGCACCAGGAGATGCCCAAAGGAGACAGCCGCGGTCGCATGCACGGATTTCAACTGTGGGCCAACCTGCCCGCTGCATTGAAAATGACTGCTCCGCGCTATCAGGACATTTCGTCGAGCGCCATTCCGGAGGTTACCGAGGACGACGGGACTATGGCGCGGGTGATCTGCGGGGAATTCTGGGGCAAGACAGGACCGGTTGAGGGAGTTGCTGCTGGAGCGAGTTCCGTAGACGCGCGTTATGTGGACATCTCTGTTCCACCAGGCAGGCAGAAACGCATCAAGGTGGAGACGACGCGCAACGCTTTTGCGTATGTGTTTGCTGGGGCGGGGAGTTTTCGCGACGCATCGAAGCCGCGGGCCGTGTTAACGGAATCGGGCGCAGACCCGAACGCGGCGCCTGTCTATGACGCAAAGAACCATTCACTGGTATTGTTTGATCGCGGCGACGAGATTGTTGTGCAGGCTGGTCCCGAAGGCATTCGCTTCCTGCTGGTTTCAGGCAAGCCACTGGAGGAGCCGGTGGCATGGTATGGGCCGATCGTTATGAACACCGAGGCTGAATTGCGGCAAGCCATGAGCGAGTTGCAGGACGGCACGTTCATCCGGCACGGATAAGATGCGCCTCCGGCATTTTTCGCAGCGGCAAGGCTCGCTAACGTTGACAGAATTCTCTCTGGAGGTGTGATCGATTCCGTCACACCTCCACCGGCAACTCGCCTGAGAGAATCTGCTCCGGAGTAAATCCACACTGGCGCAGCGTGCGCAGGCTGAGCGCGTCGTGGCGCTTGGCCAGGCGGCGGCCGTGGCTGTCAGTGACCAGACGGCAATGGAACCAGGCGGGAGGCGTGAGCGACAGGGCGCGGTAGAGCAGAATTTGCCGCGCGGTGGACTTGAGCAGGTCCTCGCCGCGCACAACTTCAGTAATTTGCATCGCCGCGTCGTCGGCCACGCAGGCAAGCTGATAGCTGGGGACTCCATCGCGCCGCCAGACGACAAAATCTCCGAAGTCACGGCCGGCGATGAAACGCTGCGGACCGAGATTCACGTCTTCAAATTCGATTGCTTCGCCATCGGGCACGCGAAAGCGCCAGTTGAAGTTGCCGGGCTCGGCGATTTCGCTCACCGAGGAATCGGGCGGCTGCGCAATGTTGCTCGCGTCCGTCCTGCATGTTCCGGGATAAATGGGCTCGTCGTCGAGCGGCTCCATATTTTCGTTGTTTGGCTCGATGTAGTTCTGAGGGGCGCCTTCGTGCGGGGCGTTGAGAGCGGCTTCAAGGTCCTTGCGCGAACAGCGGCAGGGAAAAAGAAAGCCGCCGCGCAGCAGCTTGCGCCAGGCGCTGAGATAAAAGGCTTGGCGGCGGCTCTGCTCGTAAGGCGCGAACGGCCCGCCAAGGTCTGGGCCTTCTTGCCAGCGAATACCCAGCCAGCGCAGATCATCAAGGGCGGCCTCGGCGTACTCAGCGCGGCTGCGGTCGGGGTCCAGGTCTTCCATGCGCATGACCAGAGTGCCGCCGGCGTCGCGTGCCCGCTCGAAGGCGCCCCAGAGGGTGCGCGCGTGGCCCACATGCAGATAGCCGGTGGGCGAAGGCGCAAGACGGCCGCGATAGTTTGATGGGGGCGATGTAGGAAGGCTGGTCATACTGAATATCAGTGTAGCCACCTGCGATGGGGTGACTGGCCCCTTCGTCAGGCTCAGGGCAGGCTGTCCAGGCGGGCGGCGCTTGCGCGGCACCTGCGATGCGGCAGACGGCGCTTGCGCGCCATGAGGTTTGTGTTATATTTCAGCCTTTCCGCGAGAAATAAAAAAACAAAGGATGGGGCATGGGGCGTTAAGATAAAGCCAGTTTCCGGTAACTCAGATCGGCCATATCGCTCAATCGAGGCAAATACATTGTGCTTTGTTTGACTTCGAATCAGTTGATGCCGGCAGACGTGCAGCGGCGACTCGACAGGATCTGGCGAGCGCCGAAGATTGAACTCGCGATCGGAGGAGATTCATGCATCACGAAATAGTCAGTAACCTGTTTCCCATGGCCCTGCAGATGCTGCTGTGGCAAATACCCTTTATTCTGGTGAATCTGGCCGGGTTTGTTGTCGCCTTGGTTAATTGGCGGAGCTACCCGCGGCCCAGTCTCCTGGTGGCTATTTCAACCGCGGTTTCGGTCATAATCAGCATCGTGTGGGCGTTTACATATGCATACATTTGGTACTTGCGGGAGGCACTGGGCTGGACCTTTAAGCAATATGGATTTATCAACGGAGTACTGAGTTTAACCCATGTCATTCTTGGGGCGGGCGCGTTGAGCCTGCTTCTTGTTGCGGTGTATGCAGGACGAAGAAGCACGGTTACCGCCGTGGTGCAGGCGAACCAGGGTGTACGGAGGGTATCCCTGCCGCTTTATGTAGGCTCGACGGCGATTGGCCAGTTTCTGGGTGGGCCGCTCTTTCTAATCGGGATTATTCTTTTCATGATCAGTAATCACTCCTACTCGGACGATAGCTCAAGCACCATATCCGCTGTGATGATCACGCTGGGAATGATACTGGTGCTCACTGCCTCCATCCTGTATCTCGTTCTGATTTACAAGGCCTGGAGCTGCA
>Ga0181527_1002185_pt1 | contig 18855 bp, 15 predicted proteins | sample PEATcosm2014_Bin_30_FD_119762 | JGI IMG/M metagenome (GOLD analysis project Ga0181527, IMG submission 119762) | Peatland microbial communities from MTU Mesocosm Facility, Houghton, MI, USA - PEATcosm2014_Bin06_60_metaG | ecosystem: Environmental > Terrestrial > Soil > Wetlands > Peat | place...
GATGCGATGGCCTATGCGAACCTGCTCCTGCGCGCCAAGGCGGCCATTATGGATGACCCCGCCGAGGTCGCTGCGGTGAATGCTCAGGCCGACGACTGGATGGTGAAAGCAATGGCCGCGCGCAGACAACAGCAAGCTGCTCCGCGGTCGGCAGACGCTTCAGCGGCGCACCCGGATATCAACGCCGCGCCGCCCCCACCGCCCCCGCCGCCACCCCCGAAGGACTTCAGCAACCAGCCGGCGTCGGCGTCGCCGGGCCCCTATCTGCACCCCGGCCAGGTGTCCGATTCGGAGAAATTCTGGCAAGTAACCGGCGATGGCAGCCTGACCGCGCGGGCTCTGCTGGGCCAGTTGCTGGGCAAGGGCTTTCGCGGGAAGTTGGTTGGCACCCCCGAAGGCGTGTGGGTAATGGTCGGCCCGTACAGCAACGAGCAAGCCCTGAACACGGCCAAGGCCGAGCTTGAAGCTGCCGGAGTCCGCCCGCTGCGCGTCTGGTGAGGCGGGGCGTAGGGGCCGGGCATGCCCGGCCCCTACATCAGATCGGTCTCGACGTGCCCGGAAAACGTCCGCCCGCCCGCCGCCGCGTCCTTCACCCGGTACCCATACGCCGCCAGCTCCGTCCCGTCTTCCAGCTTGAACGGGAACTCTCCGTAGTTCACCGTGATCTCCACCCCCGACGAGAAGTTCGTGCGCTGGACCAGAAGGTCGGGCGTAAGGATCTGGTGGTTCAGAAGCTCCTCGTGCGCCAGCCGCCGCTCGAACGGCGAGAGCACATCGTTGATGGCCTTGAACGTTTTTCGCCAGGCGTAGTACATCCGGTTCGAGACGGTCCAACTCGACTGATCGCCATAGAGCAGGCTGCGCAAAAACTTCGACGGCCATGGCTCACGGGTATAACCGTAGTTATCCATGCCATAGTTGTACGGGCTGCTGTGCTGCCGGTAGAGTTGTGCGCACTCGTGATACACCAGACCGTAGAGCGGCACCTCGATGCCCAAGCGGCCGGGGTGCTCATCGTAGTATGAAACCAAACCGAGGCTCCAATCCTGGGGCGGTGCCTCAACTCCCAGCACCAATCTTGCGTTAGTGGCAACCCGCATGATGTTCAACCTCTGCTCGCGCGTTCCGGTGCGAGTCAGAGGATGGCGCGGGTCGTAGCATTCCACCAGCGGCAGGCCGCCGATGGTGTCCAGGAAAATCATATTGGGCTTCAGGACGCTGGTGTAGTAATCCATGTTGTGCTGGAACAGCTTCAGGCCTTCCAACGGGCAAACTTCCTGCGAGTGGCCCGCTTCGGATGAAAAGCCGGGGACCAGCGCGCCGTTCAAATCGCGCATGATGTACTTTTCGTCGTAACTGGGCGAGTTCAGGTCCAGGTTGCGGTAGTTATCGAATAGCCCGGCAAGATACCCGGCGTCCTTCGCGGCCTGGATGGCCTTGACCAGTTTGGCCACGCCACCGGCTTCGGTGTTCACCTGGAGCTGGTCGATCGGCCGGTCGTTGTCGTAGCCCTTCCGGCCCCAACCGGCGATGCGGATGAGGGCGCGCTCCACGCCGAGGTTGTATTTCAGGTCATGGACGATTTCCGCGACTTGATCGAAGCTGTTCTCCAGTTGGTGGTAACCGTCGTAAACCGGGCCGGAGAGTCCCAGGTACTCGGGAGCCAGGGCGCGGTTGGCCACCACCTGTATCTCAAAGTTGGGCGCGCCGATGAGTTTCTCAACCTCCGGGTTGGCAGCGATCTTCTGTTTCAACGTGACAAACTTGCCCGTCTTCTGGGCGTATTTGCGGTACGTCTTGCACATCTCCACATAGCCGCCATGGGGCTGGAAGATGTAGTGCGCGACGCGCGGATAACCGAGTTCTCCTTTGACTGAGTGCCAGTAGGGCCAAATGGCCGAAAGGCGCGGAGTGAAAAGCGCGGTGGTGGCCGTAGGGATGGCCGAGGCCGGAGCCGCCGGTTGCCCCGGCCCGCGGACATCGTTGGCGATCAGACCGTAGGCGACATCGTCGGGCGTCTCGATGATGCACAGGAACGAGCTTTGCCCTTTCTTGGCGCCGAACCACGGCATCGAGCCCCGGTCGATCACGGCCACTTGGCCGGCAATCCGTTCCCACACCCAATTGAGATAACGGAAATATCCCGCCTTATCGAAGCGCGAGGGAATCATGAAACCCTGTTCGTCCGGAAAGACGATGTACCCGTCGTCGGCCAGTGTGCGCACCGGGAAGAGACGTAGCGGCCACTCGATGGCTTCCACGCGCCAGTAGGGAGAACTACTGTGGAGTTCCTCGATTCGGAAAGTCAGCTCCGGGCTGTCCTGGGCCAGCCAGACCTGTAGCACCACGGCGAGAGCGTTATCCACGTTGCGGTCCTCACGCACCGGACCCATGCGTGAGCGGAACTTGGCTAGCGAGATCCGCAGCCCGTAGCCGTTCTGCCCAGCCCCGGCGGGGATGGCCGCAATCTCTTTCTGCGCCGCCGCGCCCAGGCTGACCGTCAGCGCTTCGCCGCCCTTACCCAACAGATAGATACGTCCGGCGCTCGCCTCCCACGGATCGGACCCCCAAGCCTCTTGCGTGGCCAGGTCTTCAACCGACATCGTCAGATTGTCGGAGCGAAGAACCACCCGAAGATGCTGGTTCGCCAGAACCCAGTCTTCGGCCTGAGGCCCAGGCCGCGTGGTGCGGCTGATGCCGGCGCCCGCCGGCTGCTGCGCCGGCATTTCCCAACACATCAGAACCAGGCAAGTCGTAATCGATGCTCGCATGGGATCTTGATCGCATGTGGCATCTCCGTTGTCAAGGCTGCCTCTTTTGATCCGAACAAGCCGAGCGGTACCCTCGTATGGTAGGGAGTAGCATTCCAGGAGGCACAAGAATGTATTGCGATCGTTGTGGAACCGCGATGCAGGAGTTTCAGCGTTTCTGTCCAAGTTGCGGCAAAGGTGTAGGCGCCGTGCCACTGATGCCGGCCGAAAGCCGGATTGCCAGCCACGTCCGCCTGCTGGGGATATTCTGGCTGGCCATTTCCGCGTTTCGCCTGATTCCAGGCTTGTTCCTGGTGTCGATTTTCCGGTTCGGATTCCCGTTCTTTACACCGGGTGTTCCGGGCTTCGTGCACGGCGTGATGCGGGGTTTGGGGGGGCTGTTGCTGGTGGGCGCGGCAGTCGGCATTGTGGCGGGTTGGGGGTTGCTGGAACGGCAACCCTGGGCGCGCATGTTGGCCATTGTTCTGGGCTGCTTCAGCCTGCTGGACATGCCATTCGGCACGGCCCTGGGCATCTACACGCTGTGGGTCCTGTTGCCGGCCGGCTCGGAAGAGGAATACCGCCGGATGGCGCGGGCGGCATAGACCCGGAGGCGCGCCGCCTACTGCTTCTCGAAAACCAGCTTCTGCTCGCCTTCGCCCATGCTGCTCTTGAAGAGCCGGACGATGGTCAGCGTCTTACCGTCGTCCGAGAGCGTCCACTTGTCCAGCATGGTGAAGTCATTATCTCCGAACTTCCCCTTGGCGTCGATCAAGAGCGTGTCGCCGCCCCACTTTAAGGTGCTCTTCACGGGATTGCCGAACATATCGTTCGAGCACTCCTTGCCGTCCGTGGTGTAGCTCGCGTCGAATTCCATTTCGCCCATCTCGCCGGACTGCTTGACGTGGCTCGTGAGCTTCGGATCTTCGTGGGTTATCTTGGTCGTCATGCTGTTCGGCGACGGCATCTGGCCGAAGCTGCTCTTGGCAACGTTCAGCTTCCAATCTCCGCTGAAGTTGGGCTTGGCGAGCACGGGCAGGGCCGCCAGCGCAAAAGCCGCGAGGATCAACAAACTACGTTTGCATGTCATATCGACAACTCCTTTACGTGGCCGGGGCGGTCTTCCCGCGCCCCTACTGATACTCTTTCTGCTTGGCCTGGTAAAACTCCTGCATCACGTAAAACGCCTTCTTCTTGCCGCCGCGCACGGAAACCAGGCCCTTGCGGTTGAAGAAGTCCTGGATGTCCGGCAGGGTGCGGCGGGGGCTGCGGAAGTCCATCAGCACCCACGGCGATGTGCCGCGCAGGAACGGAATGCGGTTCAGCATCCCGACCTGATGCCGGTACACGTTCTCCTGGTATTCTTCGGTCCACCGGGTGAGCGGGTCGCCATGCAGCCCGTAGAGCGCGTCCGCGCCGAATTCGCTCATGATCAGAGGTTTGGTGTAGATGGTCTTATAGTCGATGTGGTCGGCCTTGTCCGGCAAGCCGTCGTACCAACCGAGGTACTCGTTGCAGCCCAGGACATCCAGGTCGGCCCCCAGCGGATCGTCGAGCAAATCCGTGTTGCCTTCGGCCGCGCCGCCATCGTTGTGGTGCAGCAGGGCGGCCGTCACCAGGCGCGTCGGGTCCAGAGCGCGGACCTGCGCCGCCAGCTTCTTGAGAAACGCCGTGCGCGCCTCGCCGACGGGCGTCTCATTGGCCACCGACCACAAAACAATCGAGGCCCGGTTCTTGTCCCGCGCGATGCTCTCCGCCAGTTGATTGCTGGCGTTAGCGAACGTCTCGGGGTTTTCCCACAGGATGGTCCAATACACGGGGGTTTCCGACCACACCATCAGGCCCAGCCGGTCGGCTTCCCGCACCATGTTCTCGTTGTGCGGGTAGTGCGCCAGCCGGACAAAGTTGCAGCCCATCTCCTTGGCCCAGCCCAGCAGCGTGCGGGCATCCTCGGGACTGTAGGCCCGGCCGGTCCGGAACGGCGCTTCCTCGTGAATCGAGACGCCTCGCAGGAAGACGGATTTGCCGTTCAGCAGGATGTCGGTCCCCCTCGTCTCAATCGTGCGGAATCCGATGCGGTCGCACACTGAGTCGGTGTCCGACGCAATGGTGACCTCGTACAGCTTGGGGTTTTCCGGCGACCATAGCGTCAGTTTGGCCGGAACGCTCAGGGCGGCGTAACCGTTGGCATCTGCGGCGACGGTTACCGACACTCCCGCCTCGGGAATGCGGATGGCCACCTGCTGCCGCGTTCTCGGGCCGTTGAGTTTCACCCATCCGGCGATGGTGTCCGTCGAGCCTTTCTTCAGTTGCACCATGTAGTCTTCGACGAACGTCTCCGGCACTTCCACCAGCGAGACGCCGCGCGTCAACCCGCCGTAGTTCCACCAATCCGTGTTGACCGTGGGCACCGCCTCGCGGTGACGCTTGTCGTCCACCTTGACCACCACGGAATTGCCTTTCTGGCGCGTCTTGCCGGTGATCTCGAAGGCGAACGGCGTGTATCCGCCCGTGTGCGAGCCGAGCTTTTCGCCGTTCAGGTAGACAATGGCTTCGTAGTTGGCGGCGCCGAAATAGAGGAACAGGCGCGTGCCGGCCTTGCTCGGGTAGTCGAAAGTCTTCCGATACCAGATGGTGCCTTCGTAGAGGAAGAGACTTTCGCGTTGCGTGTTCCAATCGCCCGGCACGTCGAGCTGTCCGGAGGTGTCGAAGTCGTACTCGACGAGATCGCTCTTGTCCTTGGGCTTGGCGTCGAGGAAATAGCCGTCCTTGGAGGGTTGCAGGCGGAAATCGTAGTACCCGTTCTCGTACGGATCGACGATGGCGCGCCACTTGCCGTTCAGGCTGGTGGTCCGGCGCGCTTCGACATTCACGATCCGGATGGGCGATTGCGCCTCGACGGGCGCACAAATCGCGAGCAAAGCCAGAACTGTAAGTTGTGGTCTCATTCCGCCTCCAATTGTCGCCCATCCGAGAGGTCCAGCGGTACGGGCGCCAATGGGAGCGCGGGATTTTGCTACGGGACTACGACCGTCTTCCCGGCTACAATCTGAACCGTCTTGGTAAACGCGCTCCCACCAGCCACGGGATCGATTCTGACGGTGTACTGTCCGGCAGGCAGCATCAGGGCCTGTTCGCAGTTGTTGAACTCGCCCGTGTGCCCTTCAAACGTGTCATTGAGGTAGACAGCGTCAAACTTGCTGCCTGTCACGGTTGTTTGCAGCGATCCCAGCGGCGGCTTCGGGGGCGGCAGCGGCTTTAACGTCTGGGCGACAACCACAGTCTTGCCTGCCACGAGGTCCACCGAGGTTGTGAAACCCTCATAGCGCGGGTCCACCAGTTTGACTTCGTGCTTTCCCGGCGGCAGCGCGTACTTTCTGGCGATTCTGAAATTGGCCGCCGGTCCCAGGTACTTGCCGTCTACAAAAACGCCGGCCCGTCCCGGGTCGACCTTGGTTTTCAGGTACGCCGTATCTCCCGACTTGCCGATGAGTGTGCCGCATGCAAGCAACAACGCGACGGCAGTGCAGACGCCCCTGCACATGAGCTTTAGTGAGCTTTTCGAATGGGATGCCATGTCAGATCCTCCAAATCCTCCGTATGAATATCAGTATACATCCTTGATTCGAGGCCGCCGAGGCTGGCCATGGTTCTGGCAAGCCTCGTTTAAGCGGCGAACGGATTTGGCATCGTGGAACCGAAGGGCGGCCGGCACTTCACCACCGCCGCCCCCAACCGTTCCGGCGCGGAGTTCGCACGCATGGTGGAGCACGTCGTGCGACCGTACCCCGCCGCCGATACGATCCACCTCGTCATGGACAGCCTCAATATCCACTGCCGCAAGTCGTCGACCGGCCATTTCGGCGAACAGAAGGGTGAAGGCATCTGGGATCGGCTCAGCGTGCATTACACGCCGAAGCACGGTAGTTGGCTCGACTTCAGGCGGTCGAAGACCTGGCGCTCCGACCGCGTGATTTCTTCCCCGGCCCTAGCCGGACAGTGAGGGCTCCGGTATCGGATCTGGCCCCGAGGTGGCGACCCTGCTGCACGGTAGCGAGCGGGTACCTGTGGCGCAGCCTGGAACCCAACGCCAACCTGTGAAGGGTATAATGTGAAACTTAGGAGAGATACCATGCGCGCGTTGAAAGTGACGCTTCCGGCGGCGATCCTGATGGCTGGCTTCCTGCTATGCACTTCGGCCACCTACGGCAAGATGGAGTACATGAAGAAGGAGGGAGTGAAAAGCTGTACGTACTGCCACGTCAAGGCGGGAGCGAAGGACCTGAACGACACTGGCAAGTGCTATGCGGCCAACGATCACTCGCTCGCCAAGTGCAAGGCGCCCGAGAAGAAGTAAGCAGAACGTCATAATTGACTGAGCAATCGCTCCCTGACGGTCGCGGCTCGGAATGAGGCGCCGACGGAGCCGCGAGTGTCGGAAGCCATGAAGAAATGGGCAAGGTAAGGCATGCCCCACCGTGGTGGGGCATGCCTTACCTTGCCCATTGTGCGCTGGCGGGCGATTCGGTAAAGAGGCTGTCCATGAAGCTGCGATTCAACTTGATTCTCATCCTGGTGTGTTTCGGGCAGGGCCAGGCCAAGGAGCACTGGGTGGCGACCTGGACGACGGCGCAGCCGCTGGCACGCTATCTGCATGTGAGAGGCGGCGGTCCACCGCGGGCGGCCCAGGGGGTTCGACAATCAAACCGTTCGAATGATCGTGCGCACCAGCATCGGCGGCGCCCGCGTGCGCATCCGGCTCTCGAACGCTTTCGACAGCCCGCCGGTAGCAGTGGGCGCCGCGCATATCGCGATCCGGAGTAAAGACTCCGAAATAGTTTCCGGGTCGGACCGGCCGCTCGCTTTTGACGGCAAGCCCGGTTGTACGATCGGGCCGGGAATGGTCATTCTGAGCGACCCGGTGGACCTGAGTATCCCCAAGCTCGGCGATGTCGCGGTGAGCCTGTACTTCCCCGGACAGACCGGCCCTCCGACCGCGTACAACGGCTTGCATACGTCCTACGTCTCGAAGGAAGGCGATTTCACGGGCCGGCCCTCGATTCCGGATGCGACCACCACGGGGATGTATTACTAAGAAGACGGCGAACCTGGCGGTCGGCAACATGGGAATGGGCGGCAACCGGGTGCTGCGCGATGGCACGGGAGCGAGCATGCTGGCGCGATTCGACCGCGATGTGCTGAGCCAGCCGGGGGTGAAATGGCTGATTGTGCTGGAAAGCATTAACGATATCGGGAGAGCCGGGAAGCGGTTCGCGAAGCGGTCAACAACTGGATTCGCACCAGTGGAGCCTATGACGGCGTCGTCGATTTCGAAGCCGCCACGCGAGATCGCGACAACCCCAAGCGGCTGCGGCCGGAGTTCGATCCGGGCGACCACTTGCACCTGAGCGATGCGGGTTATCAGGCCATGGCGGACGCGGTAGACCTCTCGCTGTTCGGCGGGAAGCCCGGGAAACGGTAAGCTACGCCGAATAGGTCTGCTTCCACTTGGAAAGTTCCGCCGCGAGCGAAGTGCGGACGGTCACAAACTGCGGGTTCTCGTACTGGTTGACCCTTTCGCGAGGGTCCACGTTGAGGTCGTATAGCTCGCCGGGCCCCTTCCCCTGGTCGCGCAGCACGAGCTTGTAACGCTTGTCCCGGGCCATATCGGTGTTCTGATAGTGGGCGAAGACGGTGGTGCGCCAGGGCTGCTTCTTGGGCAGCGGTTTCCCCGTGGCGAGCGGCAGATAGCTGCGGCCGCACAGGTTGCGGGCGGGCAGACCGGCGCCGGTCAGCTCACAGAGGGTGGGCACCAGATCGTAGGCGCTCACCAACTCGGGCCGCGTCAATTGCGGAGGCACGTGCCCCTGCCAGCTCCACACCAGCGGCGTAGAGACTACTTCCTCATACATGTTGGCGGGATCGGAAGCCGGCGCGGAATCCCACAGGCCGTGGCGGCCCAGCAGCGAACCACAGGTGGAAGTGAAGACGATCAGGGTATGATCGAGCAGGGCTTTTTCGGAGAGCCGGGCGAGGAGCGCCGCCACATCGTCGTCGAGCGCCGTGACGGCGGCCGCGGCCAGGCGCTGGTTGAGAGCGAGATCGCTCAGCATTTCCTTATCGCGGGCGGCATTCTTGGCCGGCGCCTCCTGGCTGAAGGTCGCAAACTTGACCTGCGCATAGAGGTCGCGATACTTCCGCGGCACGCCGTTGTAGGGCGGGCGCAGGTAGGTGCAGTCGACGGTCAGGAAGAATGGCTTGCCGGCGGCCTGCGCGTCGAGGGACTTGGCGGCGGCGGCGCTATCGGTGACGGCACATGCGTACCCCACGCCCGCGAGCGCCTTGGAGAGCGGGAGGTCGCCGGGGGAGCCGGCATCCGCGTCGCCAAGCTGCATGGGGGTGCGGCCGGTGAGCAGGGTGGCGCGGCCTGGCGCGGGAGCCGGGGCGCAGGCGAAGTGGTTGAGGAAGCGCAGGCCGGTTTGGGCGAGCCCATCGAGGTTGGGAGTGTGAACCTCGTTGTTGCCGTAACAGCCCAGTATCCAGGAGGGCAATCGATCGGCCAGGATGAGCAGGATATGGGGCCGCTCGGCAGGCGTTTTGGTGGCGGCGAGGGCCGGCAGGGCGAGGCTGCCGAAGAAGAAATGGCGGCGGGAGAGGGGCATCGTGAATTACAAGTATAAGCCGGGGTGGGCGGGGCCGGTTTCCTACTGCGCTAAAGGAATCTCGAGATCCGCCGATAGTGAGAACAACGGCCGCGATGGCCGCAACTTTGATGACCAGCCGGATTCATGCCGACCGCCCGACTTGGAGACTCGTCCTGGCTAGCATAGCCGCGGCGGTGGTGGTGGCCGGAGCGTGGGCCGGCTTTCGTCACGACGCGTGGGCGGGAACACTCGCCGCCGCACTGTTTGTTCTGGCGCTGGCTGGCTGGTTCTTTGCCTATCACCGCTACGTTTGGGCCGAAAGGGCCGAAGAGCAGTACCGCGTTCTATTCAACAACAGCAACGATGGAGTGCTTGTATTTGGGCTCGGGGACGACGGGGTGCCCACCAACTTTATCCAGGTGAACGACGTGGCCTGTCAACGCCTGGGCTACACACGGGAGGAGTTGCTGGAGCGTTCGATGCGCGATTTTCTCGCGCCCGGGACGTTGGATTTTGGCTCGATCCTGCAACGTCTACTCGCCGGGGAACAGTGGCTCTTTGAGATGGAGGCCCTGACCCGGGATGGCCGCAGGATACCGACCGAGATCAGCGCGAGGGCTTTCCTGCTGGGCGGCCAGTGGACGGTGCTGGCCGTGGCCCGCGACATCACGGAGCGCAAGCGCATGGAGAAGGATCTCCGGATGATCGCTTTGGTGGTGGAAAGCAGCACGGACCTGGTCGGCTTCGCTTCGATGGAAGGATCGGTATCGTTTGTCAACCCCGCCGGGCGGCAGATGTTGGGCCTCGATAAAGATGAGCCGATGGCCGTTAGCGTGTTTGACTACCTCATAGATGAAGACCGGGAGTGGTTCCGCGAGCGGGTCTTGCCAGCGGTCGCGCGGGACGGCCGGTGGGAGGGGGAAACGCGATTCAAGCACCATAAGACCGGCGCGCCCATCCCCATGTGGCAATCCATATTCTTCATTACCGAGCGGGGGACGAACCGCCGGATCGCCATGGCGACGATTTGCCGGGACATCACCGAGCGCAAGCGGGAGGAACATTACCAACATCTTTCCGCTGAAATCCTGGGTATTCTGAATGAGCCTCTTGGCGTACGCGATGCGATCACACGAATCCTGGCGGCCATCAAGCGGGAAACGGGCTTCGACGCGGTGGGGATTCGACTACGAAGCGGCGATGACTTCCCCTACTTTGTCCAGAACGGATTTGCCCCCGATTTTCTGCTTACCGAGAATACGCTGATTGGCCGGGATGAGAACGGCGCCCCTCTGAGGGATGAGAATGGCAACATCAGCTTGGAGTGCGCCTGCGGCCTGGTGCTCTCTGGGCAGACAGATCCGGCGAACCCGCTTTTCAGCAAGGACGGAAGTTTTTGGACCAACAACGCGCTGCCGTTGCTGGATGTTCCGGCCGGCCAGGACCCGAGGCTCCATCCGCGCAACCACTGTATTCATCAGGGGTATCGTTCGGTGGCGCTCATTCCCATTCGCGTAAACCGCGACATCGTGGGCCTGCTGCAGCTCAACGACCGGAAGCAGGACCGTTTCACACTGGAGCAGATCCACTTCTTCGAGGGGATCAGCGCCAGCATCGGTGTGGCCCTGACGCGTAAACAGCAGGAGGATGCCCTGCTGGAGAGCGAAGCGCGGCACCGCCTGTTGTTCGATGGCTCGCGGGACGCCATGATGACCCTGGCCGCGCCTTCGTGGAAGTTCACCTCGGGGAATCCGGCGGCGTTGGAGATGTTCGGTGCCAGCGATGCCGCGGAATTCACCGCGCTGGGGCCGTGGGATGTATCCCCCGAACGGCAGCCCGACGGCAGCTCGTCGGCGGACAAGGCACGGGAAGCGATCGAGGCGGCCCTGCGCGATGGTTCCCGATTCTTCGAATGGACGCACCGGCGGCTGGACGGTGCGGATTTCCCGGCCACCGTGCTGATGACCAGGATGGAGACAGGCGGCCAGGTATTTCTCGAGGGCACCGTGCGCAACATCACGGCCCAGAAGCAGGCCGAGGAGCGCATCGAGAAGACGCTCACGCGGCAGCGGGGCGTCGGCAGGCTTCGGCAGTCGCTCCTGACCCCGGCGCCGCTGGAGGAGACGCTCCGGAAGGTCACCGACGCCATCGTCAGCGTGTTCGACGCCGATTTCTGCCGCATCTGGTTGATTCGGCCCGGAGATCTGTGCGACCGGGGCTGCCCGCATGCCGAGGTGCACGAGGGGCCGCACGTCTGCCGGCACCGTGACCGGTGTTTGCATTTGGTGACGAGCTCCGGCCGCTACACCCACATCGACGGCCCAGGCCACCGGCGTGTTCCATTCGGGTGTTACAAGATCGGACGCCTGGCATCGGACGAAGAAGCCAAGTTCGTCTGCAACGACGTCCAGAACGATCCGCGTGTTCACAATCGTGCCTGGGCCCGCGAGCTGGGACTGGTGTCGTTCGCGGGATACCAGCTCCGATCACCGGGGGAAGAGACCCTGGGCGTTCTGGCCCTGTTCGCCAAACATCCAATCCTGGCTGAGGAAGATGCCCTGCTGGACGGACTCGGGACTACGGTGGCTCTGCTGGCCAAGCGAGCCGCCATCGAGGAGGCGCTGCTCCGGCGGACCGGGGAGTTGGCAGGTTCCAACGCCAAACTGGAGCAGGAACTGGCCGGCCGCGCAAAAGCGGAGGAGGAGTTACGGGCGAAAGAATACATTCTGTCCGAATCGCAGCGCATTGCCCAGGTCGGCAGTTGGAGCTGGGATCTGGCGACCGGCGCACTTACGTGGACGCCCGAAACATATCGTCTTCATGGAGTCTCGCCGGATACCTTCGTCCCGTCCCGTGAGACGCTTCTGGGTCTGCTCCACCCGGATGACCGGGCCGCCATGCAAAAATGGCTCAGCGCCTGTCTGGCAGGGGAAGAACCGTCCGACCTGGAGTTTCGCGCCACCCTGCCTGACGGCAGCGTCCGCAATATCCTGGGTCGCGGGCACTTAGTACAGGACGCAGAGAAGAAACCGATCCGGATGGATGGCATCGCTCAGGACATTACCGAGCGCAGGCAGGCCGAGGAGCGCATCGCGCGGATGATGAAAGATCTGGAATTGGAGAAGGATCGCGCGGAAGCCGCCAGCCGGGCCAAGAGCGAGTTTCTGGCCAACATGAGCCACGAAATCCGGACTCCCATGAACGGCATTCTGGGCATGACCGCGCTGGCGCTCGACACGCAGCTCAGCCCCGAGCAGCGCGAGTATCTCGGCATGGTCAAAAGCTCCGCCGATTCTCTGCTGGAACTCATCAATACCATCCTCGACTTCTCCAAGATCGAGGCGGGAAAACTGGAGCTGGAGTCGATCGAATTCAGCCTGCGGGACACCTTGGAGCCCACCTTGAAGACCCTGGCATTGCGCGCGCATGAAAAGGGCCTCGAACTCAACTATCAGGTGAGGCCGGACGTGCCGAAGACTCTGGTGGGCGATCCGGGTGTGCTTCGCCAGATCCTGGTGAACCTGGTGGGGAATGCCATCAAGTTCACCGAGCACGGCGAGGTGAACGTGCGGGTGGAGCGCGAGTCGGAAGAAGAGGGGCGGGCATGCCTCCACTTCAGGGTCCAGGACACGGGAATCGGCATCCCGGTGGAGAGCCAGACGGGGATTTTCGACGCCTTTGTCCAGGCGGACAGCTCGACCACGCGCCGTTACGGCGGCACCGGCTTGGGGCTGACCATTTCCCGCCGGCTGGTGGAAATGATGGGCGGCCGCCTCTGGCTCGAGAGCACACCTGGGAAAGGCGCGGCGTTTCACTTCACGGTGTGGTTGGGGAAAGGAGATCAAACGAAGCGGGCTAAGCCGGGGCCGGCGAACTTGGCGGGCTTGCCGGTATTGGTGGTGGACGACAACTTCACGAACCGGCGCATTCTGGAAGAGATGCTCACTGCCTGGCGTTTGAAGCCGGTACTGGCGGAGAGCGCTCGGAAAGCCATGAGCCAGCTCGAGAAGGCGCTGGACGCGGGCCTTCCGTTTCCCCTGGTTCTGGTGGACGCCAACATGCCGGAGATGGATGGGTTCGCCTTGGTGGAGCAGATCCGGCGGAACTTAGGGCTGGCGGGGGCCATCATTATGATGTTGACTTCGGCGGGCCAGACCGGCGACGCCGCTCGATGCCGGGAGCTCGGGGTAGCTCGGTACCTCATCAAGCCGATTGGACAGTCGGAGTTGCTGGACGCGATCCTACAAGCCGTGGGAAGTGAACCAGAGGCCGTGGCCCCACCAGCACAGCCAAGCATCCATCAGCCCTTGCAGCAGCGTCTCAGGGGACTTCGCATCCTCTTGGCCGAGGATAACCCGGTGAACCAAAAGCTGGTTGTCCGACTGTTGGAAAAGCGCGGGCAAAACGTGCAGATTGCCAGCAACGGGCGCGAGGCGTTGGAGAAACTCAAGGAAGCGGACTTCGACCTGGTCCTGATGGATGTGCAGATGCCTGTCATGGGGGGATTCGAGGCCACCGCCGCCGTGCGCGAGGGGGAGAAAGGCACGGGCCGGCACATTCCGATTCTGGCCCTGACGGCCCGCGCCATGAAAGGCGATCGGGAGCGTTGCCTGGCCGCGGGGATGGACGGCTACATCGGGAAACCGATTCGATTGGAGGAGCTATTCGAGCAAATCGAGGCCCTCATTCCATCCGTCCCGCTGGCCCGGGTGGGGACGTAGCGCCGAGGAACTCGGCGAGGGCGGCCGTCCATGCGCGAAGGGGCGGTAGTTTCGTATTGAGAAGAATCGCCCGGGGCGGACGCGCCGCCTGGCGCGGGAAATGCGACGAGGGGACGGGAAGCACGGTCACGCTTCTTCCCGCGATGTGGAAGATCTCCCGGGCGAAATCGAACCAGCTTGCGCCGCCGCTGTTGGTGAGGTGATAGATGCCGGGCGGCGGCAACGCGTCGAGCAAACGGTGCGTGCCTGCCGCCAGGTCGGGCGCGTAAGTGAGGCTGTTGATCTCGTCGGAAACCACTTGCAGCGTATCCCTTTTTGCGGACAGATCCAGCATGATGTCGACGAAGCTTTTCTTGGAAAGGTCGCTCGATCCCTTGGGGCCGAAGATCACCGCGGTGCGAACGACGTAACACCTTGCGCCGCTGGCCGCGGCCAATTGCTCGCCCCGCAATTTGGAGCGTCCGTACACGGAGAGCGGCGCCGGAGGGTCGGCTTCGGCGTATTCGCCGTGGACGCCGTCAAACACGTAGTTGGTGCTGTAGTGAACCAGCGGGATGCCCATGTCCTTGGCGTACCCCGCCAACTCGCCGACGAAATCGGCATTGAGGGCGAAGGCCCGATCGGGGCGGTCTTCGGCGCCATCCACATCGTTGAAGGCGACGCAATTGACGATGGCGTCGGGGGTGAAACCGAGCGAGCCGATTTTGGCCCGCAGCGAAGGAGAATCGAGGACGTCGATGTCTTCGCGGTCCCAGCCTACGGCTTCGGGATACAACTTCATGAGCTGGCCGCCGAGAGTGCCTTTGGATCCGAGAATGAGAACTCGCCAGTTGTTGTGGGGCATCGCCTCGGATTATAGTTGGTTTGGGCCATGATTCCCAACGTGCTGACGATTCTCCGGATCTTTTTCGTGCCACTGCTGGTCGCGGCGCTCGTCGAGCAGGATGTCGGCTTCCGCCTGGGAACTTTCACGGTGACCAACGAGTGGCTGGCGCTGGCGATTTTTCTATCGGCCGCCGCCACGGACCTGTTGGACGGGTATCTGGCGCGGCGCTGGAAACAGGTCACCACCATCGGGACGCTGCTCGACCCCATCGCCGATAAGCTGCTGGTATCGGCCGCGCTGATCTCACTGGTGCAGGTGCGCGCGCTGCCGGGATGGATGGCCATTCTGATTATCGGGCGCGAATTCGCGGTCTCGGGGTTGCGGGCCATCGCTGCCGCCGAAGGCTACACCATCAAGGCCAGCGACCTGGGCAAAACCAAGATGCTCTCCCAGGTGGTGGCCATCTCCTGCATGCTGCTGAGCGTGCGCCACCCGGAGTTGCGGCGGCCGGGCATGTTCCTCATGTGGGGCGTGGTGTTCTTCGCGATGCTCTCCGCGTTCAGCTACTTCGGCAAGTTCTGGCACAAGGTGGACGAGGGCGTCAAGAATCGGCGCCGGCGCGAATTGCTGACTCTGGAGCGCAAGCGGCAGAGAGCGGCGGTGCGCCGTCACAGGGGATCGAGGGGCGCGGGAGGCTTGGCCACGGGTACAATTTCGAACCCGCCCGAGGTGAACTGAACCGTCCGCACCTGTCCCTTGGGACCCACCGGGCCGACGGATTTTCCATTCAGCGTAATGGTGACGCCGCCGGCGTTGCCCAGCCGCAGAAGTACGGTGCTGGCGGCCTCGATGGTGCGGCTTTCCTGGGCGCCCAGAGTGCCCGAGAACAGATACTTGCCATCGCTCCGCGCCAGCACCCACACGGGTTCGTCGGCGGTCAGCTCCACACGCACAGCCGCATTGGGAGTCGATGCGGAAGCGCCGGCCACGGGAACGGGCGGCGGGGTGCCCCCTGGGCCCGGAGGCGCGGGTTGCTCCGTCGAAGGAGCGGCAACGGGAGCACCGGACGTCGGCTGAGTTCCACTGGGAGCCGTGGACGGCCGATCTGCCGGCGATGGGGTTTGCTCCACCGGAGCCGGCTGTGGCGCTGGTTGAACGGCCGTAACCGGCGGCCTTTCATGCGCGGGCGCCGGACGGCGCGTGTGCTGCCACCAGGTGTACAGAACCGAGCACACCAGCATGGCTGCCACCACGAGCGCCGCGGCGGAGAGCGGCGACGACCAGCGGAAGCGGCTTCCGCCGACCCCCTCCCACTCCTCGACGCGAGGCACGTGGATCGCGGAATCCGCGGGTTTGGGCGCTTCCACGGACGCGGTTATCTCCGGCGCCGGCTCGAGTGTGCGCTGCAATTCGCCGGCGATTCTTTCTTCGTCGAGACCCAGCAGGCGGGCGTACTGGACGATGAAGCTCCTGGTGAAAACGCCGCCCGGGAGCTTGTCGAGCTGTCCCGCTTCAATGGCTTCCAGGAATCTCGACGAGATTTTGAGTTCTTCGGCGATCTGTCCCAGTTCGAGATTGCGCTTGAGGCGTTCGCGGCGCAGAGTCTCGCCAATGGAGGTCATACAGGTGGTCTTCCGCCCTTTAAACCCATCATACAACAAGGGCGAAATGAGGCAGGGGTATGCCTCGCCCTGCTAGCATAATCGGTTGATCTCCGTTGTGGTGGTGAATTGGAACCGGAAGGAGCTTCTGCGCGCCTGCCTGGCGTCGCTGGCGCGGCAGACGGGCGTGGAGTTTGAAGCCATCGTGGTGGACAACGGCTCCACCGACGGCTCGGCGGAGATGGCGGAACGGGAGTTCGGCCGGCGGGTGATCCGCAATCCGGAAAACCGGGGGTTCTGCGCGGCCAACAACCAGGGCATCGCGGCGGCGCGCGGCGAATTCATCGCGCTGCTCAACAACGACGCGGAAGCCGAGCCGGGCTGGCTGGCCGCGCTCGAGCGCGCCTGTTCGGGGCGGGCGGACGTGGGTATGGCCGCCAGCAAAGTGCTGGTGTGGGAGGACCCGGGACGCATCGACAAAGTGGGGCACCTGATATTCCCCGATGGACAGAATCGCGGGCGCGGCAGCGGTACAGAGGACCGCGGCCAATACGACCGCGAAGAGGAAGTGCTGTGGCCGGACGGCTGCGCGGCCCTGTACCGCAAGGAGATGCTGGAGCGGATCGGCGGATTCGACGAAGATTTTTTCGCCTATGGCGACGACGCCGAACTGGGGCTGCGCGCGCGCATCGCCGGCTGGAAGTGCGTCTACACGCCGCGGGCCGTGGTGCGGCACCACCGGGGCTCGACGCTGGGGAAAGATTCGGTGCGGCGGCTGGAACTGATTGAGCGCAACCGTCTGCTGCTGGCCATCAAGCTGTTTCCCTGGAGCCTGCTCTGGCTCAACCCGGTTTACTTCGCGGCGCGCGTGGCGGCGGGCCTGGCGGCGGCGCGGCGGGGCGAGGGCGATACGGCGCATTTCCCCGGGCCGCGGGGCAAGTGGGCGATGGCGCGCGCGCTGATTCGCGGGGATCTGGCGGCACTGCGCCTGGCGCCGCGCATGTTGCGCAAGCGCGCCGACATCCGGCGCATCCGCCGGTTAACGCCGGGCGAAGTACGGCGGCTGATTCTGGCGCATCGGCTGAGCTTGAGGGATACGGCATGAGCGCGTGCCTGGTGTGCGGCTGCGAGCGTTCGGCGCCGCTCTTCACTTCGACGGACCGGCTGTACCGCACCACGGCCAAGCAGTTCGCGGTGGTGCGGTGCTGGGAATGCGGCATGGCGCGGCTCGATCCGCAGCCCGCCGCCGAGGAACTGCGCCGCTACTATCCCGAGAACTACTGGTTTGCGCCGGATGAGAGCGCGGCCAGCCGAATTGAAGAAGCCTACCGGCGATTGGTGCTGCGGGACCACGTGCGATTCGTGGCGCAAGCGCTGGCGGGAACTCGCGCGCGCGGCCCGCTGCTCGACGTGGGCTGCGGCGGCGGGCTTTTTCTGGGGATGATGCGGGAGCGCGGGTATTCGGTGGTGGGGTTGGACTTTTCGCCTGAAGCCGCGGCCATCGCATGGAAGCGGCAGCGGGCGGCGGCGGTGTGCGGGGACCTGGCACACGCTCCGCTCAGCGCCGGCAGCTTCGCGGGCATCACCATGTTCCATGTGCTGGAGCACGTGCCCGATCCGCGCGCCTACCTGGCGGCCGCCCGCGAGCTGCTGGCGCCGGATGGCCGCCTGGTGGTGCAGGTTCCCAATGCGGCGTCGTGGCAGTTCCGTCTGTTGGGGCGCCGCTGGAGCGGCGTGGACGTGCCGCGCCACCTTTTCGACTTCCGCGACCGCGACGTGGAAAGGCTGCTGGAGGCCTCCGGTCTGGAAGTGGTGCGGCGCAAATACTTCTCGCTGCGCGATAACCCGGCGGGCCTGGCGTCGAGCGTGGCGCCGGGTCTCGATCCCATGGCGCGGCGCGTGCGGCGAGTGGCGGAGAGCGCCGGCGCGCGGCTGGCCAAGGACCTGGCATATTTGGCGCTGGCGGCTGCGGCGCTGCCGTTTACGCTGGCCGAGGCGGCCTTCCGCGCCGGCTCGACGGTGATGATGGAGGCGCGCAAGCGATGAGGTACTCGAGGCTCGCATACCGGCTGCCGCGTCCGCTACGGCGGCACATCCTGCACTTCGAGGCGGAAATCGAAGATGCCGTGGCGGCGTTGGCGCGCGGTCTGCCGGCGGGCGCGCGAGTGCTCGATGCCGGCGCGGGGGAAGGGCAGTACGCGCGCTATTTCGCGCGGCAGCGCTATTGCGGCGTGGACCTGGCGGTGGGCGACACCGCGTGGAATTACAGCCGGCTGGACGCGATTGCCGATCTCACCGCGCTGCCGTTCCGCA
>Ga0181527_1002186_pt1 | contig 18853 bp, 10 predicted proteins | sample PEATcosm2014_Bin_30_FD_119762 | JGI IMG/M metagenome (GOLD analysis project Ga0181527, IMG submission 119762) | Peatland microbial communities from MTU Mesocosm Facility, Houghton, MI, USA - PEATcosm2014_Bin06_60_metaG | ecosystem: Environmental > Terrestrial > Soil > Wetlands > Peat | place...
CGGATTGGCCGTAGCATCGAGGGCGTTGGAGTTCGCGTGGCAATTGGCGCAATCGGCGCCGCCATTGTTGTAAAAGACGTTGTAGCTGGCGCTGGCCCCATTCGCGGAATCATCGATCGCAGAAGTGCCGCCGTTGTTGGCGAAGAGGTTGTTCGCGATGGTTGCCGTGCCGCCGCTCAGGATATAGACCTCGCCGCTCCCGCCCGTGTTCCCGGAGAAGGTGTTATTCGTGATTGCGATCGTGCCTGACGCCGCAACTGCTCCGCCGACGCCGACGGAGGTGTTGCCGAAGAATGTGCTGTTCCAGAGGGTGAGCCCACCAGAGGCATAAATGGCGCCGCCCATCGTACTGGAGTTACTCGTGAAGGTGCTGTTGCTCACCGTGAGGCTTCCACCCGCATCGATTGCGCCGCCGAAGCTGGTGGCGCCCGTTGACGAATTATTGGCGAACTCACAGGCGTTTACTGTGAGCGAACCGCCGCCTTGATTGATAGCGCCGCCTGATAAAGCAACGTTCCCGCCGGAGAACTTCAGGCCCGAGATGTTCACTGTAGCTGTTCCCGTGATGTTAAACACCCGGAAGCTTCCGCCGCCGGAGATGGTGAGCTGGTTTGCGCCTGGGCCAGTGATCGTTACGCTCTTGGCGATGGCCGGTAGGGCGCTCGCCAGCGTGATCGTGCCCGATACTCCCGTCAAGTCGATGGTGTCGCCCGAGGAGAAATTGTTAAGGCAATAACGCAGCGTGCCGCTGGTATTCGTATCCGCGGTCGAACTCACCGTGCAGGTCGCCGCCCACGCCCCTGCGGAACCGAGGCACAATGCCGCCAGCGTGGCGGCCAAGCGCAGGAATCCGGATAAATGCCGCTCTTTACCACCCTTCGGCGGGAAAACCGAAAAATCCACTTGAGGAAGGACAGCCAGGCAACGCGAGCGAAGCAGTTTCATAGTCAGGCTCCGAATAGGCTAAGGGTAGAAAGGAAAGGCCCCGCGTTCCGCTCCAAGCAGGATCGTTGGCGGCACGCACAAGAAAACACACCGGACTCAGAAGGAGATCGAGATTGAGACATCGCAGCTTGGAAACCCTCGTAGCTGTGGCCGTACGCCATAGCCCAATCTGCAATATGAGAAAGATTCCAACCGCAGGCTTCCTAAAAACCGGCCGTTAACGCAAATGCGGCCAAACAATTATCTGCCTTTTAGAACGTGCTTCTAAATGGCTTCAGACACACCTGCACCTTGTGGAATCAGCAAAACAACAGCGGGAAAAAGGTATTGGCAAAAGGTATCTTGAAGCACGCTCCACGTACCCTCTGTCAAGCAATCAACATCACTGCTCTTTCAGGCAATTCCATACCACTCGGCTTCTCCCCGATTGGGTTAACTCACCCATGGTACGGATTAACGGAGGCCATTCTAAGAATCAATACGATCAAAGTCAAGTCAAATCTTTGGGTTTCTGATCGATCACTGGCACGAGCCTCTAAAGTACTCGTTGAAATCCGCAGCAATGCTGCCGGTTTTCGACCATTTCTTAGCCCCTTCCTGACGAAAAAGCTACTTTGAGTTGAGCAGGAATCGGTCAGGTCGAGTCTGTGCCCCTCTGAGTGTCATCTTCATTGAGACAATGGCGCATCGCACGGTCACTTGGAGCTGTAAGGTGAATCCGATCCAGCCCTGGCTGAGGTCACGGCCTATAGACCGGGAGATATAGTTTTCTTCCCTCCGGGAAAAGTGCAGTTCGAAGTTGACCGCAAGAACAACAAGGTCTTTCCCAGCCACGTGGGAATCGTCGTCGATCATGGTCACTGGATCGGGAGCCAATCGTCGACCGGGGTCGACCAAGTAGCTCTTAACAACGTGTGGTGGAGTTCTGGACCGAGGAAGTTCCTTCAGTACTGGAAGCTTCAATAGAACACTATGGGGCGCAACATGCGCACTTCAAGAAGACAACTGATCGCGATGACATTTGTTCTTTCTTCCTTATGGGTATCGCGCAATCCAACAGAGCGGAAGTGCCCGCCGCAGTTCTTGCACAATGGCAAGTCATAGATGTGATCTGCCCTACATGTGATCTCCATTCTCGGCTAGAAGTTGGCACCTTGATAGAGCTAAGCAATGCAACGATAAAGAATCCGCTCGGCGGAGACTGTGCACGGCTACCCGGATACTGACGGGCGGGCAGGTTGACATCGCACTTGGCTCCCCGTCCGATGCGAATCCTCGACTGTTTCAGGACCCCACTTACCATCCCTGCCTACGACTTCGATCTCGACTTCCATGGCCTGGCCCCTTGCTCCTTTCGGCGCGGGCGGAAAGACCGTGCCGCTGATCTTTATTGGACGCCCGGCCGTAAAGTCGGCACGGGCGCGTGGCGGCTCAGCCGCGGAGACGTGCAATCAAGCCTGATGCGGTCGACTTTCGGCGCGCCGACTCCCACTCGGCCTGCAATTTGGGACTCGCGTATGGCAGAGTGTCAAAGACCGCCAGAAGCTGTTTCTCCGCCTCGATCTTGTCCCGCTCCTTAAGCAGCGCCTTCGATCGCTGGATTGCCCCGGAGATCGCGCGGTCAGCAAAAGCTTGCTCATGTGCCCGGAACAGCTCTCCCATCGAGCGGCAGAGGGCGGGATCGGCAGTGGCCCTGGCAGCCTGGCGCAGCAGCAATTCTCCTGCGGGAATATTGGTCTCGAGCGCTGCATAGGCCCGTCCCAGGGTCCGGTAGACGACCTGCTGCTGCTCATCCTCAAGCACGACGAGTGCGCTTTGCACGCTTTCAGACTGTTGCACCGGACGCGGTTGCATGCGCAAGAGCTGCGTGGCCTCGTTGCGTTTGCCGGCGCGCAGGAATTTGATGGCCGCGCCGAGCGCGTCCTTGATCTGTCGGAGCAGTGCTTCGCGGCCGGAAAAGGCATCGCCGAGCATGCGTCTGAGCGCGGGATCTTCCTCCTGGCGAAGCGTCTCTTCCAGGAAGGCGACCGCCTCGTCGAAGGCGGAATCGTCGATCAGCGCGCGCGCGCGGCTCAAATTGGCGCTGAGTTGTTCCAGGCGCTGGTGCTCGGCTTCCTCGTGACGCGCCAGTTCGAGCAACTGCATGATCTCGGCTGAAGCGATGCCTTCGGCCTGGCAGAACTCGAGTATCGAGACCGCGCTGGCGTAGTCCTGCTTGCCGAGGGCCTCGCGCGCGCCGGCCAGATAGTCGGCACGCCTCTCCTCGACCGTCTGAGCCTTCACGCGCTCAACCAGCCGAGCCTCGTGCTCCATCAGGGTTTCATTGCCGGGCAACTGGGCCTGGGCTTTGCGCACCCGCTCCAGCGCTTCGCGCGGCCCAAGATTCTTGCAGGCGAGCAGGGTCTCGTCGACCAGCCGCTTGTTTTCCTGCTCGAGCACCAGGCGCTGAACCTCGGCGCTGAGGCGGATGAGTCCCGACTCCATCGGCATTTCCGCGATGGCTTGCTGAATGGAGGCGGCCGCCTGCTGAAGTTGCTCGAAACTCGAGGCCTGGGCCACTTCCTCCTCAAGACGCGTGACCACTTCCCGCCTGCGGGTCTGCTCCATGCGATTGCGAACGTCGCCCAAAAGCAGGGGGAGATCAGGATTGGTGGGGTCGACTTCCTCGACCTGCTTGAGAATCTGCATGGCTTCGGCGTAACGCCGGGCATCCATCTCATTACGCGCGGAATTTAGCAAGGTCCGTGCCTGCGCCTGCCCCTGCGCCCGTTGCATCTCCTTTTTGAGACCGTTGCAGATGGCAATGATCCGCGAGTTGGTTTTGTCTATCTTTCGGGCCCGCTCCGCGGCGGCGATGGCGGACTTGAAGTCTCCTTTGCGCCGCGCCACTTCGGCCTGAGCCATCAAGGTGTTGATCTTGCTCTGTCTTTCCTTCTCCCGCTGCGCATTCTCGCGCAGCGCCATCAGCTCGGGAGAGCCCGCTACCAGCTCGGGGTTGTTTTCGAGGATGGAAAGGCACTGGTCGTAGCGCTGCGCATTGAAGGCGTCCTCGGCGACCTGACGAATCTGCTGGACATCGTACTCGCGGCGCCGCTGCGTGAGCACGTCCTGCACGCGGGCCAGCAACTCCTTGGCCTGCGCATTTCTTGGGTCGATCTGCAGCAGCCGCGCCAGGACGCTGTGTGCGTTGGCAAGCTGATCCTGCCCGACAAGCCCTTGCGCCTCGGCCAGCATTTCCCGCACCTGACCCGGCTGCATTTCAGCGATCACCGCAGCCAGGTCTGCCGCCATCTCCTCTGCCGCGGCGTAGCGATCGTCAGGTCGCTTGGCCAGAGCGTGATCGACGATTGCTTCCAAGCCGAGCGGGCACTTGATGCCCAGATCGCTGAGGCTGGGGTAGGGGGCGGAGAGAATCTTCTGCATCACCACGGTTTCGTCGCCGCTGAAAGGGGGCTGACCGGCAATGAGCTCGTACAGCACCACCCCGGTGGAGAAGATATCCGAGCGTCCGTCGAGGGTGCGGCCGCGAAGCCGCTCGGGTGCCATATACGGCACGGTTCCGATGAGAAAGCCCACCCTGGTGTGCCCGTGCTCCTGCCGCTCCAGCCGCGCGATACCAAAGTCCAGCAGCTTGGCGTTGCCGTCAGGCAGGACAAAGATGTTGGCCGGCTTCACGTCGCGGTGGATCACCCCCTTCTGATGGGCGAATCCCAGCGCCCGGCAGACCTCCTCTATAATTCGCAGGCGCTCGATCAAAGTCGGGGCTTCCTCGCTTGCAGTCAGCTTGTCGAGGGGCTTGCCCGGTAGGAACTCCATCACGATATAGGGAGCGCCGTTGTGCTCGCCTACCTGGTAGACCGTAACAATATTCGGATGATTGAGTTTTCCCGTGATCCGGACTTCGTCGTAGAAACGCGCCAGCATGTTGGGATCGTTGGCCAGCCCCTCGGTGAGCATCTTGATGGCCACTTCGCGGCCGATCGCCGTGTCCACGCCCCGGTAGACAACTCCCATTCCCCCGCGGCCCAGCTCGGAGGTGATTTCGTAGCGGCCGACGCGCTCGACTCCCCCGTTCTGCTCCATCTCAGGAATCCCCCATCCCCGAAAGCTGATCTTTGAGTTCCCTGCCGCCGGTTCGCGGGCTTCCCCGGGCGCGCGTTCCGGCGCTTGTGCCAGCTTCTACTGCCCTGTGGTTGCCACCGCTTTGATGTTGAACTGTTCGGCAAGGAACCGCTGGGCGTGTGCGCATTCCGGCGAGTCCGTTTTCGGCATTATCTCAAGGAATCGCAGATATCCTTCGCCGGCTCCGTCCAGGTCGCCACTGTCCTCCCGGCTCTTGGCCTCTTCGTAAATCTTGTGCGGCAGCACATCCACATGCTTGCGCACCGCTTCAATGAGCGCCTGAAGTCCGGCGTTTTCGACCGAAGTCATGAACTCCTCCGGATCGATGACCGTTCCGCTTTCCTGAACGCCTTCGGTATCCTCCCCTTTCACGTTCTCCAGGATGGTGTATTCCTTGTGTTCCTCTTCGTTGATCGGCACCAACTCGGCTCTCTGGCCGCTGAAGGAGTCGCTGACACGGAACTGAACCTGGATGGTGCTGGTGAGCTGCACCGTCCTTTTCGTGTAGTTATAGGGGCGGATGACATCGACGGTCACTTTTTCAGGAATCGCGTCGAGTCGGGCTCGGACATCCTGCACATCCTTCTCCGCGGCCTGCACTTGCTTGTTCTCCGTTGCGATTTCCTTCTTTTTCCCCTTGGCTGCGGCTCCCTGGAGCGCAGCCTGGGCCGCGCTGAAATCCATCTGGGCTTGCTGCAGCTCGCGGTTGACTTTATTCCATTCTTCGTTGGTAACCTGTTCCTGGCCCGACCTGTACTTCGACTCGACCGGTTCCTTTTTCTCGACCTTGGTGAGGTGATGCTGCAGGACATCGCCGACCAATTCGAAGTCGGGCTCCACGGGGACCGTCTCGCCTGCGCGAACAACCTTGACCGGGATGCCGGAGCCCTCCAGCCCGGTGATAATCGCATTCTCCAACTGGTCGGTGAAACCGGCGCTTTCGCGCTGCGAGGTCTGGTCGCGAAACTGCACGCGGATGGAAAGCTGGGAACGCACGGCATGGGCTGGTCCGGCGGCCACTTGAGCATCGCGGACCGCATCCAGGTTCGTAGCCTTGTAGGGCAGCGCTTCCATCAGGTACGTCCAACCCAATTCCGTTCCCGACCCGCTGGGCTTGGCTAGGTAACGCTTAGCCTGGTCGAGCAGGTAGGCGCTCAATTCGTCGCCCAACAAGCCCATCCGATCCTGGAACGACTCGTTGCCGCTCAACTCGTAAGCGTTCCGCAGATAGGCGTAAGCCCGCTCCATCGCTATCTCGTCGGCCAGCCCGCGAATGGGATAGTGCGCCTGCTGGAGGCTCTTGGCCGCTGTGGAAGCAGCCTGGACATAGGCCGGCTCCAACCTCTCCATGTCGTCTCCTACCAGCTTCGCCTGGTCGGGTGGCAACGAGGAGAGAGTCTCGTAGGCGCGGATGATGTCCTTGTTAGCCTCGTACTGCTTGCTGGTTTCCTCGGCCTTGTCGGCGGCTTCCCGGTCCTGCTTTTTCTTCAACTGTGCCTGCGCGTTCTTCAGAAGGTCAGCGGCCTCGCCGGTTTGCTTGATGGCGGAAGCCTTCTGGAAGTCCTCGATGGCCTTTTCCCAGTCCCCCTCGTCGGCAAGGCGCTTGCCACGGGCAATGTGATCGTCGTATGCCCCGTCCACAATGGCGGTAACGTGGGATTCTTCGCCGTAGAAGGCCCGGTAGGGACTCAGCGTAACCATAGCCTGGTCGAATTGCTTGGCGCGCGCGAATGATTCCGCTGCGCGGAGCGTGCTCTCCAGCCTGTTGCTGGCCATCAGAACGTCGGCCGACAAGGACTGGCTTCCCGTGTTCGTCGGATCAATTCCGTTGACCGTATCGCTGAACTTCCTGGCATTGATCAGGTGAGGGTAACCGGGAGCCTTGGCTTGCAGGGCATCCTGATAGTCCTTGAGCTCCTTGCGCCCTTGTTCGGCAATGGCCGTCACCCGGGTAGCGATGCCTTGGTCCAGTTCTTTCAGTTGAGGGGAAGCGGAGTCAAGCGCCCGCGCCTTCTCCGCTTGCGACTTGGCGTCATTCAACGAATCGTAGGCCGGCGCAGTGGATGCAGCTGTTTTGTCGTAGGCCGCAAGATAGGTCTCGCCGACACCGACGAGCAGAGCGGCCAAAGCCTTCCCGGCCGCGGGGAGGTGCGCGCCTGTGGGGTACTTTGCTAAGTAGCCTTGCCAGCCCGGGATATCGCCGGCTCTCTGCGCCCGAAGATACTCCGCCAGTTCGATATCAGGAGCCGCGACAAAAACCAGCTTCACTCCCTTCTCGAGGGGTTCGGGCGGGGTGGCGGTTGCGCCTTGCGGACCAATTGTCGTTGCGTTGAGCTGGGCCTGTTCGGCAAAATCGGCGGACGTCATCGCCTCGCCGTGGTCGAACCTCGCGTTCAAGGGCACCACGATCTTCGGAGTCCCGCCGCCTACGCTATAGCGCAGTATGCCGTCGGCGCCACGCTCCAGCACGCCACCTGGTCCCAAAGCCAGCTTTTCCAGTTTGCCGTAGGCGGCCTTATCGACCGGCTGTGCCTCGCAAGCACTGCACGCGCGCATCTCCGCTTTACCGTTGATCAGCACGTCGCCCAGGATCAAATAGGTGGCCCCGCTCGGGCCATCGAAGATTTCGATGGCCGTCAGCGAAGGCTCCTTTGCCATTAGCGGAGAAACCGAAAGCGTGAAGACGATGAAAGCCAGCAACCAAATCGTGAGATAACGCCGATCAGTTAGAAATGGGGCCCGATCAAAAAACGCCAGCCGCATACCCACTCCATCCGTGCTCGCGGGAACACACGCCGGTTGCCATGCCTCAATCTGCCGGTCATAGGCGCGGATTTCCAATTCTGAGCGACGATCTTGCCGGGCCGCGGGGGCACCGGAACCGCCTCAGACAATTGTTTACGACCGCTCGCTTGTTCTGCTAACCTAGCACTTCCGGCAACGTGTTGCAAATCGCTTTTTTGTGGTTCCAAGCGAAGCAAGAGCATTCCTTGGGTCTGGCGAAGATGGCGGCTTCTACCACATCACGAAATGCTGCTTCGACCGCCGCCCGCACCGCGACAATGTCCCTCAACGATTTTTCTGCCAACGATATCTTTGTCAGCGTACGGGTGTGGAATCCCGGCGCGGAGAACAGGCCGGATGATCCGGCCGCCACTCCTCCGGCCGTATGCCTGGTTCACGATCTTTCGCTTGCGTCAGACGGCACGCCGGCGGGTTCGGTCGGTCAAGTCCACACGACGCAATTCCGCGAGATCCACTCAGCCTGCTTGTTTGCCCGCCGGGTGCAGTGGGCCATTCAGGGTCTTGCCGAGGCCAGCACCCACCCCGCAGCCTCGGCAATCCTGCTGCATTCAGTCCAGGACATCTCAGGCCCCATCGAGAACGGCTCCTCGTTTCCTATTCTCGAGCACGCGTCCCCGGGCCAGATTCTGCTTGCCGAAGCTGCCGCCAAGGCGCTGGACGATCTGCCGGGTCTTGAACCCCAGCGGAACGGGAGCGCGGGATTGGCCGAGCTTCCGTGGCGGGATACCGACGTGATACCGGCGCGAGACACCGACGATCTCGAGCTCACGCGCCTGATCGATGCCAACGGACGCGGCGAAGATCAAGCCGCTGAAGGATTCCCTCCGCTACCGCCACCGGTTCAGATAGGGGGCGAATCCCAGGCGTTGGGCTCGCATGCCGGGCGAAGCCCCATGTTGCTATGGGGGGGAATCGCGGCTGCGGTTCTCGCCGTGGTCGCCGGATCCTACTTCCTGTTCGAGCGATCGCACTCCGAGGGCGCGCAGGGCAGCGTAATCGCCGCCAAGACCCCGGCCACACCAGCCACAGCCGCGCACGTCGCCGACCAGCCGCAAAGCACTGCCAACGCTCCGGCCACACCAGCCACGACCGCCCCCGTCACCACTCAGCCGCAAAGTACCGCCAAGGCTCCGCCCGCGCAAGGTGCAGCCCAAAGCCGGCCCACAAAACCCGTAGTGGTGCGTCCGCAGCCTCTGACGGAGACCACAAAGCCCGAGCAGACGGCCACGGACAAGAAAAAGGAGCTCCCGGCCAGCCGAGGATGCCTGATCGGCATCGGTCAGATCCCCGATCAGCTTGCGCAGGGTGATCACAGCTTGGCGCGGGGCAAATATAACGACGCGCTCCGACAATACCAGGCAGCGCTGGACTGCGAGCCCGGTAATGCACGCGCCCGCGAGGGGCTGGAGCGCGTAAGGGCCGCCAAGGCCGCCGAAGGCAATCCCTGAGCTGAATTCTCTCGTAAGAAGCCTCGCAACGGAGATGCAGAGCAAGGTGCATCCTGCGCGATTGCGCCCGTGTGCCAGAGTGGTTTCACTCTCAAAAGGCGATCTTTCATCGGACGCTTTATGGCAGAGAACGAAGTGAAAGCGCAGGCTGTCTGGGTAATGCCGGGTTGCGCACAGGTTTCCTGGAACTGGTTGCATCAATCATCAGAGCCCATTGAAAAACGCCCCTCAGGGGCTAAAGCCCCATGTTTTACGCGCCCGTTGCGGCACGACTGAAGTCCTGCCCTTTCGCGGCGCCATTTATGCAACCAGTTCTAGTGCCGATCGGTAATCGTCCAGCCAGTGCCCGTCTTAGCAAGCTGGAACTTTTCCTGCCGAGTGGTGCTGGCCGGCTTGCCATCCGAAACATACGAAGTCGTCTCCGAACACACCCAATCGGCGGTATCTCCCGACACACTTAACCCGCTGGCAGGGCAGTTGTACGTGATCTTCATGCTGGGTACTTCTTTGAACGTCTGTTCGAATTGCTTTGAATCTTTCGCACTCATGCCGGTCCAGATGGCGCGCATCTTTCCAACGTCGTGAGCATTGAATGCAGCATAGAAACTCGTAAGCGCCGCCCGGATCGCCACGGCGGGGTTTGGTGGAGGAGGCGGAGTCACCGGGGGCGAGGGTGGGGCTACTGGTTCGGGCTTCGGCGTCACGCCAATGCTGACCGTACGCTGCAATGTCCCGCCGGGGCCCCGCGCCGTCAACGTATAGGTCGTGGGCGACTGCGGGGAAACAGACGTCTGGCCGTTGGCATCGACGTGCCCGATGCCCGGCTCGATGTCTACGTCCGAGGTATTTGAAGTACTCCAGTTGAGCGTTGCCGACTGCCCCTGAACGACCTGCCCGGCCGACGCGCTGAAGACCACCAGCGGCGCATCCGGGGCCTTAACCACAACCGGGGTGAGGTAGATGGTCATATTGTCGCGCGCGCCCGCCTTGACACTGAAGTTCTGGCTGAGGTTCTGGTAATTGGGCTTGGCGAACGACAGGGTGTAAGAGCCGGGCTGAACCTTTACAACCAGGTCGCCTTGATCGTCGCTGACACCCTGCGGATTGTTGTTCACCGAGATCGAAGTCCCTGGATTGGTGTGGATGGCCACATACGCAGTCGGGTCAGGCGGCGCGGCCGGACCAGACTGTGTCAGGTCGTAACGGATTGCCTTTTGATCGTTTTGCGCAACCGTCACCCGAAATACGGGCGAGTCCGTGTAGCCCGGCTTGGAAATGCGGATCGTGTGTGCGCCAGGATTGACCGACAACTGCAGGGAGCCATCGGGGTTGGTAAAAGCCCTCGGGGTATTGTCAACGTAGACATCGGCTCCGCCCACATTTCCCTGGATCATGATCGTCGCCGACTTGGTGGTCTCCGCCGGCGGGGGCGGAGGCGGCGGAACGAAGGGCTGCTGCCCGCCCGGAGCGGTCTGCGTCTGCGGCTTTGAGGGGTTGGCGCCATGGGTAAAGTGCCAAACCAAGCCTCCGGCCGCGGCCAGCACCACGATCGCCGCGACGGCAATGCCCGCGATGCGTGACACTGCCGGTTTCTTGCTGCTCCTGGCCTCTGCAGCAGCCTTTCGGCGCCTAGAGGCCTGCAGGTTGGTTGCTTCGCTCTCCAGGCGGCGCCAATCGGCCTCCAGCGCCGAACCGGCAAACCGGCAAAAGCCTTCGGCGGCGCGCAACTCCTTCAAGGCGCCATCCGGATCGTCGGCCAGCAGAGAGGCTCGCGCTGACTGAACAGCCCCGGAAACAACATCCGTAGCATGCTGGCTGCGCCGGGCATCGATCTCCTTGATGGCATTGGCGAGCTCCGGAGCGCTTCCCCAGGCGCGTTGCACCTTTTCTATGTGTTCAATGGCCGAGGCAAACTCCAGGTTCTCAGCGGCTTTGGCCGCCATCTCCAGTGCAGCTTTTCGCGCCTCCTGGCGATCGTTTTCGGTACGAATCTCAGCCAGCAATGTGGCGATCTTCGATCCACGTTCGTCCGCCTTCGCATGCCCCTGAAGCAGGCCGATTGCCTCTTTGTATGCCCCGCGCGCGCGCAGGCGGCCGACGCGGTCCAGCAGGGCGTCGGTCCGCCGCTCCAGTCCCGTCAGGTTTGATCGGCAATCGGCCAGCAGCCGCGCCAGCGCCGGATCGCCGGTTTCTGTATGTACCGGATCGAGAATCTTGATGGCCTGCGCGTACTGCTCGCTCTCAATGAGGGCTTTGGCCTGCGTCGCAGCATTGGCGATGCGTGCCCGCCGTTGCTGTTGAGCGCTTTCGCCGCGCGCCAGTTCCAGCAGTTCTCCGACGCCGGCGGCATCGGAGAACTCCAACTGATAGGACTCCAGTATCTCGACCGCCTTTTCGTATTGGTTGCGGTCGATGGCCGCCTGCGCTTCGTGCAGATAACGGCTCCGCATCTCCTCTTTCTCGGCCGACTGGAGCCGCTCTCGCAAGGTGGCTTCCAGTGCTGACAACCTTTCGTCCGATCCCAGTTCCTGCGCTGCCCTCTGCACAATCAGCAACGCCTCGGCCGGCGCATGCAGGAAGGTCTCCTGAGCTTGAGCGACAACAGCGTCAATCTGCTGCTTGAGGCGAAGTTTCTTGAGCTGCAGCGCAACCTTGGTCTTCAGGCTCAGAAGACTTGCCTCCGAAGGGAGCTTCTCCAACGCCCGATCGAGAAAATCCGCCGCACGCTCCCAGTCTCCGGCGTCAATAAGCCGATCAATCTCCAGGTGGATCTGCTCGAGAATCTTGCGGCGGCGGTCCTCCTCCTGGGCCACCAGCGCGGTCTGCAACATCCTCTGCGCTTCGGTCGATTCTGGATCGATTCCGGCGATCGCGCGAAGATGCTCGACCGCCCCCGTGAATCGTCCCGCCGCCATCTCGGTCTTGGCCTGGCCGAGCAGCTTGCGAACCTCCTCCTGCTGCTGTGCCAAGCGGACCTGGCGGGAGATCTCGCTGTAGGCCGCGCGCACCCGCGTGTCTTGATCATTGATCCGCAACGCCCTTTCCACTTCGGCGAGAGCGCCGGTGAGATCGCCGCGGGTACGCAGTGTCTCGGCCCGGGTCATGCAGCTCTCCACCTCTTCGTAGCACTGCTTTCTAGCCCGGACCTCGTCAAATTTGGCCTTGATTTCAGGGTTGTCCGGATCTTCCTTGGCAGCTTCGTCTAGGCAGTTCAGGGCGTCGATAAACCGCCCAGCCTCCATGGCTCCGTGCGCAACCGCCAGCAGCTCACGAACCCGGTCGACGCGCCTCTGCCGAGCCAGGCTCTGATTGACAGTACTAAGCATCTGGCGCGCCGAAGTATTCTGCGGGTCCAGCTTGACAATCTGGTTGAGCAGATCGCGGGCCTGCGCAAACTGCTGGGCTTGATTCAGACGCTCGGAGTCCGAGAGCAATTCCCCGATCTGTTCCTTCTTCAGCGTGTCGATTAGGGCGTGAAGATCGGCGGAAAACTCCTCCGCCGTTGCGTATCGCTCGTCCGGATTCTTGGCAATTGCGTGGCTGAGGATGGCATCGAGGGCCGGCGGATAGCTCGCAAGGTAATTGCTGAGCGGAGGATACGGCTCATTGAGGATTCGGTTGATGACCACCGCGTCCTCACCGCCCGGGAAGGGCAGATGCCCCGTCAGGAGCAGGTAGAGCATGACGCCTGTGGCCCAAATATCGACTCTGCCGTCCCCGTTCTGCCCTCGCAGCCGTTCCGGCGACAGATAGTGCAGCGTGCCGAAATGCTTCCCGGTCCCGGTTAGACCGGTAATCCCGACCGCGCTCTGCACCTTTGCGATCCCGAAGTCGACCAGCTTGACCACGATCACCGGTTCGCGCTGAACAATCACGTTGGCCGGCTTGATGTCGCGGTGAACCACGCCACGCAGATGGGCGTACCCGAGCGCTCCGAGAACCTGGTCAATAATGCTCAGCTTGTCGAGGAGCGGGAGGGGAACCTGGGATTCGATGATGTCCTTAAGATCCTTACCCTCCGCGAATTCCATGACGATGAAGGGCATTCCATCTTCATCGCCGAGATCGTAGATGGTAACAATATTAGGGTGCTGCAGAAACCCTGCCCGGGCTTCCCGGTAGAACAACTTGAGCATCTCCGAGTTCCCGGCAAAGCCGGCAGTCAGCGTCTTGATGGCGACCTGGCGGCCGATGCGCTCGTCCTCGGCTAGATACACCGTACCCATGCCGCCCGACTTCAGGGGGTGCTTGATCTCGTATTTGCCTATTCTCTTAAGTTCCGAAGCGTCCACGGCATTCGCTGTACACGGCCTGCGCCGGCGAGAGTCAAGCTAGAAGGGGGAACCCAATACGAAACTACTGCCACAAAGCTGCATCTCTTTACCGCGCCGCGCGGTTCTCAATCCGAACTACACTGCTGATCGTTGGTTCCCAAACAGTAACATAAAGCCCCCCCGTCGGCAACGGACCCCACGCAGGTTCCGGCAGGGACAATTCTCATCGCACGGCAGCGCATGGAGCGCCGGAAGTGCGCGAAAGGCCTTCCCGGAAGTGAGGCGGTCCCGCCCCGCAATTACAAGAAGAATTCTACGATCCGCGCATCCTGCGTACCCTCGTTCCGCCCTGAACTTTGGGACAGCGCCGGAAGTTCTACGGGAAGATTGTCTGCGGAAAGGAAGCGGCCAGGGTGCAGTTGGGAGCGCCCGCCGCCTGCGAGAAATGCGGGCTAGCGGATCCGCTTGACAAACTCATACAGCACCCGTGGCCCTTCACCGGCAACCCTTTCGCCGGGGCGCGCGCCGCTCTTCATCCAGGCAAACAGAAACAGCAGCGGAATCCAGCCGCGGGAGCTCCCTTCGAGTTCCGCTCCAATCGAGCTGAGAGCGCGGGAAAAGTGGAGGGGTAACGGGACGGGTTCGGCTTGGAGGGCAGCCGGGTCATAGCAGCGTTCCGGCGGAGAGGTAACCACGTACTCCCGGCAGATCAGCGGGCGGAAAGGATGGATCGAGCAACTCTCGTCCTCAAGAAATGGGCATGGAACTCGCTGGTAAAGATACTCCGTGGCCAGCTTGCGAGTGGATTCGGCTTCGGCAAACCAATCCTCGTTGACCATGCGGTCGATGAGGCCGGCGCCGGCAAGCTTGAGGAGCGCCTCATGGAATCGGAGGGCAAGTTCCTGTTGGCGCGATTCAGGCAGTGAACGAATCCACGCGCTGAGGGCCTCGGCCTCAAAGATGCTGATGGGCACCATCTGGCGGCAGCAAGTGCCGCAACCGGCTTTGCAGGAGACAGTGCGCCCGGCTTCGCTCAACTGCGCCGTGACGCCGGCCATGAACGAGTCGGCCAGCGATTGCAGGACGGGCAGGATCTGCGTGAGGTTGGTTTGCCCCGCGGGAACCACTGCGGTGGCTCGAAATTGCTCGTCGCCAACGCCCACCGTGAACTCGACGGATACGGTTTCCTGCGGCTGCTCTTCCATAGGCTCCGATTCTAGCGAAGTTCCTGGACGTTGTTTCGGCGGTTTTGAATGCCGCCGTTCGAAAACAGCGCATTTCAAAGTTAATCCAGTTGAAATTCCTCATCGCTTCCAGGGGTGTAACGGAGAACGGCTGTCTTGCTTTCCGATTCAACGAGGATTTGCTCGATTTGGCCGAAGAACTCCTTCCGCTGTTCGGCGTTGCATGTGGGAAGAAAGACCCTCATCACGCGCGGATCGTAGAACCGGAACAGGACTTTCTGGCCTCCCTCGATATCCACGATGAGAAAATGCCGTAGATGCTTTCGTGTTTCCGCAAAATCCATCTTCGTGCTTAAGAAGACTCCCCAGGAGTTGCCCCAACCCACCTTGATCAGGAAGGGCAACATCTTGCCGCCCTTCTGAATCTCCGCCAGGTACGGGCCATTCACAGCCAGATCCCTTGACTGCTCTCCCTCATACAGCGACTGGTAGAATACGCCGGCCTGGTTCAGAAGGTCGCGCACGGCCGGGGTCACAGCTCCATCCAGCACCACGAAGTTCGCGGCCGCATCCAATGCGGCAATCAGCCTTGACTGCCAGGGCAACAGCTCGCCCGGCGACTCGGGCAGGCTGTCCAGCAACACCTTTCCATCCATCACGACGGCGATGCGGAAGGCGGTTCGCCCCGCGAAAATTGCATCGCGCGGTTTCAATACAGCCTGGCGCAGCCGGACTCCGTTCAGATAGGTTCCGTTGCTGCTGCCCTGATCGGTAAAAATATGGATCATGTCCTCGCACACCACCTGGAAGTGGTTGCGGGAGATAAATTGATCCGGAATCACGAGGTCCGCGGGCGCTTCCCTGCTCACCGTCAGCATGCCCGACGCTGGGAGCGGCACATAGATTCTCTCCCCCTTCGGCGGACGCACTTCGAGCACGAATTCCACGCCGGACTCCTTATCGGGAGGGGCTATTTGTTACAAACTTCACAGAATGGAGTGCCTGCCGCGGCAGCACTCTTCATTACCGTGCTCTGGGCATGGGCTGAGACCGCCGCTCCCGGCGGCGACGCAGCGTCTTTCACAACCCCACTCTGGGCATAGATTGAAGCCACCTCTCCCGCCTGGGCCGAAGCAACGGTAACTGCCGCAGCCATCGCGGCGCCTCCCCCGCCCCCGCCGCCTCCCCCGCCCGAACCCGATTCCCCGATCATGACGGTGGGTGCGCCCATCACGATCACGCCGCCATGCACGGTGGGGTCGCCCATGCGGGCAGCCATCAGGCCGCCGATGAGCACCGTGGGCGAACCCATGGCGATCATGTCAGGCGGGCCAATGCAGATGGCCATATCGCTGACCCGCGCCGCAGGCAGACCCGCGATCAGAACTGTGGGCTCGCCCGGCGATACGATAGGCCCGCCTACATGAGGAATCGGCGGCACGCCCGGTGTCACCATCGGACAGGTATGCATGTCGGTCAATCGTGCTGCAGGCGGCATAGTTTCCTCGCTCCGTCAAACCTTTCCGGACAGTTGAGTCATTTCTGAGCCGGAGGCACGGGTACCTTAATCCCTCTTGCTTCCAACATGGAGATCACCCGCTGCCGCCATCCGTACTGCGGCGATGACGGCGCAATCCGGTCGGCGGCAATCAACTCTGCCAGGGTAACTCCGATACTGTTGGCATAACTCACATTCGCACCGTGTTCGATCATCCAGGCCACCCGGTCGTAGCGACGCAGCGATACAAGGTTCATCACCGTCGTGTAACCGGGACCGTCGACGGCATTGATGTCCGCGCCGGAGTTGAGCAGGGTTTCGACATTATCCCATCGATCGTCCTGCGCCGCCAGCAACAGCAGCGGATCGCCCGAGCTGGATTTGAGGTTGGGGTTGCCTCCGCCCTTCAGCAGGATGCGCAGCAGCTCGGGGTCTTTGGCGCGTGCCACCAGAACCATAGGCGAAAGGCCGTCCGTTGACGGCAGATTGGGGTCCGCGCCCACCGCCAGCAGCGCAGCCAGGCCCGATTTGTTCACCGTGGAGCCCAAGACCGCAATCAGCGGCGTAGCGTTCTCTTTTCCGCGGGCGTTGGGATTGGCTCCGGCCTGGACGGCCACGCGGACGCCGGCAACGTCGCCGTTTTGCGCGGCCGTAACCAGCGCGATGGTCGGGGCGTCCTGAAAATACTCGTTCGCTTTCATCCTCGCACTCCCACATCCGGTCGTTATAACGATCGACACAAAAAACACCGCGCATGCGGTAACAGCATCGTTGTGTCTCATGGACCGCTCACCAGTTGGCGGACCGCCGATTCCGGCCCGCTGGCCGTGCTGGTCATGCCGCTTTCCACGGAGTCCATACTATGAAGCCCCAGCAGGCTCGCATTCGCCGGCCCCGGAATTGAAACCTGCTGCGCCGATGCCGCGGGAACGCCCACCACGGAATTCTGCAGCGTGGTCAGGGGCTCGCCGGCAACGTGATAGTTTGTCAGATCCTGCTCTGTGTCCGCGCCGCTGGTCTGGGGAAAGGTATCCGGATCGTACCCCGCTGCGTTGAAGATGTTGCCCTGTGCGCCCGTTTCCGCGCTGGCCGCCTGCGCCAGTCCTCCGCCCAGCGAGTGCCCCGTCACCTCCATCGTAGCTCCCGGAACTCGCGCGACTGCTCTGTCGACAGAATTCGCGAGACGGATGGCATTGGAGTATGCGCCCGTCTGCAGTCCCAGCGCATTATTCAGGTCCGTCGCCACGTCGTTCATTTGCGATGGATCGGTACCGCGGAATGCCAGCGTATATTGAGGCGGCGAACTCTGCGAGGCATAGAGCGCCGCGTGAAAATTCGGCGACGAAGAAATGAATGCCGAGGAGGCCCCGGGGCCCATCAACTGATCGATCTGCGCGTTGGTCATGCGCTGATAGCCGGGGATCTGAATGGCCCCTGTGTCGTTATACACATCGTCCGACATCAAGGCCTGCGCTTTGGCCGTGGCGGCTTTTTGCAAAGCCACAACATTGGGATTGTTCTGCAATCCCCGTTGCGCGGCCTTGGCCAGCAGATTCTCGTCCCCGGCAAGCGAGTTCGCCAACCGTTGTTGGTTGCTCAATGAGCAGGAAGCGACCGCGCCGCTGACAGGCTCCGACGAGAAGGCCTGCGAAACTTTGGTATAAATCAGTGCCGCAACCTGTGCCGCCACATAGGTCGGCGCCTGGGACAAAACTACCGCGGCTTTTACTCCGGTCAGAATCGCCTGCCCCGTTGCAACGGCGGCATCCTCTACATGGCCGATCGCGGCGCTGGCCGCATCCATGCCGCTCTGAACCGCGCTCTCGGTAGCGTCCCATGCGCCTTTCAGGTAGTCCCCTGCGCTCATACTATCGGGGCGTCCTTCCCCGCGAGTCGATAAGTGCCAGGGATTCGGTTTGCAGCCGGCTTGCCTTTTCGCAACCCGGCAGCGAAGCGGTCAGAATCTCCTTTGCAACGTGAAAATGTTCTTCGAAATCCTCCCCGAGCATATACGCGGTAGTTACATAAACAGCAACATCGCGTCTAGTCGTTAGTTCATAACCTTCTGCCCTTTTGACCATGGACTTAACGAAATTGACTAAGTACCCGGCATCGTCGCCGGCAGCTCCCGGCACTTCGTCCTGAAGGAACTTAACCAGCGAGAGAACATATCTTGCCTCTGAGTCGTCCTGAAATGCCGACATTTGACTGTCACTGATCTGCAATGGCTTGTTCATTGCCGGCTTCTCGCTTCCGATTCGTATTACTGTGTCCGAATCAAGCTTCTCCCATTATTCCCGGGGATGTTCCGCAACAACCAGTCAACGGCATGGAACGCACAGTCCTACATCTTCCCGCCCTTGGAGCCGTCGTCGGCCGTGTCGGGAGCGGTCGGCGTTTGGGGACTCGGCGTCTGGCCGGGGCTGCCGGAACCGGCCGCGCCGCCGCTGTTGATCAGCACCATCGTCCCTGAGATCGAAACCCCGGAAGGCCCGATGGTGACAAACCCCCCGGATGCGACCAGGCTCAGCTCCAGGCCGGCTTGAATCACAACATTCATGCCCCCGTTGATATACA
>Ga0181527_1002187_pt1 | contig 18834 bp, 14 predicted proteins | sample PEATcosm2014_Bin_30_FD_119762 | JGI IMG/M metagenome (GOLD analysis project Ga0181527, IMG submission 119762) | Peatland microbial communities from MTU Mesocosm Facility, Houghton, MI, USA - PEATcosm2014_Bin06_60_metaG | ecosystem: Environmental > Terrestrial > Soil > Wetlands > Peat | place...
GAAAGACCGCTCCGGCAACCTATGGGTGCACGGGCGGAATGCAGGCGAGTACGTTCTCAGGCCAGGCGAGGCCAAGTTCCAGCGGCTGGAGCAAGCGTCGCAACTGAACTCATTCGTCTACGGCGCGGCTCTCGATTCCGATGGGCGCGTGCTCTTGCCCTCTGCCAGCGGCCTCTACCTGGAAAACGGCCATGACTGGCAGCACGTGGACGAGTCGGCCGGTTTAGAGGGCACCGCGTATGCCGCGCTCGAGGACCGGCAGCATCGGCTCTGGATCGGGATGGCAAGTCGCGGGCTGGCCCAGTGGCAAGGTTATGGCGCGTGGGAGAAGTATTCAGCCACTTCGGGCTTGACCAGCGATGTGATCTTCCAGATCCTGCCCCTTCAAGATGGATCGCTCTGGGTGGGAACAGGCGAGGGGCTGTTTCATGGAATTCCTGACCACGGCCAGATGCATTGGAAATACTATGACCCGGTTGGGCGCTCCGAAGTGACGAGCCTACTGCAGGTTGAAGACGGGAATCTGCTGGTGGGGATGGGCATGCACGGAGTGGCGCGGATCGACCCCAGGAAAAACGGCGTGGCGTGGTTCGGAAAGCTGCAAGGACTGGGCAACAAGATGATCCACGCGCTGCGATTCGGCCACAACAAGCGATTGTGGGTGGCCACAAACTCCGGCGTCTATGTTGCCGATGCGCCGTACAGGAGGTATAGCCAGGTTTCAGAGCTGGGCAATGGGCGATTCTGGTCCCTAGCGATGGCAAAGGACGGCGCGGTATGGGCTGGAGGTGAAGATGGGCTGTTTGAATACTCCGGGCACGGCGTCAGACGCTGGACCGAAGCCGACGGCTTGAGCAACCAGGAAGTGTTCGCCGTAGCCATTGGGCCCGACGGCGCGGTGTGGACCGGCTATCGCTTCGGCGGCGGAATCGATCGCCTGGTGCAGATCGGCACGGGCATCAAGATCGAACGCGGCGTACAACGCGCGAGCAACAATGGGTTGATCTATTTTCTCAACTTCGATTCTCACCAGCGATTGTGGGCAGGAACCGAACGCGGCGTGGACTCGTGGAACGGCAGCCGCTGGATTCACTACGGAGCCGAGGACGGCCTGGCCTGGAACGACTGCAGCCCGAACGGTTTTGCCGAAACTCCGGATGGTGCGATCTGGATCGGTACCGGAGGCGGTCTCTCCCGATTCAAACCGCGCCCGTACCAGAAATCGGAGACCCAGACGGTTGTGGTCTTCACAGGATTGAGAGTGGGGCAGGAAGACGTTTCCGGAAAGGAGAACGCATCGTTCGCGGCCGATGATAACTTGCTGAATGCGCGTTTCGCGCTGCTCGATGCGCCACAGCAAAACCAGATCGTCTTCCGCTACCGGCTGGATGGCGCCAATACGGCATGGACAGAAACCTCGCGGCATGAGTTGATGTTCGCCGGGCTGGCGCCCGGAAAGTACCGTCTTGAGGTCGAAGCACAAGACGAAATGGGAGGCTGGAGTACTCGCGGCGCGGACTTCCGGTTCACCATCCGGCCGCCGTTGTATCTGAGCTGGTGGGCGCTTCTGTTTTATCTGGCGATCCCCACGGCGGGAGTCTTCCTGGTATTGCGCCTGCGCGAGATCAACGCGCGCAAGCGTGAGCGCGAGCTGCGCCAACTGGTTGAAGCGCGAACCCACGATCTCAAGCTCGCCAATGAAGAGCTCTCCCGGCTTTCGTATACCGACGCACTAACAGGCTTAGCCAACCGGCGCATCTTTGACGAGACTCTGGCAAGAGAATGCGCCAGGCTGCAGCGCGGGGGAATGTATCTGTCCCTGGTGATTCTGGACGCGGACCTTTTCAAAGCGCTCAATGATTCGGCAGGGCATCAATGGGGAGATACCTGCCTGGCGATGCTGGCTGCCGAACTGGGCAAAGTGGCGCGCCGGCCGACCGATTTGGCGGCGCGGTTCGGCGGTGAAGAGTTCGCCCTTCTGTTGCCCGACACGGACTCAACCGGCGCCTGCGAAATCGCTGAAGCCGCCCGGCTGGCCATCTCCGGTCTCCAATTGAAGCATCCTGACTCTTCCGTTTCGCCGTGGCTCACCATCAGTGCGGGCGTTGCAACGGCCACTCTGGGCATGTGGAACACCGAGAAGGAGCTGGTGGCTGCGGCGGATCGCGCCCTTTACGCGGCCAAGGCGTCGGGACGAAATTGCGTAATAGCCGCCGCTGCACAGAACCTGTCAAGCCCCGAACGGAAGTGCTGGACAGACGTTGCATAGCGTGCGCTCCCGAGAAGCGGCAGCGCGGGGAAATTCGGCGGACCCGAGCGAAAGCGCGGCCAAGGTGATCCGCGCGCGCGCGAAGCGGAAAAACTGAGAGCTGAGAGCTGCTTTCACACCCGCCAGTAGTCGGCGCGCCAGTCCTTGATGCGTTCTTTGATCTGCTTGCGGGTCAGGTTGTGTTCGAGGGCCTGCTTGGCGAGCTCCACCACTTCGTCGTCGGAGGCGAAACGCAATCCGATCAGCTGATCTTCGCTGAGGCGGTAGATCTGGGTGTGCCACTCTGCGGGAGCCAGCGCCTGCAGGCGCATCCGCTCTTCAAGCCGGATGACGCGGTCCTGCACCTTCATGGGATACATGCGCATCTTGAGCAGCGCCAGAATCGCCGCCACCGACAGCACCACGAACCATGCCGAATGGAAGCAGGGGTGCCTGACCACGTAGACGATGGAAATGACCAGGTTGGCGAGAAGAACAAAAAGCAGAACAAAATGGTACGGCGGATCAAGCCGTCCATGGTTCTTGAAATTTTGCGGCTGAGACTTACTCATTCGTGACTCCGATTCCTTGCAGGCTGGGATTGGACTTTCCGGCCGTCTGCGTCTCCGCGGAACCGCCGGGATCGGCGCTGGGACCTGACCCTGCGGATAAGGGGTTCTCCGTGGCGGCCCCGGCACTTGCGGAATTCTGCGCGGACGCAGTGGGGGCTGTCAACAGGGAAAGATTGCCGGGTCCCAGGATCTGAGGGTGTTTGGGGATGAGATGATAGCGGCCGCGCACCAGGTAATCCACAAACAAGCCGCCGGCAAGATACGGATTCAGGACGGCGATGGGGATGGCATAGACGGTGGTGGCCAGGGATTCGTCGATGCCCTTCACGGAGCGGCTTCCGCGCCGGTAGCCGGGAATCTGCGGAATCTCGAAGACCGTCAACTGAGTTTCAGGATGCTTGCGCGCATACCGCACCAGCCTGTACGTGGTCTGCTTGGGCGTAGTCATGCCGGCATCTGGGAAGATGCTGCGCGCGAAGACGTGCGGAAAATAGTGATTGAGGAGCACGCGCGAGAAGTCCGCGCAGTTGCTGAACAGGAGATTGAAACTGGTGCGGTTGGGGCCCGCGTTCAACTGCTGGATCAGGGCGTCGTCCTGTTTGGGAGTGGTCTGAAAGCGGAAGGCGTAGATGCGCCGCTCGTAGGCCGCGCCCACCAGCTGGGTCCAGCCGCCCTGCACAAAGTTGCCCGGCGACAGATTGGGACCCAGGCTCTCAAGGTGGGTTTCGCGATAGCGATTGCGCAGCCGCGCGACCGTGTCGCGATCCACATGCGCCGGCACGCCGGCAGGATTCTCGACCGCGTAGAGATAAGGAAGGAGCGGAATCGCCACCCAGTCGTATCCGTCGATTCCCTGGTAGCGGGCGATGACGACGCCCATCTCACCGGGCTGGCAGCGGCGCAGCGTGACAAGGGTTTGGGCGCAGATGCGCTCGAAATAGATGGCGTTGTGGCCGGTGGGGTTGAGGGCGCCGAAAATGCCGTACGGCTCCTCCATCAACAAGGCAGCCTGCGCCCGGCCGCGCGAGCCACAGAAGGCCCCTATGATAATGAAAACAAAAGTAAAGATGCGAAGCTGGCGCATCGAGAGCATCCCTCTCCCCCAGATAAGATGGCTTCTACTCTCCCCTTCAGTATGCACCCATCCCGGTAAAAGAGCGATGAAAAGTCGAATCTGCGTCCCAGGAGGCGCAATTCCATGGGAAACTTGGCGAGCAACCGCGCGTAGATGCAAAGATCACGCGAGCAAACTGCTCCGCCTGCTATTTGAGACACTTTTTGGGGCAGAAGGTTGCGTCTTGAATCGGGCGCGGCGGCACGAAAGCGAGTGTGGCTACAGCTTGGCGGGAACGACGATGGTGGTTTCCTGGATTTCGATGAGGCCGGAACCGGTCCGTTTCTCGAGTTCCGGCAGAACCAGGTCCACCTTTTCGCGCGACTCAATGAACTCGATTTTGATGGGGAGATGATCGGAGATCTCGAGGATGTGCGCGGAATGGAGGCGGTGCCTGGAGCCGAATCCGGCCACGCCCTTGACCACCGTGGCGCCGGCGATGCCGCTGTGAAAGAGGTAGTCGAGAATGCTGGAATAGACGGGAACTCCGTGGTACTTCGCTCCATCGCTCAGGTAGAGCGTGACTTTAACGGCTTTTCCCGAGGTCAGCATAGATTCCTTTCTGCGTGGCAGCGCGGAGATGTTCGCGGTCCCGGTTCGCACTGCCTGCCGGACACCGAAGGATTGAAACACCTTTGCAAGGAAGTTGCAACTGGCAGGGACCAAGGGACCAAGGCAGCAAGGGAGCAAGGGAGCAAGGGAGCAAGAACGCGAACTGGCGGGGTAGTTTTCGCTTTGTCTAGCTCCGCTAACGCCGCTAGCTCCGCTTGCCCCTTCTACAGCAGGTCGGCGAGTGCGGTGCCGCACCAGGTGGCCGCAAGGCCCAGAACCAGGCTGCCCACTGCATAAAGCGACGCCAGTGCGAAGGCCCCCGATCGCATGGTGGAAAGCGTCTCCCACTCGTAAGTGGAGAAGGTGCTGTAGGCGCCGATAAAGCCGATGGGCACCAGAAACCGCCACGCGGGACTGAGATCGGCGCGCTTGCCGAAGTAGGTGAGCGTGAATCCGATGATGACACAGGCAGTGAGATTGATGACCAGGGTGCCATAAGGGAACCTGGTTCCCATGCGGCCGGAGATGGTGGAACCGACCCAGTAGCGGAGGATGGAGCCAGCCGCGCCGCCCGCGGCAATGAATAGATATTTCTGCAACGTCATTCTCCTCTCAGGCAAAATGAAACCGAAGGGCGCACTGCCGGCAGCACCAGCACTGCGCGCGAACGAACCAGACCTTTTATGCGAGCCTTGCGGCCGGCACAACACACAGGATTCTCAGGGATCGCGCCGCGACATGACTCCGCAACAGGATTCCCCGTCAGGAGTCATCATCTGTCCGGCCTATAGGAGAGGACAGCGGTTAAGGGTGAACTCCTTCACCACTGTTTCTATTTGAACCTGCTCGGAACATGGTGTCAACCACGACGCTGCAGCGTGAATTGCCGCACGCGGTTCCCCCCCAGGCTTTCTTGAGTGGTGCTGCTCTCCGAGTTCAGGGCGAATTGCCTCTTACGTTAAATCCTTCTCGCGGAACCAGAGAGAACCCCACGGAGTGCCCGGCAATTTCACCTCGGCCTTCGCGGAGTACTCTCCCGGGAGCGGCGTGCGCGTGAGTTCGAGCGTGTCGATGTATTCGGCGGTGTAGGTTTTGCCCTCAGGCAGCGCGAAGGTTCCTTCCGCCGGCTGGTGCTCGTCGAAATAGTAGAAGATCACGGAGTCGTTAACGCGGCGCGCGCCCATGGGGTCGTCGTTGAAGTTGGTAAATCCGATGGGTCCCGGACCAAGAGCGACAGTTTCCTCGAGGAGTTTGCGCAGGAAGGCGATTTTTGCGGAACTGGCGCCGTGCAGCACGCCGCCGTGCGACCACCAGAGGGTGTCATTGGGATCGAGATAGGTTTCTCCGTGGCCGCAGTAGCAGCCCTGCGCAGCAGCCTGCCAGAAACGGCGCGTCATGGCGTCGCCGGAAATGTTGCCCCAGCGCGACGCGATATTGCCCTCGTAGCGGCACTCGTCGAAGACCACAGGCTTGCCCCAGTCGCTGCGCCACTGCGCACCTAACTGCAAACGCGAATCCTGGACGCCGGCGTGCGTGCACCAGCCGCGGCCGTACTCATATGGATAGCGGCTGTAGTGGATGGAGCGCAGATGGTCGAAGGCGTCGTACTCGCCGAGGATTCGCGCGTAGCGATCCCAATCGGCCGCGGTCTTGGCCCGCAACAGGTCGAACTCGTTGGCCAGCGACCACCAAACGTTGCGATACGCGCTGAAACGCGCAATCACGTAGCGGAGATAGCGGTCGTCGACTTCAGCGGGCATGGACTGATAGCCCCACTTGTCGTAGGGATGGAAGAGGATGAGATCGGCCTGCACGCCGATGCGGCGCAGTTCGAAAATGAGGCGGTCGAAATGCTGGAAGTAGGCGGCGTTGAAGGTGGAGTAGTCGTTTACCTCACCGTTGCGCGGGAACGGGTAGAGCGGCGGTTCCTTGCGATTGTGCTGGTACCACTTGGGAAACAGGCACATGCGGAGCTTGTTGAAGGGCGAAGCCGAAAGCGTCTCGAGGGTCTGGCGCTGCGTGGCTTCAGACTGGAAGGCCCACGCATAACAAGTCGTCCCGCACTCGACGTAGGCTGTGCCATCGGCATAGGCGAAGTGATAGCCGTCGCGCACTGAGACGGGGCCGCGATTACCGTTTTGCGGCGCGACGCACGCGAAGACGCCGGATTGACCGTGGAGCGAGGCCGTGTTGCTGGCGGTCGTCCAGGACCATTCGCCCAGCGCGTCGGGCATGAAGCGAACTTTGTAGATGCCGCCGCCATCGTAGAAGCCTTCCACGGTGAGGGTGCGGTTCATTTGGCGGAACGTGGCAGCTAGCGAAACCTGAAGGAATGGATTGCCGGCGGAGGGTCCGGCGAACGAGAGCTCAAGAAAATCCCAGCGGGCAACGGAACTGTTTGAATGCGGCGCCGGGGCAGATTGAGCGAGCGCAGGAGCGGACGCTGCGGCCACGGCATAGGAAGAGAGCTTTAAAAGATCGCGACGGTTCATACTAATCTACTCCCATAGCGGGAACACGCACTGCTGCGAAGGCTGAAGGACATAGTCATGCGGGAGGTGGTGAAAGCAGTGTCAGGGCTTTCCCGGTTTCCGCACCTTTTCTGAACGGGACTCAGTAAGCGCAACGCGCGATGAATGCGCCGCGCCGGCCATGGCCAGCAGGAAGCTCTGCATTTGCGGGGTGAACTCGCGGCGTGCCACCTCTTGTTGCGCAAAGTTGTAAAGCCAGTAGACCAGCGAGAGGATATAGCTGCCTATGACGATTTGATTCAGATGAAGGTACTGGACGCCGGTTGTCTGGTGCATGTTGAGCATGGCCACGCACAGGCCGACGATCGAGTAGAAGCCGAGTCCCGTAACCACCTGCAATTCACGGTCTCGCCATCCGATCGAGAGCCATTGGCTACATCCCGCAAGCACCAGGAAGAAGCCGACGCGCAGAATCGTGACTGTTTGCTGCAATTGCATGAGGAGTTGAAACTCCCGCGGCATTTGGGCAGTGCCGTGAAGAGCTGCAAAGGGCCAAATCACCGCGCCTGCTATGAGAATGAGAATGCCGATTGGTACCAGGGCCATGCGGGAGAGCGAAGAGCGCAGCGGGCGGAGCACGGCCCAAGTCAACTCCACCAGAACGCCGAACTGCAGGAGGGCGTCGATGGCCGTTTCAGAAAAATACGCTGTGAGATAGATGTGATAGGAGTGCGGATAATTGCGGCTGATGACGTAGTAGGTAATATTGCTGCATAGATCCCAGGCACAATAGGTAAAGAACACCGGGAATGTGCGCCAGAAACGCTTGTAGCAGAGCAACCCGACGAGGGCTGCTTCGGCCACAATATATGCAAACCAAAGTGCGTTATCCAGGCTCACAGTTCAAGTTCCGCCTAAGCGCGCTTACGTGATATTCCGAGTTTAACAGCGAATCGGACGAGCGATGCGGCCTTTTGATCAAGACAAGAGCCACCTGCACCAAATAGAAACGCTGCCCCTTGGGGCAGCGTTTCTTGCATCTGGAACTGAAAAGCCCGTTACGAAAGCGTAGGCGGAATCGGAAGCGGGCCAGCCGGGATGAAACTCGGCGGAATCGGGAGGGGGCCAGCAGGAATGAAGCTGGGTGGAATCGGCAGCGGCCCTGCAGGAATTGCGTTCGCCGTGCAAGCCGTAACCACAAGCAGCGCAAGAACAACGACCTTTATGACATTCAATGGACCCGGACGCATGGAAAACTCTCCTGGCGGAGACAATCCGCCCTACAACTTTGCAAGGAAAGGGTACCCCAAACGGGTTATGAAATCTACCACAAAAGTATTATTAAGGATTTTTTTCCACCTAAGTAACAGATTTGATCTAGCTTTAGTAACCAAAATTGATGTTACTTCGCATAGCTTCGCACCTCCTTCGCCTGACAAGGAGGCTTCGCTGAGTAGGATCGGGCGGGTGCTCAGGGTGAGAGGGGTCGGTCCGTTATCCAAAGGCAACGGTGGCATTTACAGGCCAGACGGCTCTGACAATCCGGCTCGAAAGCAGGGATCTTTCATCTCGTCTTCGCGGGTTGCGATGGCAGCGCAGATCCCCAAGTCGCCATCGGGGCCGAAACGCACAAGACCGTGTGCAATTAGAGATTTGGGGCGATCCATACAGGGTCTCCAGGCGGTTACCAGACTGGAAACTTTAGTGCCCTGTGCCAAATGAACAAAACTCGCTACAGTTACAACTGAGCTCATTCCGATGGGGCAAACCCTATGACGCTACAAAAAGCAGAAGCGCGGCTTCCGTTCGGTGCGCAAGCTACGGCGAGCGGCCGGCAAGAGGTGCGTTGCGCGGTGCGATTTCCCCTTGCGTTGCCGGTGGTGCTTTCAACTGCAGAGGGCGAGATTCCAGCTCTGACGCGGAACATCTCCGCCAGCGGCGTGCTTTTCTCGCTGGACAGAGCATTAGCTGTCGGGCAAGACCTCCGATTTTCGATGCGCATGCCCCATGCGATCCTGGGCACGCCCCATGATGTTCTGGTCCACTGCACGGGGCGTGTGGTACGCTGCTCCTCAAGCCACAATGAGCATCTCGCCGCGGCCACAATCGACGAATATCGATTTGCGGAGCAGTGAGAGCCGGTTGGCATGGCAGTGGCCGACTATGGAAATTCTGGACGATCATAACGAGGGCGAGAGCACAGACACTTCAGTAAAGCCCGGCACGATTCGCATGATTCTCGCGGATTCACAAGCGATTTACCGTGTGGGTATACGCAAGGTCTTCGCTCTTGAAGACGATATCCGCGTGGTGGCGCAGGCCGACTCGCTGGAGAACCTGCGTGCGGCCATCGAACGCTATCCTACCGACATCGTTCTTCTTGAAGGAAGCATGCTGGCCGGTACGGCCAATGCAATTCCCGAGTTGTTGCGGCTGGCTCCGGATGTGAAGCTGATCGTGCAGGCCGTGGCCAGCGACGAAAACCACACCGTGGAACTGTACCGGCGCGGGGTGCGCGGCATCGTTTCCCGCTCCATCTCGCCGGATCTTCTGGTGCGTTGCGTGCGCCGCATTGCCGCGGGCGAGACGTGGATCGACAACCAGTCGGTGAATTGGGTGATCGATGCCTATCGCGCCCAGGCCGCAGCCCTGGTAAGCCCGCGCAACCAGCCTCGCCTTTCGCCCAAGGAGATGTCGATAATTACCTGCATCACCCAGGGCAAGCGCAACAAGGAGATCGCGTTCCAACTGGGAACGACGGAGCAGGTGATCAAGAATTACCTGCGCAAGATCTACGACAAGCTCGGGGTTTCAGACCGGCTGGAGCTGGCACTCTATTGCCTGCATAACAAGATCATCCAGACGGACGCGGACGAAGTGTCGATTGCGCAAAAAGTCGTCGGCACCTAGGATCTGAAACCGGCGTCGTCCGCCCGGAATCCGCAAATCTGCAAATTCATTCTTTCGGCGGTTCGCCGGCGCAGGAATGGCGCGCGAGCTCGAGCAGCCGGATCATCTCAGCCAGATCGGCTCGGCGCATAGTTCCGAGAAGTTCAACGGGGCCGTTGCGCACGACCGGGTCCATGGTGCGCAGAAGTTCCAGCCCGGATTCGGTAATCTGCGTCAACACCACGCGGCGGTCGTGGCGGTCGCGGTGCTGCCGCACCAGCTTCAGACGCTTGAGCCGCCCCAGAAGCCGCGTGATATCGGGCTCGGCGGCGATCATGCGATCGCCGATGGCCGCACAGGGAAGTCCGCAGGGTGCGGCGCCGCGCAAGATGCGCAGAACGTTGTACTGGGTCGCGGTGAGGCCCCAACCGCGGATCTTCTGCTGCAGGGCGCGGTGCAGGCAATCCGAGGTGCGCAGCAGGTTGAGAAGCGCCTCTTCTTCCACGCTGGAGAAGGGAGGGGCCTGCTGAATTTCGAGCTTCAGATTTGCCATTGACTTGCTCCCGACCGGTCCAGCGCCGGCATACAGAGGGCGAGGCGGTGTTTGAGCCGCCTGGCCTTCCGCTTGCATCCGTTTACTGCTTGGCAACGTCCAGATCGATGCTCAGCTTGACCTCGTCGCCCACCATTGATGGGCCAAACTTGAGCCCGATGCCAAAGGCGGAACGGCTGATGGTGGTGGTGGCGGAAAACCCCATGTGCTGCTTGTGATCCATGCCCTGAACCGGTCCAACGGGGCCTTCCACAACCAGCACAACCGGCTTGGTCACGCCGTGCAGGGTGAGATTTCCGGCGATAGTCAGCCCGTTGCCGCTCTTCGCCACGCTGGTGCTGGTGAATGTGGCAGTGGGCAGGTTGGCGACATCGAAAAAGTCAGGGCTTTTCAGATGCGTGTTGCGCGCATCCACGCCGGTGTCTACGGTGTCGACGCCGATGGTAGCCGTGACGGTGGACTTGGCGATGTCGGATTCATTGAGGGTGATCGTAGCCGCCACCTTGCCAAACCGGCCATGCACGTTCGAGATGGTCAGGTGGGTGATGGTAAAGTCGACTTCGCTGTGGTTGGGATCGGAGACCCAGGTGGAGGTTTGCGCCAGCGCAAGGGGCGCCGCGAGGGCCAGGATGCCGGTGAGAATAGCCAGCCGTTTCATTTAGGGAATGCTCCTTTTCTGAGTGCAGGGTCTGCGACCGCCGTGGTGTGTTGGGAGAGCGCCGGACCGTGAGATTTGCGTCTACGCAGGGCAAAGGCCCTCGAGTCATGCTTCCAATAAGATGCAGGAGACGAGATATTCGTTGCAACAATTATTTTTCGGGCTTTCCGCCTTGAGCTTTCAGCTCTCAGCCACTTCCGCCCCGCATGCCATCACTCATGTTCCCGCAAGAACCGGGCTGAAAGCTGATAGCTGACGGCTGTTCTGCTATTCTCGCGCCTATGTCGATTCTCGACCACCTGCAACAGCTCACGCGCCCGCAGCGCCACGCTTTTGCGGCCGCATTTTTGGGCTGGACGCTCGACAGCCTCGACTTTTTTCTGCTGGTTTTTTGCGTAAAGGCGATTGCCGGCGAGTTCCGCACTCAGCCCTCGGCGGTTTTGGGAGCGGTCTTTCTGACGCAAGCGTTCCGGCCCGTGGGCGCGCTGCTTTTTGGCATGCTGGCCGACCGTTACGGCCGGCGGCCGGTGCTGATGTTCAACATCCTCAGCTTCTCAGTGATTGAATTGGCCTGCGCCTTTGCCCCTTCGCTGAACGTGCTTCTCGTCCTGCGCGCACTCTTCGGGATCGCGATGGGAGGCGAGTGGGGCGTGGGAGCGGCGCTGGTGTTTGAGACCTTGCCCAGGGAAGGGCGCGGCACGTTCTCCGGCATTTTGCAGGAGGGGTACGCGGTGGGCTCGATTCTGGCCTCGGCAGCCTTCGGGCTGTTTTACGCTGGCATTCACTGGCATGGGACTATGCCGATCGCGCATTGGGCCCTGTCCATTGCTTTGCCGGGGATCGGCTGGCGAGGGCTGTTCATCATGGGCGCAACGCCCGCGCTGCTGGCTTTTTATGTGCAGGCGCGGGTCCCGGAGTCGCCGGTGTGGCTGGCGGGAGCCAAAAAGCGCAGGACGCGCGCGGCTCTGCACGAAGGGCCTGCGTGGCCGCAGCAGTTGATGCATTTCCTGCCCACGTTTCTGTTTCTGGTGGTTCTGATGACGGCTTTCCTGAGTTTCTCGCACGGCACCCAGGATGTGTATCCGACGTTCCTGGCCGTCGCGATCAAGCTCTCGCCGGAGACGATCGGCCTGATTGGCGTGCTCTACGGTCTGGGTTCGATCGCAGGCGGCATTGTTTTCGGCGCGCTGTCTGAAACGTGGGGCCGCAAGCGCGCCATTATCACTGCGGCGTTGCTGGCGGTTCCGGTGATTCCGCTTTACGCCTACGGGCGTACGGCCGTGACCCTGGGCATCGGTGCGGTGCTGATGCAGTTCATGGTGCAGGGTGCGTGGGGCGTGGTTCCGGCGTACCTGACCGAGTTGAGCCCCGCGCCGGTGCGGGCAACGGCGCCTGGGCTGGCCTATCAATTGGGCGCGCTCATCACCTCATGGAACGGAAAAGGCCAGGCGCTGGCGGCAGAACGCTGGGGCAATTATCCGGCGGTGCTGGCCATTACTGTGGCCGTGGTCGCGGTGGCACTGGCGGGACTAACGGCGTTGGGACGCGAGGCCAGGGGCAGGGAAATGAACGAGGCCTGAGGTTGGAACGCCGGCAGAACTCGTTCATGCGATGGCTTCGGTATGCACCCTTTGCGGCATACCGATTTTGTTCGATGCCACTTAGAATGAATGGCAATGAATCCGAACTCGAGCGACGGCATGGCCATTGTGGCAATCGGGCGCAATGAGGGAGAGCGCCTGAAGCCGTCTCTGCGCGCCGCGCTCCGGGATGCGAAGCTCGCGGTGTACGTCGATTCAGATTCGACGGACGGCAGCGCGGAGTATGCGCGATCCGTTGGCTGCCGCGTGGTCTCGCTCGACCCGTCGCAGCCAATTAGCGCGCCACGAGCGCGCAATGAGGGCTTCGCCTGCGTGATGGAGAATGCGCCGGACACGCCCTTTGTGCAGTTTGTGGATGGCGACTGCGAACTCGAAGAAGGCTGGATCCAACAAGCCGCCAGGACGCTTTCAGAACGTCCCGATGTAGGTGTGGTGTGCGGACGGGTCCGCGAAATTCACCCGGAAGCAAGCGTATACAACAGGCTATGCGACCTGGAATGGCGCCAGCCCGCGGGAGAGATTCGGAGTTCCAGCGGCAGGTTCATGGGACGGGCCAGCGTATTCAAGAATGTGGGAGGCTTTCGCGCCGATGTGCAGGTGGCCGAAGACGATGAGTTCTGTATTCGCGTGCGGCGGCAGGGCTGGAAGATCCTGATGATCGATGCGCCCATGGTGCGCCACGATGCTGCCATGACCAGCTTCAGACAATGGTGGCGCAGAAATCGCCGCACGGGCCGCGGTTATGCGCAAGTTGCGGCCCTGCACGGCGGCGGAGACGAGCGCTACTTTGTCCGCGACCGGCGCCGCATTTTGATCTGGGGTCTGGCACTGCCGGCCGCGGCGCTGGCCGCGGCGCCTTTCACGTACGGCATTTCGCTGCCGGTGCTGCTTTGCGCGTATGCGTTGCAGTACGTGCACATCGTGCGCGGCTGCCGGAAGCGAGGATGGGCGAGCGGGGACGCGTGGGTCTATGGTTTCTTCACCGTGATCTCAAGGTTTCCGGCACTGCAGGGATTGCTCGAGTACCATTGGCGGCGGATACGCGGGCGGGCCATGACGATTATCGAGTACAAGTAGAAGAACGTATGAGCGAGGCGATGCACCTCAAGGCGGAGAGAGAAGGCGGCGGCGCAAAGGTCAGACCGGGCGCCGTGCCGAAGCGTCGCGTGGCGCTGCTGGGAGCCGGCTACATTGCCGACTGGCACGCGAAGTGTCTCAAGTCTGTGGCGGGCGTGGAGTTGGTTGCGGTGTGCGACCAGGTGCGGGAACGCGCCGAGGCCCTGGCCGCGAGATACGGGATCGCAAAGGCCTACGCATCGCTCGAGATCATGCTGCAAGCGGAGAAACTCGACGCCGTGCACGTTTTGCTGCCTCCCGACCTGCATTTTGCGGCGGCCAGCGCGGTGACGGAAGCCGGCGTGAGCGTGTTTCTGGAAAAACCCATGTGCGAGAGCGCAGACCGGTGCGAGGAACTGGTGCGGCTCGCCGCCGAGCGCCGCGTTTACTTGGCCGTGGGGCACAACTTCCTGTTTTCGCAGCCTTACGAGCACCTGCGGCGCGACGTAGCCAGCGGGATCCTGGGACGCATCGATCAGATCACGATCACTTGGAACCGCTTTCTTCCGCAGTCCGCGTTGGGCCCGTTCGATATCTGGATGCTGCGCGACCCGCGCAACATCATGTTGGAAACGGGATCGCACCTGGTGTCGCACATGCTGGATCTGGCGGGCGAGCCGGACGAGATGGAGGCGCGCGCGGGAAACCCGTTTCAACTCCCCACAGGCCGTAGCTTTTATCGCCGCTGGCAAGTGAGCGCCGTGAAAGGCCCGGCGGCGATCGCCATCAAGTGCTCGTTCGTGCCCGGATTTGCCGAATACAACATTCACGTGCGCGGTTCGCTGGCCTCGGCCACGGCGGATATCGAGCGCAATACGTACGCTCTCGAACGCTACCGGCCCGCCGATCCGGACTTTGAAAATTACGCAATCGTCGCCAAGCGGGCGAAGAACCAGATGACCCAGGCGCGCTGGACGCTGGCAAAGTATGTGCTGTCGAAGATGGGCCTTGAACAGCGCGGCACGGCGTACGAAGAGAGCATCGCCCGCGCCATGGACGCTTTTTACGGAGCAACGGACGGCGATGCGGAAGAACCCGACGCGCGGGTTTCCGGGCAGTTTGGCGCGCGCGTGATTCGGGTGTGCGAGCAGATCGGAGAGCGGGCGAATCTGCCCGCAGAGAGCGTTCGGCCGCGGACGGAGCCCGGATTGGCCGGCGCCGGCGCCAAGGCCAACATTCTGGTGCTGGGCGGTGCGGGCTTCATCGGCAAAGAGCTGGTGCGGCAACTGGTTGCAGAGCGCCGCGGGGTGCGTGTGCTGGTGCGCAGCGCGGCCGGCCTTCCCGGGGAGCTGCGTGCACAGGTCGACTGCCAGACCGGGAATCTGCTCGACCGCGACGCGCTGCTCGGCGCCATGGAGGGCGTCGATTGTGTAGTACATTTGGCGCGGGCTCATGTGAAGACCTGGGCGGAGTACCAGAAGTACGAAATCGACGCCACGCGGCTGGTCGGCGAATGCGCGTTGCAGGCGGGCGTCAAGCGGCTCGTCTACGCGGGGACGATCGATTCGTACTACGCGGGCAAACGCGGCAGTACGATTACCGAGGACACGCCGCTCGACCCGCGCATCGCCCGCAGAAACCTGTACGCCCGCGCTAAGGCGCTTTCAGAAGCGGCCCTGACCGAGATGCATCGGGAGCGGAAGCTGCCTTTGGTGATTGTGCGGCCGGGCATTGTGATCGGCCGCGGAGGCAGCCCGTTCCATTGGGGCGTAGGCATGTGGTGGCACGACGCCGTCTGCCAGATCTGGGGCCAGGGCAATAACAAACTGCCGCTGGTGCTGGTGGAGGATGTGGCGCGCGGTTTGATTGCCGCAATGGATACGCCGGCCATCGAAGGCCGCAGCTTCAACCTGGTCGCCGATCAATTTAGGAACGCGCACGGCCTGAGAGCGCAGGAGTATCTCAACGAACTCGACCGCGCAGGTCACATGCGGATTCAGCGTTACGCCACGCCGATTCTGCATTTCTATCTGCTCGACATGCTCAAGTGGGTGGTGAAAGTTGCCGTGCGGCACCCGGAGCGGCAGATGCCCTCTTATCGCGATTGGAAGAGCCGCACCCAGCAGGCGCGCTTTGACTGCACGGCAGCGAAGATGGTTCTGGGATGGAAACCGGTGAGCGAGCGCGGCGAACTGGTACGCAAGGGAATCGAGGAGCCGCTGCGCGAGTTTCTGCAGTAATTCATAGGAAATTTACCACGGAACGGGCGGACTCACCCGCCCCCCGCGCGTTTCTTTCCACGCTTGTCGCAGCAGATGGAGAAGCATCACGGCCTCACGCGCGCGCTCACGCCGCCGCGGCGAGGGACTAAAGCGGTTACGCAGGAAGCGCAGCGAGTAAAGGCCTTCTTCAAGCCAGCGTGCGAGCCATGCCTTCGCGCCGTGGTGCTTGCGGTAATAGAGCAGCATGGAGCGCATGCGCCAGAGCACAACCTGGGTTTCATTTTCAGAAAAAACCTGCGCGTCGACCTGGCGCGAGGACTCGCCGTGCAGGTGCGTGATGACGATATCGGGCCAATAACGCACGTGAAAGCCGCCGTTCTTGATGCGGCGGCAGAGATCCACCTCTTCGCAATAGAGGAAAAACGCGGGATCGAAAAGGCCACTTGCGGCAAGCGCTTCGCGCCGCAGAATCATAAAGGCGCCGGTGACCCAGTCGACTTCGGCGGGCACGGCGGGATCGGCCCAGGTGCGTTCGGCGGCGCTGAAGAAGCGGGATCGGGGGAAGCGCGAGGCGAGTCCCGTGAGAACGAAGGCATCGCGCAGGATGGTGGGAAACATGCGTGCCGCCGGCTGCCAGGCGCCATCGCGCCCCACGAGGCGGGCGCCGCCGATGCCCGCCGAGGCGTCGGCTTCCATGTGCGCGATGGCGCGGGCGAGCGCGCCGGAATGGAAAAAGGCGTCGGAGTTGAGCAGGGTCAGATAGCGACCCTGAGCCGCTTCAATGGCGCGGTTGTTGGCCACGCCAAAGCCAAGATTCGCGTCGCTCCGGATGAGGCGAACGGGGACGCCGGGGCCGGAAAACTCCGCGGCGACCATATCGGCCGAGCCGTCGCGCGAGGCGTTGTCGACGACGAGGATTTCGGCCGACAGGCCTTCGGGAAGCCGGGCGCATTCCTTGCGCAGCGAAGTGAGACACTCCTGCAGCAGATCGCGCGTGTTGAAGGAGACCACGATGATGGAGGCCGTGCAATCGTAGCCCGGGCGGACAAGATCCGCTGCGCTTGCCGACTGGGGTGCGCGGAATCCGGTGGGCTCGATCACGGTGCCTCAAGTATAGAGGGAGCGAAGGAACAAGGGAGCGAGGGAGCAAGGGAACGCCCACTCTTTTGTGGCAGGGGGCTGCCGCAAGCAGGGAACAGCCAGGCTGCGCGAAGAAGAATATGCTGGGAACGGGTGAGGCTCGGTGCATTTTTATTCCTCCAGTGCGGGAAGGAACGTTGCGGTGATGCCAGGCGGGAGCTACACGTTCCGCGTGAAGATCCTGCTTGCATTGCTCGTGACTTCTGCGGCGTTGCCGGGGCGCACGCAAACGACGAACAGCGCTTCGACGGACGTCACGCAGCTACGGGTCACGAACAACGTCATTCTTGCGAAGGTGACGCGGCTGGGCGTGAACCTGGGCGAGCAGAACTTTTACGACTCCGGGCAGATGCTGAAGAATTTGCTTTACCGCAATCCTGAGTTTGCGGGGCTGACGTATCGCAGCATTTTTCACTGCGATGTGGGCGGCGTGGGCCGATGCGTGGATGCGCGCGGGGGCATCCAGTTCCCGGCGGACTTCTGGAATGGCGCGAGCTACGAGGTTCTGGAAGGCGCGGCAACTGGCCAGCGCGGAACGGTAGCGGCTTGCGGGCCAGGCGCGGGCGGATATGCGCTGACGCTCAACTCCGGTGGCAGGGCGATTGGCGCGGGCGACTGGATTGCGGTCGAAAAGGAAACCACAGACGATCCGGGCGCGGGCTGGTGGCCGACGATGCATGGCGGCGCGCAGCTGGAACTCGAGCACAACGATCTTCCGCCGGGCCTGCCGGTGCATCAGGCGCTGCGCATCGACGCCGCGGGTGCGGGCCAGTCGGCGGACCTGAGGGCTTATTTCGATTCCACCGCGGGGATGACGTTTGTGCATCTGCGCGGGCGGTACCGGCTGAGTTTTCGCGCCAAGGCCCTCAGCGGATCGACGACTGGATCGACGACCGGGGCAAACGTGATGCACGTGCATGTGGCGCGGCTGGTTGCGGGGCTGCGCCGCTATCTCGACGCCGATGTGCACTTGACGCCGGCGTGGGCGCGATACAGCGAAGAGTTTACAGCCAACGAGACGGCGTTGCCCGCGGCGGCAGTCGAAACCGGGTTCAACGTTTCCGGCGGCTCCGTGTTGCTGAGCGATGTGGCGCTTGAACCGGTGGGCGGCGATGCCACGAATCATACGGCGTTTCGCGACGAAGTGGTGGAGACGCTGAGAGAACTGCATCCGGGCGTGCTGCGGCTGATGGAAAGCGACGCCGGACTGGGTAGCACGGTGGAAGATCTTCTCGTCAGCCGGGCGGCTCGTGAGCGATCGGGCTACCGTGCATGGTTCAAGCCGTCCGACGACGTTGCGGTGGGGATTCCGGAGTTTCTGGAGCTATGCCAGGAGACGGGCGCGGAGCCGTGGATTGTGCCGCCGACCGCTATGAGCCTGGAGGAGGCGCGAATGCTGGCGGAATACCTGGCGGGTCCGGCGACGACGCCGGGCGGAGCCTTGCGCGCCGCCGCCGGTCGGAGCGAGCCGTGGACGCAGGCCTATCGCACCATTCACATCGAGCTGGGAAATGAAACCTGGAACCCGGATTTTCGCGGGGAAGCGATCGAAGATCCCGCGGCTTTTGGGCGCCGGGCGAATGCGGTGTTTGCGGCGCTTCGCGCAGCGGCAGGACCGGCGGCGGGACGATTCGATCTGGTGGTGGGAACTCATGCCTACGACCCGGGACGCAATGCGGCACTGCTGGCCGCGGCGCCTCTGGCCAATTCACTGGCGATCGCTCCGTACCTGATGCGCAGCGTGACCGAGTGGGCGAA
>Ga0181527_1002189_pt1 | contig 18815 bp, 19 predicted proteins | sample PEATcosm2014_Bin_30_FD_119762 | JGI IMG/M metagenome (GOLD analysis project Ga0181527, IMG submission 119762) | Peatland microbial communities from MTU Mesocosm Facility, Houghton, MI, USA - PEATcosm2014_Bin06_60_metaG | ecosystem: Environmental > Terrestrial > Soil > Wetlands > Peat | place...
GATGGAACGGCAAACGAAGACCCGGGCTCATCCACGGGCTTGATGTCCCTGAGGGCGTCCGGTCTTTCGTTCGCCACCGCGTTTTCGACTATAGTCGAAAACGCGGTGGGCAAGTTACAAGGGTTCGCGGGATAACAACGCCCTTCCCTTCTCCCACTCGTGGGAGAACGCAGCCCCGCGCAGCCGGGTCGGATGAGGGTTCTTTGGAAGTTCCAACCCAGTCGCGACATCCCTCATCCGACCTCGCTTCGCGAGGCCACCTTCTCCCGCAAGCGGGAGAAGGACGCGCCCTTGCTTTTTCGCCTGTTGTTTCATCCCACCCCCCTCGCCGCGTCGGCCATCGTCGAGCATGCCGGCAGGCACCACAGTTTCACCGTGCGCTCTGGCCCCGCGCGGTTCTTGCCGATGATCAGTTCCGCGTCGCGCTCGACGAGCGCGTAGCGCGCGTGCGCCTCCGCGCTTCCGGCGCGAAACTCCGGGCTTTTCAGGATGCGATGGGCTTCGCGATGGAGAAACACGACGACATCGGCGTCGGCCTCCAAATCCCCGGATTCCCGCAGGTCCGAGAGATTGGGCCGCTTGTCCTCGCGCGATTCCAGCGCGCGGTTGAGCTGCGCCAGCAGCACGACGCAAAGGCCCTCGTCCTTGGCGAGTTGCTTCAGGCCCGCCGAGATTTCGCCGACCTCGTAATGACGCTGGCCCTTGTAACGGTCGCTCGCGCGGATGAACTTCAGATAGTCGACGAACACGACCGCGAGCCGCGAGCCGGCCCTGGCCATGACGGCCTTCTCCGCCCGAACGCCCGCGCCGATTTCGGCCAGCGTCAGTTTCGACGAGGCGTCGAGCGTCAGCGGCAGGCGCGCCAAGGTTTTTTGCGCGGCAGCGAGCCGGCCCGCCTCCTCGTCCGAGAACTCGCCGCGGGCGATGCGGCCATATTCGATCGGCGCACGCGGGATGTAGCAAAGATCGGACAGATAACGCGCGCAAATCTGCTTTTCTGGCACCTCTAGACTATAGGCCAGCGCGCCAAAACCTTCGCCCGTCTCGCGAATACTTCTCGCCCCGGCGCGCGCGACTTTAAGCGAGGAGGTCACCTGAAAAATCGTCTTGCCGACGCCGGGCCGCGCCGCGACGATCCACAGCGCGCCCGCCTCATAGCCGCCGGTCGCCGTGTCGAGATCGCGAAAGCCCGTCGTCGCCGCTTGCGAAACCATTGTTCCCGCTCGGATTTTCTCCGCGTGATCGAGCAGATCGCCGGCGCTCTCGCCTAACGGCCGCCGGCGCCGCTCGCCCCCCGCCGCGACGATTTCGTTAAAACCGTCGATGGCCTCGGCGGCGATGGTCGCGGTCGGGCCGCCGATGGCCGGGGACGCCGCCGCGTCGAGCGCGCCCCGCGCGACGCGCATGATCGCGCGTCGGCGCGCGAGATCGACGATCTGGCGCGCATAATCGGGCGCGTTGACGATGCTGGGCGCCGAGGCCGCGAGGCGGGCGAGATAGGCGGGCGCCGCCGCCCCTTCGGGCAGGTCGAGATCGCCCAAAAGCGGCCCCAGCGTCACCAGCGTCGCGAGCCCGCCCTCGGCGAGCCGTTCCCGCATCGCGGTAAAGACGCGGCGATGCAACTCCTCCGCGAAATGCGCCGGTTCGAGAAAACCGGCGACCGCCGCCAGCGCCTCGCGGCTCAAGAGGCACGCGCCGAGCACGGCCTGCTCGGCTTCGATATTGGCGGGTCCGGCGGTCATTGAAGTCCCTTTGGAAATCCCTTGGGGAAAAAAGCGGCCGGCCCGAGATGGACCGGCCGCAGTCGCCGCGCGGGGGGAGGCGAGGAGGATCGCCGGCGCGCGGAAGGGGGAAGAGCGGAGCGACATGGAGAGAATCATGCGATTTATAAATCTTCTGTCAATGGGCATTAGCTGTTTTAACACCACTCACGCTTTTGCGCTGAAAATTTTAAAATCGCGGCATGGATATTTCCCGCGACCAAATCCTCGCTCGCATCACCGACAGGCTGACCGAGCTCAAAATGACCGAGAACGAGGCCTCCGCCCGCGCCGGGCTGGAGCGCACCTTCTTGAGCCAGCTCCGCCGCAACCCGTCGCGCTGGCCGCGCGTCGACAATCTCCAGCGCGTCTGCGACACGCTCGGCCTGCGCATGTATTGGGTCACGACCGGCCTCGGGCCAAGGCTCATCGGCGAGCGCGACTATGGCGCCGACGTCACGCAGGTGCCGGTGGTGTCCTGGGTCGCGGCGACCGGCTTTTCCGAGTCGCCGGCGGTCGAGCGCGGCGACGATCTCGCCTATCTGCCCGTGCCCGGCCTGCCGCGCGGCGATTTTCTGGCGCTGCGGGTGGTCGGCGATTCGATGAACCTGGTCGCGCCGGAAAATTCGATCATCATCGTCGACCGCTCCGACACGGTTCCGCGCCCGCGCGGCTTTTACGTCTTCGCGACGCCCGACGGCGGCGAGGCGACTTTTAAGCGCTGGATGAGCCGGCCGGACCGGCTGGAGCCCTATTCCACCAACCCCGCGCACGAGGCGATCTACCTCGACGCCCCGCCGACGGTGATCGGCCGCGTGCGCAAGGTGATGCTCGATTTGTGAGGCCCCTCTCCCATGGATCGGGAGAACGCGGCCCCGCGCAAACCCTGTCATTGCGAGCGCAGCGAAGCAATCCAGGAGTCACGGGCGGCCCCTGGATTGCTTCGTCACTTCGTTCCTCGCAATGACGGGATTGGCGGCTCTTCGCCCGAATCACCCGATGTTTTTGCACCTCTAGACCGCGCGCGGCCGTCTCGACATAAGATGTCTTAAAATCACATTTGCTCTTGACGTAGTTTTTAAATCACATATTCTCCGCCTCAGCAACTCGCGGAGGCGCTCATGCAATCCACCGATTTTCTCTTCCATCCAAGGCCGGCGCGATGAAAGCAGCCGTTCGCGACTATCTCGCCCGGCTCGACGCCCATCTCGCCGCCGTCGCGGCGCCGAGGGAGCGCATCCGCCTCATCGACGACGAGCGCTGGCGCGTCGACCGGCTGGAGCGCGCGCTCTCCGACTGGGCCGCCCGCCGCCAGGGCGACAGGGCCCCGCCGACCCGCTTCTCCGCCTTCGACCTCGCCGTGCTGCACGGCGAGCTTTCGATGCGGCTGGAAGCCGCGCGCGAGGCGGCCTAACTCCCTCTCCCCGCAAGCGGGGAGAGGCGAACAAGCGGCGAGATTTTCGCAAATCAAAGGAGCTCGAACGATGCGCCTGACCGGCCCGCTCAACCTCACCCTCGACGGCCCGCCGGAGCTGGGCTTTTACGCCACCCGCGCTTACGGCGGCTTTCTGGCCTTCGACATTTTCGAGATCGTGGACGGCGAGAAAAATCCCCGCGCGGAGGCGACGCTGTTCGTGCCCCCGGCCTATGAAGCGCGTTTGGCGCGCGCGGTCGCGGCGTTCAACGCCGCGATGGCGGAGGAGGAGGAGGAGGAAGGGGGAAACGACAACTTAATGGTGAAAGCCTGATGCTTGGAGCCCTATTTCAAGGCTCTGAGCGGGGACAATGCCAAAGTCGGCAAAGCGCCATCTGCGGACGTCGGCACTGCGTTCCATAGACGACGTTGCCGGGATCATCGATGAGGCTCGCGAAAATCGTCTGGCCGAAGTGGTTGTAGCTCGTGGCGAGCGCGCGGACGGCTTCGTCTCCGGCGAGAGCGAGGGCGTTGCAAAACGATGCGAAAGTGTCGGCTTTTTTCATGAATCGTCGCCCCTAACTCCGCGCCGTAAGCCCGCACCGATCGGTGACACCGTGGATTGTCGGCCAGCTTGCGGATCGTCGATGCGGCCCTGGAACAGGATCGCGCCGGAATCGCGATCGAAGATGTAGAAGAGGAACGGTCGGTCGACGTGAAAGGGAATCGGGGGAGGAGGAGCGTGCCCCCTTCGGGAACCCATGAAAACCCGTATCGCCATCATCGTCTCGGCCCGCGCCTTTGTGCCTTCTTCGGCGACCTCGATCGTCGCCCGTTTCAGCACGCAGTCGATGTAAAGTTCGTCTTCCTTCTGCCGTCCAGTAATCCCGCCGAAGTCGGCGATCCCAGGTTCGAAGGCGAGCCGCAGGCCCGCCGCCTGCGCCGGCGCGTTCAGGCTCATCTCGGAATCTATCGAGAAGCGAGGAAGGCGCAGCTCGACGGCTTGGCGTCCCGCTCCAATGAGATATCGGGCCAGCGTGACGAGCCCATCTTCGCCGAGGCGGGCGACGACCGAATTGGAGGCGACGCCCAAATCCGGCAGCACGATCGCCATGCCGAGAACTTCCGGCCGATAAGACAGCCAGACTGCCTTGAAGCCGTCGCCTTCGAAATAAGGGAGGGCCCTCGTAGCTTGCATCATGGGGACGTCGGCGCGCCGTCCCGCAGTGGTTGCGAAGGGCAAGGGTTCCGTCGCCGATTCACGGAAAGGCGTTTCCCAGCGCCCGTCGAAATCGACGGAATTGAAGATGCGGAAGCAGGGAGGCTTGCGCGAATTCTGCTTGGCGCTCTCCATGATTTCTGCCTGGTAACGGCGGCAGAGCACGTCGCGATATTCCGGCGCGATCGACAATCGGCCGTCTGGGGAAACGAGTTCCAAACGATTGCTGATGAGCAATTCGCAGAGTTCGCTCGTCGCGCCGGCCGGCGGACCGAATCCGTCATCCGAATAGCTCGCCAGTCTGGCCGCAAGCCTGCCGTTCGCCGCCGCGATCTCGGTGGGTTGGCCTTGGAGCCGTATGGCGTCCAGGAACTCCGCCTGCGTCGCGCCCCTCGCGCCGGACATCGCCATCGCGAAGGCGACGCCGGCGGAATAGGGCGAGTAGACGACGTTGCCGGGCTTTTTGATGAGGCTCGCGAAAATCGTCTGGCCGAAGTGGTTGTAGCTCGCGGCGAGCGCGCGGATCGCTTCCTCGCCGACGGCGGCGCGCGGATAGACCGGATAGGGCGAATTTGCGGCGGATTTCATGAAGTGGCGCTCCCGAATCGAGCGAGGCGAAACATTGAAAATCATACTCTGAATGTCGGGCTGAGCTAGGGAATTTCTCACGCGGCGAAAGTCCTGCTACGCCGGCTTTGGGTCAAAAGCGGTCCAGTAGCAACAGCATGCGCCATGCCACGGGAACCAAGCGATAGATTTCGATCACTGGCGAGCAAGGACGCGCCCCCGCCCCTTCCCCCAAAACTCAACCAAGCCCCAATATCCCTCATCCGACCTCGCTTCGCGAGGCCACCTTCTCCCACGAGTGGGAGAAGGATTCGCGCCCCCCGCCGTCATTGCGAGCCGAAGGCGAAGCAATCCAGGAGTCGCGCGCGGTCCCTGGATTGCTTCGTCGGCTTCGCCTTCTCGCAATGACGGAAAGGATGCGCCCTTGCTTCTCGCGCGCGGGAGAAGTCACGCCCCTTCCCCTCCCCCAAATCCCCCTCCGTGCGCCAGCGCACGGATTTTCGGCTGGCGTTGGCGCGATGGTCCGGGGCTTCGCGCGCCGGGGGGGCGTCTCGTGCAACGGCTCGCGGGGCGCGGAAGACCCGGGCGGGCCGAGGATCGTTTGGCTCGACGCATATTTGTCGGGGGAACAAAGGGAGCAACGCGCCATGCGCGACCGCCGCGAAGTTTTAGCATTAGCCGCTGTAATAGTGATGGCGCTCTCGCTGGAGCCAGGCGCCGCTTTGGCGGACATGTTGTCCGGCCTGCGCGAGAACACGCTCGGCTGCGGAATGGATTTCTTTTTCTTTTCGCGCGACGGAAGCGTCTTGTGGTCGGACGGCGACGCCAAGGCCAAAACTTCACTGACGAGCGAGACGATCGTCGAAAACAGCGACGATCGCCTGACCATCAGCGCGAAGCCGCCCGGAGCCGGGTCGCGCGCGGAAAACCTGACCTTTCAACGTGGAGCGAAGGGCTACAGTCTTGTGATCGACGGCTCCGCGCAGGAATGCGACGCGTCGAAAGGCATGGGCATGATGACCGACAGCTGGCATGACGCGGCGCGCGAGAACGCCTGCGGCAATGATCCGACGCCGGAATGCGTAAAAGAACTCGTCCGGCTGTGCGGGAAGCCGGCGACGGCGGAATGCGCGCGCCGGCACAAGGCGAAACTCGATTCGATAAGCGCCGCCGCGACGGCGCGCCGGAATCGGCGATGACAGCGGAAATAGCGGGGGAGGCAGTAATCCGGGGCGCGCCTCCCTTCTCCCGCCCGCGGGAGAAGGTGGCCTCGCGAAGCGAGGTCGGATGAGGGCTCTCGTCGCTTGGTTGAAACTTTCCAGCGCCCCTCATCCGACCCGGCTACGCCGGGCCACCTTCTCCCACGAGTGGGAGAAGGATTCGCGCGCTGTTTCGCCGTTATTTGACGGCTTGAAACTCATGCAAGGCCTGCTTCGCGATTTTGGCTCCGCGCAGTTCGAAACTCCTCATATGCGAGCCGCCGGCGACCTTCTTGGCGCGACGCAAAAGAGCGATGCCTTTTTTGATATGCGGGCTCGGCTCTTCTTTTTGAGCCTGAATCGCGCCGTCGAGCGCATTGTCCACGGCCTCGACGAAAGACGAGTCGTGATGCGGATCTTCCGCCCAGCGCGCGGCCTTTTCCGTGTCCTGGATGGCCTGCTGGAGATGCTCGCTCGCGGCCAGCGCTACCCCCGGCGCCGCCGACAGAGCCAGGCCCAAACCGATCGCCGCGATCAGAAAACGATAGCGTGTCATGAGATTATCCCTTCTTTCGAGAGTCACTGAGTTCAATTCGCGCAGGGCGCGCCGCCCGATTGGCGTCTTTTTAATCGACACGCGCGAAATAGCGGCCCTAGCGACGCCGAGTTTGGCTTTTCCAACGGATTTTGTCCACTCGGACCCGCCGCGCGGAGCCCCCGCATCCTTGAAGCGGCTTAGCTCCCTATCCCCGCTTGCGGGGAGAGGGTGGCGCGCCGCCTCGCTCACGCTTGCCAATAGCGCCAAACCGTCGCAGATTCGGCGGGAAGAGGCGGCGGTCTGGCGCATCTCCGTTCACCCGCGGACCAGGCGGCGCGCTTCGCTTCAGGCGCCATGAAAGGCCCCGTGAACGCGGGAGGGCGCGCGGGCTCTGGTTGGCGCCTGGGCCGGAAAGGATCGAGCGTTGGAAGTCAGGCGGTTCGCCAAATGGTTGAACCGGCGGCGTAACGAGGAGCAGACCCCATGCGAGGCAAGGCTCCGTCCGGCGAAAACAGGTCGTCGCGAGACTATGTGCATGTCGATGTCCGCGAAGACTGGCTCGACACGCATGTCAGCCCCGGCGACGCCTATTATCGCTTCGCCAACGACTCCAGGGGCATCGCCCAACTGATCGATCTGTGTCGCCGGCGCGGAGTCGATAAGATCAACATTAAAGGCGCCGGCGAACATGGCGCGCGGGCGCGGCACGCATTGACCCTCGCGGGCTTGTCCGTCACCGCGGCCGATCCGTTGCGCGCGCGGATTTTCGCCGACGCGGGCCGCTCCGGAAACGCCCGGCGGACGGCGGCGATTTCCCTGGTCGGCGCGGCCATCGCGTTTGGCCTGGCGGGGTTGGGGGCGGCGCGATGGAGCCGCTCGGAGCAAACGCTGGAGTCGGCGACCGAAACAACGAACAAATGGATGTCCGACGCGACGCAAGGCTTCAAAAGCGCGCCGGGCGCGATAGCGTCGTTTCTCGCTGAAATCGTTGAACCTCTTTTCGGCTCCAATCGCGGCGACAAGGCGGAGCAACGGGACTTGGCGGCGGGCCGCGGAATATTCGACGGCGTTCGGCTCACGGCCGGCGATCGCTCGGCGGTGTTGCAAGCGCTTGGAGACGGCCTCGCCGTCGTCAAGGCTTTGTCGACCGCCGATCCCGGCGACATCGGGCGGCGACGGGACTTGTCGGTCGCCCACGAAGAACCCGGCGACGCTCAGCTTGCCCGGGGCGATCTGGCGGCGGAGTTGCAATCCTTCCGCGACAAAATAGCCGCCAGCAAGGCTTTGTCGGCCGCCAATCCCGGCGATCCGTCGCGGCGACGGGATTTGGCCGTCGCTCAGCAAAAACTCGGCGACATTCACTTCGCCCGGGGCGATCTGGCGACGGCGCTGCAATCCTTTCGCGACAGCTTCGCCCTCATCAAGGCCTCGTCGGACGCCGATCCCGGCGACGCGGGGTTGCGACGGGATTTGGCGGTCGCCCACGGAAAACTGGGCGACGTTCAGCTTGCCCGGGGCGATCCGCCGGCGGCGCTGCGATCGGGCCGCGACAGCTTCGAGATCTTCGGGGCTTTGTCGGCGGCCAATCCGGACGACGCCGGCCGGCGGCGCGATTTGGCGGTCGCCCACGAAAAACTCGGCGACGTTCAGCTCGCCCAGGGCGATATGGCGACGGCGCTGCGATCCTTCCGCGACAGCTTCGCGCTCATCAAGGCCTTGTCGGACGCCGATCCCGGCGACGCCGGGCGGCGACGGGATTTGGCCGTCGCTCACCAAAAACTCGGCGACGCTCAGCTTGTCCAGGGCGATCTGGCGGCGGCGCTGCGATCCTTCCGCGACAGCTTCGCGCTCATCAAGGCCTTGTCGGACGCCGATCCAGGCGACGCCCGGCGGCGACGGGATTTGGCGGTCGCCTACGAAAAACTCGGCGGCCTTCAACTTGCCCAGGGCGATATGGCGGCGGCGGCGCGATCCTACCGCGACAGTTTCGCGATCTTCAAGGCCTTGTCGGACGCCGATCCCGGCGACGCCCGGCGGCGACGGGATTTGGCCGTCGCTTACCAAAAACTCGGCGACGTTCAACTCGCCCAGGGCGATATGGCGGCGGCGCCGCGATCCTACCGCGACAGCTTCGCGATCTTCGAGGCTTTGTCGGCGGCCGATCCGGCCGACGCCGGCCGACGCCGGGATTTGGCCTTCGCCCACGAAAAACTCGGCGACGTTCAACTCGCCCAGGGCGATGCGGCGGCGGCGGCGCGATCCTACCGCGACGGCTTGGAGATCTTGGAGGCTTTGTCGGCGGCCGATCCGGGTGACGCCGCGCGGCGGCGCGACATGATCGCGATATGCTTGAGATTGTCCATCGCGGAGCCGGCGAACGCCCGCGACTATTTGGTGAAGGCGCGAGCAATCGCGACGGAGCTCACGGACAGCGGGCGCTTAACGTCGTCCGGCCGAGCCTTGGCCGCGGAAATCGAACGGCGATTAAAGGGGCTGGGCGCGGCCGCGCCCGTCGCGTCCCCCGGCGAGCAAAAGAGATGACGCCGCGCGCCATTCGTCGGGAGGGCGAGCGGTCAAAATCCAACGCTTGGCGGGCGTGACAGGGAATGGCGCGAGCGGTCGCCGTTGGAGCGCTTCGACCCGAAGGCGCCTGTCTCGCGGATCGCGGATTTCCGCCATGCTTTTCGCGACGTCGCGGCCCGCCGCGTCCACGGGGCGGATCGCGAATTAAGCGGCTTTTCCGGCGGCGAATCTTTGACATGTCCCGGCGCTAAAATCCAAGCCGATTGGATCGCGAGCGGGAGCAACGCGCGCTCGCCGAGGGCCGAAGTCATCGCAAAGGCCGCGACTCGCGGGGGTGGGAAAATTAATGACGAGGGGAAGCCGAGCGACGAAAATGGCTGGAAAAGCCGCTGCTTTCGGGATTCTGCTGGCTTTGGGGGCGCCCTCGGGCTCCGCGCGCGCCGATGAAAGCGGCACGAGCTTCTGGCAGCCGGGGTCTTTTGGCGGACTCGCGGCGACGGCCAGTCCCATGGGCTGGTCGCTGTCCGTATCCGGCTACCATGGCGCCGCTTATGCCGGGTCGAGCGTTTCATCGGCGCGGCTGACGCGCGTCGGCTATCTGGAAGAGACGCAGACCGGCAATGTCACGGCGACCTCGGCGAGTTTCAGCAATCTCGCGACGCTAACGCCGACTTACGGCTTCGCCATTCCCGCGCTCGGCGCGCAAGCGTCGCTGAGCCTTTCCGGCGTATATGGCCATTCGAGCGACAAGGAAAGCGGGACGCTGCTGGCGAACCTTGGCTACGCCGGCCTCGCGCAAACCTTCGGCTTCGGCGACTCGGTGACGGGGGTCGGCGATTTGTCGCCGCAATTCGCGCTCTACTGGAGCCATGATGTTCACAACTTCATGCTTTACGCCACGGGAAATGTTCCAACGGGCGCCTATAAGAAGACCCGCTTATCCAATATCGGCATCGGCCATGGGGCGGCGGACGCCGGCGCGGGCTATACTTATTTAAACCAAGACGCCGGTTGGCAATGGTCCGTGGTTGCTGGGTCCACCTATAATATAATGAATCCCAGCACCTATTATCGGAGCGGCGTCGACTTCCACATAGACGCGGGCGCATCTAAATATCTAACGAAAGACCTTTTTCTGGGTCCGGTCGGCTATTACTACGATGAAATCGGCTGCGACAACGGACCCGGAGACACATCCGGCTGTTTCAGGTCTCGCGTCGCCGGGGTCGGGGCGGAGATCGGCTATAATTTCCCGATGGGGTCGACGCAGGCGTCGCTGGATTTGCGCGGCTACGGGGAGTTCGGCGCCACCAACCGTCCAGCCGCCTGGAACGCTCGTCTGACCTTCTCGGTTTCGCCGCGCTAGCGGTGGAAATCTAACACTTGATACCCGTGAAATGGGATGTCGGGAGCGGTCGCCGTTGGACCGGTTTTGACCCAGAGCAGATGTCTGTCCGCCCCCGCCGACACTCCGAAGCGGATGGGCTTCGGTCGGATCAAAAGGCCCTTGTTCCGGGGCGTCCGGCGCATGGAGCTCTTATCGAAGTAATTCCGACGCCTCTGCACGGGCTAATGGGACGGCAAAAGCTCGGGGCGATATTCAAAATGCATCGTGTCGAAGTGATACCACTTACCCCCCCAAATGAATCCGTGACGTTCAAATACATCTACGATTTCGAACGGTATATTATTCCTGTATTGTATCAAATCGCGTGTCGCTGCCGGCCATCGCCAGTAGTCAGAATATTTCGTATTGATATCGACAGCCGCACCATAAGCATGCATGCTGCGTTGCTGCGTTCCTACAATGGATCGGCAACTATATGTTCCAGCGCTTGGAACGAGATATCGTATCAGCGTGGAAGGCAATTTTTCAAGGTCGTGGACCACTGCTTCCAGCTTGTCTGCAACGCCGTTAACAGTAGTAACCATGACGATGCCCCCGTGGTGCGATGGCATCCACTGAACCGCGCGCATCCGCGCCACTACTTCCCCTTTTTTGCAATCGCCATACATCTTGGTGAAAAAGGCTTCATTACGGATTCGCCCCGGATCCTCATTCAATGTTGGCGACGCTTTGGGCGGTCCAGCCACATAAGGCAATTGGAACATATCTTTTATATCGGGCCGTTCGAGCAAAGTCGCAAAGTCTTTCTGTGGTTTTCCATCAGAAATCGGCATACGGTCCCCATCCTTCCACACGAGATCATTTCCTTCGATTCCCTTGATGAAATCGGGGTACGCGGCAACAAGCAGTGCAGCGTCGGCCGCATACGTTACGGATTCAGAGAAGGCAGTCGATACCGCCGACGCGGGTGCGCAGACTGTGACGGCCACGAAAACCGCGCCCACACAGATGGCTCGCTCGCTCAAGCGAAGGCATGGGGGTCTATCTGCCTGTGCGGTCATCGTGCGGATCGCTTACCTGGTGCCAAAAGACGCGAAGCGGTCGATTCCAAGCTGAGCCATTTATGTTGCTTTTGCGGCAAACAAGGATACTCTAATCGTTGGTCACGGCTCGCTATCAGATACTCACGTCCCTTGGCAACGGTGATATGGCTGATGAGCGCAGCCCGGCTAGTGGTGAAAATCAAAGAGAAGAGTCCGGCGAATTTCGCCAGATTTCAGCGCGTTTCGGTCGCTGCAGCGGGAACCAAACGTCAGATTCCCACCACTAGCGGTAAGAGACCACAGCTGGACAAAAAATTGCAATCTATAGGGAGGGTTTCATGAAGCTCTTCGACGTGGCATTGACTACATGTGCGTTGCTGTACGTGGTCCTGGCTCCAGAGCGAGCTCTAGCTGAGCCTTCGTGTCCTCAGCTAAAAACCTGCTCCGAGACAATTGACGCGTCGGAACAGTTCAATCTCGACACATGCCTGGCTGGGAAGCCTCACGAGATCAGCTTGTCGCTGCGGGCCTCGATCGACGTAATCAAAAAGGCCTTCTCCGGCGATCTGAAGGCAAACTACGACAATGCCGTCCGTGCCAGCACCAAACTGAACGATGATCTCCAACGGCCCGAAAATGCGGACATCAGGGAATGCCTCAAGAATATTCGGGCCATCGTCAACTCATGCATGCAAATTGCAACCGAGGAATGCTTAGCCAGCAGCACATATCCGCCTGGGGTCGAGCTGAGGCTTGGAATGAGCTTCAAGAAGATTTCGTCTGATGTCTTCGATGGTAACAGGATCGCTATCAACTACTTAGAACCACAGCATTATGAGAACCCAGCAGAGAAGGACCCAGACAAGTCTGGTTGGTACCATGATAACGTTTATATGCGGGCGCCAGATGGGCGTTTTAGAGGCACAATCACTCGTGTTACCAAGAACGGCTTCGACACTCGCCAGCAAAGGAATAAATTCGAAACATCAATTTGTTTGGGCTGGGCATCGACGCCTCCTAGGACGCGCCCCCAAGTCGTAGCCTTTTACAACTGTAGCGAGGCGACGCCTACGGGTACCTGCGTAGCCGATCCGCGCGACGTCGGATGGCTAGAACTCTGCAAGTCTAAAGATGCGTTTAACTGGCCGTCCTTCGAACTGGCGGGCAGCGCACACGCCGAACCGACTCCCACGTTAGAGTGGGTAGTGCCATCCTTGGCCACGTTGACTCGTTGGAGCAAGGAATACCTTGTCGGCTTTACAAAATTTGAAATCACGGCAACCAACACGAGCGGTATCGAAGCCGACCGCCTTTCGTTCCGCACTCGTGTGAATGGCGCCGAACTACTGATCGATGGAATAACAGGCAAGTACCAGTCTAGGGCGTTCGTACCGGGAAGCATGCCCCGCTTCTCTTTTGGCGTTCAGAGTCTCAACCTCGATGGCCGAGTCGCCGGCTGCAACCTTATCGAAGTCGAGATTTTGTATTTGAAGGGCACTAAGGAGGTTGCCCATCACACCATCAAGCAAAATTTTGTTGCAATGCGACAGTTGCCCCCTGTCGAAAAGAGCATCGATGGCGTGACCTATCACTGGACCGGCGAATACATTCGCCCCGAGCATGAACCAGAGAATGTTGTATTTGTCCATTCGAGCAAGTCTTCGTTCTTCGATCGGGAACAGCTGGCCATTGCGCTCGACCAAATGCAGGCCGCCAAATCACGCTTTGACGCGGCTGGTTTGCAATTCGAAGGGCAGCAACTCGTCGGGATCATTAGGCCGCCACTCAGCCTGCCTTCTTATGGGCTCGCCGTTGCGGTCGTGGAGCCCACGGGACAGCTGCGGTTCGTTTTCTCGGACAAAGAAGCCTCCAAGATACGGGCGTATCTGCTGAAACTACGGGCGCGCAAGGACGTTGCGCCGCTCATTGCCCCCGATACATTTTACTATTCCGAGAAAAAGAATGATATCCGGGAGGGTATCTGTCCCGCAACGTAATCCGCACGATAGTATGGCCTGACCATGTCGTCTTTCATCGTGGTGTTCGGCACCGCAGTTCGCGCAGATGGAGCCCCCAGCGGCACTCTTGAGCGCCGAGTGCGTTCCGCATGGCTGTTCGGTCGGCAAAGGAGCGATGTTCGATATCTCGTAACAGGCGGCGTTGGTGCGGTGCCTTACCCGGAATGGCAGGTCATGCAGCGCTTGTTGGTGGATGCGGGCGAGCCGTTGGAGCGGATAGTCGCCGAGCCGAACGGCGTCGACACCCTCAGTCAAGTCCGGCACTGCGTCACGATCCTTCGAGAGCTGGATGCGGCTGGTGACGTTTGGATCGCAACCAGCCGCTACCACCAAGCTCGCTGCTGGTTGCTTTTCCGCTTGCTGGGAATCAAGACTTCAATCGTGCCTGCATTGTCTGATCTGCCCGGCGTGCCGCTTGGAAAACTGCTGTTCTTCTGGGCGCGGGAAGCCCTCGCCCTGCCCTATGATGCGCTACTTGTTTTGTGTGCGAAATTAAAGCCTAATGCTTGAGACACAGTGTCGGATCAAGGGAGAAGGGGACAAAGCATTTAAGGATTACAATTTCCAATCTGCATCTTACTTTTGAAGTTCTCGGTCCAAGGCTACGCTTTGGCACGCCTTGCATAGGCGACAGCGGCGCCGCGCGATGTCGGCAATTGGCGCATTGCTGACCCCGGCGTCTCCGCCACTCAAAGCCAAAAGCAGGGTTCTAAGTGTCAGATTTCAACCACTAGCGGATATTCATTTCCTCGTGCTTTCGAAAGGCGAAGCCGACTTTCGCGATAAGGCCCCAAGCCCCTCGCCCTGCCCTCTCCCCGCTGGCGGGGAAAGGGTGGCGCGCCCCGCTCCTCACTTCCCCGAATAAGACACCCGCCACAGCGTCCCATTGGCGTCCTCGGTGAACAGCAGCGCGCCGTCGGGGGCTCCGGTCACGTCAACCGGGCGGCCCCAGACGCGCGCGTCGTCGATGACGAAGCCGGTGACAAAGTCCTCGTAGGCGCCGGTCGGCTTGCCGTCCTTGAAGCGAAGGCGGACGATCTTGTATCCCGTGCGCTTGGCGCGGTTCCAGGAGCCGTGCAGCGTGACGAAGGCGTCGCCCTTGAACTCGGCCGGAAACTGCCCGCCCTCGTAAAAACTGATGCCGAGCGGCGCGCTGTGCGGCTGGATCAGCACGTCGGGGACAGCGGTTTTGTCGGCGAGGTCGGGCCGCTCGCCCTTGTGGCGCGGGTCTTCATGGGCGCCGATGTAATACCAGGGCCAGCCATAGAAGGCGCCGGGCGTCACCTTGGTCGCGTAATCCGGCGGCAGATCGTCGCCGAGCATGTCGCGCTCGTTGACGACGCACCACAGATCCTCGGACCCCGGGCGGATGGCCAAGCCGGAGCAATTGCGCAGGCCCGAGGCGTAGACGCGGCGGCCCTTGCCGTTGGGATCGAAGGCGGCGACGAGCGCGCGGCCGGTTTCGGCGGCGGCGCCCAGGCCTTCCGCCTTCTCCAGCGCCTCGGCCTCGGCGCGGGGCGGCGGCCTCTGTCCTTCCGCGACATTGGTCTGCGAGCCGATCGCGACATAAAGCGTTTCGCCGCCCGGCGAAAAGGCGAGATCGCGCGTCCAATGGCCGCCGCCCGCCGGCAGACGGGCGAGGTCCTCGACCGGTCCGGCGGGCTTGAAATCGCCGCTCTCGTAGGGATAGCGCAGCAGCGTGGCATGCGTCGCGACATAGACGTAGCGCGGGTTCGGACCCGGCGGATAAAAGGCGATTCCATAGGGCCGGTCGAGCCCCGAGGCGAAGACCTCGTTGCGAACGGGCGCGGCCTGGCCCGGCTCGAAGCGCAGCACGCGAACGCGCCCGCCCGTGCTCTCGGAAAGGAACAAATCGCCGTTGGGCGCGAAGCGAATGACGCGCGGGCCTTCGAGGCCCTTGAGGATGATCTCCGCCTTGAAGCCTGGAAGCGTCTTGGCCTCGGCGCCCTCGGGCCGCGGCGCCACTTCGGTCCGGTTGGCGACGGGATCGCTGGCCAAGGGCGCGGGAAGATCGGGAACGGTGATGCGATGGGCGACGCCCGGCGCGTCCAGGCGCCAGTCGCCAAAGGTCGCCGGCGCGGTCTGCGCCAGCGCGCCGGCGCAGGCGAAGAGAGACGCGCCGAGAATGGTTACGGTTCTGGTCATGGCCACGCGCCTTTCGCGTTAATTCTACTGTGTTGGTAGAATTAAACGCGAGGCCGCGCGAGAGCAATATCAAAGTCGCCATTTTGCTTGCCGGAGCCGCTGAATATCACCGCTCGCATGGCGGGGAATTGGCGCGAGCTTGAAGATGCTCGGTTTGATCGCCGCGCTTGGCGCGCGCCCGCGGCGTGGAGGCGCCGCTCGAACCCCATGAATCCGCGCGCCGAAAGGCGGGAAGCTTATTGACTCAGATTACTCTGTATCATAGAGTAATCTGCATCGACGGATGGAGAGTTCCCATGTCCCTATCTCGGGAAGACGCCGCCGAGGCCTTGCGCCTCGTCACCCAAGCCGGACAGCGCAGCGCCACGCTGCGCCGATATCAAGGCGCCGCGCCCCATTTGATCCTGTGGGGCTGCGTTTACGCCGTCGCATACACCTTCGGATATTTTCGGCCCCAGCAAGCCTGGCTCGCATGGGCCATCCTCGTTCCGGCCGCGGCGATCGGCGACGCGCTCATCGCCCGCCGGGATCGAGGAGCCAATAGCTGGAGACCGTTTCTCGCTATTTTCACTCTTTTCGTCGCGTTTATCGTTTCAACCGGGGCGATCATGCAGCCGCGCGACCCCGCGCAAATGAGCGCGTTCATCCCGCTCGTCGTCGCCACTGTCTACGTCGCGCTCGGAATGGCGATCGGACGACGCTTCGTCATCACTGGCGTCGCCCTTGGCGCGTTGACGCTCACGGGTTTCTTCGCGCTCCATTCCATTTTCATGCTTTGGATGGGGATCGTGGGCGGCGCCGCGCTGATCCTCGGCGGGTTTTGGCTCAAGCGAGTTTGACGATGGACGCGCCCGACGAGGTCATTCACCAGTCGCTCCGGCTGCGCATCATGGCGACGCTCAATGCGCTGCCCAAGGCGGAGAAGATGGAGTTTACGCGTATTCGCGCCATTCTTGGCGCCAGCGACGGCAATCTTGGCGCCCATCTGGCGACGCTCGAAGGCGCGGGCTACGTGAGCGTCGAGAAAGATTTCGTCGCGCGCAAACCCCGCACGCGAATAGCGATCACCGCGAAGGGCCGCAACGCCTTCGCGCGCCACGTCACCTATCTGCGCGCGCTGCTCGACGATCCGCCCACGTCGCGGGTCGCCGAATAGAACCGCGCATGAGGCCATCGATAGTCGCCGCGCGCGACTCAATTGGAGAAAATTCGATGACGCTGGACCTTTCGTTATTAGGGTGGATTCATGCCGTCGCTTGCGCCGCGGCGCTGGCGTTGGGCGCGGTGAACCTCATGGCGCCAAAGGGAACGGACTCGCATCGCCGGATTGGAAATCTATATCTATGCGTCATGCTATTCGCCAACCTGGCGAGCCTTGGAATCTATCGCCAGCATCGCTTCTTCTTTCCGCATTGGCTGGCGATCGCCGCGATCGCCCTGTCGGCGCTTGCTTTCGCCTTCGCGCGTTTCAAGCGGCCGCGAAGGGCGTGGTTGCGCGGACATATCATCAGCGTCGCGCTCACTTATTATTTGCTGCTCGGCGGCGGCGTGAACGAAGCCTTTTTGCGGATCGATTTCTTGCGCCACATGTCCGGCGGATTTCCATCTCCTCTCGCCAACATGACGCAACTCGCGTTGTTGATGCTGACGGCCGTCGCGCTCGTCTGGTTCAACAGAAGTTCCACCCAGCGGGTTTACGCCAAGCCTGACCGGCAATAGCCCATGGGAGCCCGTCATCGCGAGGAGCGAAGCGACATCCTTCTCCCGCGGGCGGGAGAAGGGAAGGCGCGTGACAATGACGCCGAGCCGACTTCTTGATGAAGCGGAATTTCGATTTGGTTTTAGCTCAGCGGAACGGGGCCAACGAGGGGATCGCCGCGATGATCTTGTCGACGTTCTCCTTGCCGATCAATTCTTCGGCGTAGGCGAAGAATTCGTGGCTGAGCTTCTGGATCTGGCCCATGTCGAGGCCGATGCCGGTGAGCTTGCCGGCCAGCGCCATGATGTCGCCCTTGGCGCCGCCGAGCAGGCCGCCGAGCCCGCCGAGCAGGCCGCCGAAACCCTCGACCGGGGCCGCCGCCGCCGCCTCGATGGCTTCCTGCGCGCCGGGGAGCTTGTTGATGAGATCGGCGACCGGCCCCTCGGGCAGCTCTTTTTGCACGAAGCCAAGCACATGGCCGATGGCGGTTTTGGCGGTGTTTTCGTCGATCCCGACCGAGGCGCTAATGCGCTTGATCAATTCTTCCATCTGTCGTCGCTCCAAAGCGCCGGGCCTGCGTCGACCGGCGCGCATTTGTCGCCGGGGGCGGAGAGAAAAGCAAGCGGGCGGGAATTTTCGCGCGGCGTCCCCTGGCGGCGGGTCATTGCGAAGTTTCGCCTCCGAACCGCGACGGCGCCGGCGCTCGAGAGACATGAAGGGCGAGCGGGAATCGGAAATTATGGAAACGCCAGGCGAGAAGCCCACGATCCATGAGCGACGCTAATCGATCAGGCGCGATGGATCGCGACCCATTCGATAATGCTGAAGGCGCGTCGTTCGCAGGCCGGCGAGGCCGTGCTCCTCGATCGCCTTCTCCCAGGCGGCGAATTCATCGGCGGTGAGCATGTAACGGCTACAGGCTTCTTCAAGCGAAAGCACGCCTTTGCGAACGGCGATGACGACCTGGGCCTTGCGACGGATCACCCATCTCTTCGTCGAGGCGGGCGGTAGAGTCGCCGCCTTCGAACGAAGGCCGTCAGGTTTGATTATGGATTTGCGATACGGATGGTGCGCCATAATGCCGTCACCCCAATATTCGTTTCAACTCCGCCATATACCTTCAGAGCCGCCAACGCATTTTTCGAAAAAAATAAAGACAACCACGACTTGAGAGCCCTTGCGGCGCCAGTCTAATCTACGGCTAGAGCATTGTCCAATCAAACCGCATCATAGCCGGACGATGCGAAGTAATTCATGCACTGTCTTGGCGTGAAGGTTCGAAGCGCTTCGCCGACTGCCGTCTCCAGAGCATCAGCGGTCC
>Ga0181527_1002192_pt1 | contig 18801 bp, 16 predicted proteins | sample PEATcosm2014_Bin_30_FD_119762 | JGI IMG/M metagenome (GOLD analysis project Ga0181527, IMG submission 119762) | Peatland microbial communities from MTU Mesocosm Facility, Houghton, MI, USA - PEATcosm2014_Bin06_60_metaG | ecosystem: Environmental > Terrestrial > Soil > Wetlands > Peat | place...
CGTCGTCGAGGTCGAGGGCGCCGTCGGCGAGGATGTCGACTTCAATGCCGGTGAAGACGCGGAAACGGCCGCCGGTGGTTTCATTCAGGGCGCGATCGACCGCGTGTACCTGCTCGATCTGCTCGAGGGCGCGCTTTTCGTCGAGGCCGTTGGTCATAGCGAGGTTTTTTGAGTGGTCGGTGATGGCGATGTATTGGTAGCCGCAGGCGAGGGCGGCGTCGGCCATTTCGCGGATAGAGTTGTGACCGTCGCTGGCGGTGGTGTGCATGTGCACGTCGCCGCGAACGTCGTCGAGCGAGACGACGCGAGGCAGCGCATGTTCGGCGGCAAGGTCAATCTCGCCGAGGTTCTCGCGCATCTCCGGGGGCATCCAGTCCATGCCGAGAGCGGCGTAGATCTCCTCCTCGGTGGCGGCGGCCACGGTTGAGCCGTCGTCAAGTCGGGCCAGGGCCCACTCGTTGAGGGTGTAGCCCATTTTGAGGGCCCTTTGGCGGAGCACCACGTTGTGTGCCTTGGAGCCGGTAAAGTATTGCAGGGCAGCGCCATAGGAGGCGGTGGGCAGCAGGCGCACGTCGACTTGCAGGCCCTGGTCGAGGTTGAAACTGACCTTGTTTTCGCCTTTGGCAATCATGTCGTGGATGCCGGGGTAGGCGGCCACGTGCTCGACGGCAGCTCCGGTATGTTCCGGTTCGCAGGCCGGACCGGTGGCCAGCAGATCGAGGTCGCCCACGGTCTCGCGCCCGCGGCGCAAAGATCCGGCCGGCGTGACGTTGTCAATTCCTTTGAACTGCAAAAGATAGGACGCGATGCGCGCGGCTTCTTCAGTGGCCACGTCGATGCGGAAGCGGCCGGCACTGCGCCGAAAATCCTCGATACCTTTGCGCAGCTTTTCAATCTGCTTGACGCCCATGCGCGGCAGGCCGTTGAGGCGGCCGGCTTCAATGGCCTGGGAAAGCTGGTCGATGCTGGCGATTTTTGCGGCATCCCAGAGGAGGGCGACGGTTTTCGGGCCCATGCCGGGGAGTTTGAGCAGTTCCAGGACGCCTGCGCCGTATTTTTTCAGGAGCTGATCGCGCTGCTCCAGCGCGCCGGTTTGGGCGATGGCCTGGAGCTTGGCGGCCATGCTTTTGCCGATGCCGTCGATCTCCATGAGGCGGGCGGTGTCGGCGGCAGCATCGGTCAGGTCGACGGTGGTTTGCTCGGCGGCCTCGGCGGCGCGGCGGTAGCTGCGGATGCGAAAGCTGTCGGCCCCGTCGATTTCGAGCAGGTCGGCCGTCTCCGCCAGCAGGCGGGCCATGGTTTTGTTGTCCATGAAGCGACTCTCCGCCTAGCAGTATCGATCATTTGCGGGATGGAGGGCCAGAGAGATCTCTGACCGAGAGAATTCACACCTTTAAATTCGTGGTTCCCAGGCATGTGCGGGTCTGGAGACCCGCACTACAGCCGGTCTGGAGACCGGCGCTACAAAACACGGCAGCCCGTCGGGAGACCGGCGGCACGAACGCAGGAGGCCGTGGCCATTCGGGTGCGGGTGTTCTGGAAGGCGGTTTTAGGAGATTTGAGAAGAAGCAACTGAGAATGTGAGGAGAAGCAATGGAGCGGGCGCACTTCGCCCTTACCGCCGGGCGGCGGTCTTGCGCTTGCGATACGCCCGGGACCTATCGACGCTTAAGCAGCGTTGTGAGCGGCATCCCGAAGGCGAATCACAGCATCCGCCTGGGGACCCTTCTGTCCTTCGACTATGTCGAACTCGACCTCGTCGCCTTCTTTGAGCGTTTTGTATCCGTCCAATTGGATTGCTGAGTAGTGAACGAATACATCCGGCCCGTCTTCGCGTCCGATGAATCCGTAGCCCTTGGCGTTGTTAAACCACTTGACCTTACCCTTGTACTGAGCCACAGGTTCCGCCTTCCTCATTTCTGTTGCGGGGATACAGCGCGTCATTCGGGGAACACCACGCCGTATTTGTTAAGACGCGGAAAAGAGACGAAAGGTTGACTAATCTTTCCGTTTCCGCAATGTGGAACAGAAGGGCAGGGCACGGGGGCGGAAGCGCGCCGGAGGCGATGCTCGGGTTTGGGGGTAAACGGGCTCTGCCGGGGCTGGTTTCTGACCGTCTGAATTCGTGCCAGTGGAGTTCGTGCTATCCCACCCATTCGCCCAAATTTCAAGAAGCAGGTTCTTCGACTCGCTCCGCTCGCTCAGAATGACAGAATGGATGGGGCACGGGGAGGTTTCTCGTCAAGCGGTCAGAGGCCTAGCTCTTCCGGCGGCGGCCTTGAAGGCGCGCGTACAAGAGCACACTGGTCATGGTTTTGCCGTCGAGAATGGCGCCTTTCTCGATCATTTTTAACAGTTCAGACATCTTCACCAGCCGCAGCTCGATCTCTTCGTCATCTTCGAGGTGGGTTTCTCCGGGCTCGAGGCCCTCGGCGAGAAATACTTTCATCGACTCGCCAAGAAAGCCGGGGCTGGCGTAATACTCCACCAGCGGACGCCATTTCTTCGCCCGGTAGCCGGTTTCTTCGGCCAGTTCGCGCTGGGCGCCAGCCAGCGGCGTCTCGCCGGCGTCGAGTTTTCCGGCCGGCAGCTCCCAGAGATACTGATTGGCCGCATGCCGGTACTGCCGCTCCAGGACGATCCACGGGTCGCGCTTGCTCTTCGAGCTGTCGATGGCCAGAATGACCACGCTGCCGTTGTGGCGGATGACGTCGCGCTCGTTCTCGCGGCCGCCGGGCTCGACCAGCTTGTCGTGACGAACGCAAAAGAGCGGCCCCTGGTAGACCACCTTCGAGCTGAGCACCGTGGCGCGGGCGACGACTGCTATCGGCGCCTTTTTCCGTTTGGCGGCTGTGGTCTTCGTCGTTTTCTTCGCGATTTTTGAGGGCATGGCAAGTCCTTTTCCGTTGGCAAGCGCCCGATGCGCATAGTTGGCGCGCCGGTTCAAGTCGAGTATACGCATTGCGCGTGCGGGTCTGGAGACCCGCACTACAGCCGGTCAGGAGACCGGCGGTACTTCGCCATGCGAGTTGTGCATCGATCCGGCCGGCCGTGGCATCCTTAACTGAGCAACAAAACGCGATTTCGAGTGAACTTTAGCTTGATGGTGAACTCAAGATTCGCAGAAAAGCAACCGCAGATCCTTCGACTCGTCCGCCTAAGGCGGACTCGCTCAGGATGACAAGCCGTTGATTTGGCGAACTGCGGAGGCAGAACGCTGACAGCAACGAAACGAGCCGCCAGTGAGTGAAGCAACGACTAACGAAACAACGACTGCAGATTGTTATCCCGTAACTGTGATGCCGGGGCAGAGCCGGCTGTTTTTGGATTTTTGCGCTCAGGCTCTCCGAGCCTTTTTGCCTTTGGACGAAATCGAGCGGGAACGACCGCCGCTCCCGGCGCACTGGCCGGAGCTGGTGCGACTGCTGGCGGCGCAGAATCCCCCGCAGAATCCCCCGCAGAATCCGTCGGGCTCTGCGGCGGGGGCGCTTCGGGCGCTGGAGCAGGGCGCAGGGGCCATCCTGACCGGGCAGCAAGTGGGATTGTTTGGCGGGCCGTTGTTTTCGGCGTTCAAAGCCGCGACCGCCATTGCCCGCGCACGAAAGTCGAGTGCCGCGGGCCATCCGCATGTGGCCGTCTTCTGGCTGGCCTCAGAAGACCACGATTTTGCCGAGATTAACCAGGTGACATTTCCGGCGGGGCGCGAACTGGCAACGCTCGCCTACGCCACCGCGCCTGAAGCCGCCCTGCCGGCGGGCCGGATCGTGCTGGACGAGTCGATCACGGCGCTTGCGGAACGCACGGCCGAGATTCTTGGGCCCTCTGAAGCGACAGACGCCTTGATCGCGGCCTACCAGCCAGGGCGGACTTTTGCGCAGGCGTTTCAAGAGTTTTATGCGAGGGTTTTCGCGGCGCAGGGGCTGCTGATTGTGGACGCCAGCAGCCGCCCATTTCACCGGCTGGGCGCGCCGGTGCTGCGCGCGGCCATTGAGCGCGCCGACGAGTTCCACGCGGCGCTGGTGGAGAGGAGCCAGGCTCTGGAAGCCGCGGGCTACCACGCGCAGGTGACGGTTGCGCCGCAATCGAGCCTGCTGTTTTTGATCGATGATAGGCCGGGGGACAAGTCGGGAGCGCGGCTGGCGCTCAAGCGCATGGCGCCGACGGCCGAGGAGCCGAACGGCCTGTGGCAGACGGCGGGCGAAGACGGGACTCAGAGCTATTCCACGGCGGATCTGCTGGGCATTCTCGATGCCGAGCCGGAGCGCATCTCGCCCGCGGCACTGCTGCGGCCGGTTTTTCAGGATTTTCTGTTTGGAAGCTCGGCGCAGGTGGGAGGGCCGGCGGAGATTGCGTACCTGGCGCAGTCCACGGTTCTATTCGAGCGCATTCTGGGCCGGCAAACGCCGCCTATGGCACGGTTCTCGGCCACGCTGATCGAGCCGCCGATTGCGGAGCTGCTGCGGCGGCACGAACTCACGCTGGAACAGGTTTTTCAAGAAGAGAGCGCGGCCACGCTGGCGCTAAAGCTCGCGGCACGCGCCATGCCTCCCGAGACCAAGATGAAATTGGCTGCGGCGGGCAACGCGTTCGACGCCGAGCTCACGATGCTGGTGGAGTGGCTGCAATCGCAGGACAAGGGGCTGGGGCAGTCGGCCGAGACGGCGGCGGGCAAGATGCGCTACCAGATGAATCGCCTGCGCACGATGGCCGCGAACTTCCAACTGCAGCGCGAAAACACGCTCACGCGCCACGCCAACAGCATCTGGAATGCGCTCTATCCCGGCGGCGTGCTGCAGGAGCGGGTGCACGGGGCGGCATATTATTTTGCGCGCCACGGTCTTTCGCTCGCCGAAGTTCTCTCAGAGCAGGCCGGCTCCTGTACGGGGCACACCGCGCTCTGGCTGTAAATGCAGGGGGCAGGGATCAGGGGTCAGGGGTCAGGGATCAGCGCCCAGCGGACAGATCCGCCGCTGCGACGGACGAAGCCAGATCAAAATGGTCGCGCGTGAATTTCTGATCCCTGAAACCTGAACCCTGACCCCTGCCTTTATAATCCTCGCGAAACCAGTTGAGGCTTCCATGAAACAGATATTTGCGTTTCTCATTACGGCGTCGCTGGCCCTGCCCGCCGGCGCGCAAACCGTCTCCTGCGCCACGCCGGGGACTGACAATGCCTTCCTGGGCATCCAGACTATCCGGCTATGGCCGGGAACCGCGCCTGAGGCCAAGGGCGCCACGTGCGACGACATTCCTGCGCTCACGCTGCTGGAGCCGCGGCAGGGCGCGGCCAACGGCTCGGCGGTGATCATCTTTCCTGGCGGCGCCTATCGTGGGCTGGCTGGAGACCTCGAAGGGCGCGAGGTGGCCGACTGGTTCACCGCGCGGGGCTTTCGCGCTTTTATTTTGAGCTACCGGCTCACCTCGCATGGCTACGTGCTGCCGGTGCCATTGCTCGACGCGCGGCGCGCCATCCAGACGGTGCGCGCGCGGGCGTCGGATTACCACATCAATCCCAACCGCATTGTGGTGATTGGATTCTCGGCCGGCGGGCACCTGGCGGCGCTCGCCGGGACGCAGTTTGTGCCCGGCAAACCCGACGCGGACGACCCGATCGAGCGCGCGTCGAGCCGGCCCGACTTCCTGGTACTGGGCTACCCGTGGCTCGGCGCGGTCGGCGACGACTTCTCGCACCTGAACTACTGCAAGGTCTTCAACCTGATGGACCAGTGCGAGGCACTCCGTGCCCTTTACTCTCCGGACAAGTTTGTCACTCCGAATACGCCGCCCACGTTCATCTATCACACCTTCAACGATCAGACGGTTCCCGTGGAGCAGAGCCTGCGCTTCTACGAGGCGCTGGTGAAGGCGGGCGTGCCGTCGGAATACCACGTCTTTGCCAGCGGGGCGCATGGCAGCGGCCTGGGCAAGGGCGATGCGGCGCTGGATCAGTGGCCGGGGCTGCTGGAGAACTGGATGCGGGCGCAGGGGCTGCTAACCGTGGACAGATCCGTTACGGCGGACAAACCGTAGTGGATCATTATGCGCGAAACTGGGAGGTAAAGGATCCTGGTGGTCCGATTCAAGAAGCCGGGTCTGTGAGATCAGACAGGTTGTAACCTCTCGGCAGCAAGCTACGTAAAAGGCTGTAGATCGCCTTTCAGCTGGAGAATCCATGCAGTACGCCAAGCCTTCCAAAGTGCTGCTGGTTGTTGCCATTCTATTTTCTGTCTCGGCAGCAGGTTGGGCTGTGTGCCTGTTGTTTCGGCTCGGCCAAACGCCCCTCGACGCGCCAATGTTTCTGCTTGGCTTGTCGTTAGGGCCATGTCTTGCCGCATACGCACTTGTCCCAATCAAGCAGAAGCAATGGGCGCGCCGCCTGGTTTTGTTCACGGGCGGGCTCAGCATTCTGGCTTTCTCTTTGCTGGCCTCCGCGAACCTGGATCTCGAAGGCTTTTTTCTCCTGCTCTTCGAAGGCACGATGGGCGCTACTGTCGGCCACACACTGGCGACCCTTGTCGTTGGACCTTTATTTTTCGGCCGTGTGTTATGCGGGTGGGGATGCTGGCGCGCGATGGTTCTGGAACTGCTGCCCGTAGGCCGCGGCAAAGGACATCGCGCGGGCCTTTGGCGCTTCCTGCCCTTCGCCGGTTTGGGTATGGTCTTGAGTGCTGCGGCTCTGGGGTTCTTTGTATTCGGCCACCGGGCTGGCGGCGCTCCCAGATCGCCAGGCGCTGCCGATACAAAATCGCTCCTGATTGGATTCGGCGTCTACTATACCGCATCTATCGGCCTTGCCTTTGCAATGAACGACCAAAGAGCCTTTTGCAAGTATCTCTGCCCCAGCGCGGTCATCCTACGCTTGACCAGCCGGCTCTCTTTGCTGAAGATGGCCACCAATCGCCACGTGTGCAACGGCTGCGGCGCCTGTTCCCGCGTGTGCCCGATGGACATCGATGTGCGAGCATTTGCCGTTTCCGGCAGGCGCGTCCTCTCTGGGGAATGCATTATGTGCCAAAGATGCGCTCAAGCTTGTCCCACCGGGGCAGTAGCGCCAGATTTCCATTTCGATGTGGCGGGAAGAACGCCCTTTATCCGCATCGAGTAACGGCCTCAATAGATGATGCTCAAAGCATCGATACAGACTTACGAAGCATAATCGGAAAGCAAAACGGGAGAGAATGCCCCTGAAAATTAAGAAGCGGGCCTCCGGAGTCGGGAGTGGAAGGATATCCCGAAACCGGATGCCCGCTGGACCCTGGACCGGGTCTAGGTGGTAGCTTAAGTGTAGGACCATTTCAGGCAAAAGCAAGCCCTATTTTGCATGAAAATTCCCACTTCGTGACAGGAGTCACATTAAGGCCTATTGTGGACTCCCGATGCGTTGACTTGGGGGTTTTCCCTTGGTAAAACAAAGGGTTCCACTTGCTTAAAATCTCATTTGAGCAGCCGCAGTAGTCCGGTACCGCCATGCAGGACATCTTTCAACAACTCGGAGAGCTTCTGGTGGGCGCAATCCCAACGGCACTGCTCTTCATCGTGCTGGTCGTTGCGTATCAGTTTCTGGTGCAGGGCCCGCTGACGGCGGTGCTGGCCAAGCGGCGCGCCCTGACGGAGGGCGCCATCGAAGATGCCCGCAAGGCCGTGGCCGAGGCGGAGGCCAAGGCCCAGGACTACGCCGAGCGTTTGCGGCAGGCGCGCGCCGGCGCCTACAAACTGCGCGAGCAGCGCACGAAGCAATGGACTGCGGAGCGCGATACGGCGCTGGATGCCGCGCGGCAGGCAGCCGGCCAGAAGGTGCGTGAGGCCCAGGCTGAACTGGAGGCGGAAGCCGCGGCCGCGAGGGCTGCCCTTCAAGCTTCTGCTGCCGATCTCGCCGGCCGGGCCGTCCGCGCCGTTCTGCCAGCCGCCGCCGGGGGTTCCCGTTGAGACCTTCTGGATCGAAATTGAGTTTTTGCGTGCGTGCTTTCTGGCTTGTCCTGCTGCTGGCCGTGGCGGCGCTCGTGTTTGCGCCGAGCCGCGCGGCCGCGCAGCAGAGTGCGACGGGTGCCCCGGCGGCGAGTGCGCCGGCGAGCGGGTCTGAAAACGGATCTGGGAACGGATCTGGGGCCGCACAGCCGGCTTCGGCGACATCGCCGACAACATCGGGGGACGATGGGGACGCCGCGTTTCTGCATTCGCCCGTGGTGCAGTCGGTGGCCCGCATGTTGCACCTGAAGCTGGATACCACGGTCTACCTTCTGCTGGGGATCAACTTCGCGATCATCTTCTTTGCCATTGCCATTCCGCTCACGCGCACCATGCCGAAGATCATGCGCAAGCGGTCGCAGACCTTGAGCCAGGACCTGACGAACGCGCGCCAGGCCACGGCGGATGCGCAGGCGCGGCTGAGCGCCGTGGAGGCCCAGTTGGCCGGACTCGGCGAGGAGATCAAGAAACTGTCCGCGCAGGTGGAGCAGGAGAGCGTGGAAGACGAGAAGCGCATCAAGGCCTCGCTGGGCGAAGAGAGCGCCCGCATTGTGGCCGCAGCCGAACAGGAGATCAACACGGCGGTGACCCAGGCCAAGCGCGGCCTGCGGAGCTTTGCCGCCGATCTCGCGATCGGGCAGGCGGAGAAGCAGATCAGCTTGACGCCGGAGACCGACCGCGCCCTGATTGCCGAGTTTGTGGCCGGAGTGGCCGGCGACGCCGCAGGCAAGCCCGCCGCGGCGGGCAAGGGAGGCAAGAACTAGATGCCAGCATTCGTCGCCCGCTACGCCCAGGCCTTTGCCGATGTGGTTGAGGACCTGAAGCTCGACCCGGCTGCACTGGATCGCCAGTTCGCGGATTTTCTGGCGACCTGGGAAGGCAGCGCCGAACTGCGCACGCTGTTTGCGAACCCGGCTTTTCCGGCCACGCAGAAGGTGGCGATTCTGGACAAGCTGAATGCTGAAATGGGGCTCCAGAAGGAATTGCGCAACCTGCTTGCCGTGCTGATCAACAACAATCGCATTGCGCACGTGGCCGAGGTGGCCGCGGAGTGGCGGAAAATTTTGCAGGAGCAGCAGGGCATTCGCCCCGCCGAGATTGTGACGGCGCGCGAGTTGAGCAAGGAAGAGCGCGACGCGCTTGCGGCCGAAGTGGCCAAGCTGGCCGGCGCGAAGATCGATGCGAGCTTCAAGCTCGACAAGGGAATTCTGGGTGGCACGGTGGTGCGCGTCGGGTCGACGGTGTATGACGGCTCGGTCCGCGGGCGGCTGGAGCGGCTGAGAGAGGCGCTGACAAGCTCCTAGCCTCTAGCTTCTAGCCTCTGGCTTGTTATCGCAGGGATTGACTTGGTTGACGTTTAAGAAGACGGTGGCAGTTTGAAGAATTGGGCTAGAAGCTAGCAGCTAGCGAACACAAACAGGAAACTGAAGCAGGAACGAAAAAATGGCTCAGATCAAAGCAGACGAGATTACACAAATTCTTCGCGAGCAGATCGCGAACTACGACGCGAAGGTCCAGGTGGATGAAGTGGGGACCATCACCACGCTGGGCGATGGCATTGCCCGCCTGAACGGCCTGGACAAGGTGATGGCCGGCGAGCTGCTCAGCTTCCCGCACGGGATTGCGGGCCTGGCGCTCTCGCTCGAGGAGGACCAGGTAGGCTGCGTCATCCTGGGCGATTACACGGAGCTGAAGGAAGGCCAGGAGGTCAAGCGCACCGGCAAGATTCTTTCGGTGCCCGTGGGCCCGGCCATGGTCGGCCGCGTGGTGGACGCGCTGGGCCAGCCCATTGACGACAAGGGCCCCATTGCCACCACCGAGACCCTGCCCATGGAGCGTCTGGCTCCCGGCATCATCGACCGCCAGCCCGTGCGCGAGCCCATGGCCACCGGTTTGAAGGCCATCGACGCCATGATTCCCATCGGCCGCGGGCAACGCGAGCTGATCATTGGCGATCGACAGACCGGCAAAACTGCCGTGCTGCTCGACACCATCATCAACAACGCCAAGAACGATCTGATCTGCATTTACTGCGCCATCGGCCAGAAGCGCTCGTCGATCGCGCAGGTGGTGCAGACCTTGACCGAGCATGGGGCGATGGGCCATACGATTATCGTGGCCGCCTCGGCGTCGGAGCCCGCGCCGCTGCTTTACATCGCTCCCTACGCGGCCTGCGCCATGGGCGAGTACTTCCGCGACAACGGCAAGCACGCGCTGGTGATGTACGACGATCTTTCGAAACACGCCATGGCGTATCGCGAGATTTCGCTCCTGCTGCGCCGTCCGCCGGGCCGCGAGGCGTATCCGGGCGACGTGTTTTACCTGCACTCGCGTTTGCTGGAGCGCGCGGCCAAGCTCAGCAAGGAGCGGGGCGGCGGCAGCCTGACCGCATTGCCCGTGATCGAGACCCAGGCCGGCGACGTTTCGGCCTACATTCCGACCAACGTGATTTCGATTACCGACGGCCAGATCTTTTTGGAAACCGACCTGTTCAACTCCGGCGTGCGTCCGGCGGTGAACGTGGGCCTTTCGGTTTCGCGCGTGGGCTTCTCGGCTGCGATCAAGGCGGTCAAGCAGGTGGGCTCGACTTTGAAATTGGATCTGGCGCAGTACCGCGAACTGGCGGCCTTCGCGCAGTTCGGCTCGGATCTCGATCCGCTGACGCAAAAGCAGCTGGCCCGCGGGCAGCGGCTGACCGAGCTCCTGAAGCAGCCGCAGTTCCAGCCGCTGACTTGGCAGCAGCAGATGGTGGTGCTGTTTGCCGGAACGCAGGGCTACCTGGACGATCTGCAGGTCAAGGACATCCGCGCCTTCGAGGACGGGCTGTACAAGTACTTTGCTGCGTCGCAGGAAGCGCTGCTTGCCGACCTGACCGAGAAAAAGCAATTGGACGACGATCTGCGCAACCGGCTGCACGCGGCGCTGAAGGAGTATGCGGCGAACTTCAAGGTGGAGCTGGCAGCGGCTACGGCGTAAGAGCAGCTCCTAGCTTTTAGCCATTAGCTGTTAGCTAAAAGCGTAACCGCAGCTTGGGTGTGAAAACGAGAAGTGAGACTGGCGAGGAAGGAGCTAAAAGCTAATAGCTAAGAGCTAATAGCTTGCGGCCGAGAAAAGCATGGCCAATGTACTCGATTTACGACGCCGCATCAGAAGCGTGAAGAACACGCGGCAGATCACCAAGGCCATGAAGATGGTCTCGGCGGCCAAGCTGCGCCGCGCGCAGGAGCGGGCGCTGGCGGCGCGGCCTTACGCGCGCATGATCACGAGCGTGTTGCAGTCGCTGACGCGCCGTGTGGATCTCTACGACGAGAAGACCGGCAACCTGTGCAGCCCGCTGTTTTTAACGAGACCGGAAAAGCGCGTGCTGATGATTGTGGTCTCGGGCGACAAGGGCTTTGCCGGCGCTTTCAACGCCAACATCCTGAAGGTGGCGTACCAGTTCATCAACGGCAACCCGGACAAGGAAATTGACATTGAGGCCGTGGGCCGCAAGAGCCGCGACCAGTTGCGGCGGCGCTATCCGGCAGCGGCGTACAGCGAGCAAACCGACGAGCAGGGCAAGACGCGACAGGTACGAGACGCGCGTAAGGGAAATGTGGAGCTGACGGGCGACCATCCCGGGCTGCTGGTGAAACTCGATGCGGGGCGCGTCCAGGAAATGGCGCACAACATCATCCGGCGTTACGTGCATGAGGAGATCGACGCTGCTTACATCGTTTACAACGAGTTCAAGTCGGTGATCTCGCAGCGCCTGGTTGTGGAGAAGCTGCTGCCGCTGATGGAAGTGGGCAAGCAGCAGATTGCTGGCGCGGTGGAACCGACCGCTGAAGAGAAGGAACGCGCGGCCGAGGCTGCGCTCTCTGCAGGCATCCAGATTGAGCCGGCCGACACAGCGGAAGCCGAAGAAGAAGCCAGGAAATTCGGCACCGCCAGCGTGGACTACATTTACGAGCAGCCGGCGCACGAGCTGTTCAAGGGCCTGCTGCCGCAGTACATTTTTTTGATGCTCTACCACGCCATGACGGAATCGGTGGCCGCGGAGCACGCGGCGCGCATGACGGCGATGGATTCGGCAACCAACAACGCTTCGGACATGATCGACGACCTGACGCTGCACATGAACCGCGTGCGCCAGGCGGCGATCACCAAGGAGATTATTGAGATTGTGAGTGGAGCGGCGGCGCTTTAAGAAACAGCTATTAGCTTTTAGCCTTTAGCCTTCAGCTTTTCCTGCAGAATGCATTGCCTGAAGAAAACGCGAAGATTGAATCGGCAAGGAAGCGCTAAAAGCTAATGGCTAACAGCTAAAAGCTTGGAATGAAAAGGCAGAAGAAATGGCAGAAAACATCGGCAAAGTGATTCAGGTCTCCGGCCCGGCCGTGGACGTTCAATTTGAAGAGGCGACGATGCCGCCCATTTATCAGGCGCTGCGCGTCACCGACGAGGGCTTCAAGGTGCCCACGCCCATCAACGTGATTCTCGAGGTGCAGCAGCACCTGGGCGAGGGACGCGTGCGCACGGTCGCGATGGAAGGCACCGAGGGCATGGTGCGCGGCATGAGAGCCATCGATCTCGGCGGCCCCATCAGTATGCCGGTGGGCAAAGAGACGCTGGGACGCGTGCTCAACGTCATCGGTGAGCCGGTCGACGAGCTTGGCCCCGTCGGAGCAACGCAGCGCATGCCCATCCACCGCCCCGCGCCACTGTTCGACGAGCAGTCGACGCACGAGGAGATGTTCGAGACTGGCATCAAGGTCATCGACCTTATTCAACCCTTCCTGAAGGGCGGCAAGATCGGCTTGTTCGGCGGCGCCGGCGTGGGCAAGACCGTTGTGATCATGGAACTGATCAACAACGTGGCCAAGAACCACGGCGGCTACTCGGTTTTCGGCGGCGTGGGAGAGCGCACCCGCGAGGGCAACGATTTGTGGCTGGAGATGACGGAAAGCGGCGTGATCAAGCCCGGTGACTGGGCTAACTCCAAGTGCGCGCTGGTCTACGGGCAGATGACGGAGCCGCCCGGAGCGCGCCTGCGCGTGGCCTTGAGCGCCCTGACCGTCGCCGAGTATTTCCGCGACGTGGAAGGCTCCGACACGCTGCTCTTCATCGACAACATTTTCCGCTTCACGCAGGCGGGTTCCGAAGTGTCGACGCTGCTGGGCCGCATGCCCTCGGCCGTGGGCTACCAGCCCAACCTGGCGACGGAAATGGGCGAGCTGCAGGAGAGGATTACGTCGACGAGCAAGGGTTCGGTGACGTCGGTGCAGGCGGTGTACGTGCCGGCCGACGACTTGACCGATCCCGCGCCGGCCACGACCTTCGCTCACCTGGATGCGACCACGGTGTTGAGCCGCCCGTTGTCGGAACTGGGCATTTATCCGGCCGTCGATCCGCTGGCGTCAACCTCGCGCATTTTGACGGCGCGCGTGGTGGGGCAGGATCACTACGACGTGGCGCAGGGCGTGAAGAGAATTTTGCAGCGCTACAAGGATCTGCAGGACATTATCGCGATTCTGGGCATCGATGAGCTGTCGGAAGACGACAAGCTCACCGTGGCGCGCGCGCGCAAGGTGCAAAAGTTCCTGTCGCAGCCGTTCCACGTGGCCGAGCAGTTCACCGGCATTCCCGGCGCGTACGTCAAGATTGCCGACACGGTGCGCGCCTTCAAGGAGATCATCAACGGCAAGCACGACGATGTGCCGGAGCAGGCGTTTTACATGAAGGGCGGCATTGAGGAAGTGCTCGAAACCGCGGAGAAACTGAAGGCGACGGTGTAAAGACAGCTAGCAGCTAGGAGCTAGGAGCTAGTAGCTCGGAGTAATTTATGGCAGAACCGACAACCGACCAACTTCGCGTACGGCTGGTAACGCCGGAGCGCACTCTGTTCGAGGCGGATGCCTCGGCGGTGGAGCTGCCCGCGAAGAACGGCTACATGGAAGTGCTCTACGGGCATGCGCCGCTGATGGCCGAGCTGGGCGCGGGCGACGTGACGATTCACGGCGGCAAGGGAAGTGAAGCGGGCGAGGCCGAGGGCATTCTGCGCTACAACGTGAGCTGGGGATTTGTTGAGGTGCTGGGCGACCGCGTCACCATCCTGGCCTCGGACGCTCTGAAGCCCGAAGAGATTGACGTGCCGCGCGCCGAGCAGCAGCTCGACCGCGGTGAGAAACAGTGGAAAGAAGCCGGCGAAAGCGAAGATGCTTACGACGAGGCCCTCCGCGTGATCTCTGAAGCCGAAGCCAAGATCTCGTCGGCCGCCGAGGTTGTGAAGCACTAGATTGTGGCGTCGCTCCCGCCGGGACGGCGCAAAACCGCAGCGCTTGCCCGTCGAACAGGATGCAGGTTGCTGTCCAGAGCATGCGGAGAATGAGCACGATGAACGTTCTCCAGGAAAATGCGGCAAGCCGGCGAAGGATCGCCGCCGCGCTCTGCCATCGCCAGCCGGACCGCGTGCCCGTCGACTTCGGCGCCACCAACTGCAGCGGCATTCACGTCAGTTGCGTAGCTGCCCTTCGCGATTACTACGGTCTCGAAAAGCATCCCGTTCGTGTCAGCGAGCCGGGACAGATGCTTGGCCTCATCGAAGACGATCTGATTGCCGCCATGGGCATCGACACCGTGGGCGTCTTCCCGCGCACCACGCGCTTCGGCTTTGCCAAGGACAAGTGGAAGAGCTGGCGGCTGAACGGCCTTGAAGTGCTGGTTCCCGAGGGTTTCACCGTCACCACCGCAGAAAACGGCGACACCCTGATCTATCCACAAAGCGACCTCTCCGTGCCTCCCAGCGCGCGCATGCCCGCAGGCGGCTTTTTCTTCGATAACATCATTCGTCAGGATGCGATCGACGAAGAAAAACTTGACCCCGAAGACAACCTGGAAGAGTTCGGCGCCGTCGGGCAGGAGGACCTTGACTGGTTCGCGCGCGAAACCGCAACTGCTGCCGCGAAAGGCCTCGGCGTGGTGGCCAGTTTTGGCGGAACCGCGTTTGGCGACATCGCCAACGTTCCCGGCCCGGGCCTCAGGCATCCCAAAGGCATCCGCGACATCACCGAGTGGTATGTATCGACCACCAGCCGCCGCGACACCATTCACAAGATCTTCGATGGACAAAGCCGCATCGCTCTTGAGAATCTGGAGCGCATTCATGCGGTGGTGGGCGACCGGGTGCAGGCGGTTTTTCTTTGCGGCACCGACTTCGGCACGCAAACCTCGGCCTTCTGCTCCGTAAAGACCTTTGAGGATCTCTACTTCCCCTATTACAAGCGCGTGTGCGACTGGATTCACGCGCACACATCCTGGAAAACGATGAAGCACTCCTGCGGCGCGGTCGCAAAATTCATTCCCGCGTTCATTGAAGCCGGCATCGATATTCTCAACCCCGTGCAGTGCTCCGCCGCGGGCATGGACCCGGCGGAGCTGAAGGCAAACTTCGGCGAGCGCATTGTCTTCTGGGGTGGCGGCGTGGACACACAGCACGTTTTGCCGTTCGGAACGCCGGCGGAGGTTCGCGAGCAAGTGCTGCGCCGCTTGGAAGTCTTCGCTCCCGGCGGAGGCTTCGTTTTCAACACCATCCACAACATTCAGGCGCAGACACCTCTAGAAAACATCGTGGCCATGATCGATGCGGTGCGCGAGTTCAACGGGAGTTAAGCGGGTGGCCGGGAAAGCTGCTGCCTCCCGGGCCGAGTGAGCCGGCTGCCGACGGAAGACCGTGCTCAGGAGCAGGGCTTTTTGCTGGAGCCGAGGGTTACCAGACCGTACGCGGATAATGCTTTGCGATTTCTTCGTCTGAGGAGATCAGCGGCGCCAGCCCGTTCAACCGGGCCTGGGCCACGATGATGCGGTCGAATGGGTCGCGGGTCCACTTCTCATCGAGCGCTGCTCTGGCTACATCCGCGAAAGGCAGATCGCAGACGCGAACGCCGAGTTCTTGTTCCAGCTTCCGCAAAACGTCTTGACCGCGCAGTGCGCTGCGGCCAATCTCGCTCATGTACTCGAACTCGAGCAGCACCATGGGGGAAATGCGCAGGCCGCCATGTTCGATCAGCCTACGCGCCCGGGGATGAAAACGGGCGATACCGCGCTGCGCCAGAAAAACTGCCGCATTTGTGTCCAGGTAGACGATCACAGCTTCTTGACCTTCTTGCGTGAGTGCGGACGATGAAGGCGCGCTGGCTTGGGAGCCGGGCCGAAATCGCGCTCCCAATCGCGCTGCCACTCCTTCTCCATCTCCGCCAGCATCTCAGCCTTGAAGGCGGGGTCATCTGGGTCAAAGTCCTCGGGGATGAGAATCTGCATCGGCGTGATGCGGCTCAGCTTGGAGGGGGCATGCTCGGGCACGAGCCGCAGCCGGCGACCCTTGTGCGAGACCCAGACTTCCTTGCCGTCGAGGGCCTGATTGACAAGGTCGAAGAGTTTCTGCCGGAATTGGGTGATAGGAACTTCCATAATTTTACGAGTATAACATAATGTACGTAGATAGGCGTACATCATGTACATTCACTGCATTTTCCGTCCGCGCGACCGTCTCTACTGCCTCAAAATCCAGCTTGCGATTTTGTCGAGCGCAGCCGGCGACATGGTCTCGTCGATTTGCGCGTATTCCGCGGGCAAGCCGGTCCTGGCCGTTTGGAAGAGGTGGTTTAGTCCCGGCAATTCGTCGATCTCGTAGTGCTTATTTCCCGCCTCGTCGAGCGCCTTGCGGATGGCTGGCAGATTGAGCGCGGGCGGCACCTGCAAATCTTTTTCGCCGTTCACGGCCAGCACCGGACATGTGAGCTTGCGCAACGTCGCCGCCGGATCATAGGTGAGGTAGAAGCGGAACCACGGCGACGTGACGCTTTCGACCGATGCGCCGATCTGGGCTTCCGGCATTCCATCGGCCGCAAGCTTGTCGCGCAACTTCTTTTCGAGAACCGCGCTGTCCTTTTCGGTTTCCACCAAGGACAGCACGTCGCGCTCCTGGGCTGCGGCCTGATCGGCATTTTCCTTGCTCGCGCCGCCGGCTTCGGCGATCAACCGCACTTGCTCGACGATGATCTGGTCTCCGGGGACACCGGGGCCGGCCATCATTACCACGAATGCCACGTCGCGGTCGCGCACAGCCACCATGGGCGCAACGATGCCGCCCTCGCTGTGGCCGATAAGCCCGATGCGATGCGGATCGACTTCGGTCCGCGTCTTGAGAAACGCGACACCGGCTTGCGCGTCGCCGGCAAAATCAGCGGTCGTGGCCTTGGTGTAGTCGCCGGTGGATTTGCTGATGCCGCGCTTATCGGCGCGCAACACGACGATGCCGCGGCGGGTGAGGGAATCGGCCAGCACCAGAAAGGGTTTATGGCCCATGAGGCTTTCGTCGCGGTCGTTGGGTCCCGAGCCCGTGATGAGCAGCACTGCGGGAAATGGGCCCTTTTCCGGCGGAATCGTCAGCGTGGCGGCCAGCGAATCGCCCGCTGTTTTGTTGATGTAGGTGACATCCTCTTCGCGGTAAGGATAAGGTTTGACGGGATTCTGCGGGCGTGGACGCTGGAGCGCCGACTCGTCTTTGACGCGTTTGAGCAGGAGCGGCAGATGGTTACCCATCTGCGTGAAGGTGCCGTCGATGGAGTTGAGGTCGGCGGAGATCTTGCCCGCAAACGTGGCGCCGATGCCTTTCACCTCGATGGTGAGCGTAGCGCCATCGCGTTTAACGGCGCTGGCCGGAACCCATGCGGGGCTCTGGTCCGGACTTTGCACCTGGGCCGTCAGACCGTTCTGGGTGTTGACGATCTTGAAGACGATGCGCAACTTGATCGCACCGGCATCCAGCGTGCCCGTCCACGAGCCGTCGATGTCTGAAGGTGGCGCGGGCTTGGCGGATGCTTGAGGCGAGGCGCGCTTGAAGTTAAGCGGCAGCGGCTGGCCCTGGCTCCAGGTACCGTCGATCTCGGAGGCATCCTTGTTCACCGTGCCTGTGTAGGCGCCGTGCACGGCGTCGACGGTCATGCTGAACGTCGGCCCCTCAAGCGAAATAGAATTGACCGGGATGCCGAGCGCACCCTGATCGATGCTGTCGAGCGTGGCAGTCAGCGCCCCGTCATTGCCAGCAGCGATGTGCAGGACGAGACGCAGCTCGGCGCCGCCGGCGCTGAGCGTTCCCTGCCAGTCACCGGTCAGTTGCGATTGCGCCACCGCATCCATCGCGGCTTGCAAAGACACGCGCTTCACATCCAGTTCGAGAGTCTGGCCCTGGAACCAGCTTCCGTGAATCTCCGTAGCATCCGCGTTGATGGTGCCTGTAAAAGTGCCACGAATGCTGATGGTGTCGCCGTCAAGGACACGAACGGTATCGAGGGTCAGGGTCAGGGTATTTCCGTTGACCGCCATGGAACTGACGGGAAGGCCGTAGATTCTCTGATCGAGGTTGTCGATCGTCGAGGTGATGGTTCCGTCTTTGGCGGCGACGACGTGCCAGGCAACACGCAATTGCGTATTTCCGGCTTTCACCGTGCCCAGCCAGTCTCCGACGAGCTGCGATTGCGCGCGGCAAAGCGGGAAAAGAGCCAATCCCACAAAAACAATGAAGGCGAGCCTGGAAATGAAATGGACTTTCATGGTTCTCCTTTCGCCCCTAAGTAGAGTACGCCGGATTTCTGCCCGCGGTTCGGTACTGGGTCAGTTTGAAAAGGGATCATCCCTCAGGGGCTAAAGCCTCACTCATTTTTGGAGCCTTTTCGGCACGACTTCACAGCCTGCTGAAAAAGTCGCTGTTTTCGCCGTTGACCTTCCTGTGGCGCTGATTTTGGCCGCCGCATGGAAGGGTTTCCGGGTTGTTATTTGTCTCTGCGGTCCGTTTTC
>Ga0181527_1002193_pt1 | contig 18797 bp, 19 predicted proteins | sample PEATcosm2014_Bin_30_FD_119762 | JGI IMG/M metagenome (GOLD analysis project Ga0181527, IMG submission 119762) | Peatland microbial communities from MTU Mesocosm Facility, Houghton, MI, USA - PEATcosm2014_Bin06_60_metaG | ecosystem: Environmental > Terrestrial > Soil > Wetlands > Peat | place...
ACGGTGACACTGCACTTAACTGCAACGTACAGCGGGACAAAATTCGATCGGTTTGATGAAGCGCCATGGCGGGTTCGCTTCGCGCAGCCCGCCCTACAATTTCATCATCGGCCGCTTGCCCTTCGCCGCTTTCTCGCTCGGCACTTTGACCAGGGCTTCGCCGTCGAGCACCGTTTCGCCGTCCACCGCGCAGATGCAGGACAGCCGCGCCCGCGACTTTTCCGGAATCAGTTCCTTGACCGTCACCGTGACGATAACGGTGTCGCCGATCTTCACCGGAGCGCGGAAATTCAGCGTTTGCGAAATATAGATCGCGCCGGGTCCCGGCAGCCTTGTGCCGAGCACGGCGGATATCAGGCTTGCGGTATAAAGGCCGTGGGCGATGCGCTTGCCGAACGAGGTGCGCGCGGCGAAATGCTCGGACAGATGGATCGGATTGCGGTCGCCGGTAAGCTGGGCAAAGCCGACCACGTCGGACGAGGATACCGTCTTCGTGAGCGTCTCGGTCATGCCGACCGAAAGGTCCTCGAAGAACAGCGTGCGCAGCGGCGGCAGATTCATTCCGGCCTGCTCATCGCGCACCGTCCGCCCGCCCGCGGCCGCTTACTGCTTCGGCGGCGGTGGCACAGCAGCGCCGGCCGGGACCGCGCGCGAAGCCGGCGCCGAACCCACGGCCGGACCGCGCGGATCGTCGCGGTTCGCCATGCATTTTTTCATGAATGCGGTGCGCGCCGCGCCTTGCAGCTTCTGGTCGTCGGCTCCGAACTTGCACGTTGCCATCTTTTCCTTCGGGCTTACCGCAAAGGACGGAGCGCTCGGCAGCATCGCGATCAAAATTGCGGCCAGGAAAGCGTATCGACGCATGACTGGATCACCTCCCACTGTCAGGCCGGCATTCTAGCACCGAATTGCGCCGGCACGGAAATTCGTCAAACCGGCCGATGAGGGGTCGAAATCGCCGCAATCGGCGCTATAAAGCGCGATGACCTCCAAAAGCCACGTCGCCAGCGCGCTTACCCGGATCACGCCCGGCCTGTTCGGCACGCACCAAATCCGGGTCGGCCCCGAGCATACCGCGGCCTTTGTCGGCTCCGGGCGGATTGCCGTTCTGGCGACGCCGGTGATGATCAACGTCATCGAGGCGGCGGCGCTGGCGGCGGTCGAGCACCTTTTGCCGCCTGGCCATCAGAGCCTCGGCATTCATCTCGACGTGAGCCATACGGCCGCGACCCCGATCGGCTTGCGGGTCACCGCGACGGCCGAAGTCGTCAAGGTCGAAGGCCGTACCGTCACATTTCGGGTCGAAGCGCGCGACGAAATCGAGCCGATCGGTGCCGGCACCCATCAGCGGGTGGTTGTCAGCGTCGAGCGCTTCGACGAGCGAGTGCAGCGCAAATTCCGCGGCGAGAAGTAACCGCTGCGCTAGATCCGGCTACGCCGAAATATGCGATCCTCGACGATGTGGTCGGTCCATTGCCAGCCGAACTCCGCCATCTTGGCGATCACCGCGGCAGCGCGGCGCTCGTCGAAGCACTCGATCTGCGCGTACCCGTAATTTTGCGCAAACAGATTTTCAGCGCCTGCCAAGACTTCGGGTTCGTAGCCTTCAACGTCGATCTTGAACACCAGCGGTTGACCGACGAAGGAAAGCGTTTCATCGAGCGTCACGACATCGATTTCGGGGCCGCCGCCGCCGTGCGAATCGGCGGCAACCACTTTCGTCAAGGCATCGTAGCCCGGCGCGCCCAGCAAAAGCGCGGCTTTGTGAGCGCTCGCGCCGACCGCTGTTTCGTGAATCTCGACGCCGCGCACGCCATTCCAGGCGATATGATCGCGCAAGCGGCCGAGCACCGCGCGATTGGGCTCGAAGGCGATCAAACGGTCCGCCAATCCTTGACGCCCGATGATGCAGGTGTAGAGGCCGAAATTGGCGCCGATGTCGATGAATGCCGCAGGCTTAAGGTCCCGGCACGCCTGCAGCATGGCCGGAATCTGCAACCACTCGAAGCGCCGGAGCATGAGTTCGTTGCCGATCAGGTCGTCCGGCGCGACACGAAATTTTGCGCCGAAATACTCGACCTCCTCGATGTCGCGATCCGCTCGCCACAGCCGGCGCAGCCGATGCCAGCGCTTGCGGATCGAAACGGCGATTTTCCAATGCAGCGGCGGCCGACGGCGACGCGCTATGACGGTGGCCGGAGCCATGCCCTGTACCCTTTCGCACCAAACGCTGCGGCTGGTCGAGGCCGTCGCCGCGCGCGCCGAGGCCCGGCGTCTCAGCGCCGGCCGGCGAACCAGCCGACCCCGAGCAGCACCACGGCGCCGATCGCGGCGGCAAGCGCATGGGTCTTGTGGATATGCGACGAGCCTTCGGCATAGCCGGGCATGAATGTGGGCAACGAGCCGGCCGGCATGACGAAATACATCACGGCGGCAACGACGCAAATGATAGCCAGAACGTAAGCGATCAGTTTCATCGATCGATTCCCCTCATCGAAAGCGGCGGCGCGAAAACGTGCCGCCGCTGGTTAGCACGGCACCACCGGCATGGCGAGACGGATTAGTTCGCCGGCGAGCCGTGCGCGGCTTCGCCGCTTTCGAGCGCGGCCAGTATCCGCCCGACCAACGCGCGTGCCGAATCGGCGCTCAGCTCGACGGCAACGCGGTCGCGACCGCCCTCGCCTTCGTTGGTGAAGTCGATGGCGAGCACATGATCGAGCGTCGAGTGATACGGATGGTCGAAATAGACGTTCGCGGTGTCGATCCGCATCCAGCCTTTGCCGCCCTTGGCGCTGCCGACCAGCGCTGCTTTTTCGACGATATAGGAGCACATGCGAATCTCCTGGTGATTGCCGTGAACCGGTCGGTTTATTCGGCCGCCACGCTGGCGGCGGACGCCGCCAGATGGCGCTCGAAGAAAGCGAAGACCTTCTGCCATCCGTCGAGCGCCTGCTCGGGCCGATAGGCGTCCCGCGACGTATTGAAGAATGCATGCCCGGCGCCGTCATAGCGGTGGAATTCGTAAGCCTTGCCGAGCCGCTTCAGCACCGCCTCGGTGCGGTCGACCTGATCGGCGGTAGGATTCGCGTCGTCGTTGCCGAAAATGCCGAGCAGTGGGCAGCCGAGCTTTTCCGTCAGATCGATCGGCGCTACGGGTCGCTTGGCGTTGAGATCCTTGGGATTGTCGACGACGACATTGCCGCCCCAACAATCGGTCACGGCGTCGATCCCGGACAGCGAGCAGGCAGCGAGATAAGCGTGGCGTCCGCCGGAGCAGAAACCGATGACGCCGACCTTGCCGTTGGTATCGGACTGACTGCGCAGATAATCGATCGCGCCGGCAACGTCGCCGACGACCTGGGCGTCGGCGACCCCGCCCGCAGCGCGCACCCGCGCGCCGATGTCGTCGGGACTGCCAGGCCCTTCGCGGAAGTAGAGGTGCGGCGAGATCGCCGTAAAGCCGTGATGCGCGAACTTGCGCACGACCTCGATGATCCATTCGTCCCAGCCGGGCAAATGGTGGATCACGACGATGCCGGGGAATTTTCCGGCGCGCAGCGGCCTTGCGTAATAGGCCTCGCCTTGGTCGCCGCCATGGCCACGAAACTGCACCGTTTCCGCTCGAAGGCCCTGATAATGGCTCATGTCACAGTCCGGGATTCGGCCGCAGCGACGCCATTCACTTCGGGCAGCGGTAAAGCAGCGCCTTGTAGGTCATATCGCGGTCGACGAACTGCACCGTATTGTCGGGCTTCGGCGTAAACGTGATGTCGCCCATCAGTGGTCCGCCGGCGAACTTGCACTCGACATGGGCGAATATGCTGTCGCCATCCTTTTTCGTGTCCAAGATGGTGCAGACGCCGACATTGGAAACGATTTCCTGCGCCGAGATCGCAACCTTGGCGGTAGCCGGATCGGTACTGTCGCCTTTGCAGACGACATTCTGGGTATAATTTCCGGCGAGCGGAAAATCGTCCTCCGCAACAGCCGCACCCGACAGCACCGCGACAGCCGCAATCGTAGCGCACCCGATAACCGGACGAATGATTCTAAACACGCGTCTCTCAGCCCTGTTGACCGTACCGAATGGCACCGGGATCGCCATCCCCTAAGGAAGTTTAGCGAAACTCGCCGCCGCGGCCAATATCGCCGCGGCGCGCGTGGACCGATTGTCACAAGGATCTAGCGCCGGCGGAAGCCGGTAGAGATGACCCGGACGCGGGCGGCCGACCATTGCTTGGGCCCGTTGACCTTCGGTTGATAGGCGGCGCGATTGCAATCGACATAGCCGTTGTCGGTGAACTGGCCATTCTGGTTATCGAACAAGAGCTGGCGACAGACATCGCCGACCCTCGGCATGTAAAGGATCGAACCGGTGTAGATTTCGTCGTCCCTCGCCGCCGCAGCTGCCGCCGCCGCCGCGCGCTGCGCCGCGACGTAATTGTCGATGCCGACCACGCCGACGCCGAGGCAAAGCGCGAGCGCCATCACCGCCCCGACCTGGTGTAAGCCGCTGCCAGCGCGTCTTTTCTTCTTCGCAGGGCGAACAAAGCGGCTCATGGGGCGGAAACTCCCGACCGAATAATTCCACGATACACCACAGTGTCGTGCCCAGCGCGACCGCGCGGGCGACATGGCTAAAAATCCGCTAATTCGACTGCCGCGATCCGGCCGGCGCACCAAAAGAAAGCGGCGCCGCAAGGGCGCCGCCGCATTCGCTCACAGTATGATCAGTGCGCGGTGAGACCGGAGGAATCTTCCTCCACCACCGGTTCGGGAACATCGACCGGCTTCGCCGCCGCCTCTTCCCAGACGATGGCTTCGGGCATGCGCACCAGCGCACGCGACAACACCTCGTCCATGCGCGACACCGGAATGATGTCGAGCCCGCTCTTGATGCTGTCGTTGATCTCGACCAGATCCTTGGCGTTCTCTTCCGGAATCAGCACGGTCTTGATGCCGCCGCGATGCGCGGCAAGGAGCTTCTCTTTGAGACCGCCGATCGGCAGCACGCGGCCGCGCAGCGTGATCTCGCCGGTCATCGCCACGTCGCGCCGCACCGGGATGCCGGTCATCACCGAAACGATGGCGGTGACCATGGCGACGCCTGCGGACGGACCGTCCTTCGGTGTCGCGCCCTCCGGCACGTGGACGTGGATGTCACGCTTGTCGAAAGCCGGCGGCTCGATGCCGAAGGCGACCGCGCGCATGCGGACGTAGGATGCCGCGGCCGAGATCGATTCCTTCATCACATCGCGCAGATTTCCGGTGACGGTCATCTTGCCCTTGCCGGGCATCATGGCCGATTCGATGGTGAGCAGCTCGCCGCCGACGTCGGTCCAGGCAAGGCCGGTCACCACGCCGACTTGATCGACGTCCTCGACCTCGCCATAGCGGTATTTCGGCACACCGAGATAATCGGGAAGAACCTTGTCGGTGACTTCCACCGACAGCTTCTTCGAGACCGTGAGCTCCTTCACCGCCTTGCGGATGAGCGTCGACAGCTCGCGTTCGAGATTGCGCACGCCGGCTTCGCGGGTATAGCGGCGAATGAGCGTAAGCAGCGCTCCGTCGTCGATCGACCATTCCTTCGGTTCGAGGCCGTGCTTGACGATGGCGTGCGGGATCAGGTGCTTGCGCGCGATCTCGACTTTCTCGTCCTCGGTGTAGCCGGCGATCCGAATGATCTCCATGCGGTCCATCAAGGGCGGCGGAATATTGAGCGTGTTCGCCGTCGTGATGAACATCACGTTGGAGAGATCGTAATCGACCTCGAGATAGTGGTCGTTGAAGGCGTGATTCTGCTCCGGATCGAGCACTTCGAGCAGCGCCGAAGACGGATCGCCGCGGAAATCGGCGCCCATCTTGTCGACCTCGTCGAGCAGGAACAGCGGATTGGAAGTCTTCGCCTTACGCATGGACTGGATGATCTTGCCCGGCATCGAGCCGATATAAGTGCGCCGATGGCCGCGGATCTCGGCCTCGTCGCGCACGCCGCCGAGCGACACCCGCACGAATTCGCGCCCGGTCGCCTTGGCGATCGACTTGCCGAGCGAGGTCTTGCCGACGCCGGGAGGACCGACCAGGCACAGGATCGGGCCGGTCAGCTTGTTGGCGCGCTGTTGCACCGCAAGATACTCGACGATCCGTTCCTTGACCTTCTCGAGGCCGAAATGATCGGCATCGAGGATCTGCTCGGCGAGCGTCAGATCCTTCTTGATCTTCGATTTCTTGTTCCACGGAATCGACAACAGCCAGTCGAGATAATTGCGCACGACGGTGGCTTCCGCCGACATCGGCGACATCTGGCGCAGCTTCTTGATTTCGTGCTGCGCCTTTTCGCGCGCCTCTTTCGACAGCTTGGTCCGCTTGATCTTCTCTTCGAGCTCGGCGACCTCGTCCTTGCCGTCTTCGTCGCCCAGTTCCTTCTGGATCGCCTTCATCTGCTCGTTGAGATAGTACTCGCGTTGCGTCTTCTCCATTTGACGCTTGACGCGGGTGCGGATGCGTTTCTCGACCTGCAGCACCGAAATCTCGCTCTCCATCAAACCCAGCACCTTTTCCAGGCGCTCGGTGACGCTCGGCGTCTCCAGGATCAGCTGCTTGTCGGGAATCTTGACGGCGAGATGCGAAGCCACCGTGTCGGCGAGCTTGGCGTAATCCTCGATCTGCTGGACCACGCCGACGACTTCCGGCGACACTTTCTTGTTGAGCTTCACATAGCCTTCGAACTCGTTGACGACCGAGCGCGCCAGCGCCTCGGCCTCGACCTGATCGCCCGAGGTGTCCGCGATCACGGTCGCTTCCGCCTCGAAATATTCTTCGCGGTCGGTGTACTGCTTGACCTGCGCGCGTGCCGCGCCTTCGACCAGGACCTTGACCGTGCCGTCCGGCAGCTTGAGCAGCTGCAGCACGCTCGCAAGCGTGCCGATATTATAAATGGCGTCCGTCGCCGGATCGTCGTCGGAAGCATTCTTCTGGGTAGCGAGAAGAATGAACGTGTCCGAGCGCATCACTTCTTCGAGCGCTTTGATGGACTTCTCGCGACCGACGAAGAGCGGAACGATCATGTGCGGGAAGACAACGATGTCCCGCAGCGGCAGCACCGGATAGGCCCGGCTTTCGCCGGTCGTCAGGAGCGGTTTGGGTTTGGCGGCACTGGTCATGGCCCCACTTCCTTATTGTTGTGCACTTCCACCATGACCCGCAGGATGCGCCGTCACGACGGACTGCCATTGGCCGGGACGGGCCGTGCCCGACACGCGGGTCCGAAACCCTGCCCGGTTTAGTCTACGCGATTCCTCACACACGTCTCGCGCCCATCCAGAATAGGTGGCGTTGCGCTGCCAGCGTGTCAAGAAAGGCCGCGATTCAAACAATATAGCGCATTGGCGAGGCGGAAAGATGAGCCGCACGACGAATTCAGCGGTGCTGTATCCGGGCACCCGTCAGGCACTCGCTCCGCCGGCATCGCCGGCGCGATCGGAGCGGTCGGCGTAGATGTAGAGCGGCCTGGCGGCGCCCTCGACGACCTCTCTGGAGATCACGACCTCCTCGACGCCTTCGAGGCTCGGCAAGTCGAACATGGTGTCGAGCAGAATGCTCTCCATGATCGAGCGCAAGCCGCGCGCGCCGGTCTTGCGATCGATGGCCTTGCGCGCGATCGCGGAAAGCGCCTCGTCGGCAAGCGTCAAGTCCACCGTCTCCATCTCGAACATGCGCTGGTATTGCTTGACCAGCGCGTTCTTGGGCTCGGTGAGGATGCGCTTGAGCGAGGGCTCGTCGAGGTCCTCGAGCGTGGCGACGACCGGCAGCCGGCCGACGAATTCCGGGATCAGGCCGTACTTCAGCAGATCCTCGGGCTCGACCTCGCGGAAAATCTCACCCTGCTTGCGATCCTCCGGCGCCGCCACCCGGGCGCCGAAACCGATCGAGGTGGAGCGGCCGCGCGCGGAAATGATTTTTTCCAGGCCGGCGAAGGCGCCGCCGCACACGAACAGGATGTTCGTGGTGTCGACTTGCAGGAATTCCTGCTGCGGATGCTTGCGGCCGCCTTGCGGCGGAACGCTGGCGATGGTGCCTTCCATGATCTTGAGCAGCGCCTGCTGCACGCCCTCGCCCGACACGTCGCGCGTGATCGAAGGATTGTCGGACTTGCGCGAAATCTTGTCGATTTCGTCGATATAGACGATGCCGCGCTGTGCGCGCTCGACATTGTAATCGGCCGACTGCAACAGCTTGAGAATGATGTTCTCGACGTCTTCGCCGACATAGCCGGCTTCCGTCAGCGTGGTCGCATCCGCCATGGTGAACGGCACGTCGAGGATGCGCGCCAGCGTCTGCGCCAACAGCGTCTTGCCCGAGCCGGTCGGTCCGATCAGCAGAATGTTCGACTTCGCCAGTTCGACGTCGTTGTGCTTGCTCTGATGATTGAGCCGCTTGTAGTGATTGTGGACGGCAACCGACAGGACCTTTTTGGCGTGGTCCTGGCCGATGACGTAATCGTCGAGAACCTTGCGGATTTCCCGCGGCGTCGGAATGCCGTCGCGCGATTTCACCAGCGAGGATTTGTTCTCCTCGCGAATGATGTCCATGCACAGTTCGACGCATTCGTCGCAGATGAATACGGTCGGTCCGGCAATGAGTTTGCGCACCTCGTGCTGGCTCTTGCCGCAGAACGAGCAATAGAGCGTGTTCTTGGAATCGCCGCCGCCAACCTTGCTCATTCCCATCTCCGTCTTCGCGAACGTAGCACTTCAACTCGCCAGCGTAACAAGCATTGCGCTAAGATTTCGTAGCACCACCCGCGTCCCACGCTCCGACTAAATGGCCAAATCGCTACACCGGCCCTCCAACACGAGTCGACATGCTAGCGGCGTGCCAATCAAGAATCCATTAACGATAACGCGACTTTACACCACTGTGCTTTCCGGATCACACCTTCGACGGCGCGCGACTTGGTCCGGAAAACCGGCCGGAGACCCGCTTTGGGCCTAAGAATCGGTCCATTTCAAGACGGTCGTGCCTCTTAACTGACACCCTTGAGGACGGGTTCGGTCTTGAGCCCCGGCTCATCCGGCCGCTTTTCGATCACTTTGTCGATAAGACCGAAATCCTTGGCCATGTCCGAGGTCAGGAACATGTCGCGTTCCAGCGCGTCTTCGATCTTCTTCAGCGGTTGCCCTGTGTGCTTAACGTAGATTTCGTTCAAACGCCGCTTCAGGTTCAGAATCTCTTGCGCGTGCAGCATGATATCGGTCGCCTGCCCCTGGAACCCGCCGGACGGCTGGTGCACCATGATACGGGCGTTGGGGAGCGCAAAGCGCAAATCCTTGGCGCCGGCGGCAAGCAACAGCGACCCCATCGAGGCCGCCTGGCCGGTACAAAGCGTCGAAACGGGGGGCCGGACGAACTGCATCGTGTCGTAGATCGCCAGGCCCGAGGTCACGACCCCGCCCGGCGAATTTATGTACATCGAAATCTCTTTTTTGGGATTTTCTGCCTCGAGAAAGAGCAATTGGGCGACGACCAACGCGGCCATGCCGTCCTCGATCGGACCCGTGATGAAGATGATCCGCTCCTTCAAGAGTCGCGAATAGATGTCATAGGCCCGCTCCCCGCGGTTGGTCTGCTCGACCACCATGGGAACGAGATAGTTCATATAGGTTTCTTTCGGATCGCGCATGGCTCACCTGGTCTGGGTCACTTATGGGCTCAGTAATTATTCAATGTGACTGAGTCGGGATCGGCCTGTCGAAGCCGCCGTTGCGGTCCAGCACAGCCACGCCCTCGGCTATGCAGCTATTGCAGATATGCGCGGAAGCCCCGGCGACAAGGCGCGAAACCGCATTTTCGTCGCGACCGAAAAACGCGCAGCGCCTGGGCTGTGCCAGCCAATACCGCGCCGTCACAAGGATCGATCGCCCGAAATGCCTTGCCGCTCGCTCCCTCACGCTTCGTCTTCCTTGAACAGTTCGTCCGTCGTCACCTGCTTTTCCGTGACCTCCACGAGTTCGAGCAGGAAATCGACCACTTTGTCCTCGAACAAGGGCGCACGCAGAGCGGCAAGCGCGCCGGGATTGTTACGGTAATAGTCCCAAACCCGCTGCTCCTGGCCGGGCAGCATCCTGGTCTGCGCCACGATCGCCTGGGTCAACTGGTCGTCGCCGACCTTGATGCCATTTTTGTCGCCGATTTCGGCGATGACGAGACCGAGCCGCACCCGCCGTTCGGCGATAGCGCGGTAATCGGCGCGGGCCTTCTCCTCGGTGGTACCCTCGTCCGCGAAGCTGCGGCCCTGCTGCTTGAGGTCGTTCTCCACCGTCGACCAGACGTTGTTGAATTCCTCCTCGACCAGTGTCGGCGGCGGCTCGAATTTATGGCGTTCGTCGAGCTGGTCGAGCAAAGCGCGCTTGACCTTCTGCCGCGTGGCGGCCGTATGATCCCGTTCGACGCGCTCGCGCAGCGCGTCCCGCAGTTTTGCGAGCGATTCCAGACCCAGCGCTTTTGCATATTGGTCGTCGACCACGACCTCACCCGGCGCTTCCACGGTTTTCGCCGTCACCGCGAAAGTCGCATCCTTGCCGGCCAGCGCCGTCGCTCGGTAGTTTTCGGGAAATTTGAGATCGAAGCTCCGGCTTTCACCGGCCGTGATGCCTGTAATGTGGTCTTCGAACCCGGGGATGAATTCGCCGGAGCCGAGCACCATCGGCACATCCTCGCCGGAGCCGCCTTCGAACGGCTGCCCGTCCATGGTGCCTTGGAACGAAATGGTGACGCGGTCGCCCTTCTCGGCTCCCTCCGCTTTTGCGGTGAAGGGCCGGTTCTGATCGGCCATCGCCTGCAGCGCTCGATCGACCTCGGAATCCTCGACCGGGGCCGTCAGCCGCTCGATTTTCATGGTCTTGAAGTCGGTCAGCGGGATCGGCGGCACGATCTCCATCTCGACCGTGTAGGCAAGATCCGACTTGCCGGCGATCAGCCCTTCGACGGCGCCCTCCTCCGACGGCAGCACCACCTTTGGCTCGGTGGCAAGCTTCAGGCCGTTGTCGCTCACGATCTGATTATTGGCGTCGCGTACGGCCGCTTCGATGACCTCGGCCATCGCGGATTTGCCGTAAAGGCGCTTGAGATGCGCGACCGGCACCTTGCCCGGCCGAAAGCCGCGCAATTGCACGCGGCCCTTGAGATCGTCGAGCCGTTCTTTGACCTTCGCTTCCAGATCGGTCGCGGGCACGACGACGCGGTATTCGCGCTTGAGACCCGCAGCGGCAGTTTCAGTGACCTGCATCGGCATTACTCTTCACGGCCCTCACGGCCAATTTGAACGGCTCGGGAGCCCGGCAATCGCCACCGTGCCCCGGCCTGTTTTTGGAAAAACCGCCCAGTGGTGCGGGCGGAGGGGCTCGAACCCCCACGACTTTCGTCACGGGAACCTAAATCCCGCGCGTCTACCAATTCCGCCACGCCCGCGACGCGCAGGGCGGCCCGGTGGCGCGGCTTATATCATGCAAGGCGCGCGGGATACTACAAAAATAGCCCCGCCATTCGGCGCGCTTGCAACGGCCGAGCCGTCCCATAAGGCTGTGGCGATCAAGGCTCCGAGGCAGGACGATTCGCGACAAATCCCCCTCCCCGCTGTCGCGTCGGCGCGTTCTTTCCGGGACGCTTGCGACAGCGTGCGCGGCATTCTTCGCCGGCGGGCGATCCCGCGGCGCGTCACCGTCCGACGACCCGCGCCTGCTGCGGGTGAAGACTTCCGGCTATGACGGCATTGTCCCGGGGCCGCCATTACAAGCCCGGCGCGGCGAGGAGGTGTGCGTCCGCCTGATCAACGATTTGCCGGAGCCTACGGCCCTGCACTGGCACGGCGTGCGCCTCGCCAATGCCATGGACGGCGCGCCGCCCTTGACGCAATCGCCAATCGCTCCGGGCGAAAGTTTCGACTATCGCTTCATCGCCCCGGACGCCGGGACCTATTGGTATCATCCGCCGGACTGGTTCGATCCAATGGGGCAGCCTCGGCTCGGCCTTTATGGCGCGCTGATCGTCACCGAAGCCGACCCGGTCGATGTCGATCGCGATTCGACCCTCATTTTCGCCGACAGCCCGCCCGCTGCCGGCGCGACGGCCTCGCCGCTGCGGACATCCGCATCCTTGTCAGTCAACGGCGCTGCCAATTTCGACATCCGCGCCCGCGCCAACGACCGGCTGCGGCTTCGCCTCGTCAATGCCTCCGATCGCCGAATTCTCGGCCTGCGTGTTGCCGGCCTCCGCACCTTCGTGATGGCGACCGACGGCGAACCGACAGCACCGTTTGCGGCGCGCGACGGCCGTCTGCTCCTCGGTCCGGGCAATCGGATGGATGTGTTCGTCGATTGTACGCTCGCGCCGGGAGCCTTTGTGCCCATCGCCGTCGACGGCATGGACGCTGGCGCGCCGGTCGCCCGCATCGTCTGTGACGCGGCCGCGGCCAGCCGGGCCGTGCCGCGGGACGATCCGCCCGCCCTGCCGTCCAACCTTTTGCCCGAGCGAATGGACTTTGCCGGCGCTCTGCATTTTGACTGGGCCTTCGGCCGGACGTCGGCACGCGATGCCGCGGTACGCGATAGCCGGCGCGGCAACGCGCCCTTGTTTGCGGTCAAGCGGGGTAGAACAGTTGTCGCGGGATTCTCAAATCCGACATCAGAAAACCGATTTATCCACTTTCATGGACATCATTTTCGGCTTCTCGATACCCTCGACGACGGCTGGAAGCCGTTTTGGCTCGATACCCTGCCGATCGCGCCGCAGAGCAACGCCCGGATCGCTTTCGTCGCCGACAATCCCGGCAAGTGGCTGATCGAAGGCCTCGGAAAGGAGAACGCCACAGCGGGCTGGTTCGAAGTGTTCTGATCGACTGGGGCTGCGCGCGGTCAGTCGAAATGGAGTGAGCGCAAGACGGCAGGCAGCGTCTCTGGCAAGTCCTCCGCGATCAAACCCGGCCCGAATGCCGTGGCGGCTTCCCCGTGCAACCAAACCGCCGCGGAAGCCGCTTCGAATCCGGACATGCCCTGAGCGAGCAGACCCGTTGCGATACCCGTCAAGACGTCGCCCGCCCCCGCCGTGGCGAGGTAGGCCGGCGCATTGGCGGCAATGCTGGCGCGACCGTCCGGCGCGGCGACTACCGTGTCGGCGCCCTTGAGCAGCACGACCGCCCCGGAAATCGCCGCTGCAAGGCGCGCCCTTTCGAGCTTCGAGCCGACTTTAGTTCGCTCGTCCAATGCAAAGAAATAACGAGAGAATTCGCCCTCGTGCGGCGTCAGAATCGTGGCCGTCCGCCGGCGTGTCCGAAGCGCGTCGACAAGGCGGCCCGGCGCCTTGGCAAAGCTCGTGATCGCGTCGGCATCGAGCACCGCTGCGCGCGCGCCGCCGAGCACCACGCCGACAAGATCGCAGGTCGGCTCGCCGACGCCGATGCCGGGCCCGATGGCGACGGCATTGAAGCGACGGTCGGCGAGAAACGCGGTCAGTTCGGCCGCGCCGTCCACCGGCCGTACCATCACGGCAAGGCTCGCCGCGGCGTTCACAGAAAGCGCCTCGCGCGGGCTTGCGAGCGTTACCAGTCCGGCCCCGGCGCGGAGCGCGCCGCGGGCGGCCAAGCGCGCCGCGCCGGTCGACCACAACGGTCCGGAAACGACGACGGCGTGGCCGCGGTCGTATTTGTGCCCGGCCAGGCGCGGCACGGGAAAACGGGCGCCCCAGAGTTCGGGCACGTTTTCGAATGTCCCAGGCGCGATCTGCGACAGGACACTATCGGGAATGCCGATATCGGCGACGGAAATCTCGCCGCAATGCGTGCGCCCGGGCAGCAGCAGATGGCCGGGCTTTTTGCGGAAAAAAGTGACGCTTTGCGCCGCGTTCACGGCCACGCCCATCACCGCCCCGGAGCTGCCATTGATGCCGCTGGGCAGATCGACGGCGACCACTGGCGCAGCTTGAGCGTTCATGGCCTCGATCATCGAGCGAGCGAGACCTTCGACCGGCCGGTCGAGGCCGGCGCCGAACAGCGCATCGACCACGGCAGTCGCACCATCCAGGCCGGCGGGATCGGCGGCAAGGCTGGCGCCGGTCCACGCTTTGGCGGCAAGCGCGGAGTCGGCTTTGAGCCGCGCCAATTCGCCGACCAGGAGCACCCGCACGTCATAGCCGCGCTCGGCAAGGCGCCGCGCCGCCACAAAACCGTCGCCGCCATTATTGCCCGGACCTGCCACCACCGCGACACGGCCGCCGCCAGGTCGCCGCTTCATCACCGCCTCGGCCACGGCTCGGCCGGCGCTCTCCATCAGATCGATGCCGAGCACCCCGCCGGCAATTGTCAGCCGGTCGGCTTGGGCCATTTCCTCAATGGTGAGAAGTTCGATCATGGCGTTTTCAGCATAGCGGTTACATCATGTGCGGGATATTGCGCAGCGCCGCCTAGTTTTTATCGCCGAGCCATTGACGTGTTACTGGGCAGAGTGCCTATTTTGTCGGCGCGAGCTTGTGGGGACACCGTGCAGCCACGAGCTATGTGCGTCGTATTACATTGATAGGACTAAGTTTTCCTGGTGCGTGAGGCCTTGGCACGGGACCTGCTAACCAAGGCTCGGTTCCAGCGATGATGATGATTCTGTCCATCCCCGGAGCCGGGAGACGAGACGCGATGAAAAAAATCGAGGCGATCATTAAACCGTTCAAACTCGACGAGGTGAAGGAGGCGCTGCAGGAAGTCGGTCTTCAGGGAATTACCGTCACCGAAGCCAAGGGGTTCGGGCGCCAGAAGGGCCATACGGAGCTCTATCGTGGCGCCGAATACGTCGTCGATTTTCTCCCCAAGGTGAAGATCGAGATTGTGCTTGGCGACGACATGGTTGAAAAAGCTGTCGAGGCGATCCGTCGCGCCGCCCAAACCGGGCGGATCGGCGACGGTAAAATCTTCGTCTCGAACATCGAAGAGGCGATCCGGATCAGAACGGGTGAATCCGGAATTGACGCCATCTGAGTTGCTGGTCCGACTTGCTCACGCCGGACGGTGCTGAGTAGGTCCGGATCAGCTCAGCAAATTCAACAGCACGACGAAAGGGTACGCATTCCATGACGACGCCAAAGAATGTCATGAAAATGATCAAGGACAGCGACGTGAAATACGTCGACTTCCGATTCACCGATCCGCGCGGCAAGTGGCAGCACGTCACCTTCGACGTTAGCCTGATCGAAGAAGAGACCTTCGCCGAAGGCCAGATGTTCGACGGCTCGTCGATCGCGGGATGGAAGGCGATCAACGAATCCGACATGTGCCTGATGCCCGACCCCACTACCGCTTGCATCGATCCGTTCTTTGCCGAAACGACGCTGTCGCTGATCTGCGACGTTCTCGAACCGACCACCGGCGAACCCTACAATCGCGATCCGCGCGGCATCGCCAAGCGGGCCGAGGGCATGGTCAAGGCGGCCGGCGTCGGCGATACGATCTTTTTCGGTCCGGAAGCCGAATTTTTCGTGTTCGACGATGTGAAGTACAAGGTCGACCCCTACAATACCGGCTTCAAGCTCGATTCCGTCGAACTGCCGTCCAATTCCGACATGGATTACGACGGCGGCAATCTCGGCCATCGCATCGGCACCAAAAAGGGCTATTTCCCGGTGCCGCCGCAGGATTCGGCGCAGGACATGCGCTCCGAAATGCTCGCCGCCATGGCGCGCATGGGCTGCGTCGTCGAGAAGCACCATCACGAGGTGGCCTCCGCCCAGCATGAACTGGGACTGAAGTTCGCGCCGCTCGTGGTGATGGCCGATCGCCTGATCATCTACAAATATTGCATCCAGCAGGTCGCCCAGGTCTACGGCAAGACCGCGACCTTCATGCCGAAGCCGGTCTACGGCGACAACGGTTCGGGCATGCACTGCCACCAGTCGATCTGGAAAGGCGGCAAGCCGGTGTTCGCCGGCAACAAATACGCCGATCTTTCCGAGACCTGCCTGTCGTACATCGCCGGCATCATCAAGCACGCCAAGGCGATCAATGCCTTCACCAATCCGACGACGAATTCGTATAAGCGGTTGGTGCCGGGCTTCGAAGCGCCGGTGCTGCTGGCCTATTCGGCGCGCAACCGTTCGGCGTCGTGCCGCATTCCCTACACGACCAACCCGAAGGCCAAGCGCGTCGAAGTGCGCTTCCCCGATCCGTTGGCCAATCCGTATCTCGCCTTCTCGGCGATGCTGATGGCCGGCCTCGACGGCATCAAGAACAAGATGGATCCCGGCGAAGCCATCGACAAGGATCTCTACGATCTGCCGCCGAAGGAACTGAAAAAGATCCCGACCGTTTGCGGATCGCTGCGTCAGGCGCTCGAAGAGCTCAACAAGGACCGCGCCTTCCTGACCGTCGGCGGCGTGTTCGACGACGACTTCATCGATTCCTATATCGACCTGAAGATGAGCGAGGTGATCCGCTTCGAGCACACCCCGCATCCGGTCGAGTTCGACATGTACTACTCGGCGTAAGTGTGGTGTGAGCATCCTCCCTGCATTGCAGTAGCAGTGCAAACTAGAGGGCGCCGTTCCGCGGCGCCCTTTTTTTGTTCGCTCATGCCGACCACTCGGCTCACTCGGCTGCAATCGCGTTGACACGAGACTCGAACCTTACGTACAATTTTAACGTGCATCGACGCATATCCCCCGAGCGCCAGTGCGCGCGTGGCGGGCCATGATCAATGATCGCGGGTAGAGTTAATCGGGGAAATGGTAAGGTGTCGCTGTAATTTAATTCTCGGCGCACTGCATGTCGCGACCACGCTCACCGGCTCGGCGCTGATCGCGCTTGCTTTGTCGCGCGGGCGCTTGGCGGTGGAGGCGGCGTGGCAGGCGGCCCATGTCGACGAGGATTGGAACATGGCGCAATGGGGCAGCGACGAGATGGCGCTCGAACGCCGCGCCTTCCGCTTCGCGGAATTTCAGGCGGCGGCCACGGTGCTTGGTAGTTCGTAGTTCGTAGTCTGCATGGAGCGGAGCGTAATGCGGGAACGATGCTGCGGCTGGAATGCCGATCCCCGATTGCGCTCCGCTCCATCGGGGCTCGCATAGTGCAGTGCAGTTCGTAGCCCGCATGGAGCGAAGCGTAATGCGGGAACGATCGCGAGGTTTGAAACGCCGACCCCGGATTGCGCTGCGCTCCATCCGGGCTACGCTCGCTTCAACCGCGCCGCTCAGAATCGCGGCAAGGCCCCCTCACCCCACCCTCTCCCCGCAAGCGGGGCGAGGGAGCCACGAACGGCCAGCCCAAGCCCTTGCGTCGCGCCACGAAGCGCGGCGCGACCACACCAGCGCATGGCGAAAACTTGTCACATTCACACCAAGCCCCGTCAGTTAAGCGAAGCTAGAGGGGTTATCAGCCGGAATTCGGATGGTCTCGCGGATGCTTGAGAGCACATTGCGAGCACTGGTCGGTGAGCGATCATGTAGGTAGTCGAAGATTCCCTCGCGATCGGTAAACGCCTGCGGGGTGAACCGAACCCTCATCCGTCGTGGCGCTTATCGGCCCTCGCGACAACCTCGTCGGAGACAAATTCTCCGCGATCGGCTTGCGCCAGTCCGTTGCGGACGGTAGCGCATTCCTCGTCGCTCAGGACATATACGCCGCTGCGGCGTGCTTCAATCTCTCGCGCGTATTCGGCGAGTTCCTCCTGGTCCTCTTGCGGCCAGGACTCCACCTGTTCGAGTAATTTCCTCGTCGTGGGGCTCATGGAGGCGATATATATCATGCCGATCGCTCCCCTGCCACCTGTTTGCCTGGATGAAGCGGGTGAGTTAATCGGGGAAATAGTAAGGTGTCACCGTAATTCCGTAATTCAATATCAATTTAAACGTTGCAGCCTCGCGTTCATGTGCTCGTTCCTGACACTGTCATCGGCACCGATCGCCACCTCCCAAGTGCTGAAGACTATTCCGCCGGAAAAAGCAAAAAGTGAAGCTGAGGCCGAGCTTTTCCGTTCTTTAATGAAGGGGATGACAGCGACAGAATGCGTACACACATTTTATATTCTGCGGGAGCGACTTGCAGAGGCACAGCTTGAAAAGATGTTCGCTTGGATGAAGGCTGACGAAATAATGAAGCAGCGCATCCGCCTGATCGCAAGTCACTCGCGATGGGGTTTGTCGAGCCATCCTTCGTTTCAAGAATGGGTGCTTCGTCAGCGGCCTTTAGCGACTGCGTTTGAACTGTCATTGCCGGAACATCTTAGGATCGGCCAAAGCGCCAGTATCAGGTCGACCTCCGTATGACCGTAGATGTCCCCCTCTTCCCATTCATAAATAACACGGCAAGCCTCGGCGACCTGATCGCCGGATAAGCCCGGCGGCCAAGTCATCTTTGACTCCGACGGGTACGCATAATCAGCGTTCGGGTTGCTAGGATTTTTATCCGCATGTAAGCCCATGTCTTATCATGCATTTTTAGGGTAACTGTCAACGACATTGCCAAGGCGCTGATATGATTACCGATTTCTGCTTGGGGTGTCAACGATATATTTGTGACTATATTCCTATCATAATGTTCGGTCAAAGTGATAACCCCCCACAAGCGGGGGCGAGAAGGGTGTTGGTCACTGTAACAGAGACAGACCCCTTGACATACGTCCTCAGTATCGTTACATACCGCAAATCTCGCTCATCGAGGGGCGTCACCGGTGACAGCCGTCTGATGGAGCGAGTGCGGTGCCCGCGGGCGGGATTTGTAACCCCGCACCCGGGCGGCCCTGGACACCGGTCGGCCGGCACAA
>Ga0181527_1002197_pt1 | contig 18765 bp, 17 predicted proteins | sample PEATcosm2014_Bin_30_FD_119762 | JGI IMG/M metagenome (GOLD analysis project Ga0181527, IMG submission 119762) | Peatland microbial communities from MTU Mesocosm Facility, Houghton, MI, USA - PEATcosm2014_Bin06_60_metaG | ecosystem: Environmental > Terrestrial > Soil > Wetlands > Peat | place...
CGGGCGTGTGATTGCGACGGCTACGCTTGGTCATCTTCGCTCCTGATTCGCAGCGAGAATCCTCGCCGCTGTCAGGCAGAAAATCCACTTAGCCTACTGTCCAGTTTTCCTGAGCCAGCTCTATGCATGGGCGAGCGAATTCGCCGCCGCCCTATGTGTCGGCGGGGAACGAGTTCCTTTGGATCGCGTGATCGCAAGCCATTTGACGCCAGTCATGGAATTGCGGGCGTCTGGACTGACCTGGCGTGCGATTGCGGCGCTGTTGACCCGCGCAGGGGCACGACGGCGCGATGGCCGGCCGATATCTTCCGATCAGATCAGGGGTGACGCTACTCGTTTGATCCGTCGGCGGGACGCAAGGGCATCGTCGGCGCCGGCCGTTCGATCGGCAGTCGAGCCGGCACTAAAGACGGAACGGAGCGGCGCCTCATCAAAACAAACACGGAAGACCCAATCGCGTAGTTTGCGGCAAGAAGGCGTTGAAAGGCCCCCCGCCGTCAACCCAAGAACAATTTTATCAAAAGACGTCTCAAGCGACGATGTCGCCGCCGCGCTGGCGCGCATTCAGAAATAGCAGCTTAGCCGCACAAGGAAAGTGAAATGTCCAAATTTGAAAATTTGCAAAGAACCAACTTCGTTGAAGATGACGAATTCGACGATGACGCGCCAATCGAGCTCAGTCCTGAGTTCCGCCGCCTAATTGAAATTGACCGTCTCCAGCGGGAGTTGGCTCCCACAAGTGCGGAATGGGCGCCGACCGTCTTTTATGATCCAGAAGTGTTCCCTACCGAGGCGAGCCTTGAGCGTGTCGAGCGCCATTACGAGCAGGTGATTCCAGGACGCAACTTTTCCTTTCGCGCGCTGCCACTCTCCGCGGTGGAAACAGCGCTGTTTTTCAAATTTCCCGCCGCCGAAAAACTCTTTCGCCACCGCGGATTCATATTGGAGACGGAGGGGAACCGCGCCACGCAGGGGCAGAGCAACGCAATTTCCTATCGCGAGAGAGCCAAAGCCGTCTCTGAATTTCAATTATCCACGATTGCGATGTACTTGGACTTGGAGAACGTCGACTCATCCGATACGTGGAAGGCTTATCTTGCCTTCCGCCTAGGCGCGGCATTCGGCGAAGTGAATGGTCAGCCCATACCGCTTATTGAACGCGATGGCCTGCTTCTGCCGTGCAAAATATTTTACCGTGCGGAGCGAATCCATCTCGCGTATGGCCGGGGCCTTAAACTTGCCATTAAGAATGGCCGGTCTGATCCGCACCGGCTCTGTCCAGCGCTGCCAGAGGAAATCCTTGAACAAGTCACTTTCGAACGCAGGCACAGTCAGCCAATTTTCGGTGGCGCAACTCCGACCGCGCTTCTTCTCTGGCAGACGCAAGCGCTAGCGTTTCTCAGGAAGGCAGCCGGAGAGATCGAATTAATCACAGACGCGGAATTCAATAAACGAGAGGCCGCCAACGTGCCATTGAGACAGGCCGCTTTGCGAATCTTGCTCGATCCCGAGGAGGACCTCGGCGCCGCCGGCCTAGACGAAATCGTTTCGCCCGATTGTGCGGCGTTGGCGGCGTATCAGGTCGATTATCTCGCAGAAATTGCTGAAATAGCCGCAGAAAATCCTGCCGATGCCGCCCGGAGATATGGAGTCGCGCATGGCGCTTGCACGATTGTCAACGGTCTCACCGATGAACAGAATATTGTTGCCGCGTTGCACGGCTCTCACTACCGTCCGCAATTAATTCGTGATTCAGAACGCTACTCCTATCATCCGCTTGACACGCTATTACCTGTCGCGCGGTGGATTTTCGAATTGAAGCGCAGACGACACGCTGTACTCGGCCATGGGATCGCGAAATTGCTGCGGGATGTCATTGACCCGGAAGCGATGGGCGTTGATGGACAGTACGAGCTTTATCGGTTTAGACCGCTAATTGAGGATCGACTCGGGCAACCAGCTTGGTCTGTGCTCCACGATAGCATTGCGGAATTGCTGAATCATAGAGAGCCAGGGCCAATCCCCGTTGTTTACGAATGGAATCGCGATGCGATTACCCCGTGGTTCGCGGAGCGCCGCGTCAATGCAATTTATATCCGAGGCCCATTTCTCGACTTTCCCATCAGCGCGGCAAATGTTTGGAACGAGAAAGCCACCGTTCTTCGGAAGGAGCGTGGATTGGTCTTCAAGCGCCGCCCGCGTTGATCACGGCCGCTTCGACCGCTCTTCAGTTGCCAAAGCGCCGATACGGCGGCCGAAAATACGTTGGACGGCGGGGCGGCGGCTCGTGGCGAGTGTTTCCGGAAATTGAGCTATGAGAGTAAAGTTTTCGCAGGCGCTCCGGAAGCTAAATCGAGATTGGGCGAGATCCGTCTCTTATAACGGCGTACCGCAAGACCAAACTCGCAGTTATTATCGATGCGACTTTCGTCATAGGGAAGTCGCAACGCCATTGCGCTCAGTGGCTGAAGTTATTCTACCCGCTCCGGTCGGATTTGGCCTTCACGCGTGCATGTCCTCGTGGGTGACGCTCATCGACAATAAGCTTATTTTTTCCGATGAGGGTCTGATTGGGGGATGCGTTTGATCCAAGAAGCGGGAATGTATCCTTCCCGCTTCTTATTCCATAGCGTGAGCGGCCATTCCATCTCGTAGACTTGGCCATAACAATGGATGGCGGCCCTCACGATTGCCTGGGGATTCTCCTTGTTGAGCCCTAGGCGCTTTGCCAACCGGGAAGCGCTGTAGGTCGCGATGTCACGGCGCTCTTCGACAAGCCGTCTCTTATCGTCCGCCGCCGGCGCGCGGTTTTTCACCAACGCGGAGACGTGGCGCTTGCCCATCCATTCAGAGACCAGCGCCGCGCCGTCGCCCGGCTCAAGACGCCCGTAGATCTTGATCTGGAATAGCCCAAAGATCACATTGGCCAGTTCGCGACCGTATTTTTTAATGACCTGATCTACATTCTGAATACCGAGAATTATATACAGGCCCTTCTCGCGACCTTTGGCGAGCGCACCGTCCAGGCCTTCAATTTTTTGGAGGGAATCGAACTCATCGAGCGCCAGGAGCACGCGGCGCCGGGGATCAATGGGAACGATGGGGTCGGTCAGACGCAGCACAATGCGTTTGAGCAGCCCTCCGATGACGAGGGTCGAGAGTTCCTCATGCTCCGGAGAGAACTGGGCAATGACCGTAAGCGGACCCGTGTAGCCCTTGGCCAGCCATCTCTTGACCGAGAAACGACGATGTTGGGGCGTCGATTCGGAGGCCCACGCGAGAAAGCGAAGATTCGCGAACGCGGCGGACCTCATGGTCGCGAGAATGCCCGCCACGGTCTTGTCTTCCCCTTCAGCGCCGCCGCCGGCCAAAAGTGCGCCCGCGCTCAAATCAATTTTTCTGGTCGCGCGCCGGATCGTCTCGGAATCTTGCAGCGTCGCGTCGAGCAACGTCCGCGCGGTCCAGTTCGATCCACGCGTGACGATTTCGTTCAGCAAGATGTCCACAAAAATGAGGCGGGCGCTATCCGACCAGAAGGGCGGCGTAGATCGGGGAATGATATCGACCGCGAACTGCATGGCGGCCGCAGCATCGGAAATATCGAACGCCAGGTCCAAAACGTAGGAGTCGGCGTGGTGCGGCGCGATGAGAATGGCTTCGTCCGCGGAAAAACTTTGCGTCATGTCGCCCTTGTTGCAGAGGATGAGCAATCGATCTCCCCTCTCGATGGCTTGATCGATCAATGCCCTAATGATGTTGGATTTGCCGCTATTGGGCGTGCCAACGAGCAGGATGTTCTTGAGTTCAGCGGGGCGCGGCAGAACGAAATGCGGCGCGAGATAGAGTCCATGCTGGGCTTCCCACCCCGCCTCATTGAAAAGGCGATTGCGCAGATCGTGCTGGGCGTCTTCGCCATAAAACACGCGCGGATCGTCTTCGTCGAGACGTGTGAAGGGTTCCATCAGAGGGGTGTGTTTCCATGCGTGCCGCAATGCGACCACACCCGCGACAACACCGACCGCCAGGCTCGTCGACAGACGCAATTGACCATGCGCCTCCCATGCGAAGGACTTGATCGCGTCCCACGTGGCGATCTGATCGATCACGCGATCGAAACCAGGCTTCGGCGCGAGACATAGTAGCGCGACGAATTGGCCGGCGCTCGCCACGAGCATCGTCTTGAAGCCGGTTAGAATCCCCGGAAGAGGATACTGACGGGGGGTATAACCAACGTTTAGGTCTTTGAATTTCATGACAGGCTCGCTTGGTCGGACTTAGAAATTGAAGTGGTACATGGCGAGGATTGCCAGGAACCCGAGGACTGAGGCCGCGGTGAGCCCGCGCACGAACGCGATGGTTGCAAAATCCCACTCCGGGCGCCTCAGTTCTTGCCACCCTGTCTTGACCCTCGGAGGCAAAGGCTGTCTGCGGGGGACCACAGGCGCCTTCGTGGTTGGCGCGACAGCCGGAGGTTTTCTTTCAGACGTCGCCTTCGAGGTGGCCTGTGAAGACGCAGTCTTTGCCGGCGGAACGTCTGACTTCGCCTTCGACGCCGCAACGGCCCCCTCGCTGAGAATTCGGTCATATTCCCGGTGGACGTCGGGGCCGAACGTCTCAAGTCGCTCGACGTTGATTTGCCCTCCGTTCTTGAGCATCTCTCGGATCAACTCCTCGGCCGTCGCGTTGGCGGCTGCCCTCCCCTCGGCTTCGATCTGCGCAAGGGACGGACGTTCGGAGCGCCCTTGCTCGCTGTGGTCACCGCTCCCGCCGTTCTCATCATTCTCGGCCATCACTTCCCTCCCTTGGGCAGATCGATAATCTGTGAGAGCTGCTCGTGCATCGACCGCCAGAACCGGGCGATCGCGCTCTTCGCGATTTTGATTTCCGCGACCGAACGCCCGAGCAGCTGGCTCGCTTCGACGGGATCCATGGCCAGCGCTTTTAAGAAGCGAATTCCGGCGCCCTCGAACGGGGCCCAGTATTCCGTTGCGATCGCCGGCATGACGATGGAGTCCAGGCCCTTCGCCACCTTCAGTAATTTTTGATAGTTTTCCTCGGCCAGAGAACCGGCGACGATTCTTTCAACTGAGCCGCCGTATCGGTTCTCGACAAGGACAATCCTGGCATCCGGAAGGACCCCAAGAATGCGGTCAATCGTAAAGGCGGCTTGCGCTGTCGATTCCGAGTCTTGCGGGTGGAACGGCGCGAAGACGACGATGGGCAGATTCCAGGCGCTGGCGTCCGCGGCATATCCGACGTCGCGAAGAAAATTCGCGAAGTTCTCGACCTCGCCGGCACCCGTGTCGACAAGCATCGAAGTCCTAGTCTCTGCGGCCATTCTGGTGGCTTCGTGCAAAGGCGTTAGGGCGCGCATAAGCAGCGTAGGATCTTCGATCACGAGATCGGGATCGGGTCGAAGGTCTACGACATCGCCGATCAAATGACCGAGGCGTTTCTGATTGTCGACTTGAAACGCTTTGAACGCAAAGCCGTTTACGACGAGCATGTCTGCGACGAATGTCGCGCAATGCGTTTTGCCACTGCTCTTTTGCGCGACAAATTTGAAGATGGCGGGCACGGTGATGAGAGGGCGTTTCTTGGGCATGGGAGCCTCGTGAGGTGGCCACTCGTGATTGAGTGAGCGATTGGGAGGATGGCTGTTTTTGGGTGGCTCCGATTACTCGGTGAAATAAGCCGCCGGGGTTGTTGGCGTGATGGTTTATGAATCGGAAACGGGGGCGTGCGTGGCCATCGCAAATGTGTTTGCCGGGCAAATTGCGTCCGTCGTCGAAAACCGAGCGCCAGCACGGTGGGAACTTTAGTGGCAGGAGATTGCGCGTCGGCGATTGCGTACAAGCCGGGCGCCTCATGAAGTGTAGCGAACGTGCGCGAACGGCTTTCATTTTGGAGAACGAGGCGGGGCAGCCAACCGGCGTGTCAGCGCGCTGCAAACCGTTCCCGCGAAGGGTATAGCGCGCATGGGTTAACGGTTGTGGGTGGGGGCCCGTCCCTAAGAGTCGATGGAGGGAGGTTGGCATTTCGGCCGACCTCCCCCCGGCATCGTCACAAGGATGTTAGGTCTGTGACGGTTTCGTATATTCGTCATGAGCCGGCCGCATATTCCCGCGATTCAAGTCTCGCGGTATGGGCAGTCAGAGATCGGGCTGATAACGCAGCGCCCACCAAATCCAGCCGAAGGGGAATAGCTGCCGAGCCCCGAGGCCGAAGACGACGAAAGCACAAATCGCCGCCAGCCCGCCGCCCGTCTGGGTCCAGATAAAGCAGCAGACGAGAGACATCAGGCTGTATTCTGCCACTCTCGCGTCATGACGCCGTCGTCCGACTTTTGCGCCGTCGAACCAGTTCGGTAGGGCAACGACGCAAGATGTGATGAGCGCGACGGATACGAGCGACGTCACACTGTGGTCCGACAGTCTCCAAAGTGTGGCGATCGCGAAGACATTCGCCGCCCACCCGGCGACATGGGCGATGGCGATGAGTTTGAACTTGAGCCTGGGGAAGCGCGTGTCGGCCTCGTGCCAGAGCCACTGCCAGAGGACGACCAAGAGCAGGCCGATCTCAATGTCATCCGCAGGCCCGTCTTTTTGAAGGAAGGCGGCCAGATAGACGACCACGAACAGGACGGGCGTGGCGAGCGCGAGAGACTTTGCAGTCGTCGCGAGAGCGGAGAGAATGAACTCCCAAATTTTCAATGCTTTGAACACCTTGAACCCCTTCTGTTTTACGAGCTACGCTCATCCATGGAGCGAACGTCGCGAGATGCCGCGCGCCGGGGGATTTCGCGTGGAACCCCAATGGCGAACGACGGGTTCAGAACAGCACGCCGTGTGCGGTCATTATTTCTCAGAGAAATAATTCTGTCGAAATTCGAAAACTAAGGCTGCAATTATGGTTTATGAAATCAACAGATGGATCGTTGATGGTCGCTGCGATTTTCCGGCGGAGCGACACGGATCAGTGTTGAAGCATTCATCGATGTCGGAAATATCCGCGCCCCCCGGCGAAGGGCGCCGCCACTGAAAAGGGCGCGTATTTGCGAGATTGGGCAGACCGCTCTTCGCCACCGCACTCGCTGCGCTACATGGAGCCGCCAGTGCCGTCCGGTGATTTCCGTCGCGAGAGCGGATGTCCACATGACGATCAGCGTGGTTGCAAAAGAAGGCTCGACCGTCATCTGCAATCAGTTGCCGATCGAGCGTCTTGATCACTTCACGCCAAAGACCGCGTTCAGCCGAGCGACAGTCCCTTGGTACGATCACGACGCTGAGCCGGCGTCGGAGCGGCCAATTCATTGGCTTGAGAACCGGGAGCCGATTCTCGTCCGTCGCTCTCTTGCATCGTCAGGATGTCGAGCGTCGTCTTTTTGAGACCAGAACGCGACAGGCGCCGCGAGAGGAAGGCAAGCCGCGTCTCGTCGTCGACGTCGGGCTTGGTTGCTCTTTGGGACAAAGGCAAATCGGCGCGGAGCTTTGCGTCCAGCGACTTTCGGTCGATGAAGAACTCGGTCTTATTGCGAGCCCGGCTTGCCGCGACGTACGCGGCGTGCCGGTCCATCTCCGGCGAGAGAAGAACAAAGGCGCGATCAGTGGTCAATCCCTGGCTGCCGTAGACGGTCGTGGAGTAGGCATGGGCGAGACGCGCTCGACCGAATTGGTCCTCGATATCGCGCGGCGTAAAGGCGAAGCGCTCATCGCCGACGCGCGCATGGAAAATGAGCGTATTGTCAGCGCCGCGTGCGATCCGCTCGATCTCAGCTTCCGTCCCGTTGATGACTTCGCGCGATCCAGCGCGTGCGCGCGTCAGAAATCGCACCCGATCTCCCGAAGCCAGCGAAAGGCTGAAACCATGCCCTGAAGGCGTGACCGCCTTGAGCGTCACGTCCTCTCCGGTAATGATGCCATTGTCGCGAAGGCGCGATCGGATCTCGACGGCGATCGCGCGAACCTCGGAATTGGTTTGCGCGATCAGCAGACACTTTTCCGTGGGGTTTTCTTGGGAAGCCTCTTGCCACGCGTCGGTCAATGCGCGGATCGTCGCGATGCTGCCTTGGCGTTCATGCAGGCAGCCCCGTTCCATATAGGCCTTCAGCGCTTTTTCGGCGTCTCCCTTGCCAAGCGCGAGAATGGCGTCGCGTGCCCACGGCTCCCTTTGGCGTTGGATGGTTTCGACCGCCTGGACCGACAGCGCGGCGGAGGCCAGGCGGAGACCCGCGCCGGCGCCGACACTTTGCATTTGGTTGCGGTCGCCGACCAATATGAGTCGCGGACGCGCGCCCTCGTGGCCGGCGGCGGCGGAGAGGATCGCATGCATCTGCCGACTCGACAGCAAGCCCGCCTCATCGACGATCAATACGGTCCTGTCATCCAGAAATGGCGAACCATTGGCGGCGCTGGCGAGCCAGGAATCAGTCGCCCGAGCGTCGATCCCGAGATCGTCGCGAAGCATGTGGGCGACTTTCCACGCGCTCGCCGCTCCGATAACTCGAAACCCCGCCGCCTCCCAGGCCTGCTTGACGGGGTCGAGGGTAGTGGTCTTCCCGGATCCCGGGGCTCCCTCGATAATCGTAATCGTGTCGCCCGCCGTGGCGGCGCGAACCGCCTCCCCCTGTTCATGGTTGAGTTGGCTGGCGACGATCAATTGCTCGACGTGCTCGGAGTTGGGCGCGTCGCCCCTCGACCGATTGAGACGCCGGGCCATGGCGCCGATCTCGCGCTCGATGCTGAGAAGTTCGGGAGTGGAGAAGATTTCATGGCCCCAGACGTCGCGGTCGAGCGTCACGATGGCCTGGTCCGCGAGAAGCTTGTCGATCTCCTTATCGATCCTGTCTGCGCCGTGTCCCGTCCCGACGAGCGCGGTCGCCACCGCGGCATAGAGATGCCGGCGCTCGAACGCACTCTCGTGGGCGGTGAGGTCTTGGGGGATGGCCCGAATCCGGTCTGCGAGCAATGTTTCCGGGTCGCATGTTTCGAGAGGCTTCGGCTGCGCAAGGCGAGCGGCCTCGCAGCTCAATTGCACGTCGCGCGCAGAGAACCCGAGTGCGGCGGCGCGCTCGCGCCAACGCTCAAATCGATCCTCGTCGCCCATGTCGCGTTTGGCCCGGCGGGTCGCTCTCGTGATCTCGGCGGCGAGCGCCGGGGCCTGTCCGCTGACGACGCCGGCGGCCTCCAATTCCTCCTCAATGGTCTGCCGACGCGCCGAGAAGTAGGTTCTCAGTCTCTCGTCGACGCCGGCAATCTCGAAAACGCCATTCTTGCCGATGTCGGTGATAACGAAGCCAAGCGCTTGCAATTCTCTCGATAATTCCAGGTGATACGCGGCGCCTAGCGCCATTTTCCAGGCATAGATGGATTTGCCGTCCAAGGCGCCAAAGCGACCGGGAGCGGATGAATTGGAGTCGGCGCCACGAAGCGACCCGTCGGCGTCGATGCTCGCCTTCTCCCCGAGGTTCAGGACGACGGCGTGGGTGTGCAGATTTGGATCCGCGAAAACCTCGCCGTCGGAATGTTCCGCGGGACGGGCGTCGCCATGCAGAAACTCGGCGACGGTCAGCCGCACTTTCTCGCGGCGAACGCCGTTCTTGCCGGATCGGCAGAAGGCTGCATTGGCTTCCAGAACGTCGAGCGCGCGCGCGACGGCATTGGCATGAGCCTGTTCGATCTTGCTCCTGCGCTCCGTCACGCAGAGAATCGAGACGCTCTTGGGGGCGGAAAAAGTGACGTCATGTCCTCCGACGCGTTCCTTTCGTCCGCCGGAATTGGCGAGCATAGGCTTGCCGCTCCCATCGAGCGCGGCATGCAATCGCTCGAAGTCGGCGCTCTCAACCAAGCTCCCTTTCTCGAAGCCGGAAGCAAATCCGACTCTCGTCCAGCGGCCTGGAGGTTCGCGACCGCCGATATAGTAATCGGTCTGCGATAGATAATATTGAGCCATCGTGCCGGACGCGACTGTCGCGACCATCTCCGCCTCCTTTGAAGAGGCAAGTTCGATAGGCCAAAAAAACCTGGTCCGATTTCAGCGCGAAATAAAATCTTGCAGTTTGTGCGCTTAGTTGTGTCGCCTCTGAATGGAGGCGGTTATGACACGCGATCTTCGCACCTCGGTTTTCAACCGAGTTTACCGCACAGACAATTGGCCGAACCGCGTGCCGAATGTGCGCGGGGAAATAGATGTGCTGGAGGCGCTTTGGGATGCAATCTTCGGCGAAGTCTTGGGAGGCACAACGTCTCCACATAGATCGGGGAACGCTCGCGCGCCCGGAATTATGCCCTGATGTTCCCTCGGATTCGAATGTCGAGAAAGGAAGCTGCGAATGGTATTCGTCTCCGCACGCCAATTCATGTGGCTCTTGCTCAGCGATCTCGATCGCTCCATCCCGGAGCTGATGGAAAGTGCCCTATTGGTCGCCCATCGGCTCGCCAGAGGCGGCGGGCACAGCAGCGAAATATCGCGCATCCTAATGTTCGACGATTTCCCGGAGGAGAGCAGCGCAAACGTCGAGGTTCAGGTGTCTGATCCCGCCGCCTTTCGACGGCTGACGACCTTCCTTCGAAGGAGGTCGGCGCGCTTCGAAATTCGGGACGAGCGCCCCGTGGACGTTCCCTCTTGCGAGGACCGTCACGAAGTCTCTGAGAAGATCCACGGTCTCGTCGAAGGCGAGACGGTCATCCGCATCCATCACGACGCCGCGCGGGACTGCGTCGTTGTTCATTTTTGCTGATCAGATAGGGCGGCTTCCGGTCGTGGCGATGGGCATTCTCAGCTCGAACATTGGGGCTGATTGGCGCGCTAGCCTCTCGATCGAGAAGATCCGAATTCTGTTGAACGACAATCTTCACTGAATTTCGCGGCTTGCCCTCGCGGCAGCATGTCCCGAGGCCGATCATTTTCGCAGCTTGCCCGGTGCGCTGCTTCCTTGTGGACCATGATCGCCGGGGCATGGCGCCCCGTTCGACCATCCCGGTCTCTCCAGCGCGTTCGCAAAAAGTAAGGTTCCTCCGGCGGTGAAAAATCCGAACGACGACGCGCGCCTGAAGGCAACCAATCGAAAGGCGCTCGAAACGAAAACGACGCCATGAATAAGGGGGTAGACCAGCGTAGCACGGGATGCGCCGAGGAGCGATGGATCGTCAGGGCCTGTGTGGCGGATGACGGGCCGCCCACAGGCCCAGCAATCATATGAACTAGCGAGTTCGGAAGCCTGCACGTTGTCGGAAATGATTCGTGACTTGATGGAATCAAGGGCTTAGAAGTTACAAAGGGATAGGCACGTTATAGCCTTTCCGCTCCTGGAGTCTCATCGATGGCCGTTGCTACAATTCCCGTGCGTCTTTCCGTCGGGCTCATTGATGAGCTGCTTGACCTCATAGGCTTGAGCGACGACCGCGCCAGTCGTCCTTTGACCAGCGTTCTCGCGGCCATCAAAGCTCAATGGCGACCACGTGATATCACGGTCATCGAGCAATTCGGCCGCGCTGATCTCGTTTGGCTTCTTGCACTCGCTAACACACACGAGTTTGAGAAAACCCGCCGATTCGCCGAGAATTACATCAAGCAAATTGATGAGCAGGGTACGCAATTGCCGCGGTCGCATTGATCGGATCGCTGACGATGGCGACGGGCGGTATCGGCCGTAAATCGGCTATGCCCGCTTTCCATCTCAAAACGACGGCTCCGGGTGTTCTTCGAGCGGTTTGAGGCCGAGGTTCGTCGCGCGAACGGGCCGGCGGGCGGCGCGGCGCTCAGTCGGACGACCCGGCCGCGCGCGGCCGCGGCCGGCCCGCCGCCGGCTTGGGCGCGGGAAGGAGGGCGGCCACCCCGGGCTCGGGCGCGACGGCGACCGCAGCGCCCGGCGGAGTCGCGCCGAACGCGTCTCGCGTCCATGCGAAGGCGCTGCGCGCGGCGTCGGCGACTTCGAGGTCGGAAAGAATGGGCACGGGCCGGATTGAATAGCGGTCGAATGCGCGCGCCGCTCCCGAGCGTCCGCCTTCATGCACCACCGACGGCTTCGCCGCGTCGATCCAGTACGAGGTGAGACGCGGTTCGTCGGCGGTCGCCGACCGCGCATGCATGGCGCGCGCAATCAGCCACGCGCCGGATGAGACGGCAGGATCCGTCACCGGCGCCGTCCCCGTCCCGCTCCGGGTCGCCGCGAGCGTCGCTATGACCTCAAAGAGCTGCGAGGCGACCCGAGCGTACACTGCGGGAGTCGGCCCCTTGGGACCGAACGCCGCCGGCTCGACCTCCTTCGGTGGCCGCCGCCGCAACGCGTCGAAACGCTTGAAGCTGTTGACAATGTACCTCGTGTCCCGCCGGCGGCTGTCGAACGCGAAGACGACTTGCGTGAACACGCCGGCGATTTCGGCGCAATGCGACGCGACGTTGCGAAGCATGGGCTCCAGTCGCGGCTTGTCGAAATCAAGGACCTGAACCCGCATCGTCGGCGCGTTCGCGGCGCGCGCAACGTCGAGGAATCGGGTCCACTCAACACCGCCGCTCGTCCCGTCCAGGACGAGAATGGGCCCAGACTGGGCGAGCGCGGGCACGAACAGATCTTCTTTCCGAACGACGCCCGCGGTCTGGCGGCTCAATTCGTCCACCAAGCTCTGCGCCCAGGCGGTCACGCTGACCGAAACCGAAGTCTGCACCGCCTCGGCGGCGACTTCGACGGCGCGGAAATTCTTCTCCAACCCGTCGAGCCGCGCTTCGAAGCTCTGGAGGAGGAGCACTTCCGTACCCAAATCTCGCCCCGATCGGCCGAGCTTGGCGATAGCGCTCATCATAGCCCGCGTGCGCGCACGCAGCCGCTCCAGCGTCGCGGCGACGTCGTCCCCGGGCTCGGCAGCCTCCAGATCGCCGATCCGCGCGGCGACTTGCGCCATCGACTCCTTGATGCGTCCGAGGGCGGCCGCGCGCTCCTCGTCCAGGTCGGGGTCTTGAATCTCCCAAAGCCGGCTCAACTCCCGCCGAAGGATTTCGCGCCCCGCCGGCGTAAGGGTCCAGACGGCGGTCGGGCGGCCGCGGCCCCCCGTCGGAACGCTTTCTTGCACGCAGAGGTCGGCGCGGCTGTTCAGGTAATTGCGAACCGTCGATTCGTTCGCACAGGCGAAGGCCGCCAGCTCCTTGACCGTCGCCCTGCCGAGCCTGAAAAGGCCGCGCTTGATCTTGTAGTTCTCGATCACACCCGGTTCCTCGATGGCCCGACTTATTATCGGAAGTCGGGTGAAAATATCAAGCCCAACCTGAAAGGCGAGTTAAGGTCCGGTCGAGAGGACCCCAATCGGGTCGTCCGGAGAACGCCACAAGCGCGGAAATCAACTCGTCGCGGTCGAGGCCGACTGTGACGTCGAGCGCGAGGGCGAGCTTGTCGAGAAGTCGATCGCGATCCGCCTGGGGAATCCTGAGGGCGTTCAAGCTGAGCGAGAATGCGTAGACCCGGTCGCGACCCCGGTCCTCCCGGTCGGGTCCCGCATAGAATCGGCGCATTTCCGCGAGCAAGTGGTCGACAGCCCGCCGCGCTGCCGTCCGCCGTTCGCGTTGCAGCCGCGGCAGCATCGACTGCGCCGCCGCCCTGCGCGCGTGCATGGTGGTGAAGGCCACGCGCAGGGTTCCCGACTCCCTCGCGACCCACTCGGGATCGCCCTCGTGTTGCTCCAGCCACTCGGTCGCGGCCCACAGCGCCAGGACGTCCATCCATCCTTCCGTCCACGCGCAAGACCCGTCGACGACGACGCGCGGTTCGGTTTTTCCGGTCGAAGATTCGACGCCCTGGTAGGCGTGGCAAAGCAGCTCGTGGGCGAGCGCGTACGGAAGCTGGCACGCAGACTGCCAGTCGAACGAGTCGTCCCTGACGCTGAGCTTCACGATGGAAATCGGCACGCCCTCGTCCTTCAGCCGACACGAAGCGGTGATCGCGGAAGCGTCGAGCGCGTCGGCGGTCTGGTCCGAGTGCAAATGGCCGAGGTCCATGAAGACTTTAGGGCGAGCGATCGGCACGCTGCACGACCGCTCGTACCGCTTCGCCACAAACTCGTCGAGCGATGCGAAGAGACAGTTGATTTCGGTCGGGACGGGGGCTTCAACCCCGTTCGCGATCGCCCCTTCGATGTGCGTTAGGAAGGCGGAGACGCGTTTCGCGATGGCCACCCTGCTGACGCCGGCGTCGGACAGGTCCACGCCGCGCACATGGTCGCACGCCGCCCTCAGCGCCTCAATGACCGACGCGCCGCCCGTCGCGCGAACGTCGTCAGCCTTCGCGAGCAATGGCGTCACGACGCGATTGTGGAAGGCCGCCCTGGCGCTCTCGGTCACGGCCGGGAGCCCACCGGGCTGGAACGATACCGCTGCGGCGTAACGAATTTCCAACGCCGCGCGTCGTCCGGGATCCAAAACCGAGAGTCGCGGGGCACCGGATGGGGGCCGGTCACTGGACGTCATCGGGAACGCCCGTTTCGGGTCCGATGCCGCCCGTCGGGAGACCCTCTTCGACTCTTTCTTTGAGGAGCTGGTTCCAAAGCGACTTCAGCGCGCTCTTCACCGTCTCCTTCGCCGCATCTTTGAGCATGTCGTACCCAAGGTCACGCGCGAAATCGACGGCGACAATCAGCAGGGCGGTCTCCACGACGCCCAAGCCGGCTTCGCTCGGTCGCGCGGAAAAAGGCGATCGCCGTGGCAAGTCCTCGGGGCGACGCCCCAAGAGTTCGGCGGCCTCGGCCCGAGTGACCGGATCGTCGACGATTTGCTCCCATGCCTTCTGGACCGCGTCGTTGATTTGCACGAGGTCGGCCGCGCCGCTCGCGTAGCCGGCGATTTCGATCTGCTTTTCTTCGTCCCGCATCGCCCGCTCGCCAATCGAGAAAATATCTGACCGACCGTATTCTCTCTATACCAGAACGTAACGTACAAAAAGGCCGCCCGGGTCCCCCCGGACGGCCTTTTCGTTCACCCGTCGCCCAATCGCCTCGACGGCGCGGGCCCTTGAGCTTGCGGCCCTTCAGGGGGGGCGCGTCGTAGCGGTCGCCGGGAAGGGCCGGGCGGCCCGCCTACCGGCGGGGCTCGACCGTCGCCTTGGCGGGCGGCGGCAACATGCGCGTTGGCGCCCCCCGCGCGGCGGCAAGGTCTTGCTCCTGCCCTTGCCGAGCTTGGCCGCAGGGAATCCCCCGGAGATCACAATCGAGTCATCAAAGCCAGGCCGTGCTCTAGGACTTTGTGGCAGGATTGTGCACGACGAAAATCCGCCATGGGAACGCGCCATGACGGCCTTCCGTCGAGTTGCCCCAGATTTGCCCCTGAAAAAACGCCAGGAAGTGACCGTTCGCTTGAACCGTTGATTTTGCTGGGGAATGTGGTGAGCGCGGTGGGACTCGAACCCACGACCCCCTGATTAAAAGTCAGATGCTCTACCGATTGAGCTACGCGCTCCCGCATGGGCTGCGAAGGCCTACAGCCTCGCCCGCTGGGGGTCAATAGAAGGCGCGCCCGCTTTGGCCAGGCGCGCCGCCTTGAGCGCCACGAAATCCTCGCCCGCGTGATGCGAAGATCGCGTCAGCGGGGTCGCGGACACCAGGAGAAATCCCTTCGCCGCGCCGACCGTGGCGTAGGACTGGAACTCCTCGGGCGTGACGAATCGCGCGACCTGGTGGTGCTTGGGCGTCGGTTGGAGATATTGGCCGATGGTGAGAAAATCGACTTCGGCGCTGCGCAGGTCGTCCATCAGCTGCAGCACTTCGCTGCGCTCTTCGCCGAGGCCGACCATGATCCCCGACTTGGTGAACAGCGTGGCGTCCAGCTCCTTGGCGCGCTGCAGCAGACGCAGCGAATGGAAATAGCGCGCGCCGGGCCGCACGCTGAGATATTTCGACGGCACGGTCTCGAGATTGTGGTTGAAGACATCCGGCTTGGCGGCGACGACGATTTCCAGCGCGCCGTCCTTGCGCAGGAAATCGGGCGTCAGCACTTCGATGGTGGCGCCAGGCGCAGCGGCGCGGATCGCGCGGATCGTGCGGGCGAAATGCTCGGCGCCGCCGTCGACGAGATCGTCGCGATCGACCGAGGTCACCACGACATGGGAGAGGCCGAGCTTGGCGACGGCGTCGGCGACGCGCGCCGGCTCGCCCTCATCGAGCGAGTCGGGAAGGCCGGTGCGCACGTTGCAGAAGGCGCAGGCGCGCGTGCAGGTCTCGCCCATGATCATGAAGGTGGCGTGCTTCTTCTCCCAGCACTCGCCGATATTGGGGCAGCGCGCCTCCTCGCAGACGGTGGCGAGCTTGTGTTCGCGCACGATTCTGTTCGTTTGCGCGAACGCCGCGGAGCCCGGCGCCTTGACGCGGATCCAGGCGGGCTTGCGCGCGACCGGCTGGTCCGGCCGATGCGCCTTTTCGGGATGGCGCGGGCGCGTCGCGCGAGGATCGCCGTTGAGAAGGTCGATTACGACAGTCATGATTCACCCCGCGCCAGCGCCGCTCGATCAGCCCGGCCTGCGGCTCTGGACGACCTGAAAGACGAGAAGCAGCACCACTGAGCCGACCAAGGCGGCGACAAAATGGCCGATCGAATGGCGCACCGCGATATGGGCCAAATTCGCCAATTCCGAGCCGATCCAGGAACCCGCGATGCCGATCAGAATATTGGTGAAAATCCCGTGGCGGTCGCCCAGGATCATGCCGGCGATCCAGCCGGCGAAGCCGCCGATGATGATGAGCGAAAAGAAGCCGACGCCCGGCGTGCCCATGACGCCAAGAGGTTCGTGCATGATGAAACTCCCCATTTCCCTTTGCCTGGACGCGCCGCGGCCTTCAGGCCGGGCGAGGCGCAAACTTACCTTCTTCGCGTGACGCTGTGGCGGCGGCGTCACGCGGTTCGGGTCAACGCGGCGACATAAAACCCGTCCGTCGCGGTGCGCAAGGGGCTGAGCCGAATTCCCGCCCCCAGTTTCGACGCGTGGCCAGCCAGCGCCTCGAGGCCGCAGGCGCGCGCCCAATGGGCGGCTTCGATGGGGAGGAAATCCGCCTGCCGCTCGAGGAACGCGGCGACGCGGTCCTCGTTCTCGGCCTTCAACAGCGAGCAGGTGACATAGACCAGGCGCCCGCCCGGCTTGACGAATCGCGCCGCGTTTTCAAGCGATTCGATTTGATCCTTGATCCGCTGCTCGAGCGCGCCCGGCCGCATGCGCCATTTCGCGTCGGGGCTCCTGCGCCAGGCGCCCGAGCCGCTGCAGGGCGCGTCGATCAGCACGAGGTCGCAGCGGCCGGCGAGGTCGGCCAGCACATCCTGGGCGCCGCGCGGCGCGCGCACCTGGACGTTGCGCGCGCCCGAGCGCTCCAGCCGGCCGAAAATCGGCGCGAGGCGGCGCCCGTCCGTGTCGCTGGCGTAGATCTGGCCCTGGTTGGCCATCATCCCCGCGAGCGCGAGGGTCTTGCCGCCGGCGCCGGCGCAGAAGTCGAGCGCCTGCATTCCCGGCTTGGCGCCGGTCAGCAGCGCCGCCAGCTGCGAGCCTTCGTCCTGCACCTCGACGAGGCCTTTGACGTAGGCCGGCTCGGCGGACAGCGCCGGGCCGCGGCCGTCGCCGCGGATCGCGACGCGCAGCCCGATCGGCGAGAACGGCGTCGGGACGGGCATGAGATGGGCGAGCGCCGCGAGCGCCCGGTCGCGATCGGTCTTCAGCATATTGACGCGCAGGTCGACCGGAGCGCGATTGGCGAGCGCCCTGCCCTCCGCGATCGCCGCATCGCCGAAGCTCTCGGCGAAGGCCGGCGCCAGCCATTCCGGATAGTCGCCTTGCACATGCGCGGGCGCGCCGGTCAGGTCGCAGACCCCCAGCCTCTCGCGCTCGACGTCGGTCAGCGGCGCCGGCGCGTGGCCTTCCCCCGTGAACAGCGCCGCGATCTCCGCCTCGCTCAAGCCGCGCAATTGTTTGAGAGCGCCGAGAATCTCGGCGCGCGGGCTCGCCTCGCCCATCATCCAGGCGGACGAGGCCTTGCGGCGCAAGGCGTCGTAAACGAGGCTGGCGATCGCCGCGCGGTCGCCGGAGCCGGCGAAGCGGCGCGCGAGCCCCCAGTCCTTGAGGGCGTCGGCGGCCGGACGGCGGCGCGCCTCGACGTCGGCGAGGACTTCGATGGCGGCGGCGACGCGGGCGGCGGGGATCATCGGCAGGTCTTTCCGGGGAATCGAGGGCGACGCAAAAGCGACACGATTGGCGATTTAAAAATGGCGCGCTTCGTGGTCGGCGGAGCGAAGTCTCACCTGGGGGCCTTCATGTCCAATGTTTTTCGATCCCTGATCGCTTTATCGCTCGCCTTGTCGCTCGCCGCCTGCGCCGCGGCGCCGCCGCCCCCGCCGGAAATCGCCCCGCCCGCGAAAAAGCCGCTCGACGCCAAGACGCAATTGGAGACGGGCAAGACCTATTGATCGGCGCGCCCCCCCTCACGCCCCCGAGGGATAGTTGGGACTCTCGCGCGTGATCGTGACGTCGTGCACGTGGCTTTCGCGCAACGCCGCCGAGCTGATGCGCGTGAACTGCGCCTTGGCCTGGAGTTCGGCGATCGAAGCCGCCCCGACATAGCCCATCGCGGCGCGCAGGCCCCCGGCGAGCTGATGCAGGATCGCGCCGACCGGGCCGCGATAGGGCACCTGGCCCTCGACGCCCTCGGGCACCAGCTTCATCTGGTCCTTGATGTCCTGCTGGAAATAGCGGTCGGCCGAGCCTTGCGACATCGCGCCGAGCGAGCCCATGCCGCGGTAGCTCTTGTA